>Ga0307478_10001302_pt1 | contig 21992 bp, 18 predicted proteins | sample atmos_gasesECM4C_2_FD_203713 | JGI IMG/M metagenome (GOLD analysis project Ga0307478, IMG submission 203713) | Hardwood forest soil microbial communities from Morgan-Monroe State Forest, Indiana, United States - atmos_gasesECM4C_05 | ecosystem: Environmental > Terrestrial > Soil > Temperate... | reverse complement strand
GCCGCGCATGATCGCCGCAGCCAGTGCGGGTGACGCAGGCAGTGGCGGAGAACTGGTTCCGGTCGGCGCGCTCTCCGGTGGATTATCGGCGAAGCCGTCGTCATCTGCCGTGTCAGTCGTGGGCAAGCTGAAGACGCGCCAGAAGGGAATTGGGTTTCAAGTGCTGGTGGGTGCGGCGCACAAGTTGCATCCATCGCTGGACGCGGGCGCGGTCGGAGCGATCCTCGCTTTTGCCTGCCCGGCGCCGACCGCGTGTTATGAGATCTACGCAGCGTGGAAGGAAGGCGACGCCGAACTCGCGCGAGTGAAACAGGACCGCATTGCGCAAGCCGCCCAGCGGGTCGGCGATCTCGGCGTTCCTGGATTCAAGTACGGTATGGACTTCAACGGCTACTACGGAGGCCCGGCGCGCTTGCCGTTCCTCCCATTGACCAGCGAGACGAAGGCTGAGATCGAGCGCCTGCTGGCTGACATCCGGAACTGACCGAAACAATACGAGATTGAGATCGCCCAAAAATCCGTGACGCCCTCACACCGTCCCAAACTGCCCCCTGTCTCCGAGCAGATGAAGGCCTGGTCTGCGGCGCTGGCCGACGAAGTGCTGACCTGGCCCGACGTCTCTTCAAAACCCTTTTTTGGATTCACGGCGGCTAGGCGCAAAGGAGGCATGTTCGCGCTGCTTCCTCGCACCCGCGGGATGGAAAGCGCGAACTCGCTTGCTGTCAAATTCGAAAATCCTAGTGCCAGCCTGCGAACGCGCTTGTTGAGAGACGAGAGGATCGGTAAGGCTCACCTGGCGACCGGGCGCTGGTTCACCTTCGAACTCTCCTCCGATCGTGATCTGAACGAGGCCTTGCGATGGCTGGAACGGGCCTACCAGGCGGCCGGCAATAAGAAGAAAACAAAATAGTTGCGCACGGTTTGTGATCCCGATCACAGTGCGGTATACTGATTCTAACGAACGTTCGAATTATTGGCATTCGGCTTATGGCGAGCACCTCTCCCACAAGACGCCTTCCTGCACGCAACCAGCCGACGATGCCGCCCGCGGCTACCCGATACGACAAGCGCCTGGCGGAGATCCTTACGCACGCGACCGAAGTATTTTGCAAGAAGGGTTACGAGGGCGCTTCGATGCGCGACCTCTCGCGGGCCAGTGGCATGTCGCTGGCTGGTCTTTACTACTACTTCGAGTCAAAAGAGCGGCTGTTGTTTCTGATTCAGAAGCATACGTTCACGACGATTGTGCAGCAGTTGAAGGGGCGCCTGGAAGGAGTGGAGGATGCGGAGCAGCGCGTTCGCATTTTTATCCGGAACCATTTGGAATATTTTCTCGCCAACCAGGCAGCGATGAAGGTGCTTTCACACGAAGCGGAAGTGCTGAAGAACGGCTTCGGTTCGGAAGTAGCGGCCATCAAACGCGAATACTACCGGATCTGTGTTGGCTTGCTTGACGATTTGAAGCGCGACTGCGGTCTACAGTTTTCAACGCGGATCGCGGTGCTCAGCCTGTTCGGCATGATGAACTGGATCTATACCTGGCACAATCCGCGCGTAGACGCCGATGCGGCTTCCATCGCGGAAGAGATGGGGAACATTTTTCTTCACGGTGTGATGGCGGGTCGAACCCGCAAGTAGCGGTGAATGCAAGACCAATTTCTGAATTCCGAAAAGGAGTCATCCATGGCAACGACGATGCAACCGGCGACCGGAGAGACGACGAAACAGCTTATCAACTACCGCAACGAGGGCGGCGTGGCAGTGATCGAGATGAATGATCCACCAGCCAATACCTATACCTATGAAATGAACCGCCAACTCGACGATGCGATCCTGAAGGCGCGTATGGCCAATGACGTCTACGTCATCGTGCTGACGGGCGCGGGAGATAAGTTCTTTTCCGCTGGCGCGAATATCAAGATGCTGGCCAGCGTCGATCCGACATTCAAGTACTACTTTTGCCTGCATGCCAACGAAACTCTATTGCGCCTGGAACACACGCCGAAGCTGGTGATTGCGGCGATCAACGGGCACTGCGTCGGCGGAGGCCTGGAGATTGCCATGGCGGCCGACATTCGCATCGCGCGCAAGGATGCAGGCAAAATCGGTCTGCCGGAAGTGAATCTGGGCGTGTTGCCGGGAACAGGCGGCACGCAGCGCTTATCGCGACTGGTAGGCAAGAGCAAAGCCATCGAATTGATGGTGATCGGCAATACGTTCTCGTTTGAAGAAGCGCAGGAACTGGGGATCGTCAACGACATCTACGAACGTGACGGTTTCATGGAAAACGTCATGGAGTACGCTAAGCAGTTCTGTCCGCCGAACAAAGCGTCGAAGGCCGTCGGACGCATCAAGCGCGCTGTGCAGACGGGATGGGAAATCCCGATGGAATCCGCCCTTGCGGTCGAGCGCGAGAACCAGCAGCTGCTCTTCCAGAGCGAAGACGCGAAAGAAGGGCTAGCCGCGTACGTGGAGAAGCGGCCGGCGGAATTTAAAGCGAAGTGAGCTAGTGTAGGGGCGAACGCATTCGTCCGCCCCGCCGTGAGAAGGATCTGGGATGCTGGCAGCAACCAAAGTAAGAATCGAACCCGGGCGCCTGTTGATCGACGGTCAATGGGTGGATGGCTCGAAGAAATTCGACACCATCAACCCTGCGACCGGAGAAGTAATCACGCAGATCGCCGAGGCGCAAGCGGCGGACGTCGACCGCGCCGTCTCTGCGGCCCGCCGGGCCTTTGAAGATCGCAGCGGCCCGTGGCGCAAGCTCTCGGCGAGCGAGCGCGGACGATTTCTCTGGAAGCTTTCCGATCTGGTCGAAAAGCACATCGATGAGCTAGCCGAGTTGGAGACGCTCGACAACGGCAAGCCGATCTTTGAATCGCGCTATGTCGACATGCCGATGGTCATCGATGTTTTGCGGTACTACGCCGGGTTGGCCACCAAAATTCATGGCGAGACCGTTAACACATTCGAGACGGCATTCACTTATACGCTGCGTGAGCCAGTGGGAGTAGTCGGATTGATCGTGCCGTGGAACTTCCCGCTGCTGCTGGCGTCGTGGAAAGTCGGCCCGGCGCTGGCCTGCGGCAACACCATCGTCCTCAAGCCGGCTGAACAGACCCCGCTAACGACCTTGAAGTTCGGGGAACTGGCGATCGAAGCCGGCATTCCCGCAGGCGTGCTGAACATTCTCACCGGCGGACCCGAGACCGGGAAAGCGATCGTCGCTCATCCCGGGATTGACAAGATTGCTTTCACGGGCTCCACGGCGGTGGGGAAAGAAATCATGCGCGGCGCGGCTGACACGCTGAAACGCGTGACGCTGGAGTTGGGCGGCAAGTCTCCCAACATCGTCTTCGGCGATGCCGATGTCGACGGAGCCGTGAAGGGGGCTATCAACGGCATCTTTTACGGGAAGGGTGAAGTATGCAACGCGGGTTCGCGATTGTTTTTGGAGAGCAAATTGAAGGATGAGTTCACCGAGAAACTGGTGGCGCGGGCTTCGAAAATGCGTCCAGCTGATCCGCTCGATCCGAAGACGCGGCTGGGTGCCATCGTCAGCCAGGAGCAGATGCAGAATGTGCTCAGCTACATCGAGGCCGGAAAGAACGACGGCGCGAAGCTGGTGGCTGGAGGGAATCGAGTTGCGGTCGACGGGAGCAAAGGGTTTTTTATCGAGCCGACCATCTTTGGCGAAGTGAAAAATGACATGAAGATTGCGCGGGAAGAGATTTTCGGTCCCGTGCTGAGCGTGTTGACCTTCGATGACGTGGATGATGTCGTCGAGCAAGCGAATAGCAATCCATACGGACTCGCCGCCGCCGTCTGGACGCGCGATGTGAAGAAAGCGCACAGTGTCTCGCGTCGATTGAAGGCGGGAACGGTGTGGATCAATACCTACGGGCTGATGGACGCGTCGCTGCCCTTTGGCGGATACAAGAGCTCCGGCTTCGGCCGTGAACTTGGCGCGCACGCGATGGAGCATTACACGGAGTTGAAAACCGTGTGGCTGAATATGGGATAAGCACAGTCGGCACTCGGGAGCCAGTCCGGAACCTGTGATGGCTAAATGCTGAATGCCGAATGCTCAGTGCAAGCAGTGTTATTGCAGTGAGGAGTTATAACTATGCCTGGCAAAGTTGCAAAAATCGGGACTTTTAGTGATTGGATTGGTCTGTTCAACGACTGGCGCAAAGAGATTGGCGTTAACACGGAGGACATTGAAGCTTTCCATTTCGACACGCTCTATGGCGCGATCGAAACGGATGAGATCGAATTCGGTTCCTACAAGGGGCGGCGCAAGTGGGAGAACCTCCGGCAGATCCCAACGCAGCAGATGCGTGATGCTCTGATGAACATGATTGTCTACCAGGGCGATACGGAGTTCGCCAGCGTCGAGCAGCAGCGCAACCTGCTCGAAAACGCGCCCACCGACTGGGACCGGCGGGCCATCACCCGCGTCATGATCGAAGAGATGCGGCACGGTTGGCAGATGTGCGCGCTTCTGGTCGATCACTTCGGATATTCCGGCAAGGTGGAAGCGCAAAAAATGCTCGAGCGCCGCGCCTTCGAAAACCAGCGCCTGCTGGGCGCCTTCAACGTCAATGTCGACAACTGGATGGACTTCTTTACCTATACCGACTTTGTCGACCGCGATGGCAAGTTCCAACTGCAGATGCTGAAGTATTCGGCGTTCGCGCCGCTCGGCCGCTCGATGTCGTACATGCTGCGCGAAGAAGCATTCCACATGGGGACGGGCAACGACGGCCTGCGGCGCATTGTCGAGGCCGGCGTCCTTCCCGGATGGCTGATTCAGAAATACCTCAACAAATGGATCTCTAGTTCGTACGATCTGTTCGGAACCGATCACTCCTCGTCCGCGCACTGGGCCTACGTTTGGGGAGTGAAGGGCCGTTACGATGAGCCCAAAAATGACAAGACGCCCGATCTCGACGATCTGAACGACTACAACCGCCATCTCTATCGCGAAGAAGTTTCCGGACTGATCGAGCGGTTCAATAACGTTTTGAAGCCGGGCCAAGAGAAGCTGTACGCGCCCGATATTAAATTCAATCGCGCGATTGGCCGCTGGGCGGGACAGAAGTTCCACGCCAAGACCGGCGAACCGCTCGACGACCGCGCCTACGAAGAGCATTTGACGGAATACATGCCGTCGGCGGCAGATAAGAAGTTGCTGCTCGAGATTATCGATACGGAGAAAAAGTGGATCGCGGAGAAGACTGGCGCGCGCGATCCGCTCGCCAGCATCGGAGAAGTACGGAAGTCGGCCATTAACTTGTAGGGGACTTGGGAAGGGCACGGCTTCGGCCGTGCCGTAAGCGCATGCGGAGAAGTGGCTTTAGCCGCTGAGGGCACTACGCGAATCTGAACATGTCGTCCACGACTACACTCGCGAAACATCTCAGTCTGAGCGTCGCTGCTCCGGTGGCGAACGTCACGCTCGCCAATCCGCCCCTGAACGTCATCGATATTCCGATGATGGAGGAACTGGCGCGCTCCCTGGCGGAAATCGAGGCGCGGGCCGAGGTATCCGTGATCGTCCTCCGCGGGGAAGGCAAGGCTTTTTCCGCCGGCGTCGACATCGCCGCTCATACTCCCGACAAAGTCGAAGAGATGCTCGCTAAGTTCCATTTCGTGATCCGCGCCCTGGTTGCGACGAAGAAGGTAACGCTGGCTGTCGTTCACGGTCATTGTCTTGGTGGGGGCGCCGAGTTGGCCATGGTTTGTGACTTGGTGTTCACAACCGAATCAGCGCAGTGGGGATTCCCGGAGATCAAACTGGGTTGCTACCCGCCTGTCGCGTGTACGGCGCTGGCCGCGCTCGTGGGGCAGAAACGGTCGGCCGAGTTGATCCTGACTGGCCGCACGATAAAAGGCAGGGAGGCGGCGGAGATTGGGTTGGCCACTCGTGCGCTTGCGGACGATGACCTCGCTAGCGCGGCAGAGGAAAGTGTGAAGCGGTTGCTGAAGCTAAGTCCGGCGACCCTGGCGGTTGCGAAGAAGGCGTCATACGCGTGGGACTCCATGCATTTTGACAAAGGCCTGGCGCGGGCCGAGAAGGTTTATTTCGACGAACTGATGAAGACGGCGGATGCCCACGAAGGCGTACGCGCTTTTATGGAAAAACGCGAACCGCGCTGGACAGGGAAGTAGCCCTTGGATTACGAAATCACTCCCGAGGAAGTGAAGGCCAAGCTCGACCGGGCGGAGGAATTTACTCTGCTCGATGTTCGTGAACCCTGGGAGTTCGAGACAGCCTGGATTGACGGCGCGAAGTTGATGCCTATGGGCGATGTGCCGACGCGAGCGCACCAGGAACTCGATCCCGAGGACACGATCGTCGTGATCTGCCACCACGGTGTTCGATCCATGAATGTGACGGCATGGCTGCGTCAGCAGGGTTTTGAAAAGGCACAGTCTATGCGTGGCGGAATCGATGCCTGGTCGCGGCGCGTGGATGGGAGTGTTCCGAAGTACTGAAGTTGCTGGCGGCTAGTTCCCACCGGCAAGCTAATCACAAGGACGATTTTGCTTGAAGCTGGCAGCCGGGATCCGGAAGAGACCGTGAAAAAAGAACTCATCGAACTTCGAGTGAATGGCCGGACGCACGAGCAGGCCATCGAGCCCAGCGCTTTGCTGCTTGACGTCTTGCGGCAGCAGCTGCAGCTCACCGGATCGAAGCGGGGATGCGACGACTCGTCTTGTGGCGCGTGCACGGTGCTGGTGGATGGGGTGGCCATGATGTCGTGCACCCTGTTGGCCGCCAGTTGCGAGGGGCAGGAGATCACGACCATCGAAGGTGTGACCGAGCACGGCAGCCTGGCCGCGATTCAGAAGGCGTATGGCGATTGGGGCGGCGCGCAATGCGGATACTGCACGCCGGGCTTCATCATGACGGTGAAGTCATTGCTGGCGGAGAATCCGAATCCATCGGAAGAAGATGTCCGCATGGCGTTGAGCAGCAATTTATGCCGCTGTACGGGCTACACCCAGATGTATAAGGCAATTCGGGCAGCGGTTGTGGCGGAGCAGAAAGGGCTACTTGAGCCAAAGTGACGTGGTGCCGCAGGCCAAAAGCAGGTTCCTAGCCTGGCTCGGAATAACAACGATCTCTCAGGATGCGGAATGAGCGACAACTTCTCCATTATCGGCAAGGCCACCGCCATGATCGACGCGGCCGAGAAGACGACCGGCGCGGGCAGATATACCGACGACCTGAGTCTTCCGGGAATGCTGATCGGCAAAATTCTGCATTCCCCATATCCACACGCGCGCTTAAAGCACATTGACACGAGCCGCGCCGAAAAGATGGAAGGCGTGGTTGCGGTCGTTGTAGGAACCGACGCGCCAACTCCCTACGGCATTCTCCCCGTGGGCCACGACGAGCACGCGCTTGCAGTCGACAAGGTTCGATACGTTGGGGACAACGTGGCGTGTGTCGTTGCTATCTCTGAGGCAGTCGCCGAACAAGCGCTCGAGCTGATCGACATCGAATACGAAATCCTGCCTGCTTATTTCGATCCCGAAGAATCGATGAAGGCGCAGAGCGATCTCATCCACGACAACAAGCCGAACAATATCGAAAAGGATTATCACCACGTATTCGGCGATCCTGATCGCGGATTTGCCGAGGCGGATCAGGTGGCGGAAGCCCGGTTCATCGCCAACGAAGTGACGCATGCCGCAATGGAGCCACATTCCACGCTTGCTTCGTTTGAAATCGATCCGCACACGGGCAAGCCGGGACGACTAACCGTCTGGTCTTCAACGCAAGTGCCGTACTACTTGCAGCACAAGCTTTCACTGGTCCTCGAAATGCCCATGCAGCAGATTCGAGTCGTCAAGCCGCTGGTGGGCGGAGGTTTCGGCGGCAAGAGCGAAGTGATTCCGTTAGAAATCATTGCTGCCATAGCAGCACGCAAGGCCCGGGCTCCGGTGAAGATCACGTATACCCGGGAAGAAGTCTTCTGGGCGCATCGCGGTCGGCCGCGCACCATCATCGACCTGAAAACCGGAGTGAAGCGCGACGGCCGCATCACCGCCGTCAAAGCTCGTGTCGTGCAGGATGGCGGCGGCTACTGCTCCTACGGCGTGGTCACGATTCTTTATTCCGGAGCGCTCCTGGGCGCGCTCTACGACATTCCAAACATCCAATACGATGGTTACCGCGTGCTGACCAACAAGCCCGCCTGCGGCGCCATGCGCGGCCACGGCACGGTTAACGTGCGCTTCGCCTTCGAATCGCAACTGGATGAGTTGGCTGACAAGATCGGCATGGATCCGGCGGAAATCCGGCGCCGGAACTTGCTGCAACCACCGTGCGTCACCATCAACGGCCTGCGGGTGCAGAGCTATGGCTTACCGGAATGCATAGAGAAGACCGTCGCACGATCCCGCTGGAACGAGCGGCACGGCAAACTGCCCGAGGGACGGGGCTTAGGCATCGCCTGCAGCCACTATGTCAGCGGCGCAGCTAATTCCATTATCCGGTCTGACATGTCGCATTCCACAGTGAACATCAAAATTGATCGGGATGGTGGAGTGGTCGTCTACACCGGGGCGTCGGAAATTGGTCAGGGATCGGACACGATGACGGCGCAAATTGCGGCCGAGGCTCTGGGTTGCTCGCTATCGCGCGTGCGCGTGATCGCCGCCGATACGGATCTCACTCCGATTGATATCGGCTCGTATTCCAGCCGCGTGACGTTTATGGCCGGGAATGCGACGCTGCGGGCCGCGCAAGAGGTTAAGAAACTCATCGCAGCGGCAGCGGCAAAGAAGATGGGATGCGCCGCCGAGGAACTAGGCTTTCGCGATGATCGAGTTTTCAAGAAGGATTCGGCTCCCGTTTCGCTTGTGCGGTCGGCGGACAGGAGTGTCCGCCTCACGGAGCAAGAAGCATCGGCCAGCGGGCGGGTAGAAGGACAAATACTCCGCGGATCGTTGCAGCAAAAGCGCCGAGACGAGGGCCCGAAGGACTCTATGACGTTCGAAGAGGCCGTCGTGGCCGCAATTGATCTTCACGGGGCGCTGACCGGCACTGGCTCATATGCGCCACCTCCCGAGGCTCGCGGAGGCAAGCACAAAGGTGCCGGCGTCGGACCCTCGCCGGCGTACTCCTACTCTGCCCAAGTGGCCGAAGTCAGCGTCGACGAAGAAACGGGGGAAGTCACTGTGCACAAGGTCTGGGCGGCCCACGATTGCGGCCGTGCTCTGAATCCGGTATCAGTCGAGGGCCAGATCATCGGCTCGGTGTGGATGGGAATGGGTCAAGCGCTCACGGAAGAGATGGTCTGGAAGGACGGAATGCTGATGAATCCGGGACTGCTGGAGTATCGCAGCCCGTCATCGGTGGAGTCTCCGGCGGTTGAGCCGATCATTGTGGAGAGCATTGATCCGGAAGGACCGTTCGGTGCGAAGGAATGCAGTGAAGGATCGCTCGCGGCAACTATTCCAGCCATTGCCAACGCTATTTACGACGCGGTTGGAATTCGCCTGCACGAGGCGCCGTTCACTCCCGAGCGAGTCCTGGCTGCCTTGCGCGCGAAAACGAGTGCGAAAGCGCTGAACCTGACCGAAGGCGTGGATCCAACCGCTCCGGGAAAATTCCGTGAGCATGGCGGATCACTTTGGTTTAAAGGAAAAGGTCCGGAGCGGCATGTATTGGATCCGTCGCGGCGTGAGACTCCAGCAGGAGGCGCGGATTGAGCCTTCCGCAATTCAAGCTACTGCGGCCCCGCTCCTTAGAAGAAGCCCTCGCGCAGTTAAACGAGCATGCCGGAAATGTTCGCGTGCTGGCGGGTGGAACCGATTTAATCCCTTCGATGCGGCAAAAGCTGTTTGAACCGGAGTATGTTCTCGATCTGCGCGGCATCCCCCCATTACGTGGAATTCGGCCACTCGACGGTGGCAGTGTGGAGATTGGAGCGCTTACCTCCCTTCGCACCATCGAGCACTCGACCTTGCTGCGCGAAAAATATCCCGTTCTCACCCAAGCGGCCGCTACGGTCGCGTCACCTGTCTTGCGCAACATGGGCACGATTGGCGGCAATATCTGCCTCGACACGCGCTGTCTCTGGTACAACCAATCGCTCACCTGGCGCAAGGGATGCGGCTTCTGCATCAAGAAAGATGGCGACCTTTGCCATGTTGCCCCCGGCGGCACGAAGTGCTGGGCAGCTTTTTCCGGTGATACCCCTCCTGCGCTCCTGTGCCTCGATGCCGAGATTGAAATCGCCAGCTCGGCGGGAGTACGTCGCGTTTCTTTGCAGAATTTTTACACAGGCCTGGGTGACACCTACCGCAACCTCCAGTCCAACGAGATTGTGACGCGAGTCCTGCTGCCCGCCTCTGCTGCCGGATGCGCCGGTGTGTACCGGAAGTTGCGAGTTCGCGGGTCGATCGACTATCCGCTGGCAGGGGTCGCGGTAGTTATGAAGCGCTCTAATGGCCACGTAGCCCACGCGCGCATCGGGATCACGGCGGTGAATCCTGCGCCCTTACTGTTGAAGGGGACGGACGCGTTACTGATAGGAAAGCTGATCGACGAAGGTTTAGCTGAGGCTGTTGGAGACCTGGCTGCCAGGACGGCCAAGCCCCTGACTACCTCGGCGCTCACTCCTGAGTACCGGCGTGAAATGATCCGGGTTTTTACCAGGAGAGCGGTGCTCGCCGCGTCCGAACTGGCAGGCCGGAACTAGGTCGAGCGTTCATGAGGAGGGAAGGCATGGCTGGCTACCACATTGCTCAAGTCAACATCGGGCGCGTGAAGGCACCGGTCGACCAACCGATCATGGCAGGTTTTATGGCGCGACTCGACGAGATCAACACACTGGCCGATCGTAGCCCGGGATTCGTGTGGCGTCTGCAGACATCGGAAGGAAACGCGACTTATTTCCGCCCCTACCCGCACGACGACAGCATTCTGATGAACATGTCGGTTTGGGAGACGGTTGAGTCGCTCCGGCATTACGTCTACAAGACTGCTCACGCTGAACTGCTGCGGCAACGGGAGAGCTGGTTCGAAAAATTCGTGGGCGTGTATACGGCTTTATGGTGGGTTCCGAAGGGCCATCGTCCCGGCGTCGATGAGGCAACAAAGCGCCTGGCGCACCTGGAGAAACACGGGCCCACGCAATTCGCCTTCACGTTTAAGGTCACGTTTCCGCCCGATGAGCAATTCCAGCAGGCAATCGATTGGGCGTCATTTGTGCCCTGTCCAGCAGGCTAGTGTGGTTGTCGCGGGCGACGGTCGTGCCGACACCTGATAGAATTCCGCCGACACACGGCCAAATCCCCTTGATCACTGATTGCCATATTCACATCCAGCCGATGGAGATGTTCAAGCCCGATGCGCTGGAACTGATGAAGAAGAAGCGTGCAAACTTCGACCAGATTGTGGAGTTCTGCCGGTCGCCTAGGGCATTCCTCAAATTTCTAGACTCTAGCGGTATTGACCGCGCCATGCTCATCAATTACGTGGCGCCGGAGGTGATCGGCTTTACGAATGGCGTGAATCAGTTTGTTGCCGACTACGTCAAAGAAGATCCGTGCCGGTTGCTCTCCTGCGGCAGCCTGCATCCGCGGCATACGACGAACGTTCTTGCGGATGTGGAGCAGATTCTGCGGCTGGGATTGAAGATGATCAAGATTCACCCGCCGCATCAGCTGCTTTTTCCCAACGATTACCTGAGCGGCGCCAAAGAACTCGAGATCATTTATCGTGCCGCCGAGGCGAACGGCGTCCCAGTTATGTTTCATACCGGCACCTCGGTTTTTCCGGGCGCACGAAACAAGTATGGCGATCCGATCTATGTGGACGATGTCGCGGTAGATTTTCCCAAACTCAAGATCCTGCTGGCGCACGGCGGCCGCCCGCTCTGGATGCAGACCGCATTTTTCCTGGTACGCCGCCACCCGAACGTTTATCTCGATATCAGCGGCATTCCGCCCAAGACGCTGCTCAAGTATTTCCCGCGGCTCGATGAGATTGCGGACAAGACGCTATTTGGCACAGATTGGCCAGGACCGGGAGTGCCCGATATCAAGAAGAATCTCGAGGAATTCCGCGCTCTACCGCTGACTGGGGCAGTACAGCGGCAGATACTGAGCAAGACTGCGCTGGCCCTCTGGCCGGCCTGAGCGACGCTATTTTCCATCCCTGGCCGAGTCTGTCGCGCCTCGTAGCAATTCGTCGGCTAATGCAGTCGCGCCGTAGATCTTGCGCAAAGATTCCTGAATTGCTCGTCCATCCACGGAAACGGCACGCGCTTGCACGTCACTGTACTCAAAGTTCCAGGGCAACGACTGAATATTGCCGTCAAAAATGATGCCAACGACTTCGCCGTTCTTGTTCACGGTGGGAGACCCGGAATTACCGCCGATGATGTCGGCCGTGGAGACAAAGTTCAGAGGTGTCTTGAGATCCAGCTGAGATTTTGCCTTGATCCAACTCTCCGGAAGCCTGTACGGCGGATGGTCGTTATGCTCGGCCGAGTGTTGATAAGCCCCGCCCAGATTAGTTTCAAAAGGAATCCTCTTGCCGTTCTCCTCGTATCCCTTGACCGCTCCGTAACTGAGCCGCAGAGTGAAAGTGGCGTCCGGAGGCTGGTTAAAGCCGGTTTGCGCGAAACGCGTTTTTGCGATCAACGTTCCGTAACGGCGCACGGACGACTCGACTTCATCTTCGAACTGCTTGCGAATGGCACGGACTGAGGGATCGATGGTACGCATGGCCATAATCAATGGATCTGTGCTGGCATCGATCGCGGCTTTCCCGCCGTCGTAGAGTTGCTTGCGTACGGCGACGTCATCCAGTTTGGTATTGCCAATCAAATCCTTGGCAGCTTCGCCCGGAGTCTTTCCCTGCAGGATCTGTTGTACGACAGAATTATCTTTTTCCAGCGCGTCCTGCATCTCGCTGAGCGAGTCAGCTAGCACCACCGTCTCCAGACTCTTGTAGATTGGTTCAGCGGAGAAGAGTTGCTGCTCGAGCGAAGGCAACGCGGAATCGCGATACTCTCGCATGCGTTCGGAGTTCGGTTTCTCTTTCTCCGCGGTGGCGCGAACCAACATCCGGGCGATCTGAGCCAGGTGTCCGCCAAAGCCGCGCATGCGTTCGAGGTATGTGAGGCTGGGGAAGATGGATTGCTGTACTTTCATCGCTTGCGCGACTCCGTCCCAAGGATCAGCCGCTCTTGTGTTCTGGGGATCGGCTTTGAACAGAGCGCGCAGCCTGGCCTCATCTTCGCCTTTGTCATTCATGATTTTCTTGTCGAGAAGTCCTGACTGATACCCGAGCGTAGCTTTCTGTGAGTTCTGTACGCCGAAAATATCGCGCTCGGCGATGCGGGCGTTCTCGGCCGACTCCTGGCTGAAGTTTTGCAGCAAATAGAGACGTCGCTTGTAAAACTTGAGCGATGCCGGATATTGCACATCGCGTAAGAACTCCAGCTGGGCCATCGTCAACAGGCGCCCCGTGCTTCCTGGATTTCCGGAGACAAAGATCAGTTCGTCGTCCTTCACGCCCGTGCGCGACCATTGCAGGTAATGTTCCAGGTGTGCCGGTTTGCCATTCTCATAGACACGGAAGAACGTGATGTCCAAATCGTAGCGAGGGTAGTTGAAGTTGTCGGGATCGCCGCCGAAAAAAGCGATATCGAACTCGGGGGCGAAGACGAGCCGCACGTCCGTGTACTTTTTGTACTTGTAAAGTTGGTAGACCTGTCCGGAGTAAAAAGTAATGACGTCACAGCGCAAGCCGGTCGCAGTAGTACATTCCTTTTCCACCTGCGACATGGCCGCGCGTTGTGCCTTTCCGGCTTCCGCGACGGACATTTCCGGCTTCATGGCGGCATCCACCCTGGCGGTGACGTCCTCAATACCGACCAACTGGTTCAGCTCCAGATTGGGGCAGCGCGCTTCCTTGGCCTGGGTTTTGGCATAGAAGCCATCCTTGATGTAGTCGTGGCCCGCGCGGGAAAGTTGTTGGACACACGCGGCGCCAACGTGGTGATTGGTAAAGGTCAGGCCATCTGCCGAAACGAATGAGCCGGAGCCACCATTGTTAAATCGCACCGAAGACAGCCGGACGTGGTCCAGCCACTGCTGGGTGAGTTCGAAGCCGTACTTGGCTTTGATCTTGTCCTTTGGGGCTTCGTTGAAAAGCCACATGCCCTCATCGGCTGCAGCAAGGGTTGAAAGAAGAAGAACGAATACGACCAACACCGAATCGAAACGCTTCATTGCGGGAGAGCCTCCATGGGGAATACGGCGGGGCAACGAAAATAGGAAGGGATGAAGCAAACGCAGTAGTATACGCCGCCAAAAATGAGGTCCGCAAAGCGCATTGGCGCATTCAACCGCGAAAACCTGCGTATTGAGACCGCTTCCGCCAAGGCTTCCGCCGGGCCATCTTTGAGCATCTAATGTTACTGCAGTGCTTGGAAAGTGTCCGATGATTCCGGTATAAGGATGGGAGTTGCGGCGTCCGCGTCCCCCCCCACGAGGACTGGCAAACCAAATCCAACCATAAGCGAGAGTCGCATGTCGAGCGTGACCACAACTCATTCCCCCAAGGGGCTCGAGGGTATCGTAGCTACCACCTCTAAGATTTGCTACATCGATGGCAATCGTGGGGTGCTCGCCTATCGGGGCATCGACATCCACGAACTCGCCGAGCGCTCGAATTTTGAGGAGACCTGCTTCTTGCTCTGGTTCGGCTCTTTGCCGACACGCAAGGAGTTAAGCGACCTGCGGGAGCGACTCGCTGCGGAACGCCAGCTCGACGAGGGAGTTTTGACGCTGCTGCGCAATGCGCCGCGCTCGGCCCTGCCCATGGACGTGCTGCGCACGTCCGTGTCAGCGCTGTCGTTCTACGATCGAGATGACAAGAAAAACGACCACAACGCGAACCTCGGCAAGGCCATCCGTCTGACCTCCCAAATCGCGATGATCGTTGCGGCTTACGACCGTATCCGCAAGGGCCAGCCCGTGGTGAAACCCGATCCGTCACTTTCTCACGCCGCTAATTTCCTGCTGCTGCTGAACGGGACGCGGCCATCACCAACAGCAGAGCGGGCGCTCGATATCGCACTCATCCTGCATGCCGACCACGAACTAAACGCTTCGACCTTTGCTGCCCGTGTTACTGCGGCGACGCTATCCGATATGCACTCGGCCATTACCTCGGCGATCGGAACTCTCAAAGGGCCTTTGCACGGCGGGGCCAATGAGGCGGTCTTTCGCATCTTGGCGTCGATCGACGCGCAGGGCGGCGATCCGGTTGTTTACATCACAGAAATGTTGGCGCAGAAAAAGAAGATTCCCGGATTTGGGCACCGTGTATATCACACCGAAGATCCACGCGCGACTCACCTGCGCGTGATGTCGCGCGACCTGAGTTACTCCAGCGGACAAGCGAAGTGGTATGACATGTCGGAGAAGATCGAGCAGTTCGTGAAGGCGCAGAAAAAGCTGAACGCGAACGTTGATTTCTACTCTGCCTCTACGTACCATACGCTGGGGATCGACGAAGATTTGTTTACGCCGGTTTTTGCCGTTTCGCGCATCAGCGGCTGGACTGCCCATGTGATCGAGCAACTGGACGACAACCGCCTGATCCGCCCGCGCGCAGATTACATTGGTCCGGAATACCCCGCTCGCTACGTGCCCATAGAAAACCGGTAACAGTCAGCTGGCCGTCATGCTCATGTGGCGACGGCCGCCTTCGGCCGCCGTGCAGTTCCGTGGAGCTTGCGAGAGAAGTTGCTGGCAACGTCTCTCTTTCCCCCTTTTAGGTCATTGCCCAGCGCTCCAGACGCAGCTAGCTGCATCTCTACGGCAGCGGTCAGATAGAATAGAAAGTGGTGCCTATGGAGCGCATTTACCTCGATAACAACGCCACGACACCGGTTCTGCCGGAGGTCTTCGAGGCCATGCGCCCCTATTTTGGCGAGCGCTTCGGGAATGCCTCGTCGATCCACCACCACGGCCAGGAAACCCGCGCGGCAGTAGAATCCGCGCGCGAGTCGGTGGCGGACTTGCTCGGATGCCGCGCCTCGGAAATTATTTTTACCAGTGGCGGCACCGAAGGCGACAACCTCGCCATTGCGGGCCTCGTGAAAGCGGGGGATCACGTGATCACGTCAAGCATCGAGCATCATGCGGTGCTCCATGCCTGCAAGCACCTCGGAGAAAGGGCGTGTGAGGTGACGGTCCTGCCAGTCGACGACCGCGGGCAGGTCGATCCGGATGAGGTTGGCCGGGCGCTGCGTCGTAATACGAAGCTGATTTCCATCATGATGGCGAACAACGAAACCGGAGTACTGCAGCCAGTCGACGCGATCGGAAAGATCGCAGCGGAGGCAGGTGTTAGTTTCCACACCGACGCCGTACAGGCAGCGGGGAAAGTCGCTGTTGATGTGAAGCGCATTGGGTGCCATGCGCTCTCGATTTCCGGGCACAAGATGCATGCGCCGCAGGGCATCGGAGCGCTATATGTACGGAAGGGAACGAAGATCGAGCCGCTGTTCTATGGAGGCGCGCACGAGCGCTCGCGGCGGGCCGGCACTGAGAACGTTCCCGGGATCGTGGCTCTAGGAAAGGCCGCGCAACTGGCCAAGCACGCGCTCGATCGCGCGGACGACCAGAAGATGGCCCTGTTGCGCGACAGCCTCGAGCAGGGAATCCTCACTCAGGTCGAGGATGCTGGGGTGAACGGCGATGGTGCTCCTCGAGTGCCTAACACGACCAATATTCACTTCGAACACATCGAAGGCGAAGCGCTGGTTATTGCGCTGGATCTAAAGGGGCTGGCGGTGTCCACGGGATCGGCGTGCTCGTCGGGGGCGATTGAGCCTTCGCACGTGTTGATCGCGATGGGCCTTCGGACGGAGCGGGCGAAGTCCAGCGTGCGCTTCAGTCTGGGCAAGCAGACCACCGCGAAGGATATTGACCGCGCGGTCGTTCTTGTGCCCGACGCTGTCGCGCGGCTGCGCGCCTTGTCACCGGGGTACAGAAGGCAAGCAATTAGCAGTTAGCGGTTGGCAATTAGTGGGCGTGCTCTTGAGCGCTTTTGCCGATTGCGAATTTTTGCAAGCGTAAGCTAATGCCAGAGTCGAGCACCATCGCCGTCGCCATGTCGGGCGGTGTGGATTCGTCCACCGTCGCGGCCATGCTGCGCGCCGAAGGCCATACGGTCATAGGACTGACTATGCAGCTTTGGAACCAGCGCCGCCTGGCCGGGCGCGACGGCATGCCAGAGTCTGTACAGGGACGCTGCTGCTCGCTCGACGACGTCTACGATGCCCGGCGCGTCGCCCGGCAGATCGGTATTCCGTACTACGTGGTGAATCACGAGGAGCGCTTCGAGCGCGACGTGGTGCGGCCGTTCGTCGAAGAGTACCTCTCCGGGCGCACGCCCATCCCTTGCAGTCTCTGTAACAATCACTTGAAGTTTGATCAGTTACTCATTGTGGCCCAACAGATTGGGGCAGACTGTGTGGCTACCGGCCACTATGCCCGCGTGGCTTACGACAAGGTCTGGGGACGGTGGCTGCTGAAGCGTCCGGCGGACCTTAGCAAGGATCAAACGTATTTTCTCTTTGGGCTCACGCAGGATCAGCTCAGCCGCACGCTATTTCCGCTTGGCGACATGACCAAGCCGGAGGTCCGCGAACTTGCGCGCCAGCACGGGCTGGCGCTGGCGGAGAAGCCGGACTCGCAGGAGATTTGCTTCGTTCCCGGCGGCGATTACAAGCGGTTCATTGATGCCTACCTTGCCGACCAGGGCGAGTCTTTACCCGACACCGCCGGCGACCTCGTTACCACAAGCGGCGAAGTCATCGGCGAGCATAGCGGCGTGCATAACTTCACAGTGGGCCAGCGCAAGGGACTGGGCGTAGCCACAGGATCGCCGCTCTACGTCATCCAGATTAGCGGCGCCAGCAAGCAGGTTATCGTAGGCGGAGATGAACATCTCTATTCACGCACGCTGCGCGCCCGGCGTGTGAATCTGATCTCGGTGGAGGATCTGCGAGAGCCAATGCGCGTGGCGGTGAAGATTCGCCATCGGCACGAGCCCGCGCCAGCCACAATGGAGCGTGTGGGCGCCGACGAAATCCTCGTCACCTTCGATCAGCCGCAGCGCGCCATCACTCCGGGCCAGGCCGCGGTTTTCTATGAGGGCGAGATCGTGGTCGGCGGCGGCTGGATCACTTAACACCGCCGAACTCGTCATCCGGCTCCGCCTATAATCCCCGGCATGGCATCTGCAAATCCTTCACTGCCACTGCCTGAAGGCCCGATCTCCTCACTGTCAGCCCTCTGGTCCCGCGAATCGGCGTCGCTGAAACAGGGAATTAAGACCGGCTTGGCGGGCGCCATCACCTACGCCATCTACACCGGATGGCACCTGCCCCAGGGCTACTGGGCGGTCTTCGCCGCGCTGGTCGTCACGCAAGTCAACCTGGGAGCAGCTTGGAAAGCCGCGCTCTACCGCACGATCGGATCAACCTGCGGCGCGGTCGCGGCGGCCCTGCTCATCCCTACCCTGGGAGAGGGACCGGTGGGCGCCGGCATCGTGCTATTCCTGCTGGCCAGCTTTTTTGGGTATCTCACCGCTCTGCACCCCAGCTTCAGCGCCGCCGGATTTACCGCCGCTCTGATCCTCGTCTTTGGCGGCCAGGGAGAACCCTGGCACATGGCTTGGTTACGCGTGCTTTACACGGTGCTAGGCGCCTTCGTCGCGTTCGCCGTGGGTGCGTTGATCTGGCCGGTGCATGCCCGTGTAGGCCTGCGCCAGAAAATTGCCAACATCCTCGGTGGCGCGGGTGCGCTCTACCGCGCAGTGACGGCCGCCGCGCTGCAGGGAATCAACAACGAGCAGGAAGTCCGTGAACTCGACCGCAAACTGCACGAGCTGCGCCGCGGGATCACCCAGCAAATGGACGAAGCCCGAAGCGAGTTGGCCTTCTCACGTTTCAACCGCGACGCCTACCAGAAAGTAGTCGAACTCGCCGACCAGATTCGGCGGCGCCTCACTGGCATGGCGGAGGACAGATCGCTGTACGTGCACGCCCAGGTCGAGCCCGGGCTGGTACCTTCTCTGCCCATCGTGGCGGAGCGGACGTTGCAGAAATTCTCGGTCCTAGCGGAGTACATTCGGAATCCCAGTCAGACATCACTTTCTGTGGGCCTCGATGCCGCGACCGCCGCCCTCGATGGAAATCTCGCTAAACTCCGTGCCCAGCGTGCAACCGCTCCTTTTGCGCTGGATCGTATGCTGCCCTTCTGGGCGCTTGTCTTCAATCTGAAGGAAATCGCCCGAGATCTGAAGGAACTCGAATCAATCCTGCCGCAATTGACGGGAGCCACCGCAGGACCGTCCTAGTGTTGATGCGCGGTCGCGGGCAGATGCCTTAGATGAAACTTCTTGTACTCAACAGGGGCAAGTGCGCCAGCACCCTCGCGCAGATGATAGGCGTGATCGACTGGAAGGTCGCGGAATGTTTGTACCAGCTTTGAGGTGGGCCACGTCACCTCGACTTCGGCAATCCTTTGAGCCTTGCCGACGCCGATATGCTGCCGCACAGGATTGCCGCCGAAACTGGATCCGTAACCCACGGTCCGGTAAATGTGCCGCACGCCCTTCGCAGTTTTTACTGTGACAGATACCCGCGCTCCGAACGCAGCCCGATTGGTCTTCACGCCCTCCAGTTCCACAGTGATCCAATGATTCCCGTGGCCGGGATTCTCGTACAGAACGCTAGGGTATATATCTCCGCTGGCTGCGCCGCCCATTTCTTCGAACACGTCTTCATCGCCGTCATTGTCGATGTCGCCAAACGCGACCGCATGACCTTTCTGCAGGTGCCCGAAATCCCCAGACGTCGTCACATCCTGAAACACCTTGCCTTGATTATTGCGGAACATACGATTGGGCAGCAGCGCCTCGTACGGAACGTCGCCCGTGCCCAGGTACACGTCGAGCCAGCCATCGTTATCGAGGTCGCCAAAGTTCGCGCCCATGACCAGAATGGCGCGATCCAGCTTCATCTGCTTGGTCACGTCCGTGAAAGTACCGTCGTGATTGTTGTGGTAGAGCCGCGGGAGTTCTGCTTTGAAAGGCAGACCCATCTGAAACGCCGCGATGTCATTCAGCGTTTCCACATAAAATCCGGACACGTACAAGTCGGGCCAACCGTCATTGTCATAATCGAAGAACCAGGTCGCGAAGCTGTGGATCGGTTCGGCCACACCAGCTTGAGCGGTGACGTCCGTGAACCTCCAGCGATCGGGCCGGGGATTCTGCGGATCCATCGGCCCATCATTTCGGAACAGATGATTGCCTTTGCCCTTCACCGAAACGTATAGATCAGGGCGCCCATCGTTGTTGAAATCTCCCCATGCCACTCCCTTGACGAAGCCCATATCCGCCAGCGCGTTCGGAGCGGCTACTTCGGCAAATGTGCCATCGTGATTGTTGTGGAACAACTGCGAAGGATGATTCTCCGTCGTATTTGCTTCGTGGCCCACGTAGAGATCGAGCCAACCGTCGTTGTCGTAATCGGCCCATGCCGCAGTCTGCGTTGGATGCAGCGACATGAGTCCGGCTTCCTCGGTAACGTCGTCGAAGGTTCCGTTGCCGTTGTTGCGCAGCAGCGACATCGGATATTTCCCATTCTGCCCCCACCAACCGCCACGCAAAACGAGGACGTCGGGATGGCCATCATTGTTGTAATCCGTGACGACGATGTTCAATCCTCCGGTTTCACCGGTCAGCCCGGCCTCGCGCGTCCGCTCGGAAAAGGTTCCGTCGCCGTTGTTATGAAAAAAACGCAACTGGTCGCGCGGTCCGGATCCAGACACCATCAGATCGAGCAAGCCATCGCCATCGAAATCCTCCATGATCGCGCCGCCGGAATGCTGATTGATGACGAGTCCCGCGTCGGTGGCAACATCATAAAATCTCCCTATGTCATATTCCGACTGGAACGTGCTCGGAGGAACGCGCCACTTTTCCGGCACATCATCGGGGTACTTGCCCAGAGTCATGGCCGCGATGTTCAGCAGCCAGCGCGACTTCAGATCGTTCGAATCCTTCTGCAGCGCCTCAGTGAATTCGCGAAACGCGCCTTCGGCTCCGCGCCGCGCCACGTGCACGCCTCCACCCTTGATGGGATACAGACACGAGTCCTGTCCGTGATAGTGAAGACAGTTTTCCTGCTCGCCCAGACGCAGGTACGACATGGCAAGATTGTCGCGGATGAGCTTCTCGAAAGCGGGGATCAGGACGACTCCGCGTTGCTGGTACAGGGCACGCAGCTTTTCTAATTCCTCGACTGCGCCTGCGCTGTCGCCGGATTTGAGCAGGTTCTCGGCCAACACTTCGCGCATCTTGATCTCGATGGCCAGATCCGGATTCTTGCTCAGGTCCTCGCGCAAGTGGCGGGCGCGCTCGGCATCTTTACTGGGGTCCAGCTTCCAGTCTTGCTCGTCATAGATTTTCTGCAAGAGCGCTGCCATCTTCTTCGTGCCAGCCGATTGGTAGGGTTCATTCGCGGATGTGCGGGAGTACGCGGCGAGCCCCAGGCCCAGGGCAATCGCAAAAAAAAGAAGAGCAGGATGCCACCGATTCACAGAGAAACACTAAACCAGCACACAAATCTTGTCACCGAAACTCGGTCGAGGCGATTAGATCAGCGCTTGCGCGGGCAGGAACTGCTTTGAGCCCGCAGAGCATCCAAAAACGGAGTGCCGGACTGCCTCAGCTTCTCTTCGAGGCGCGCCGTACAGTCACATTCGCCGCATGCCCAAGGTTCCGCGCCATTTTCGTCGCGGCACCTGCGCCGATCGTGCGCGTCCTGCACACGGGTCAAGTCGAAGTATTCTTCCCAGTAAGAGCGTTCTTCCTGTAATGGTGTGGGGCAGTAACAGACTTCAACCCAACGTGTTGTCTGGTCGGCGCACAA
>Ga0307478_10001301_pt1 | contig 22004 bp, 21 predicted proteins | sample atmos_gasesECM4C_2_FD_203713 | JGI IMG/M metagenome (GOLD analysis project Ga0307478, IMG submission 203713) | Hardwood forest soil microbial communities from Morgan-Monroe State Forest, Indiana, United States - atmos_gasesECM4C_05 | ecosystem: Environmental > Terrestrial > Soil > Temperate... | reverse complement strand
CCTTCATGGCAACGAAGAAGAAAGCCAAAAAGAAGAAACATTAACCGTCTGCGAGACGATACCTCGCAAGGGCCGAGAATTTCAGCAGCCTCTCAGGAGAAGCACCTCTTGAGAGGCGTTTCCTTTTGGGTTGAGAAGGAGTGCGACGGTTGGTTGAGAGTAAAGTTTGCCGCAAAACAAAACGCCCCAGGACTCAATGAGTCACGGGACGTCAGTCGAGCAGCCCTCCCCCGAAGCCTGCTCTAAAAGAAGCTTAGCGTGAGTGCCAAAACTAGGGAATGGCACTGTAGTGGGGGGGCGCCCGTTAGTCACCAGATGGGTGCGGAAGCAGCCTATGGCACCGAAACCTGCGCCCGATTCGAGTATCCGCTCTCCTTGCCACTTGCGTTCACCGCAGTGGTTGCGTAGAAGTAGGTTGTGCCGCCGACGACAGTCGTATCGGCATAGCTAGTATTCGGATCGAGCTTCGAATTGATTTTGGTGTAGGTATTGTTCGCCGACGTCTTGCGATAGACGTTGTATCCCGAAACGTCCGGCGACGAACTGGCGTTCCATGAGAGGCTCACGTAGGGTGCGGTGCCGGCGCCGCTCAGAGCCTCGGATGTTGGAGAATCGGCGGCGTTGCTGATGAAGGTGAGCGTGCCGGACGATTTCACGCTGTGTTGCGGCGTGAACGTAACATTGAGCGATACCTCCTGCCCGGCGGGGACGGTCAACGGAAAATTTGCGTCGCGCACGGCAAATTGCGAACTGCTGCTCGACGCGGAAGAAACGGTCACGCTCCCGCCCGTCGCGGTCAGTGACGCTGCCAGCGTTGCGGTGCCTCCCACAGCGACGTTCCCAAAGTTGAGTGTGGCGGGCGTAACGGTCAGTTCGCGCTTGGCTGCGCCGATGCCTGTGCCTTGCAGCGGGATGTCGAGATTCGGGCCATCGAAGAAGGAACTGCCCCCTGTGAGTCCCTGAACGGCTGGTTTAAAAGTGACATTCAGCGAAACTTTTTTCCCACCCTGCAGGGTTAGCGGAAACTTCGCGCCGCTGACGGAAAACACGCTGCCTGTGGTCTGTTCCGCGGTGAGTGTTACGGCGTAGGTTCGAGTATTGGTCAGCACAACCGGCAAAGTAGAGCTTCCGCCTACGCTCACGTTATCGAACACGAGGCTTGCTGGACTTCCGACCACTGATTCGCTGGTCACGCCTGCGCCGCCGACATTGACGACCAAATTGTGGTCGGAGGCGTTGCTGACAAACGTGAGTTGGCCGCTGGCGGATCCGACCACAGAAGGCGTGAAGGCGACGTTCACTTCAAGAGTTTCTCCGGCAGTGAGAATTTGCGGCAACTTGAAATTCGGAACTTTGAACGCATTATTGCTTACCAGCACACTGGCAACGACCACGCTGGTTTTGCCGGTGTTGGTCAGTGCAATGAGAAGAGTTTGGTTCTGGCCAATTACGACCTCACCGTAACGTAAGCTCGCAGGGGAACAACTTAGTTGCTGCGCACTCGCCTGGGCGGCGAACAAAGTTACGAGAACTGCGAATGCGACCGGTAGAACAGTGGCGCACAGATACCGCGACTTCAGCTGGGGGAGTAGCATGCCAGCGAGTTTTCATCATCTCCGGAGAATTCGGGAAGATGCTAGAAGGACATCTCAACAGGGCCACTGTGCAATTTTTTGCGGTGTATATGCAGGTTTGAAGCATGAATCGCAGAAGCCGAGACTAGATCATAAGCAGATGTTCCATGTGAGGATTACACAGCGATCCGATTGGAATACAACGCCATTCCAACCACGGCATCCATACCGAGGGCGTCGAGCTGATCGATTTCTCGTTGAGTTCTTATGCCACCGGCAACGATTAATCGCCGAGAAGTGGCGCGGCGGATTGCAGTCACCGTGCCCATAGGAATTCCGCCCATGAGTCCTTCGGTATCGATATGAGTGTAGAGGAATGTCGCGCAGAATGGTTCAAGCGCGCCAATCATGTCGAAAGCGGTAATCGACGTTTCTTCGCGCCAGCCCTTGATCGCAACCCAGCCACCCCTGGAATCGAGAGCAAATGTCAGTGCTTTGGTGCCGACAGCATCGGCTAGCATGGTGGCGTGTTGCGTGTTGATTTTTCCTTCCTGCAACAACGCAGAGCCGATGATTACATGTTGTGCCCCCGCTTCTAAAAGCTCGCGTGCGCTTTCGACTGTACGAATCCCGCCGCCCACCTGGCATTTGAGGCGCTGCACAATGTGATTTACGATTGGCCGATTCGTGCCGGCGCCTCGAGCTGCGTCCAGGTCGATGACCTGCACCAACGGATATTTTAGAAAGCGGTCGATCCAATAATCGAAATTGTCGAACTCCAGCGCTTTCTTCTCACCCTGCACCAACTGCACAATCTTGCCGCCCATGAGGTCGATCGAGGGAATCAGCACGGCCACCTCATGGGGACACCGGCGTCGCGCAACTCACGTTTTAGCTGTGAAATGTTCTCGATGCCGAAATGAAAGATGGACGCAGCCAGAGCCGCATCAATGCGGCCTTCCCGAAAGACCTCGATGAAATCACGCGCCGAGCCGGCTCCTCCGGAGGCAATCACAGGAATCGAAACTGCTTCGGCGACCGCCCGCACCAATTCGCAGTCAAAACCAGATCGAGTTCCATCACGGTCCATCGAGGTCAAAAGAATTTCTCCCGCTCCGCAAGCGTCCGCCTCCCGCGCCCATTGAATCGCGTCCCGGCCCGTGGGCTTGCGTCCACCGGCAACAAACACTTCAAAGCCTGTGGCGGATTTTCGGGCATCGATGGCCACCACGACGGCCTGCGAACCAAAGCGGCCCGCGATCCTGCCGATCAATGCAGGCTCACTCACGGCAGCCGAATTGATAGCAATCTTGTCAGCCCCCGCGTCAAAGACGGCAGCCGCATCCTCGATGCAGCGAATTCCGCCGCCGACCGTGAACGGAACAAACAACGAGCGAGCCGTGCTGCGGACCGCGCCCAGCAAGGTATTTCGATTGCCGCTGGTCGCGGTGATGTCGAGGAGCACGATTTCGTCTGCGCCGTCGCGCGCGTGGGCAGTTGCGCACTCCGTTGGATCGCCGGCGTCGCGCAAGTTCTTGAACTTCACGCCCTTCACGACCCGGCCACCGTCCATATCGAGACAGGCGATGATGCGCTTGGTCAGCAAATCACAGCTCGCAGAAATTCTTTAGGATTGAAAGCCCGACATCACCCGATTTCTCAGGATGAAACTGCACTCCGAAAATATTCCCACGCTCAACGGCGCCGGCGAATGGAAGACCGTATTCGCTGACCGCCGTCGTTTCAGCCTGTACCGGCGCGTGGTAGGAATGCGTGAAGTAGACAAATGAATCTGGCGAGACGCCGCGTAGCAACCTGGAGTCGTCCTGGACTGTCAACGAATTCCAGCCCACATGCGGCGACTTCACCGAAGGTGGAAACTGCCGGCACTTGCCAGAGAAAATGCCAGCTCCCGAGAGCTCGTTACATTCCTCGCTTCCTTCAAAAAGCCACTGCATTCCCAGGCAGATTCCAAGAAACGGCTTGTCTGCGGAAGCGGCTTGCAGCAAAGTCTTCCGCAGACCTGTGCGATCTAACGCTTGAAGGGCGGAAAAATGTCCGACTCCCGGCAGTACTATTTTGTCCGCCGTGGCGACTGTCTCGGCCGCGCTCGTCACAGAAACATCGGCACCGAGATGATCGAATGCCTTCTTCACCGAATTCAGGTTGCCCGCACCGTAATCGACAATGGCGATCATAGAAGCCCCTTGGTACTGGGAAGCATTCGCCCGAGACGCCGGTCGCGGGAGCAGGCAACCCGCAAGGCGCGCGCGAATGCCTTGAAAAGTGCTTCGATCTTGTGATGGCTGGAGCGCCCGTAGAGCACTCGCGCGTGAACATTGGCTCGCGCACCGCGAGCGAAGCCTTCGAAAAAATCGCACACGAGTTCCACTTGCAGGTCGCCAACACGCACCGCGCAAACCTTGGTATCGACCACCGCAGTCGCGCGTCCCCCGAAATCGACTGCTGACAAACCGAGAGTTTCGTCCATCGGCATGACAAAGTAACCAGCCCGCAGAATCCCCCGGCGATCTCCCAATGCACGGTCGAAGACCTCGCCCAGCGCAATCCCAACGTCTTCGACGGTGTGATGTTGATCGACGTCCAGGTCACCCAGGGCCGCTAGTTTGAGATCGAATCCGCCATGACGCGTGAAAAGCTCCAGCATGTGGTCGAGAAAACGAATTCCCGTCGAAACTTGGTACTTTCCCCGACCTTCGATTGTCAGCGCAATCCGAATCTCGGTTTCGGCGGTCTTGCGATGCAGCTTGGCTTTTCTCACGTCCTCACCTCGCCGCGCAACCCGAGTTTCTCAACCACATCCCGAAGTGCCTCAATAAGAATTTGAGTGTGTTTGCTTGACCCCACTGTCAGGCGTACGCAGCCTTCGCATCCCGGATCGGTGTTGCGGTCGCGGATGAGAATGCCGCGGGTGCGAAAAGCTTGAATAAATTCCGCATGAGCGGGACCGACGCGTACAAGCACGAAGTTGGCGTGGCTCGGCCAATACTGCAAACCGAGAGTTTTGAGTTCTTGCTCGAGTTCCGTGCGACCACGCCGCACCTCGGCAACATACTGTTCGACGTATGCCTGATCGCGCAGCGCCTCCGGCAGCACCGCCAGCGCAACCGCGTTCACGTTGTAGGGTGAAGTGACGCGGCGCACCATGGAAATCTGTCGCGCGTCCCCGGCGAGAATGCCGATGCGAAGGCCAGCGAGGCCGTAGGCTTTCGAGAAGGTGCGCGCCACGAAAAGATTCTCCGGCCAGGGGTGGTGGTCGAATATCGTTTTTCCATAAAATTCAAAGTAAGCCTCGTCCACCAGCACCGCAGAATGGGGGGCTGCATGCGCGATCCGAAGCAACGCTTCGCATTCCACGACCGTGCCCGTCGGATTGTTGGGATTCGCTATCACGATCAGCCGCGTGCGCTGACTGATTGCTGAGAGCACGCCCTCCAAAGGGAATGCGAAATTTGCGCCGGAAGGAATCTGGATTACGCGGGTGCCTTCCGCCTGCATAAAAAGCGCATACATTGCGAAAGTAGGCACGGCGATGATGGCTTCGTCACCGGAATCGAGATAGGCCGAGCAAAGAAGATGAATCGCTTCATCGACGCCGTTGGTGAGCAGAACCTGAGCCGCATCGAGTCCAAGAAAACGGGCAACCTCGGCTTCTACTGGCTCGCGCTCCGGATAGCGCGCCAGCGCCTCGGCATCAAGCGCACGCATCTTTGCTAATACTCGCGGCGAGCAACCGATGGTGCTCTCGTTGAAATCAAGGCGTAGTCCTTGACGGCTCGCCAGAGGAGGGCGATAGGCATGCAAGCTTTTTACCGCAGCACGGGCCTCAAGCATGGGAGCACCTCACTCGCAACGATTCTGCGTGTCCGCGCAAGCCTTCGGCTTCGGCCAGAACAATTCCTGGTAGTGCGATTCGCTGGATGCCTTTGCGAGAAACTTCCTGGCACGAGATGATTCGCACATAATCCAACACACTCAACCCACCTCGCACGCGTGCCATCGCCCCGGTGGGCAACACATGATTCGGACCGGAGATGTAATCTCCGGCGGGCTGCGGCGTGAATTCGTTCAAGAACACAGAGCCGGCATTTTTAACGGCGGGCGCGAGGGCTGCTGGCAGAGTGAGATGCTCAGGCGCTATGCGGTTCGCGGTGTCGATCGCGTCGTCCCTGGAAGCAACCAACAGAATGCCACCGCGATGGGAGAGCGATTCAGCAGCGATCGAATTTGTTCGCGTGCGGCCTTGCACTTCCGCCTGAACGGATTTTGCCAACTTTCGCGAATTCGTGATGAAGATGCAAAGCGCGTCGGGATCATGTTCCGCCTGAGCCACCATGTCGCACGCGATGAAGACCGGGTCGCCCTCCTCGCTGATGAATACCGCTTCGGTGGGACCGGCGAGAAACTCAATCGCGCAATCGAATGCAACCAGCTTCTTGGCGGCGGTCACGTAGCGGTTCCCCGGGCCCACGATCTTGTTCACGGATGGGATGCTTTCTGTTCCATAAGCAAGCGCGGTGATTGCCTGCGCGCCCCCCACGCGATAAAACTCTTTCACGCCAAGGAATGCGGCGGCGGCCAAAGTTGCTTGGGCCGGGTGCGGGGACGCCACGCGAATCTGCGGTACGCCCGCGACCTGCGCGGGAATCACGGTCATAAGCAACGTTGAAGGCAACGGATATCGACCTCCGGGAACATAGCACCCTACCGATTCCAAGGGGCGGACGAGCTGGCCGACGCAGACTCCGGGATGGATTTCGCGGCGCCATTCTTCCGGTTTCTGCCACTCGCAGTAGCGGCGGATGTTGGCCGCGGCCTGCGCAATCGCGTCCTGCAGTTCGGCGGAAGTTTTTTGCCAAGCATCATGCAAATCGGACTCCGGCACACGCATAGCATCTTTCTTGCCCAAACCGTCCCACCGTTCTGCGTATCGGCGTAAAGCGCGATCACCATTGCGTCGGACGTCGCTCACGATGCGGCGCACAGAGGGTTCGACTTCGGCCAGATCGCTCGAACTGCGCCGCTCCAACTCACTCACGAATCGATCTCTCTTGGCTCCATCGAGAATTCGCATTACAGCACCACCTTATTCAGCGGATACTCAACGATTCCCTGGGCATTTGCCTCTTTGAGTTTTGGAATGAGCGACCACGCGGTCTGCTCTTCGATGATTGTATTCACCGCGACCCACTCGCCATCGGCTAAAGGGGCGACTGTGGGATTCTTCAGTGCAGGAAGCAGCCCCAGGACAGTGGGCAAATCTGGCTTGCGCACGTTAAGCATCAAGCCGACGCGACCCAAGGCGGCGATCGCTCCGCAGAGCATCACGGACAAGTTTTCGATTTTGCGCCGCCGCATGGGATCGGCCCAGGCGGTCTTGTTGGTAATGAGTTTCGTATTGGATTCCAGCACCGTCTCGATGATTCTCAGACGGTTGGCGCGCAGCGAGCTTCCAGTCTCCGTGACTTCAACGATTGCATCGGCCAGCAACGGCGGTTTTACCTCTGTCGCGCCCCAAGAAAATTCAACTCGAACCGGCACATTCCGGCCGGCAAAATAATTTCTCGTAACGCTGACAAGCTCGGTGGCGACGTTTTTTCCCGCAAGATCTTCGGGCTTCTGAAACTCGGAGTCTTTCGGCACGGCGAGCACCCATTTCACTTTTCCCATGCTCTGTTTCGCATAGATCAAGTCGATGACGCTGACTACATCGAGTCCGCTTTCGAGCACCCAATCGAGACCGGTTAAGCCGGCGTCGAGCGCGCCGTGTTCGACATAGCGCGCCATCTCCTGGGCACGAATAAGCATGCACTCGATTTCCGGGTCGTCGGTCGCGGCGAAATAGGAGCGGGCGCTCGTGTAAACGCGCAGGCCGGCGCGGGTGAATAGATTGAGCGTGGCCTCCTGCAAACTTCCCTTGGGTATGCCCAGGCGAAGTTTCATCGCCTTGACTCCATTTCAACTCGCGCCGCCGCTCCGAGCGGAAGCTCCTCAGTGAAGCAGGATCGCGATCCCGTGTGGCACACCTTTCCCTCGCTCAGGACGCGCACGCGCAGCAGAATGGTGTCGCGATCGCAATCGGTCCATGCCGCGGCTACCTCGAGTCGATTGCCGGAGGTCTCGCCTTTCGTCCACAATTTCTGCCGAGTGCGGCTATAGAAGGTGACAAATCCCGTCCGCAAAGTCGTCTCCAGCGCTTCGCAATTCATGAAACCCACCATCAGCAACTCTTGAGTGGTGGCGTCCTGGATCACTGCTGGAGCCAGGCCTTGCATTTTGTCGAAGTCGATCTCCATAAACATCTCCTGTTTTCCGCCGTCCGACTGTTTGAAACAGGCAACAGAAACGAAAAACCCGCTGCGCGTTTGGCGTCAGCGGGCTTGGATTTCCTATTAGTGCTTTAGGTATTTATCCGTAGGCCTCCGCCGACACGCTCATCGCATGGTGATGATGGTGGTGACGATGGAGGTCCAACGAAGTCATACCTGACCATGTTAGGGCGGTTAAGCGCCTCTCGTCAACAAGATTCCACATGATTTGCGCGACGAGTTGATTGATTTATGCCACGGCGAGGTAGATATAGCGCAGAATAAAGAGAGCCGTGAGAATCCAGACGAGGGTATTGATTTCGCGGAATTTACCGGCTGCGACCTTTACTACCGTAAAAGCAATCAGCCCAAGACTAAGGCCGGTTGCGATGCTGAACGTAAGTGGAGTTGCCAGAATCGTGATGAACGCCGGCACAGCTTCGCTGAAGTCGTGCCATTGAATCTGCGCAATGGATTCCGACATTAGTACGCCCACGAGAATCAACGCAGGAGCGGTGGCGTAACCCGGGATTGCGGTCGCCAGCGGGGAACAAAACATTGCCAGCAAGAACAATGCCGCGACGGCGATGTTGCTCAAACCTGTGCGTGCTCCGGCTGCGACACCTGCCGCGCTCTCGATATAGCTTGTGACCGTGGATGTGCCCGTCAGCGCACCGAACACCGTGCCTACAGCGTCAGCCAGCAACACACGCCCCACGCGGGGAATTTTGCCGTCGCGCATGAAGCCGCCTTGCTCGCAAACTCCCACGAGTGTGCCAACGTTGTCGAAGAGATCCACAAATAGGAAGGCGAATGCGATTTCGAGCAGGCCAAGATGTTTCAGGCCGCGAAAATCAAGTTGCAAGAAAGTTGATGACGGATGCGGCATCGAAAAAATTGCCGCGGGCCAGTTCGTGATGCCGCGCAAAATTCCGAGAAGAGCGGTCCCGATGATCCCGAGTAAGATTGCGCCATGAAACTTTCGCGCCATCAGAACTAACGTAAGGCAGAGGCCGAAACAGGCAGTCTGCACCTCCTTGTCGGAAAAGCTGCCGAGGCCGACAAATGTCGCGGGATTCGCGACCACGATCTTCGCGTTTCTTAAGCCCACGAACGCGATGAACATTCCGATTCCCGCAGCGGTCGAATGTTTCAGGCAATCGGGCATGCCATTCACAATTTGCTCTCGAACCCGCGTCACAGTGAGAACCAGGAATAGGCAACCCGAACAGAAGACCACTGCCAACGCGGTTTGCCACGGAACGTGCATCGCCATGCAAACCGAGTACGTGAAGTAGGCATTCAGCGACATGCCCGGCGCCAGCGCGATGGGATAGTTGGCATAGAGTCCCATCACCAGCGTCGCCACTGCGCCTGAGATGCACGTGGCGAAGACCACGCCGTCAGCCGGCATCCCCGCTTGCTTGAGAATCTGGGGGTTCACCACGATGATGTAAGCCATGGTGACAAACGTGGTGAGGCCGCCGAGCATTTCCTGTTTCACGGACGTCTGGTTCTCGGCGAGCTTGAAGTAACGATCGATCAAGTTCCCTCAGTAGGCGATCTTGTTGGGTTTCTCTTCCCATGCGCGAAACGCGGCGAGAGATTCTTCATGCATCACTTGAATCATAGGGATCGCACGCTGCGCATGAGGCTGTGCGATCTCGCGATAGATCAGCGAATCGTCAAAGCCGGCTTTGGATGCATCGGCGGCGGCGCTGGCAAAATAAATGCGAGAGAGCCGCGCCCAATAAATTGCACCGAGGCACATGGGGCACGGTTCGCAGGAAGTGTAAATGTCACAATCGTGCAGTTCGAAGGTTTTAAGTTTGGCGCAGGCGGCGCGGATGGCAAGGACTTCGGCGTGCGCTGTTGGATCATTGCTCGAGGTCACCTGGTTCGCGCCCTCGGCAACGATCCCGCCGTCCTTCACGATGACTGCTCCGAATGGACCCCCGCTCGCGGAGCGGACATTCTCAACTGCGAGCTGAATCGCACGGGCCATGAAAGGATTGTCCATGTGGTTGCTCTGTTAACGCGTGGCCGGTAGAGAAATGGCCACTCCCCAATCCGCGAACCTGCGAGCATCTCAGTCGACATGGACTCTTTCGCTGCCGCTTCGCTGAGACCGGAGTATAAGCTGGAAATTGGGAATTCGTAAAATGTTCTTTTGCGTGGAAGGTATGTTGACGAAACGTGGGATGCGGCAGTTTCGATTCAGGTTCTCGATTTTGTAAGGAGAAGGTTACTTGGAGTTGGAAGCTTTCTTATCGCGTCGTGTCGTGACACCGGATGGAATCTGGCCGGCGGCGATTCTCGTAGACGGTGAGAAGATTCAGGCTGTTGTTCCGCAGGATCAAGTTCCTCGCGATGCCCGCGTGTGCGATTTTGGTGAGGCCGCGATTCTTCCCGGGCTGGTGGATTCGCACGTCCACATTAACGATCCCGGCCGCGCTGACTGGGAAGGGTTCGAGACGGCGACCTATGCGGCTGCGGCTGGTGGTTACACGTTTCTGGTGGACATGCCGCTGAATTGTCTGCCTGCCACAACCACCGTCGCCTCGCTCGAAGCGAAGCGCACCGCCGCGGAGGGTCGATGCCGAGTGGATTGGGCGGCCTGGGGCGGAGTCGTCGAAGACAATCAAGCCGACATTGAAGCGTTGGCTGCGGTAGGCGTGCCCGGCTTCAAATGTTTTCTCATCCATCCCGGAATCGATGGCTTTACCATGGTCACGGAACAACAACTTCGCGCGGCGTTGCCTGCTGTTGCACGAACCGGCTTGCCGCTGCTGGTGCACTCGGAGCTTCCCGGGCCGATCGATACAGCCACTAAAACTCTCGAGGATGCAGATTGGAGATCCTATTCGACTTATCTTCAGTCGCGTCCGCAAGAGGCGGAACTAGCTGCGATTCGACTGCTTTTATCGCTGTGCCGCGAATATCGGTTTCGCCTGCACATCGTGCATCTTGCGGCGAGCGAAGCATTGCACGAGTTAAAAGCGGCGCGTTCCGAAGGGTTAGCCGTGACCGTAGAAACCTGCCCGCATTACCTCCATTTGACGTCCGAAACGATCCAAGATGGAGCGACCGCATTTAAGTGCGCGCCGCCGATTCGCGGCCGGGAAAATCGAGAAATGCTATGGAACGGTTTGAGGGACGGCGTCATCGATTTGGTGGTCACGGATCATTCTCCGTGCCCGCCGGAAATGAAACGATTCAAAGAAGGCAACTTCAGAACCGCATGGGGAGGGATTTCAAGTCTTTCGATGGCGCTGCCCCTGATGTGGACCGAAGCCAGCCGGCGCGGATTTACTTTGCTCGATGTTGCGCGGTGGACGGCCGAGAAACCGGCGCAGCTCGCCGGCTGTCATATGCACAAAGGGAAAATTGAGCCGGGCTTCGACGCTGACTTCGTCCTATTCGATGCCGATAGCGAATTCGTAGTATCGGAAGAGCGGCTGCACTATCGGCACGCCGTCTCTCCATATATTGGAGAACGACTTCGTGGCGTTGTGAAGGCTACCTATCTGCGGGGGAAGCCTGTTTTTGTTGAGGGCAAGTTTCCGGGATCACCGATGGGCCGCGAATTCAGGCTAGCCGCGGCAAGTTCGAAGGAGTGACCTCATGCATTTTTTCGATCAATAATTCCCTACAAATTTCAGCCGACAGTGGCGGGGTTGTCGGCTACACTATCCCATCTACGCACGACAATAGAGAAATCGCTACATCCTCGGAAACAGCGGAAATGAATCGTGAGCGCATCGTCGGTTCGGCGGTCCCGCGCAAGGAAGGCCGGGAAAAAGTAACCGGACAAGCTCGCTACCTCGACGATATGGTTTTGCCGGACATGCTCTACGGCGCGACGGTTCGCAGTCAGATTCCCAGAGGCAGAATCGAGAAGATCGAATTCAAGCCCGGGATCGCCTGGGACGAGTTTGTAATCGTTTCGGCGAAAGACATCCCGGGGAAGAATTGCATCGCGCTCATCGGCGACGACCAACCGTGTCTGGCGAGCGAATTCGTGAACCATCCCGAGGAACCGGTTATCCTGTTAGCCCACCGGGATCGTTACGCTCTTCGAAAAGCGGTTGACTCAGTGTCGATTGAGTGTAAATCTCTTCCGGCCATTTTCACGATTGAAGAGAGTGAGAGATGTTCTGAAATCGTTTGGGGCTCCGACAATGTTTTCAAGACGTATCGTATCGATAAGGGCGATGTCGATGAGGTTTGGTCGAAGGCTGCGTACATTGTCGAAGGCGAATATAGGACGGGAGCGCAGGAACAGCTATACATAGAAAACAATGGCATGATCGCCTCCTACGATGCAGGGAAAGGCGTCACGGTGTGGGGCTCGTTGCAGTGTCCTTACTACGTGCACAAGGCTTTGATGGCGCTGTGCAGCCTGCCTGCGGAAAAAGTCCGCGTCGTGCAAATGGAGACTGGCGGCGCTTTCGGTGGCAAGGAAGAATATCCGTCGATGATAGCCGCGCACGCGGCGCTGTTGGCGATTAAGTCGGGCAGGCCGGTGAAGATGGTTTACGACCGCGCGGAAGATATGGCCGCTACCACGAAAAGGCATCCCTCGCGGACGAGGCACCGCACAGCAGTAAGCGCGGATGGCAAGATTCTTAGCGGAGAAATCGAGTTCACCATCGATGGCGGGGCGTACGCAACATTGTCTTCCGTAGTTCTTTCGCGCGGCCTGATTCATGCCGGCGGTCCGTACTATTGGCCGAGTGTGAGGATCAGCGGCAAAGCGGTTGCCACCAACGCGCCTCCGCACGGAGCATTTCGCGGCTTCGGTGCGCCTCAAAGTTTATTTGCCATGGAACGGCATATGGATCGGATCGCGCGCGTGATAGGGCTCTCGCCGATTGAGATCCGCCGCCGAAACTTCCTGAAGCCGGGACAGATGACGACTACCGAACAAGTCGTGCGTGAACCGATCGATCTTGAAAAACTGTTGGGGCGAGCCCTCGGCCTTTCGGACTATCACGCGAAGAGAGAACGGTTCGCGCGAGAAAATCGAACCGGGACCACGAGACGAGGAATCGGGATCGCTGCCTTCCTGCATGGCGCTGGTTTTACCGGTTCGGGCGAGCGCTATTTGAGCTCTGTGGTTGGCGTCGAAGGGTGTGCCAATGGCGGTATCCGCGTGCTGGTGTCGAGTACAGAATTTGGTCAAGGAACGAAAACAGTTCTTTGCCAAATTGCGGCGGAAGCGTTGGGGCTGCGCTACGAAGACGTCACCATAGCTCAACCGGATACGATGCAGGTGCCGAACAGCGGGCCGACGGTTGCGTCGCGCACGGTGATGGTAGTTGGAAAGCTGGTTGAATCTGCGGCACGAGGGATTCAGCAGACCCTGAGAGCGGTGGGATTGATCGGCGATTCTTATTCAGCGGACGAATTCCGCGCAGCTTGCCGAAGCTACATAGGCGAACATAGGCAACTGCGTTCATGGGCGCGATATGAGCCGCCGCTGGGCATCTTCTGGGACGATCAAAAATATCGGGGCGAAGCCTACGCCGCATATTCCTGGGCGGTTTATATCGCGGAAGTCTCAGTTGACCTGACTACCTATAGCGTATCGGTGAAGGATTTTGTCGCGCTGCAGGAAGTGGGCAAGGTGTTTCATCCGGTGCTTGCGATCGGGCAAATTGCAGGCGGAGTCGCCCAAGGTATCGGATTTGCCTTATACGAAAAGGTCATCTGGCAGAAGGGCCGCATGCAGAATAATCAGATGACAAATTACATCATGCCAACTTCCAGCGATCTTCCTCCGATTCGCGTGTTCTTTGAGGAACTGGGCAACGTTCACGGCGCATTTGGCGCGAAGGGAATCGGTGAGCTTCCCATGGATGGGCCGGCGCCGGCGATTCTGAACGCGCTCGAGGATGCATTGCGTGTTCCTTTCGATTCGATTCCATTGCTGCCAGAGGACATTTTTGAGGCGCTTACGGCACAGCCGTCTGCTATTGAATCTGAAATTGCGAGCGAAGCGCGATGATCCATTCTTCGGAGAATCATGTTAAATCCGAGATTTCATTCACTGTAAACGGCGAACAACGGGTGGTTCGCGCGTCTTCGATGGAACGTTTGCTTGATGTCCTACGCGGACAACTAGGATTGACAGGCGCGAAAGAAGGATGTGGCGAGGGCGAATGCGGATCGTGCTCGGTGTTGATGAATGGCTCGCTGGTGAATAGTTGTCTTGTTCCGGTGCTGCAGGCCGAGGACGCGAACATCGTCACCATTGAAGGGTTAGCGCAGGAAGCGCAACTGCATGCGCTGCAAGAGGCTTTTCTGGAATGCGGGGGAGCGCAGTGCGGTATTTGCACGCCCGGAATGATTCTTGCTGCAGCCCATCTCTTGAGCAAGAAGCCCGATCCCACTCTTGAAGAAATACGGGAAGGGCTTTCCGGCAATCTGTGCCGTTGCACGGGCTACGTTCAAATTTTCGAAGCTGTGGCGAGAGCAGTACGGCGCGCGGAGATTGCGTCATTCTCATGAGGTCGAAATGAGGTCCGATCCGCGGGATTACGAGCTGATTGCACCGGGCAACTTGCGGACGGTGGTCGAACTTCTGTCGCGCAGTCCCGGTGAGTGGCTTCCGATCGCAGGCGGTACGGACATCATGGTGCAATACGCGGCCGGAAAACTACCATCGCGAAAACTGGTGAGCGTCTGGAATCTGCCGGAATTGCGAAGCATTGAAGTTTTGCCAGAGGAAATTCGCGTCGGGGCGGGATCGACCTATACCGATATTCGGGAGCATGAGGTGATCGCACGAGAATTCTCAATGCTGGCGCGCGCCGCGAGTTGGACGGGAGGAATCGCCAATCAGAATCGGGGAACCATTGGAGGAAACATCGTAAACGCATCGCCAGCGGCGGATTCGCTCCCCGCGCTGCTCGCCTACGATGCGCAGCTAATTCTAGTATCGGTTCGAGGAGAGCGCCGGATACCCTATGCGGCCTTTCACACGGGCTACAAAGAAATGCGGCTTGCTCCCGATGAGTTGATAAAGACTATTTCTCTCCCGAGAAAATTTTCAGGATATGTTTGCCACTCGCGAAAAGTTGGAAGCCGAAACGCTCAGGCGATTTCAAAAGTTTGTATGGCGGCGCTAGGGCGGGTTGCGGTCACGGGGCCCAGCGAAACCATCGAAGACGCGCGCATCGCTCTAGGGAGCGTGGCACCGGTTCCGCTTCGCCTCGGAGAGACGGAGCGGATTGTGAACGGTAAGATTATCGATGAGTCGCTTGTGCGGCTGGCTCGGAAAATAGCGATTGCCGAAATCAAGCCCATCGATGACATTCGGTCGACTGCAAAGTATCGCGCGGCCGTTGCGGGTAATCTTGTCGCAGAATTTCTTAATCTATTGGCTGACACGAAAGGCATGAATCGTGTTCTGGCGCGCTGGAATAACGCTCCCGGTGATACCGCAGAGGCACAGATTCTGCCTTGTTGCGGCTCAAAGCGATGGGCGCATGAGATGGCAGTGCGAAGACCATTCAACGACGAGGCTGCTCTCATTCTGGCGTCCGACGAAACGTGGCGCAATCTAGACGAAGCAGATTGGATTGAGGCCTTTAATAGCCATCCGCGAATCGGCGAGACGAAGAGGCAGGGTGAAACACATAACTCCGACGCATGGTCGCGACCAGAGCAAGAAAAAGTCACGGAGACCGGCAATGCAGCTAAGATCGCTTTGGCCGAAGGAAATCGTGCCTACGAAGAGAAGTTTGGGCGCATTTTCATCGTTTGCGCCACAGGAAAGTCTGCTCCGGAAATTTTGGAAATACTGCAACGCCGCTTGCGGAATGACGCGGCGAATGAGCTTCAAGAGGCGGCGGAGCAACAACGGCAGATCACACAGCTCAGGCTAAGAAAATGGCTTCAGGGATAGGATGCATTTCGACGCACGTTCTGGATCTTGCTCTGGGTAAGCCGGTGCGGGGTGTCGCAGTGCGGCTGGAGAAGCAAGAAGTTTCAGGCTGGCGATTGATGACGTCGGAACGCACGGATCAGGACGGACGCTGCAATCAATTGCTGCCGGAGAAGGACCAATTCACGCCAGGCTCATATCGGTTGGTTTTCGACACAGCAAATTACTTCGCAAGCCAGATGGTCGATGCGCTCTATCCCGTCGTCGAGATTACGTTTCTCGTAAAAGAAGGCGAAAGCCGGTTTCACCTCCCGTTGTTGCTGAGCCCGAACGGATATACGACGTACCGCGGAAGCTGACCACCATGGAATGCCTCAAGGAGTTTGCACGTTGACTTCTTCAGTCCGAGAATGGCTCAACCTGGGCGTACGTTGGTTCCACGTTTTCGCTGTCATCATGTGGGTTGGTCAGACCTATTACTTCACGTGGCTCGATGGCCAATTTGGACGGCTGGAGCATTTGGAAAAAAAAGAGGGGGCAGACGGAGTGACGCCGCAGGTTTGGATGGTGCACAGCGGCGGATTCTATGCGGTTGCGAAGCAAAAATCTCTCGGAGTCCCGGCGGGGCAAGTCCGATGGTTCCGATGGGAAGCGCTCATGACATGGCTGAGTGGAATGGTGTTGCTTTTTCTGGTCTATTATTCCGGCGCCGGGTTAATCGACACAGATGTAGCCAACATCACGCAGGCAACCGGCATTGCAATTGGGCTCGCAGTGTTAGCCGGGGGATGGCTTATTTATGATCTGGCCGCCCGATCGTCCCTGGGTAAATCTGAAGCCGCATTTGCGGGCTTTGGTTTGATCGCGATTGCGGCAATCTCTTGGGGACTGGTGCACGTGCTCAGCGGCCGCGCTGCTTACATCCACGTGGGGGCGATGCTCGGAACAATCATGACCGCCAACGTGTGGTTTCGCATTCTTCCCTCGCAGCGCAGAATGATCGCCGAAGCAGCGGCCGGAAATCCATTCGATGCGTCTCTTGGCGCTCAAGCCAAGCTACGTTCCAAACACAATACTTTCATGGCTGTTCCCGTTGTCTTTATCATGATCAGCAATCACTTCCCCGTGGCGACTTACGGCAACACTTATGCCTGGGAGACATTGGTTGCGCTCGTGCTCGTTGGTTGGGTAGCGGCGAAGCTCATCCGCGAGGCTTGAGAGCAATTGCACCTTTCGAACCATGGCGACGACTTCCGAAATGCAGAGACGCGCGATGAAGAACGGCGAGAACCGAAAACGCGCGGAAGAATCGCTGGCGCGGTGCCGGAGGCTAGCGTCTTTTTCTGAAGATCAGGGCAGTTTGCGGCGCACATTTCTTTCTCGGCCCATGATCGATTGCCATCGCGAGATCGCTGGCTGGATGGAACGGCTTGGAGTTCCGGTTCGCGTAGATGCGGCCGGCAATTTGCGAGCAGTCTATCCAGGCATTCGACCCGGCGCTCCGAAACTGATGATGGGATCGCACCTGGATACGGTACCGAATGCTGGAGCTTACGACGGCATGCTAGGCGTGGTGCTCGCCGTTAGCTTGCTGGAGGCTCTCGGCGGGCGGAAGCTTCCCTTCGGAATCGAAGTTGTCGGATTTTCCGAAGAGGAGGGAGTGCGATTTGGTGTTCCGTTCATTGGCAGCCGGGCGCTAGTTGGGAGGATCGATGAAGAACTGCTGGGGAGCGAGGATGCGTCTGGAATTTCTATACGGAAGGCGGTTGAGAACTTCGGTCTTAACCCGGCAGAGATCCCTCAGGTCTGTTTGACGAATGACTATTTGGGTTTCATTGAGTTTCACATCGAACAAGGACCTGTTCTCGAGAACCTCGGTCTGCCGCTTGCAGCTGTCGATTCAATTGTGGGGCAGAGCCGTCTGGAGTTCACATTCTTCGGTCGCAGCAATCATGCCGGCACCACGCCAATGAATCTCCGCTACGATGCTCTCGCGGCTGCTGCGGAATGGATTACCGCGGCCGAGTGCAGAGCTCGCAACACGGCTGGTTTAGTGGCGACAGTGGGAAGAATCGAAGCCAAGCCGGGAGCTACCAACGTGATCGCATGTGAGACGAGGGTAGCACTCGATGTCCGCCATGCCGCGGACGAAATTCGGATTCAGGCTGTGAATGATCTTGTCGGCGACGCGAAGGCAATCGCGGAACGTCGCAGACTCACGATCGAATGGAGAGTGCTGCTCGAACAAAGAGCTGTGCCAATGGATTCATTCCTTGTAAATGAAATCGAGCAAGCGATGAAAGCAATAGGCTGCTTGCCTCACCGAATGATGAGCGGGGCAGGCCACGATGCGATGATCATGGCAGAAAAAATTCCCACGGCTATGATTTTCCTGCGAACACCCGGCGGCATCAGCCATGAACCATCCGAGTCGGTTGCAGTTGAGGATGTAGAGAAGGCAATCGATTGCGGCCTGCAGTTGCTGGATCAACTCGCGTCTTCGAACGTATTTCAAGAGAGGATGGGTCTTGCATAATCTTGGCCAGACACGCAGTTCACATCGCAGCAATCATCTTCTGCTCACCGCGGACACATTTGTGCGCACCATCCTGCCCGGGATGAAGGCGTGCTCGGCAATCGTCCATATAGGTCCGGCGCTGGGAGCGCGATTTACCGAGTACACCGCTGAGTTCGAGGAAGGCGGAGAACTCGGCAGCACATCCGCGCAGCGCTTCGTCTTTGTGATCAAAGGTAGTGTGAAGGTGGAAGTTAAGGGCAAAGGGAGCAAGCTCGGCGCTCGCGGCTATGCATATTTTCCTCAGGGGCTGCCCCATCGTGTATCGGGGACGAAGGTGAGCCGGGTGGTTGTGATCGAGAAGCCGTACCAGGCTCTGGATGCGACCGCGGCGCCGCAGCTGATCATATCCAGTGAAAACACGGTTTCGTCGCACCCGCTTGACGATGATCCCGCGTTGCAGCTGAAGTGCCTGCTCCCCGACGAGATGAGTTTTGACTTCGCGGTAAACACGATGGTCTACCAGCCGGGAGCGGCGCTGAGTATGGTCGAAATGCACGTGATGGAGCATGGACTGGTCATGCTCGAAGGCGGCGGAATCTACCGGCTCGACGACTGCTGGTATCCGGTCACGGCTGGCGACTTCATCTGGATGGGACCGTGGTGTCCGCAGTGGTTCGGAGCAATCGGCAAAGTTCCCGCGAAATATCTTGTCTACAAAGATTTCCATCGTCATCCCTGGACAGGCTCGCAGCCATGAATTTGCAGATCGATGGTGAGCGGATGGTTTCTGAAATAGAAACCCTCGCGACATTTTCTGAAGCAGCGCCTCCCGTGGTGACACGTATGGTTTTCACGCCAGCAGACCTCAAAGCGCGCGCTTGGCTGAAGGCGCGCTGCGAGGGAGCCGGGCTGACCGTTCGCTATGACGCCATAGGAAATACTTTTGCTCGTTGGAATGGTTCTGATCAGAGCGCGCCGGCGGTTGGCACAGGTTCGCACATTGACGCGATTCCCAACGCAGGCAAATATGACGGCGTGGTCGGAGTGCTAGGGGGCCTGGAGGCAATTCGAGCTCTGCAGCGCGACGGTTTTCGTCCGAGAAGCTCGATCGAACTACTGGTATTTACTGCGGAAGAACCGACGCGTTTTGGTATTGGATGTCTGGGAAGCCGATTGCTTTCTGGGACGCTTTCGCCGGACCCAGCTAGAAAGCTAATCGACCGCGACGGTGCGTCAGTGGAGGAGGTTCGCGCGAGTGCAGGCTTCATAGGCAAACTCGAAGAGGTGAAATTGTTGAGCGGCTATTACAAAGCGTTCGTCGAACTGCATATTGAGCAAGGCCCGCTGCTGGAACGCGAAGGCATTCCTCTTGGCATCGTGACGAAGATCGCAGCTCCTGCGAGCTTGCGCATTTCGATTGAGGGCGCCGGTGGACACGCGGGCGGAGTCCTGATGCCCGATCGCCGCGATGCGCTTTGCGCAGCCGCGGAGCTGATTCTGGCGATCGAGAACGCGGCGCTTTCCAGCGGAGCGACCGATACAGTAGCGACGGTCGGCATCTGCGAAGTATTTCCAGGAGCGGTGAATAGCATTCCCAGCCAGGTTCGTCTTAGCGTTGATATTCGCGACACCGACCTTCAACGGCGCGACGCGGTGATGCACGCATTGGACCGCGCTTGCAAGACGATATCGGCGAAACGAAAGCTGTCGATTGAGGCCGAATTGCTCAACGCCGATGCTCCTGGCGATTGTGCGCCGTTTGTAATCGACGCGCTTTCACGGTCGTGCACGAAACACGGGCTGAAATTTACTCCTATGGTGAGCCGGGCTTACCACGACTCGTTGTTTATGGGGCGCATCGCTCCCGTAGCGATGCTCTTTATTCCGTGTCGAAACGGATACAGTCACCGCCCCGACGAGTACGCGTCTCCTGAAGATATCGCGAAGGGAACACTGGTCTTGGCGGAGGCTTTGGCAATGTTGTCAGCGTGAGCTTCGACTAAGTCGACGGCCCCATCGCCTTGCGTGCCTTGGCGTAACCCGGCTTGATGACGGAGTAGATGAAATCGATGCGCTGACTGTAAGGCAAGAAAGCGCTCTTCATCGCATTGATCGTGATCTTCTCGAAATCATCCATCGACAAACCAAACGTGTCAGCCGCAGCTTCAAACTCCTGCGTCATCGAGGTGTAACTCATCAATCGATTATCGGTGTTCAGCGTGACACGGAATTTTTCCTGATAGAGAATTTTGAAAGGATGTTCGGCAAGGCTCGGCGTGGCGCCAGTATGCACGTTGCTGATGAGGCATATTTCCAGCGGGATCCTTTTGTCGAGCACATACTGGGCAAGGTCGCCGAGTTTTACGGCCTTGCCGCCGACGACTGCGATGTCGTCGATCAGCCGCGTTCCGTGTCCAATGCGATGTGCGCCGCAGTACTGAATCGCCTGCCAGATCGATTCCTTCCCGTAGCCTTCCCCGGCATGAATCGTGATATTGAAATTTTCCCGCTGAATATAGTGAAAAGCGTCCACATGTTTCTTGGCCGGGTAACCGCCTTCTTCTCCGGCAAGATCGAAGCCCACAACTCCGCGCGAGCGAAAATCGACCGCCAGCTCCGCCATTTCAAGCGACTCATGGCGGTTGCGCATCGCGCAAATGATCAAACCAGAAGCGATTCCGAAATCCTTGCGGCCGCGTTCCAAGCCCTTTAACACTGCGCCGACGATCTGCTGGTGGGTCAATCCCTTTTGCGTGTGAAAGACGGGCGCAAAGCGGGTTTCAAAATAAACCACTCCGTCCTTGCTTAAATCTCCGGCCTGCTCATACGCGACACGCTCCAGAGCTTCTTCAGTCTGCATCACGGCAATCGTATGCGCAAAACCTTCCAGGTACTTCGCCAGACTTCCCTGGTTCGCTCCGCGATGAAACCACTGCGCCAATGCCTCAGGATCCGCTGTTGGAAGCCCCGTGTACTTCGTATCTCTTGCCAACTCGATGATAGTTTGCGGCCGCAGCACACCGTCCAGGTGCTCATGTAAGAGCACCTTGGGTAAGCCCTGCAATCGTTGTTTATCCAGTTTCATGGAGCGGATGTTCCTCCTTAAAGGCAGCGTTCAACGCACTGGCGGGCGTTGCAAGATGATACACCGCCTCTTGGGGCTCGTTCTTTTCGCAATCTCCTCCCCGGTCGGGCTTTCGTGTGACGTGTTGTACAATCCCCCAACTCAAGTTGCGGAAGGAACGCGGGGCATGACGCAAATCGCACTGGAACAGTCGCAGAAATCGGACTACGGTTTGCGCCGCGAGATTCTTTCTCCCATGGAGACGCTTGCGCAATCGGTCTCCACGATGGCCCCGACAACCACGCCGGCGGCGACAATTCCGCTCGTGTGCGCGCTTGCGGGCAATGGCACATGGCTCGCCTATGTGCTCGCGACTGTCGCGGTGTTGCTGGTGGCGCTGTGCATCGGCCGCTATGCTCGCATTTCCGCTTCGCCAGGATCACTCTATACGTACGCTTCGATGACAATGCCTCCGTGGCTGGGCGCGACGGTTGCATGGAGTTTACTGCTGGCTTACGTAGCGACCGGATCGAGTGTGATTGGCGGCTTCTACCATTATGCAAACCTGCTTCTGCACCGCGCCCCGGGCCAGGTCTACTCGGCAGTGTTTCTAGCGTTGCTGGTTACG
>Ga0307478_10001298_pt1 | contig 22008 bp, 18 predicted proteins | sample atmos_gasesECM4C_2_FD_203713 | JGI IMG/M metagenome (GOLD analysis project Ga0307478, IMG submission 203713) | Hardwood forest soil microbial communities from Morgan-Monroe State Forest, Indiana, United States - atmos_gasesECM4C_05 | ecosystem: Environmental > Terrestrial > Soil > Temperate... | reverse complement strand
GCGCATTCTTTGTCTTGCCCTCTTGCTGCTTTTCAGCACGTTCACCTTCGCCCAAGGCGATGAGATCGTGCCCAACGAAAATCTGGTGGCCGAAGGCATTCCTAAAATTCCTGCTTCTCTGGCTGCGCCGGTCGGACGATACAGCGAATTCCGCGCGGCCGGCTTCGCCTCCTGGCACCCGACCAAGCGCGAGATGCTCATCCAGACCCGCTTCGCAGACACTTCCCAGATGCACCAGGTCAAATTCCCGGGCGGAGCGCGCACCCAACTCACATTCTTTCCGGATCGCGTGGCTGGAGCCTACTACGAGCCTGTGCACGGCGACTCGTTCCTGTTCATGAAAGATGTTGGCGGTGGCGAATATTTCCAGCTCTATCTCTACGACCTCAAGACCGGAGATATCCAACTGCTGACCGACGGGAAGTCACGCAACACAACTCCGCACTGGTCGTATCAGGGCGACCGGATTGCCTACGGCTCTACGAAGCGAACCGGGAATGACGTTGATGTCTGGGTCGCGAATGCCAACGAGCCTTCAAGCGCGCACATGGTTACACAGAATGAAGGCGGTGGCTGGAATGTCTACGATTGGTCGCCCGATGGCAAACAATTGCTGGTGATTAATTCCGTGTCGGCAGCCGAGAGTTACGTGTGGCTGACTGATGTGGCCTCCGGGAAGAAAGACCTGCTCACTCCAAAAACGGGTGCAGAAACCGTTTCATACGACAACGCGCGATTCGCCAAAGACGGCAAAGGCGTGTACCTGACCACTGATCAGGACTCCGAGTTTCAGCGCCTGGTCTACCTGGACCTTGGAACCAGAAAAACCACCGTGCTCACGCCAAACCTGCAGTGGGACGTGGACGAAGTAGCCCTCTCCAAGGACGGTCGCTGGATCGCATTCGGCGCCAACGAAGACGGCATCAGCGTACTGCACGTGCTCGACACCAAGGATGCCGAGGAAGTCCCCGTCCCCAAGTTGCCGGTCGGCGTCTTCAACAGTCTGGAATGGCGCGACAACAGCCGCGAGTTGGCCCTCAGTCTGAGCACTGCCAGCCAGCCCTTTGACGTTTATTCGGTAGATATCGCCGCCGGAAAAGTCGAGCGTTGGACGTTCAGCGAGACCGGCGGCCTGAACACGTCAGGCTTCTCCGCGCCGCAACTGATTCACTGGAAATCCTGGGATCAGAAGTCGATCTCGGGTTTCCTCTACAAACCGCCTGCGAAGTTCGCGGGCAAGCATCCGGTCATTATCGCCATTCATGGCGGCCCGGAGGGTCAGATTCGTCCCTACTTTCTGGGGCGCGACAGCTACTACATCAACGAACTCGGCATCGCCATAATCTATCCGAACGTCCGCGGATCGACCGGCTATGGCAAGACTTTTCAAAAGCTCGACAATGGATTCTTGCGCGAAGGATCGTACAAAGACATCAACACCCTTCTCGACTGGATTCAAACTCAGCCCGATCTCGACGCCAGCCGCGTGATGATCACCGGGGGCAGTTATGGCGGCTTCATGACCCTGGCAGTCGCCACCAATTACAACGACCGCATCTGCTGCTCCGTCGACGTGGTCGGCCCCTCGAACCTGGTTACGTTCCTCGAACACACTTCCGGATATCGGAAGGACCTTCGCCGCGTGGAATACGGCGACGAACGGGATCCCAAGATGCGCGAGTTCCTTGAGCAGATTGCGCCTGCCAATAAGGCGAAAAACATCACTAAGCCTTTGTTTGTGATTGCCGGGCAGAATGATCCGCGCGTTCCAGCGAGCGAGTCCGCCCAGATGGTAGAAGTGGTGCGTAAGAACGGCACCCCTGTGTGGTGGCTGCTAGGCAAGGACGAAGGTCACGGGTTCGCGAAGAAAAAGAACCGCGACTATCAGTTCTACGCGACCGTGGAATTTGTGAAGGAGTTCTTGCTGAAATAGCCGGGCGGCTGCCGCCAACTTGTAACGTCGAACGGAGGAAACTTGCCCCGCAGCAGCGGGTGGGGGTGATGAAGGTCGTCAGCTATCCCTACGGCTGCAGCTTCACTTTCAAATCCGCCGCAATCTGCTTCCCGTGGAAACGTCCATTTTCGATAAAGATCTCATTCGTCCGAGAGCCGGCCACAATCACGCCTGCGACGTAAACACCCTTGACATTACTCTCGAGCGAGACCGGATCGCACACTGGCCGGCATTGCTGCTCCGATAACTCGATCCCCATGCTGCGGAGAAAATCGTAGTCGGGGTGATAGCCGATGAGCGCGAGCACAAAATCATTTTTCAAACGGATGGGACCGCGCGGCGTATTCACTACGACGTGATCGACCCCAATCTCCTGTACCCAACTGTTAAAGTATGCCGTGATGTCTTCGTTCTTAATTCGGTTTTCAAGATCGGGCTTGATCCAGTACTTCACGTGATGGTGAAGCTGCGCCTCGCGATGTACCAGCGTCACGCGCGCACCGTGCCGCCATAAATCCAGAGAAGCGATTGCCGCCGAGTTCTTTCCGCCGATGACCAACACGTCGGTGTCAAAGTAGGGATGCGGCTCGCCATAGTAGTGCGACACCTTGGGCAAATCTTCGCCAGGAATGCCTAGCTTGTTGGCTAAGTCGTAGTAGCCGGTCGAAACGATGACCTTTTTGGCACGATAGTCGTGCGGCCGCCCGGCCCGATCCGTAGCTGTAATGGTGAAATCCCCATCTTCGCCCAGGACGGTCTTGACCCACTCGTACTGGCGCAGGTCGACATTGTAGTGCTCCGCTACTTTCCGGTAATACTCCAGAGCTTCTTCCCGCGTAGGCTTTTGCAGTGCTGTGGTGAACGGGATGTCGCCGATCTCGAGTAACTCCGGCGTGGTAAAGAAGACCATGTTCGCGGGATAGTGGAACAGTGAGTTCACCAGGCATCCCTTGTCCAGCACGATGACCTTGAGCCCGATCTTCTGCGCCTCGATAGCGCAAGCCAGCCCGGTTGGGCCGGCGCCGATAACGAGCACGTCGGTTCGCATCGGTGCCCTGGATTCGAACTTGGTCTGCGGCAAAGTATCGATGATTTCGTCAGTGAGAAATTCAGGCATGGAAGCGGGATCGACAGAACGCAACAAATTGAGGAACTCGGAAACCGTTGATTCTAGCACGCAGGAATTTGGCAGTGCACGGATCCGCGCCGTCGGGTCTAGCACAGTTTGGATGTTTAAAGTTCTCTCAGCAGCGTCATCCCGAACGCCGGCGAAGTCCAGCTGGCGGAGGGATCTCGCGTGGGGCTCTTCCTACCTCATCATTTCAGTGCGCGCGAGATTCTTTCGGCTTGGCTCAGGACAGGCTCTTCGCTCCGCAAAAAAACGGCCCCGTTCAGGATGACGTGAGTCTCAGCATAAAGCAGCACCGCGCTATAATCAGCGGTTGCGCTCATCTCTCCGCCCGCTGAGGAGTCTTCATGTCCACTCTTACGGAACCCGCCACCCGCACTCGGATTGAATCCGACAGCATGGGGAAGATCGAAGTTCCAGCGAATGTCTATTGGGGCGCACAGACGCAGCGGTCGCTGCTGCACTTCAACATCGGCCGCGACACCATGCCGCCGGAATTGATTCGCGCCTTCGGCATTCTCAAGAAGGCATGCGCCCTGGTGAACCAGGATCTCGGCAAGCTTGCTGCTGACAAAGCGAAGCTGATCGTGCAGGCAGCGGACGAAGTCATCGCCGGCAAATTGAACGACCAGTTCCCCCTTCGCATCTGGCAGACGGGCAGCGGCACGCAGACAAACATGAACGTGAACGAGGTCATCGCAAACCGGGCCATTGAGATCGCCGGAGGCGAGATGGGTTCGAAGAAGCCGATCCATCCCAACGATCACGTCAACATGTCGCAGTCTTCGAACGACACCTTTCCGGCCGCGATGCACATCGCGGCCGCCGACCGGGTGAAAAACGCGCTGATCCCCGCGGTGAAGAGCGTGCGCGACGCAATCGCTGCCAAGGCGAAGCAATTCCACGACGTGGTCAAGATCGGCCGCACCCACCTGCAAGACGCGGTGCCCTTGACCGTCGGACAGGAATTCGGCGGCTGGGCCAGCCTGCTCGAGCGCGACATTCACCGCCTGGAACAAGTGCTGGAAGGCCTCTACGATCTGGCGATCGGCGGCACGGCGGTAGGCACAGGCTTGAATACACATCCCGAATTCGCCGAAAGAGCGGCCAAGAAGATCGCGGAATTGACCGGACTTCCCTTCCGCTCGCACGGAAATAAGTTCGCGGCGCTATCGGCCCATGACGAGATCGTGTTTGCGCAGGGAGCCATGGAAACGCTGGCGGCATCGTTCATGAAGATTTCGAACGATATTCGCTGGCTGGCCTCCGGCCCGCGTTGCGGACTAGGCGAGATCTCGATTCCCGAGAACGAACCCGGTTCATCGATCATGCCCGGCAAGGTCAATCCCACTCAGTGCGAGGCCATGACCATGGTCTGCGTCCAGGTCCACGGCGCCACCGCTGCAGTTGGATTCGCCGGATCGCAGGGGAATTTCGAGCTGAATGTTTTCAAGCCTGTGATCATTTATAACTTCCTCCACTCGGTCACGCTTATCACCGACGCGTGCCACGGCTACGTTGAGTACATGGTGAAGGGCATCGAGGTCGATCGCGCCAAGGTGGATTGGTACGTGAAGAATTCGCTGATGCTGGTCACCGCGCTGGCCCCAAAAGTGGGATACGACAAGGCCGCGCAAATCGCGCATACAGCGCACGTCGAGCACTCCAGCCTGCGCGAGGCGGCGCTCAAGCTTGGATATCTCACCGGCGAGGAATTCGATCAACTGGTGAAGCCGGAGAAAATGACTCACCCGTAACGCAGTCTCGGGCTCAGGCTTCCGCCGCCGGTTCTGCGACTTCGTGACTGTTCTGTGTGGACTCTACGTCCGCTACCCGCTTCGAAGGCGCAGCCGTGATCACCACAACGCTGACCAGCACCAGCAACGTTCCCACGATCGTGCGCGGACCCAGCGCTTCTCCCCCGAAGAAATATCCGATCACCACCGCAACTACCGGGTTTACGTAGGCGTACGTGCCCACTTTGGTCGGCGATTCGTGATGGATCAGCCAAACGTAGGCTGTAAATGCCACAATCGATCCTGCAAAAATGAGGTAGCTCAAGGCCAGCCACGCCACCCGCGAAACGGCCTGCAGTTGAAACCCGCGAAATTCACCCAGCAGGCCTGAAGTCAATAAGAGCAACACGCCGCCAGCAAGCATCTGCGCCCCGGAACTCATTGCCTTTGCCGAGGGCAGCGGCAGTCTGCGGCTTAGCGATGCAGCGATCGACCAACTGATGGCGGCAACGATCAACGCAAGCGCCCCTGCCGTATCCACCGGCGCCTCCCCGAGACTCATCGTACGTCCAATCAGAACTGTTACCCCCGCGATACCCAGCAGCAACGCCAATCCAAGCCGAAACGTGAGGCGTTGCGTCCGCAGGAAGCCGATCTCGGCCAGCGCCATGAACACCGGAATGGTCGCCATCATAACCGCCGCGACTCCAGAGGCCACGCGGCGTTCGGCCCAGAACACCAAGCCGTAATCCAGCACGAAAATGAGAATAGCCAGGAGAACAGCGGATCCCCACTCGCGTCCGCTGGGCGATTGCGTACCCCGGGCGCGCATCCAGGCGTAGAGAGCGAATCCAGCAATCATGAAGCGCATTCCCGCGAACAGAAACGGCGGCACTTCACGCACGCCCACTCGGATCGCAAGATAGGTCGAGCCCCACACGAAGTAGATAATCGCGAAGGCGAGCACGATTTTCCAGGTTGCCGGACGGCTTGTCGTTTCCATGCCGTTGACTCCCGGGCGCATCAACGCGGTTGAGGCGTCCGTACTACTCCGTCAGAATCGGAGCCTGATTAGATCACCGGCATGGCATTTCGGCGCACACTCTGAACATAAAAAGATTTTATGAGGCTATAACGGACGGTCCAGGAGAGATTCCGTATCGATCTATTTCTTGATCAGGCTGGTATGACTTGCCACACATTGCCACTTGCCGGCGTCCAGGATCCAGGTGTCGGTGAAGCGGCCCACATGATCATAGGCCTTGCCTTGGTAGGTGCCCTGTGTGTGATAAGTGCCCGTAATGACAGCCGTGTCACCGAAAAAGTTCATTTTGACCTCCTGGATGTTGGCCAGGCTGGGCTTGAAGCGCGGGTCTTTGATGTCGGCCAGGAAACGCTGCTTGTCGGTGACCTCACCATCCCACTCGGTATTGACGAAGCGGCTTGAAACCAGCGCCTCCAGCGCAGAAGAGTCCCGGTTCACTTGCGCTTCGTTCCACATGCGCTCGAGGACGAGCAATTTGCTTTCGCGCGGATCAGCTTGCTGGGCTGCTAATCCAACCGGACCCAATGCGAAAACTAGACAAAGGCATAGCTTGCGGATCATGGCCGTACACATTCGCCGGCATCCCCACGTGAGGGCGAACGTTGCGAAAACATAACAGTTTGAGCGCAGGTCAAGCTATCAGAATGAGCCTTGAAGAGTTACGAACGTCACGGAGTTATGGATAGACCATCCCGGCTAAAAGGCCCAGCGCAGCAGCGTCGCGCCGATCGTGAAGCCGGCTCCCACCGAGGCCAGCATCACCAGGCTTCCCTTTTTCAACTTGCCTTGCTCGATCGCTGTACTCATCGCCAATGGAATGGTTCCGGCCGTGGTGTTGCCGTAACGGTCGATATTGACGATCACGGCTTCAGGGCGCAAACCCAATCGATCCGCCGTGGCGCTGATGATGCGAAGGTTGGCTTGATGCGGAATGAAAGCGTCGATATCCGATGCTTTGAGCCCGTTACGCTCGAGCAGCTTTTCGCAGGCCTCGGTCTGTTTGCGGACGGCAAACTTAAAGACTTGCTGCCCGTCTTGATGCACATAGTGCATCTTCTTTTCGACGGTTTCTTTGGACGACGGATTCAGGCTGCCGCCCCCCGGCATGTAGAGAAATTGACCGCCGGAGCCATCGACTTCGTGAATGAAGTCAATGAGCCCTACCGAGTCATCCTCGGCAGGCTCAAGAATCGCGGCTCCTGCGCCGTCGCCAAAAATCACACATGTCGCTCGGTCCGTATAGTCGATGATCGACGACATCACGTCCGAACCGATCACCATCACGCGTTTGTGCGTACCCGTGGCAATGAACTGGGCTCCGGTTTGGAGGGAGTACAGAAAGGCAGAGCATGCCCCGGAGAGATCAAAACCCCACGCTCCCTTCGCACCCAGCTTGTTCTGCACAATGCACGCCGTAGAGGGAAAAAACATATCCGGAGTGACCGTGCCCACGATGATGGCTTCGATATCGGTTGGCGTTAAACCGCGCTGCGCCAGCGCCTTCTTGGCGGCCTCGACTGCCAGATCACTGGTGGCGACCCCTTTGTCGACAATGTGGCGCTCGCGGATGCCCACACGCGTCATGATCCAGTCATTCGTGGTATCGACCATTTTTTCCAGGTCGGCGTTAGTGAGAAGGCGAGGTGGCACATACGTGCCCAAAGCGCTGATCTTGGCGCGGATCGGTTTGCTCAACGATGTCTCCTGAGACGTCTGCTGGTATGAAACTCAGTATTCTGAAGGATCGGAGGCAGAAAGTCTAACCGATCCTGCTGTCGCTGCAACCATCCTCGGATGGCATGCAGGCTCGCGTCTCGACTTTGGGCTAAGGCAGGCTCTTTCCGGAAAGATTTCAAAAAGTATATTGCGGCGGTGTAATCCCTTTCACCCGCATGTACACCTCGCATTGAGCGCGGTGATGGGCTGTGTGCACGAACATGTTCAGGATCATCGCGCGGCCGTCGGGGTCATTCCTTCCCTTCCACGATGGGATATGCCACGTGCGCTGCAACTGCTCCGGCGTAATTTTGGGCAAGACATCAATCACGTAATCGAACGATTGCTCCAGCAATTTGAGGACACTCTGCCTGTCGGATCCCGGCTGTTTGGCGGGATCAAACTGGAATGGCGGCTGGATTCCCGAGATCTGATTGAACCGGAAGACGTTCGACTCGGCGATATGAATCATCTGCTCGCCGAAAGTCATCTCCTCCGGACTGGGCTTGAAGCTGTATTGATCGGCAGGCATCGCGTTCGCCACATCGATGGTGAACTGCTTGGAAATTTGCCAGTCGTGGACGAACTCCGTCAGGTCCAGGACTGAATTCACTTTTCCGGCCTGCGCCGCCGCAGAAACGGCCAGGCCCACTACCGAAATCAGAACACTCCAGCGCCGCAGTAGGCTCACACGTCCTCCTTAGAATTCGAATTATCCGGAACTTGGACGAGTGAGAGTGTATTGCGTTATCTCAGGCTGCCGAATGGCTTTGTTCGTGGTCCATCCATTCTCGAACGAAAGCCGGGCAGGAGACGATGCCGAAATCTCGATTCTCTCCGCCAATGAAATAGAGCAGCGCAGCTCGGTCCAACTCCTCCAGGCTCTTGAGGCTGAGCAAGGGCCACAGTTGACAATCTCTCGCCGATTCAACGAGTTGCCGCAAATAAGACAAGTGCCCCTCGAACAGCTTTCCTGATACTCGGATCGTCACCGTCGGATCAATGGCTTTCGCGTCTACCTTATGAGTGCTCATTTCCAGGGTCTCCCTCTTCTGTGAATGCGACGAGTGGCTCAACTCTATTTCTAAGAATGTCGCTGGGGGCGTTTGTTGCGAAAAGACTCGTAAAGAAGGCGTAAATGTTTGTGGAATTTCAGGAGATCTGAGAAGGTCGGGCGCAAGCAAAGCCAGGCACCGGGGGCTCACTGCACACGCAAGAGCCCGTTACCGTTGCTTCCTTCCGGACCTGGCGGGGTTGGCGGGAGTACGTCGCGCGAGACCGATGCCTGACATCTGATTTTACCATTCGGACCGGGACGTCCCCCACTCGTGCAATCTGTAGTGCTCCAGTTTAAATGCGCCGGCGGTTCTAGCGGGATTTGAGTCATCCTGAGCGGAGCCGCTTTTCCGGTGGAGCTAAGAGCCTGCCCGGAGCGAAGTCGAAGGGATCTCGCGCGCGCTCAATATACTTGTGCGGTTATACGTGTGACTTTCGTTGCAAGAATCAGCTACGCAAGCCTTCCCTTCTGACGGGCTTTGTCGAACAATGGGAGACTAGCTGAAATGTCTTCGCGGCCTTCACAATCCGTGGGCGAACCGCTTTCTCAAAGTATCAACTATTACTTTGAGACCTCCCTGTATTTGCTGGTTGCGACTGGGTTCGTAACCCTGGCCAGCACCGGGGGCCTGGACGTGCCCTCGATGATCTTGACCGCTACCGCCCTTTCCATCCGGGGTTACCTTCTGCTCGCAAGGCAGAAAGCAGTAATTCCCGAGCGCTGGACCACGCCGCTTACGCTCGCTTACTTCATTTTTTTTGCCATTGATTACTTCGTTGTCTCCCGCGGCTTTTTGCCGGCCACAGTGCATTTGGCACTGTTCGGTGTGGTCGTGCGCATGTTCTCGCTTCGCCGCGAACGCGACTACGTCATGCTGGCGATCCTCGCCTTTCTGATGGTGCTCGCCTCCGCAGTGCTTACGGTCGACAGTCTCTTCCTGGCCTGCTTTTCCCTCTTCATGCTGATGGCGGTATCTACCTTTGTGCTGATGGAAATGCGCAGATCTGGGCAAGCCGCTTCGAACCAGGCCGGGCATTCCAGCAATCCCGGCGCGAACCGGAACTTTGCATCCTCGCTGACTCGTGTCGCCGCCGCTTTGATGCTCATGATTCTGGCCGGCACAGCGGCACTGTTCTTCCTCTTACCCCGCAAACCCTCGGGATACTTCGGGGGGTATTCTTTCGGGACTGATTATTCGTCCGGCTTCAGCGACCGAGTGCAGTTAGGCCAGATCGGCCAGATCCAGCAATCCAATGCGGTGGTGATGCATATCCAGATCGACGGCGATACCAAGGGCCGCTATGACCTCCACTGGAGAGGCGTGGCGCTCGAGCATTTCGACGGGTTCACATGGTCGAGGTCGAGAGAACAGTACATTCTACAGCGCTGGCCTGATAACAGCTTCGAGATTCCGCGGACACAAGATACATCTTCACCCTATTCGGCACGGTCGCAAAAGCAAGTCATCCATTATCGCGTTCTGATGGAGCCAATTGGTACGAATATCTTCTTCCTCGCTCCCTGGGCCCGCAGCGTCAAGGGCGGATATCGTTTGCTCGCCGGCGACTCGGGTAGCGCCGTCTATAACTTCGACCCGCAGCACGCGATCAACCGCTATGAGGCCGACTCGGATATCTCCGCGCCGACACCGGCTGAATTGGGCGCGGCTACTGGAGGGGTACCAGCAAGCATTGCAAGCGCGTGCCTGCGCGTCCCGATGCTTGATCCCCGCTTGCCCCGACTGGCGGCAGAAGTCACGCGCAGATCCGGGAACAACTACGAAAAGGCCACGGCGATCGAAAATTATCTGCGAACTCGTTTCGGCTATACCCTCGAACTGCCGCGCACAGTACCCAAAGATCCCATTGCAAATTTCCTCTTCGAGCGCAAGCGAGGCCACTGCGAATATTTCGCTTCGTCCATGGCTATCATGCTGCGAACGCTAGGGATCCCTTCCCGCGTGGTCAATGGTTTTCGCAGCGATGAGTTCAATGATGTGACCGGGAACTACGTCGTGCGCGCCAAAGACGCGCATTCGTGGGTCGAGGCATACTTCCCTGGCTATGGCTGGCAGACCTTCGACCCGACCCCAGGAGGCAGCGCCACCACTCCTCAGGGCTGGGCGCGGGTTGGTCTCTACGTCGATGCCATGGCTTCGTTCTGGCGCGACTGGGTCGTGAGTTATGACACGTCACACCAGTACGTTTTGGGTCAGGTGGCCATCCATGGAACGCGCGGCTTATGGGAAAAATCCCGAACCTGGGCACACCACCGATACGATGCGATGCTGAGATGGGCACGCCACAGCCACGCGCGGATCGAGCACGCGCCAGGTCGGTGGAGCGGAATCGGACTGATTTTGGGAATAATCGCAATCGCTCTGGGCAACCTCAGCCGCATTCTCCGATGGCTTTCCGAAAGACGGCTACAGCTCCATCCAGAACGGTCTCCAGAACTCGCGGCCGCGCTTTGGTACAAGCGGATGGTGCGCGTCCTGAAACCCCTCGGCGTCAACAAATCCCCAGCACAGACGCCGCAAGAGTTTGTGGAATCAATTCCGGACACTCATGTCCGAGGAAAGGTTGCGCACTTCACCGCGATTTACGAATCGGTGAGATTTGGGGGATCCTCCGACGATGCCCGGAGCCTCGAAGATTTGTATGAAGACGTGGAATCTGCTGCCAGAAAGTGAGAGGCCCCAGACTCTAGAAGCGCCACATAACTCCGCCGCCTACAAAATAGTTATGTTGTCGCGACTTCCCTGTGGGCGCTTGCGGGAAATCCGGTTCACCGGCCCAGTAGTCTCGTCCTTCCACTCGCACGTAAAACCTGCTGGTAAACTTCACATCGAGCCCTACACCGTACTGCAAAACTCCAGAGGTCGTGTTTTTTCCAGTATTTGTGCCGCCGTAAAGCAACTTGCTGTTTTGGCTGATGTGCCCAACTCCACCGCCGACGCTTCCCCACAGCGAGACCGCAGTTTCAGGAAACAGATTGGCCCTCACGCTTGGAGCCACAAACAGCGCGGAGTAGTCCCCGGGAGCTAATCCAGGTCCGCCCGCATGGATATCTTCATCCGGGTTGAAAAGAACGGGCACCTCAACCGCAAATGAGCAAATTGGGTTCAATAGAAACCGGCGGGCGTAGCTGCCTTCAATTGTCGTTCCGCGTCCGTAACGAATATTGGGATCAAAGAAGGTGGCGCCCTGGATAGCCTGCGTACCAATGAACGAACGACCGACCACGCCGCTCACTTCGTTTTTCTCATCCTGCCCAATGGCCAACTGAACAGTTAGGGCAGCAAACACAACCGCGCCCGCAATCCAGAGTCTTCTCCGGGACATTTCGCCTCCTGCGAGGTACTTCTAGTGATGACGGCGGTAAGACTTAGCCTAGCACGAGCAACCGCTTTTTGATCCTGTGACTCTCTTGCTCCTGTGATTTTTCTGATCCTGGCACCAACAAATTGCGCAGCAACACGCGAGCCCGAGATGTGTGGCGCAAATGTTAAGATAGATGATTGCATGTCGTTGAAGAACCTCACTGTTAGTGATTCCCCGGAGATTCAGGAAGAGACCCCCGCGGAGAATCCTCCGCTCTCGCGTCCGCAGAAAGTGGGCTTCATCAGCCTGGGTTGCCCGAAGAATCTCGTCGACAGCGAAGTCATGATGGGTCTCGTCGCGCGCTCGGGGGGAGAACTTACGCCCCGCGCCGAAGATGCGGACATAATCGTCGTCAATACCTGCTCGTTCATCGAGAGCGCCCAGCAAGAATCGGTGAATACCATTCTTGAAATGGCGGGGCTTAAGACTTCCGGAAAAGCCAAGAAATTGGTGGTCGCCGGGTGTCTGGTCGAGCGCTTTCGCGATCAGATTCGCAAAGACATTCCCGAAGTGGACGCGGTCGTTGGTACGGGAGAACTGGAAAGCATCTTGGCGGCAACGGGGATAGCACCAGCGCCCTCACCGAACGGTTCACCATTCGTTGTGCTGCCCTCTCGCCCGGAAGGAGATGCCCGCGCCGCCCAAGGCCGGTTCTCCCGCGAGTCATGGGCCGGCGCCATCGGCGATTTACCCAACTATCTTTACGATGATGCGACGCCGCGCATCCTGGCGACGCCGCGCCACATGGCGTACGTCAAGATCGCCGAGGGATGCGATCATCCCTGCACCTTCTGCATTATTCCGCAATTGCGCGGGAAGTTTCGCTCTCGCCGCTTCGAGTCAGTGGTTGCCGAGGCCGAGCGCCTCGCACAGTCCGGCGTCCGCGAAATCACATTGATCGGCCAGGACACAACTTGTTACGGCGAAGACTTCGGCCTGAAAGATGGCCTCGCACTCCTGCTCGAAAAACTGGCGGGCATCAAGGAACTGCGCTGGATCCGTTTCCTGTACGCCTATCCCAACAAGATCACGGGCAAGCTGCTCGACACAATCGCACAGCACGACAAAATCTGTTCTTACATGGACGTACCATTGCAGCATGCCTCGGCTTCGGTGCTCAAGCGCATGAAGCGTGGCGGCGGGGCAGAAGTTTTTCTGCGATCGATTCTTAAGATGCGTCGAACCGTGCCCGACCTGACCCTGCGCACGTCGTTCATCGTCGGCTTCCCCGGGGAGACCGAAAAAGAATTCGAAGAACTCTGCGACTTTGTGCGCGAGGCTCAGTTCGACTGGATGGGCACCTTCTCCTACTCCGACCAGGAGGGCGCGGACGCTTTTGCATTGGGCAAGAAATTGTCCCCGCGAGAGATCGAGCGCCGCCGCAAACACCTAATGGGCATCCAACGACAGATCAGTAAAAAGAAGAAAAAGGCTCTGCTTGGCCGCGAGTTTGACCTGCTGCTCGAAGGCGAGTCCGAAGAAAGCGATCTGCTGCTCGAAGGCCGCACCCCGATGCATGCTCCCGAGATCGACGGCAAAGTCTTTGTGACTGATTTTCCCGAAGACTTGGACCCACAGGCTGGACGCTTTTACCGCTGCCAGATCACGGAAACGCACGACTACGATCTGACGGCCAAGATCGTTGCTTGATTTTCCGGCGTCCAACCATTACGTTCCTTTTACAATAGAAAGATCGTATGCCTCGCAAGCGGTCCGTAAAACTTCGCTGCCCGATCTGCAAGAAACCCGTCCAGAGCGCGGACCCGGAATTCCCTTTCTGCAGCCAGCGTTGCCGCACCATTGATCTGGGCAAGTGGGCGAGCGGTGGGTACGTGATTTCGTCGCCTGTTACTGATGCCGAAGAAGGCATCCGCGAGACCAATCCCGAAGACTCGGAAGGCAAGCCATGAAGACCACTTCGGCCTCGGGCGTGTCACGGCCCGAGTATGGGTCCGAGTTGCCGTCGTCAACGGTGGAGAACCTGCGCTCCGGTAGTCCGCTTTGGTCAACCTTGATCGCGACTTTCTTCGGGATCGGATATCTGCGGCCGGGACCAGGGACATGGGCATCAGCAGCTACTGCAGTGCTTTGGAGCCTTCTGGCGTTCTTCCTGCCGCCGGGGCTACGGGTTCCCGCGGCACTCGCTCTGGCGATATGCGTTATCTTGGTCGGCATCCAGGCCGCCACTCAGGTTTCCCGCGCCTCCGCATCAAAGGACCCCCAATTCGTGGTGATCGATGAGGTCGCCGGACAGCTGATCGCTTTAATTGGCTCACCACTCTCGTGGAAAACTTTTCTCGCCGGTTTTATACTTTTTCGTGTCTTCGACATCGTCAAGCCTCCTCCTGTGCGACAGTTGGAACGGCTTCCCGAAGGCACCGGAATTGTGCTCGACGATGTTGCTGCGGGAATGCTGGCTCTTGGGGTAATGCAACTTCTTTTGCACTTTGGTCTACTAAAATAGTATGAGTTGTGTGTATCGCCCACTCAGTGACCCCACTGCCTGCCGGTACGCAGCACTCGGTCTTCGGTACTGATTTCATGGGATTCTCCGACCGGATCTTAGGCAAGAAGAACGTCAATGGCGGCCCGCACATCGAAGCGGTGGCGCCCGCCTTCGCCTTGACCGGAGGCGAGGTCCGCATCTCGGGTTCCGGCCTGCGACCGAGTGAATTACGCCGCCCCAAGGTACAGTTCGGCGAGGTCGAGGGCTCGGTCGTGGTCAGCTCCGACGGCTTCCTCGTGGCGCGAGTACCAGAAGGTGCGACCTCCGGTCCAGTCGTCGTCGCGACCAACGGGCACGTCAGCAATCCGCAGACAGTCAAGGTCGCCGTCCCCATTGCCGACAATCTCCACCCGGTCACCAATCCGGCACTGGATGCAGAAGGCAATCTCTACGTTACATTCTCCGGTTCCCGCGGCCAGAAAGTCCCGGTCGCGATCTTCAAGATTGATACCAACTACACCGTGAAACCGTTTGTGGTCGAGATGATGAACGCGACCTCCATCGCCTTCGACCGTGAGGGGCAGATGTACGTTTCCTCGCGCCACGACGGCGCCGTCTACCGGGTGACCGCCAACGGAACCATGACAACCTTCGCCGAGGGTATGGGTGTGGCGACAGGTATCGCGTTCGATCGCGAGCAGAGTCTCTACGTCGGGGACCGGCAAGGCACCATCTTCAAACTCTCTCGTGACCAGCAGATGTTCGTCTTTGCCACGCTTGAACCCAGTGTTTCCGCGTACCACTTGGCGTTCGGTCCAAAAGGGGACCTGTTCGTGACCGGCCCAACCACTTCCAGTTTTGATTGTGTTTACCGCATCGATCCGAGCGGAACTGTCCATACCTTTTACAAGGGCCTGGGCCGGCCGCAAGGGCTCGCGTTCGATGTGGACGGTAACTTGTACGTTGCGGCATCGCTCGCGGGAAAGCGCGGCATCGTGAAGATCACGCCCGAAGGCAAGGCTAACGTCGAGGTCGCTGGCCAAGGCCTGGTAGGACTGGCTTTTGCGCCTGGCCGCTCCGTGATTCTGGCCACGACCAGCAATGTGCATCATCTAGCGTGGAACATCCAAGGCTTGCCTCTGTTGCCCGAGTGACCTTGTCCTGTCCTTCTCGCCGCTCTGATTCAGGATTTTTCATTTAAACTTCTAACGCGTGAATGCCGAGATCATCGCGGTGGGTTCCGAGTTGCTCACTCCGCACCGCATGGACACCAACTCGCTCTACCTGACTGAGCAACTCAACCTGCTCGGAGTCGACGTCGTATTCAAAAGTGTTGTCGGAGATAATCTCCGCCGGCTGGTAGCCGTGGCACAGCATAGTCTGTTTCGATCCGACATTGTGGTCTTCAGTGGTGGCCTCGGCCCAACTGAGGACGACCTGACCCGCGAGGCCGTGGCGGAAGCGATCGGGGTGAGCTTACGGCAGGATCCGGAAATCGTGCGCAGCCTCGAGGAACGCTTTGCGGCCCGAGGCTGGAAGATGGCGCCGAACAATGTGAAGCAGGCCGACGTTCTCGAAGGAGCAACGGTTCTCCCGAACGCTAACGGTACCGCTCCGGGTCAGTGGCTCAGCGGACAGTTCGACGGGCGCGAGCGCATCATCATACTTTTACCCGGTCCCCCGCATGAATTGAAGGCTTTGTTTGAAAGTGAAGTGCGCGAACGGCTGCGCGCAAAGGTCCCACCGGCTTTTCTCGCGACCCGCACTTTAAAGGTCGCCATGCTGGGCGAGTCTCTGGTCGACGCGCGCGTTGCGCCTATCTATAAACGCTTCAGCGACGTTGATACGACGATCCTGGCCGGCGCTGGAGAGATCGAACTTCAATTCAAGGCTCAAGCCACGACCTCCGATGCGGCGCAACGTCGTGTGGACGAAGTAGCCGGCCTGGTCGAAGACGAACTCGATGATGCGGTGTATTCGCGCAACGGCGAACCTCTGGAGCAGATCGTCGGATACTGGCTGCAGATGCGCAACGCAACCCTCGCAGTGGCGGAATCCTGCACCGGAGGCCTGCTTGCCGAGCGTATCACTTCCGTCAGCGGCAGCTCACGATATTTCCTGGGCGGAGCAGTCGTATACTCAAACCGGCTTAAAACAGAACTGGCCGGCGTTCCCGCCGAAATGATTGATCGACACGGCGCCGTCAGCCGTGAAGTGGCGGCGGCTCTTGCCGAAGGCATTCGCTATCGTTGTGAGTCGACATTCGGCGTGGGAATTACGGGTGTCGCCGGTCCCGCCGGAGGTACGCCCGACAAGCCTGTGGGCCTCGTGTTCCATGCCGTGGCTAGCCAGACAGGGACGGAAGTGGTGCAGCGTAACTTCCCCGGTGATCGAAAACGCATCCGCCGCTTCGCCAGCACTATGGCGCTGGACATGGTGAGAAAAAAGCTCATGTAGTCTCGGCTGCTGCCGCCGAACGACAAACAGGGTGTTCCTCCTCCGTACGGGGTACCCGGTACACGCTACTCGGCACTTGTTATGCGTCTCTTTATCGCGCTCGATATCGACGAAGCCATCCGCGAACGTATCGTGCGCTTTGTCGAGGGAGTGCAGCCATTCGCCCCGGATGCTCGCTGGGTCAAAGCAGAATCGCTTCACATCACCTTGAAGTTCATCGGCGAGCAACCCGAACCAGAGGTCGAGCGAATCAAGCTGACATTGCAAAATGTGAGCCCAGACGCGCCGGAAATCAGTCTCCGCGGATATGGGTTCTTTCCCACTCAAAAATCGGCTCGCGTATTCTGGATCGGAATCGACGCAACACCGCAACTCGGTACTCTCGCCGCCATGATCGATAGTGCTGTCGGAACCTTGGGAATTCCGAAGGAGGATCGTGCTTTCAGCCCGCACCTCACGCTGGCGCGTGGCCCTGGCGGTTCGGGCTCCCGTCGAGGACGCAAGGGAGATGGCTCCAACGAGTCGTTCCAGCGACTGCAAGAGAAGCTTTCCGCTCTGCCCTCACCGGAGTTTGGGACAATGACGCCGCGCGAATTCTTTCTGTATCAGAGCCGTCTATCCCCGAAAGGACCGACCTACACGAAGTTGGAAAAGTTTGCTCTGAAGTGACAACGCAATCATCTCGGAGTTAAACAATCTGCACTGATCGGAAAACATGACGAGAGTCCTCTTCATCGCTGCAGCCAGCTATCTTCTCGGTTCCATTCCCTTTGGCTATTTGCTCGTGCGGATCTTTCGTGGCGAGGATGTGCGTCAGAGTGGAAGCGGAAACATTGGCGCCACCAACGTCTCGCGCAAGTCTCCGATCCTTGGCATCTTGACCCTTCTGCTCGACGCCCTGAAAGGCTCCGCGGCGGTATGGTTGGCAGCTTCCCTCGCGCATCGAGTTGGAGACACGGCTCCCGACCGACTCATGGCGCTGGCAGCACTTTTCGCTGTAGTGGGCCACATGTTTCCAGTATGGTTGAAATTCCGAGGCGGCAAAGGAGTCGCCACCGCTCTGGGCTCTTTCTTGATCATCGCCCCGATTTCCGTCCTCGTCGCCGCCGGAATCTTTGCGGCCGTCGTGTTGCTGTTCCGGTACGTATCCTTGGGATCGATTATCACAGCCCTCGCGTTCCCTGTTGTGGTAATCCTTCGGCACGATTATGACGACACTGGGCTCGCTCTCGCCTTCATGTCGCTTGCGTCGCTCCTGATTGTTACGAAGCACCGCGCCAACATCCGGCGTCTACTGGCCGGCACAGAACATCGCTTTGCAGCCAAACACCTTAGCAGCGAGGAAAAAGGAACTCAAAAGCCGTGAGCGACATCGCTGTCATCGGAGGAGGGGCATGGGGCACCGCGCTCGCAATCGTGCTCGGGCGGAAAGGTACTCACACAGTCCGGCTCTGGGCCCATGAACCGGAAGTATGCGACTCTATCGCGCGAATTCGTGTCAATGAGGCATTCCTTCCGGGCCGGCACGTCCCCGAATCGGTCACGGCTACAAACGACCTGGCGACTGCTCTCGCGGGCGTCCACATCGTTGTCAGCGTCATGCCCTCTCAACACTGCCGTCCGCTTTTCAAGCGCATGCGCCCGCTGATTTCAGAGGAAGCGTTGGTCGTAAGTGCGACCAAGGGGCTGGAAGAAGGATCTCTCCAACGGATGACCGAGGTAGTAGCTCAGGTGCTCGAGCGCAAGGATGGATCGCATACAGGTGCGCTCAGCGGTCCCTCGTTCGCTCAAGAGGTTGCGCGCGGCGACCCCACTGCCATCACAATTGCCTCGCGGGATAGTGCGCTCCTGCAGACCGTGCAGCAGGAATTCAGCGATCCCAGCTTTCGCGTTTACACAAACACCGACGTTGTTGGTGTCGAGTTGGGTGGTGCACTCAAGAATATCGTGGCGATTGCAGCGGGCATTTGTGACGGACTTGGCCTGGGGCACAATTCCGTGGCTGCCCTCATCACCCGTGGCCTTGCGGAAATGACGCGCTTAGTGGTCGCCTGCGGCGGCAAAGCTGAAACCATGGCTGGTCTCGCCGGTTTGGGCGATCTGGTTCTGACCTGCACTGGCGGCTTATCACGAAATCGCAGTGTGGGGGTTGAGCTCGGTCGCGGACGCAAGTTGCCGGAAATCCTCTCCGGCATGCACGGCATGGTGGCAGAAGGCGTCTTTACCACTACTGCGGCTGTGGGCCTGGCGCACGCCCGTCGAGTTGAGATGCCGATCACCCAACAAATGCACGCCATTCTGCACCAGGGCAAGTCTCCGCGGGACGCGATCCACGAACTCATGACCCGCAGCGGAAAGAGTGAGGCCGGTTCCTAAGAACCTTTGCTTCGATTCGATTACGGAAGGCAACTAGCTCCGCAATATCTTGGCAAAAGCGCACGCCAGTGCGCTCGGAAAGGTACTTTGGTAATGCCAACGTGTCCACCTTTTGCCCGTAAATCTCGGGTTCCCCATTAGAATTTTAGGGATACGTTGCCCAGCGCCGCCACCTCGCCGTTGGCGTCTGCGAGTTGATTGGAAGGGAGTTCCTTGTCCTCCAGTACGTCCAACCACGCCCGCATCCCGATTCTCTACGTCATCCTTGGCGTGCTTCTGGTGATCAGCATTGTCCCGATGTATTTCTATTCGACCCAGGTTGTGGCCATTAACCGCGACCGGCTCAAGACCAATGAGATGCTGCTGCAGAATACGGTGACGCGCTCGCTGGCTGACGATCTCTCCCAGCACGAGCGTTCGCTGCGCATGATGCTGGCAAACTTGTCGTCGGCTATCGAAATTGCCAGCGGCGGCGATATCGGCGAAAAGAATATCGAGGCTCCGGAGTTGCGCGCCCTCCTGGAAAATTTCGTCTCATCGTCCGACGAGATCGCGTACGCGACGCTGCTGAACTCGGATGCCAAAGGAATTTCCGCTGGCCGAATTGCTCCTGACGCCTTCCTGCAACGGGAACTCGAGCGCGCCTACGCCGCCGCCCGTGACGGTCGTGTTTACAACGGACAGGCCCTGGTCGTAGGTGAAGGCAAATCTGCGCGCACCGTTTTCCTGGTAAGCGGCCCGGTGAAATATGAGGAGCGATTCCTCGGAATGATCGCTTCGGTCGTCGATCTGCAATTCCTGATTCGCCGCCTTCAGGAAGTCAGTGGGGGTGGCCTCACTCCCTATGTCGTGGACGCACAAGGTCGCCTCGTGGCCGCCGCTACTCCCGAATTCGCGACCGGCCAGGACATGAAAAACCTGGAGATCGTGCGCAACTTCGTTGAGAGCGGCAACCGCGCCCAATTGGCGGCGACCAAGGAATTCACCCTTCAGGCCGGCTCCGATCACATTGACATGCTGGGCACCTACAGCCCCGTCACATCGCTGGATTGGGCCGTAGTTGTCCAAAAGACCCAGGGTGAGGCCTATCGGGGTGTCTTCGAGATGCAGCGCACGGCTCGACTCCTGGCCATGCTCGCCGTCCTGCTCAGCATCGGGGTCAGCATCTTTGCGGCGCGCCGAATCACCAACCCGCTGCACGTGCTCACTCAATCCAGCCGCGCTCTGGCCAGGGGAGACTTCTCGCAGCGTGTTCATCTCTGGAGTCGAACCGAAATCGGGGAACTCGCGCAAACTTTCAACAGTATGTCGGAAGAACTGGAGCGCTTCGTTGAAGATCTGAAGCGGGCCGCGGAGGAGAACCGGGCGCTGTTCATGGGCTCCATTCAGATGCTCGCTGGAGCGGTCGACGAGAAAGATCCCTACACCCGCGGCCACTCTGACCGCGTTACGCGCTATTCCCTGCTCATTGCCAAGGAGATGAATCTGCCCGCTGCGTTCATGGAGACGCTTCAGATCTCGGCCCAACTCCATGACGTAGGCAAAATTGGAATCGAAGATCATATTCTCAAGAAGCCGGGCGCGCTGACGGCCGAAGAATTCGAAGTGATGAAAACACATACCACCAAGGGTGCGAACATCCTGCGTCCGGTCACCCAACTGGCGGAGATGTTGCCCGGTATCGAGTTGCACCATGAAGCCCTCGACGGTCGGGGCTATCCTTACGGACTTCAGGGAGAACAGATCCCTTTGCTGGCCCGTGTGATCGCAGTAGCCGACACCTTCGACGCGTTAACCACGAACCGCCCGTATCAGCAGGCGCATACTCCCGACCAGGCATTGCAGATCATTCAGAATCTCGCTGGCAAGCGGTTGGATCCGGTCGCAGTCGCTGCGCTCCTGGCGGTCTATGCGCGGGGCGAAATCAGAATTCAGCGCTTTACCATTAAGAGGCCCGTCGCTCCCGTTCAGGTCCAGTCTTCCACAGCCGCCTCCACCAGTGAGGTCAGTTCCCCAGCGACTCCTGTTTCGCTTGCGGCTGAAACCTCAGCGCTCGAACGAACCCGCGTGTAGGCCTGCTCGATTTCCTTTGCGTTCCCCGCATGTCCTGTCTCGTGAAGTGTTCGCTGACTGCCCGCGTCCTGCCCGTATAATCGTTGTTAGTCCTTCTTATGATTCAGACCTTATTCGGCAGCCTCGAAGAAGAAAAGAAAACTGGCTTTCTCGACCGCATGAAACAGGCGGTCACGCGTACGCGCGAAAACCTCGCCGACCGCATTGATGCCGTGGTTTCGATCGGCAAGGAGATCGACCGCGGTACCCTCGACGACCTGGAAGCCACCTTGCTCGGCGCCGATCTGGGCACGGCAACCACCGAACAAGTCCTATCCACGCTCCGCGAGAAAGCAGACCGCAAACAGATTAAAGACCTGAGCGAACTGAAACGTCTTCTCAAAGAAGAACTCCTTGCCATTCTGAATTCCGCCAACACTACTCCGGTCCAGAAAGTTGACGGGACCCCTGAAGTCATTCTTGTCGTCGGCGTAAACGGCACGGGTAAGACCACCACCATCGGAAAGCTTGCGCAGTCATTCCGCTCGCAGGGAAAGAATGTTCTGCTGTGCGCAGCCGACACCTTCCGCGCCGCGGCGATCGAGCAACTGGAAATCTGGGGGCAGCGCACCGGCACCGAAGTGATCAAAACCAAGC
>Ga0307478_10001297_pt1 | contig 22012 bp, 15 predicted proteins | sample atmos_gasesECM4C_2_FD_203713 | JGI IMG/M metagenome (GOLD analysis project Ga0307478, IMG submission 203713) | Hardwood forest soil microbial communities from Morgan-Monroe State Forest, Indiana, United States - atmos_gasesECM4C_05 | ecosystem: Environmental > Terrestrial > Soil > Temperate... | reverse complement strand
AAGCCGGTTTCGAAACCAGCTCCCGAACTGACTCCTTCGTGCTCATCGCGGCCGGAACTACTGCGCCTTGCGCGGCGGAGGGTTTGGCAGTTTGAGGCTGGGCGGGAGGTGCGGGTGCCGACTCCAGCGATCCGGTGTCGGCGAGTTCGAGCGACGATCCGAGGTGATCGGGCGAGCTTTCGTCCAGATCGGAATCTTTGACTTTATTCTGCGCCAGCCAGACCTGCCGGTTGGGCGGCAGTTGCATGTCGTGCGGCACGTGCAGGTACTCCAGAACCTGCTGCGTGACGCGCTGAAACACGGGCGCGGCGACTTGTCCACCCTGATGCAGGCCAACAGCCGAATCGAGAATGACCGCGACGGTGACAGCGGGATTGTTGATCGGCGCGAAACCTGCGAACGAGCCGACGTACTTCGTCCGCGAATATGCGCCGGTAGCGGGATCCACCTTCTGCGCCGTGCCGGTCTTGCCGGCCGCGGTGTAGCCTTCGAGCACGGCCTTGCGACCGGTACCATGCAGCACGACAGCACGCATCATCTGCCGCATCTGCGCCGCAGTAAAGGACGAGATCACGCGCCGCTCGTGTTCGGGACGGAATACGAAAGTCTGCGGAATGATCGAAGGCGGCGTGGTCGTCGCCACAATGCGGGGCGCTTCCCAGACGCCGTCATTCGCGAAAGTTGAAACCATGGCAGCCAGTTGGAGGGGCGAGACACCGATTTCCTGTCCCATGGAGATGGCGCCGATTGAAACCTTCGACCAGCGGTTCACGGGCTTGGTCAGGCCGCGGGTTTCTCCCGGGAGCTCGATGCCAGTCTGCTGCCCGAAACCGAAGGCGCGAATGTATTTGTAGAAGCGATCTTCACCCAGGCGGAGGGCGATCTTGATGGCGCCCACGTCGCTCGATTCCGCGAGCACATCAGAAACCGTGAGCAGTCCGTGCGGCTTGCTGTCGCGGATCCGCATGCCGTTGATCACGATGGAGCCCATCTGGCAGTCGAACATTTCTTCCGGGCGGGTAAGTTTTTCTTCGAGCGCTCCGGAGATCGTAACCAGCTTGAAAGTAGAACCAGGCTCATAGACATCGCTCACCGCTCGATTTTTCAGAGCCTCATTCCTGATTTCCTTCTTGATGTTGGGATTAAAAGTGGGGCGATTGGCCAGGGCCAGGATTTCTCCCGTGCGCGGATTCTCCACGATTACCGTCCCGGCAATGGCGCGGGTGTCTTTGATGGCCTGGTCCAGCTCTCGTTCGGCGATGTACTGAATTTTTTCGTCGATAGTGAGGATCAGGTTATTGCCGGCCTCGGGGTCTTTCTCGATGCGCGCAAACCACTTCTTGCGGGCATCGACGGAGATCTGCATGCGGCCGGGCTGCCCGCGCAGCTGCTCGTCATATTCCCGCTCGATGCCGCTCAGGCCGGCATCGTCGGTGCCAACGTAGCCCAGAACCTGAGCCGCCAGATCGCGCTTCGGGTAAAAGCGCTTGGATTCTTTCTGGAAATGAATGCCTTGCAAATTGAGGGCGCGAATGCGTTCGATGGTTTCGGCATTCGCCTTGCGGGCAACCCAGCAAAACGTTTTGTGGGCGCGGCAATCGGCAAGGACGAGACGGGCGTCCTCGCCGGTAATTCGCGTGATCAACGAAATTGCATTCGGGAGATCGGGCAGCTCACTGGGCACGGCAAAAGCAGAATCCACCATGATCGACATGGCCAGTTCATTGCCCTGGCGGTCGTAGATGAGGCCGCGCTTGGCCGAAACGTTGATAGAACGCTGCTGCTGGTGGTCGGCGCGCTGCTGAAAATCGCCGTAACGGAAGATCTGGAGATAGACCAGGCGGAGGCAAATGACGCAGAGCCAGAGCAGAAGGAGACCGCCCAGAATGTAGAGGCGGTGGTTCGCGCGGCTGCGGGGCGTGGCCAAGGTCAGTTCCTCACGACATTCTCAGAGACAAACATGGCGGCTCACCACGCTGGGGAAGCCGCCAAAAAGTACTGCCTGGGGAGGGACAAAACTTCTTTCATGCCGCTCAGCTGCTGCTTATCGTGCCGAGATCACCGAAATTGGAGTCACGCTTGCCATTACTGGGGTGCCACCGTCGGCCGAGGTGTCCAGCCGCATCACCTGACCTGCCTGGGGCGATTGCAGGCCCAATTTGCGAGCCATCAGGTCAATGCGCTCCGGGTTGCGCAGAGAAGCATCTTCCAGATGCAGTTCGCGATTCATTTCTACCGTGCTGTCGCGCTGCATCTTAAGGGATTCGATCTGGTAGCCGTATTCGATGGCTTTGAAGTGCTGCCAGGCATAGGTCATGACCAGCAGAAACAGACAACAGAGCGCGATGCTGAAATGCCGCATCTCGCGCGCACGGCGGGGATCTTCCACCTTGACCAGCCGTGAGTTGTCGATCGCCTTGGCGAAGTAAATCTCGGGGGTTCCCACCCAAAATGACTTACGCTGGCAATTGGCCATGGCTTGTGCGGTCGCGGTTGGCATTTCAGGCTACCCCGACCAGATCGGCGTCGACGTGCACGCTCTGGTGCTGGGAGGCATACCAGCGCTCCAGTTCGTTCTCCGGCTTGGCGTCGCGAATGCGAGCTTCCGAATGCTCGACGATTACCATCAGTTCCTTGATCAAAGTTCCCGTGTACATGGCCCTGACTCCTGTCCTACTCGAGATTGGTCCGTTCCTGTGCTTCGCCGTCCTCGATACCTTGCCCCGGCACGCCTTCCCTGGTGCGTGCCGGGCTTACTTCAACCCCAATCTGCCCCAACGCAAGAAAGCGGTCACGTTGGGGGCCCCGGCGGGTTCTCCGGAGCAAAACTCTCGGCCTCCCTTTGGCCTTGCGCGGGCGAGACGCCGGCGCTACTAAAGTCGTTCGGCGGCTCGCAGCTTCGCGCTTCGCGACCGCGGATTCCGATCAATCTCTTCTTCACTCGCTGTCACCGGCTTTTTCGTCAACAGGCGGTAGTGACCTCGCTTCGCGCCCTCGCGAAGCGCATCTTTCACGATGCGGTCTTCCAGCGAGTGGAAACTGATGATCACCAGCCTGCCTCCCGGTTTCAGCAACTGCGGGGCGGCATCGAGCAGCGCCCGCAGGTCGTCTAATTCGCGGTTTACGAAGATTCGGAGAGCTTGAAAGGTGCGTGTCGCGGGATGAATTCTGCGTTCGGCCGGATTCATTGGCCGGGCCGCGGCTGAAACGATTTCCGCAAGTTGCGCGGTAGTCTGTATCGGCCGCGACCGGACAATGGCTCTGGCGATTCTCCGCGACCTCCTTTCCTCACCGAATTCGTAAATCAGGTTGGCGAGTGTGACCTCGTCGGCCTGATTTACCACTTGTTCGGCGGTCTCGCCGGACTGCGTGTTCATGCGCATGTCCAGCGGTCCTTCCGCCTGAAAACTGAATCCGCGCGTTGCATCCTCAAGCTGCAGACTGCTGACGCCGAGATCGGCCAGCAAACCGTCAATGGTCGTTGGTCGTTGGTCGTTGGCCAAATCTGCAAACGAGCCATGCCGCAACTCAATCGTCGGCCAGTCCTCGCTGCCGACTGGCGACTGAAGACTGGCGGCTGCTCTTTCGAGCGCTGCCTGATCCTTATCGACCCCAATCAAACGACCCGGTGCGCCGAGGCGTTTTGCGATTTCGTAGCTGTGTCCGCCCAAGCCCACCGTGGCGTCGATATACGTCCCACCGCGCCGGATGGCTAGAAAATCGATCGCTTCTTTTAAAAGAACCGGTACATGGCCACGCTTGCCACCATGCCCCCGCTCGGGGGTGTCGCTTCCAGAACCCACTAGATGCCCAGATCGTCGAGCGTCTTCTCATCTTCCGTGGTGAATGACTCGGTCTCCATCTCCTGCTGTAACGCTTCCAGATTGCGGACTTCCAGGTAGGTCAGGTTGCCTAACACCGCAACCTCGCCTTTGATCGCCGCGTTCTCCCGCAGTAACTGCGGGACGAGCAACCGGCCCTGGCCGTCCATTTCCACCTGCTGCCCCCAGTAGTTCACCCTCGAGAGAAACTTCTTCTTCGTGGGATTGAAAGTCGAGAGGTTGGCTAACTTCTGCTCGATCCGCTCCCATTCCTCGAAGGGATATATCTGGGCAACCTTGCCGTCCAAACTCGTGATGTAGAATTGCGTGCCGTATTTCTCGTCGATCACCCGCTTGAACTCGGCCGGGACCTTCAGACGGCCCTTGTCGTCGACGCGAGTTGGGTGATTGCCGCGAAACATAGGTTCGTTTGCGCCGATGAGGGCGTCCGGTACAGCTGACAGTCGCCACTACAGCAACCAGGGAGGAGGTAAAAGCGGCTTGCAATGCGGTCATTTCGGGTTCGTTCGGGCTGTTTTTCAGGGTGTCAGTCGTTATTTCCACTGGCGCCTCAAAATGCATCACCGCTGCCCACGACCTCTACTACCTTGACCACTTTGTACCACTTTTGACCACATCCTACGCCTAAATGGTTTGTTGTCAATCACAAAGTTCAAGGTCGCAGGGGGCTCTACGGGTCGGTTTTTAAAAGCGCGATGTCTTGTAGCTTACTGTTGTGATGACTACAAGATGTTGCGTTTAAGGAAATGGTTCTTTCTCTCTTTATTCGCCTCTCATTTCGCTTGCACTCGCGAAATTTCTGTGGATAACGATTCGACCGCAATGAGAGCGCATGTCCTGCCGGCTCGAATTTGTGCAGTGGGTTCCTTATCCGCTAGAGCAAGTCTTTCTTTTTTTCGCTGATCCCAGGAATTTGCCGCGCATCATGCCGCCAGAGAGGGGCACGCGAATCGAGCACCTGTCTCTGGCGGCCCCTCCATCTGGCTCGTCGCATTCAGTTCAGTTGCTCCGGCCGCTGGCCGGTGTGGGCTCGGAAATCATGACTTCGTTCCGCATCGTCCCTCCACTTCCCTTTCGCCGCCGGTGGATTGCCCGCATTACTGAATTCGAAGGGAACGACCATTTTGCAGATATACAGGTTGCGGGCCCGTTCGCCGAATGGCTCCATCGCCATGAACTCGCAGCCGATGTAAGAAACGGAATCAGCGGAACTGTGGTGTGCGATCGCGTCGAGTACGAGATCGGCTACTGCGTGGTGGGAATAATCGCACAACACTTGTTCGTGGAACGGCAGATGAGGGCGATGTTCGCGTATCGAAAGAGCGTTCTGGAACAACGGCTGCGGGAGAGCAGGTTTGAGGCCGGAGCGGTTGGTCGCAATGCGACATGAGAGAAACCGGGCCTCGCGACTCTCACCGCGAAAGGGCTCTCTTTACTTTGCAGGCTCCACATAGACAGCGGTCCCGTAGGCCAATACTTCGGTAACTCCCTGCATGATCTCGGTCGCATCATAACGGGCGCCGACCACCGCGTTGCCGCCAAGTTCGGCCGCGTGCTGCAGCATCAGGTCGAAGGCTTCCGAGCGCGTTTTCTCGCACAGGTTCGTCAGCAAGGTGATGTTGCCGCCGACCAGCGTCTGCAGCCCGGCGCCGATGGTGCCGAAGATGGATCGCGAGCGGACCACGATCCCGCGCACCACTCCCAGCGTACGGGCGACCCGATAGCCGTCGAGTTCAAACTGCGTCGTGACCATGTTGTGAGACACCATGCGTCCGGTGGGTGCGTGGTAGCTGGACATGGATTCCTTCTCCCTTTTCGAATGAAATTCTCAATCACCGTGCTTTGCCGACCTCAATATAACGTGTGCTCAAAATGCACGCGAGCGCCGGCTAGGACAGGCTGCAAATTTTTCGAAATCGGCGTGGCGGACCGCTATTCCAGCCGCGCGGTGATGAAGAACTCCTGGGATTCCGGATCATAGGAGACGCGGAGCAGGTTCGGCTTGCAGCAGACCTGGCAGTCTTCGACATAACTTTGCTGCATTCCTGCGGATTCGTCGATCGAAGTCTCGTTCCACTGGCCGCACCCGGCGCACTGGAAGCCCGCGTCCATGCCTGATTCTAGTATGTGTTCTGAGGGAAGACGGGTGGCGCGCGAAGGCTTGTACTTGGAGGACAGTGCTGTCTGGAAAAAAGGACGGGCCGCGGAGTGCAGCCCGTCTCCATGTGGAAAAGGCTAGTCCAGCAATCCGGGCAGGACCGGAGTGTGTTCTATGCGGACCGACTTCAGCGATTCCGGATCAACCCCCAGGATGCGGAGAATCGTCGGCGCGACTTGCGAGGTCGCGACCGGGGTTTTCACGGTCCTGGCACGCAGATCCGGGTTCGAGACGATGAGGCCCACGTTGGTATCACCGAAGCTGAAGCCGCCGTGTTCTGCGTTCTTCTTCGTCGAACCGGTGTAGATCGTGCCGTACTGAGGTTGCACGATGATGTCGGGCACGCGGCTGTCGCTGAGAGGACTGTTGAACTTCAGCTTCAGTTCGTCGCCGGCCATGACTTCGTCAATGAAGAGAGCGCCGGCATTCGCGTTCAAGTAGCTGGCTGCAGCCTTGGCCGGGCTTTGATCCTGGAACCAGATCAGCGCGATGTCGTCATCCTGCGCAAAGCCGCACGGCCCTGACGAGCAAGCGTTAGCGTTCGCAATGGCAATGGCGCCGGCGTTGGTGCCGGCATCCGGCAACGCCGCAACCAGATCGGCGAAGTGACCCGGCTTGTTCACCTTTGTCGGATTGATGGGCGATTGGCCGTGCTTGGCCGTGACGATGATCACCGTTGATTCGTAGATGCCTTGATCCTTCAGAGCCTGGATCATGGCGGCGAGCGCCGCATCGGTCTTGTCGAGGCCATACGCGAGCACGGCAGTGGGGGTGCCGGATCCGTCTTTGTAGCCGCCCGGTTGCCCGTTGATTTTAGGATCGGTGTCAGTGGTGCAACCGCCGCCAATGTTGTCCGTGGACAGCTTCTGGCCGACGCTCACGGCCTGGAAGTTCATGCCGAGCACAGCAGGAACTCCGAGCCCGGGCGTGCCGTCATGATGGCGGCCATGAATTTCGTTGATCACTCCCTGCACCTTGAGATAGTCGTTCTGCACGGTACAGACCACGCTGATGGTGTTGTCAAACCCCGGAGCGTTGGTAATTTCCGGCGTGTACAGGTCGTCCACGCCCTTGCCGGAAGGTCCATTCACGAGATCGTAAGCGGGATGCTTGTCCGCCCAGGCGGTCACACCACCTGCGGCTTTCACGACCTCGAAAATCGTGTTCGTGCGAATGGCATTGTGGGGATACATAGGAACGCATTTGCCGGTGGAGTCGAAGTGTCTGGGGAGTTGCGACGGATCGATGACGTTCAGCGATACTCCCGCCGAGTTGTACTGGTCGATGGTCTCGTCGAACACCATCATGTTTCCCGGTTTGCCCGAGCACGTGGTGTTTGTCGGAGCAAAGATCGAGCGATCGTAGCTGACGTCGTAGAACAGTCCGTGAGAAATGGGAGATCCCCCCGTGACCAGAGCCAACAAGCCAGGGAAGGAATCTGAGTTCGCGGGCGTGCGAGCGTTGCTATAGGTCACGCCATGACGCGACAATTCGGCGAGCGCTGAGTGCGGATGACTCTCGACGTAGCGGGCGGCGTCCAGGGCATGAAGCCCGTCGACACTGATCAACAAAACGTGGCTCACTCCGATTCCGCCGGGACCCTGTTGGGCTGCGAGTGAGGTTGCGAGCATTGCAGCCGCCAACAAGGCAAAGTGAATCCTGCGCATACTTCCTCCCTACGATGTGATTGGAAACCTGAGTGCGACGATTAACGACGACACACGTTGATAAGCGAGGCAAGTTACAGCAGAGTTAGAGGAACATTAAAAGGGTGTTACAGGATGGCAGAAACCGTGTCCGGCAAGGCTTTTCGGGCACACACCTGTGGAAAACTGTCTGCGGGCTCTATAATCCGTGGCGATCATGACCAACAGAAGAAGATTCCTTCAGGCCGCCAGCGCTGTTGCGGGCACAGTGCTGTTCTCTGACGGGAGGTTGTCCGCAACTGAGACTGCGCCTCCCGTGTTGCCTCCATCCATCGCAGCCTTGAAATCCATGAAGGATCAAGCGCGTCCTATCAGCACGGAAGAAAGGCAAGCCCGGCAGGAGAAAGCACGCGCCCTGATGGAAGCCAATGACCTGGACGCAATTCTGCTCATGGAAGGAACCTCGCTGAACTATTTCTCGGGCATTCGCTGGTGGGGCGGCGAGCGCATGTTTGCGATGGTTCTTCCGGCCAAGGGCGCGGCATTCTATGTGTGCCCGGCATTTGAGGAAGGACGCGCTCGCGAGCAGCTTGCCAAAGCGCCGGAAGGAAGCCAGCCCGATGTGCGGGTGTGGCAGGAGGACGAAAGCCCGTACCAACGCGTCGCACAGGGACTGAAGGATCGCGAACTGCTGACGGCGAGAATCGGAATCGAAGAGACGGTTCGCTTCGTTTTCCGCGAGGGCGTGGAGAAGGCTGCGCCGCAGGCAAAGCTGGTCAGCGCGACCCCGGTGACAGCCGGATGCCGCATGATCAAGAGTCCTGCCGAACTGGAGTTGATGCGGCTGGCTTCAAAAGTCACACTCACCGCTTACGAAGCGGTGTACCGTTCTTTGCGCGATGGAATGACACAGGTGGAGGTCGCGCATCTGGTCGCGGCAGCACACGACAAGCTGGGATTTCCCGGAGACGCACTGGTCGAAGTGGGAGAGTATGCAGCGTTTCCGCATGGCTCGATGCAAGCACAAGTCATTCGAGAAGGCGTGCCAATCCTGGTGGACGGCGGATGCAAGGTGGAGGGATACCAGTCGGATATCACCCGGATGCTGGTGATTGGCAACGCGCCGGAGAAGGTAAAGAAGGTGTTTGAGATTGTGCATCGGGCACAGTCTGCTGCCCTGGCCGCGGCCCGACCCAGTGTGGAATGCGGCTCGGTGGATGCAGCTGCACGCAAAGTGATCACCGATTCCGGTTACGGGCCAGACTACAAGTTCTTCACTCACCGCCTGGGACACGGAATCGGGATGGACGGACATGAATGGCCTTACCTGGTGCGCGGCAACTCGACCAAGCTAGTGCCGCACATGACATTCAGCGATGAACCGGGAATTTATATTCGCGGAGAGTTCGGTATACGCCTGGAAGACGATATGCATGTTACGGAAAACGGGGCAGAGCTGTTTACGCCGCAAAGCTCCTCGCTGGAGATGCCCTTTGGGAAGCCGGAAGGCGCGGCTGATCGCAGCAAGGGCGGCCTCAGCATTCAAGTTTGAATTACAGTTCTCGGAGAACGAGAAAATCGTAAAACGCAGAGGACGCAGAGAACGGCCGCAGAGAACGCAGAGGGTTCGACCAAGACTGAGGTCGAGAGCTTTCAGAACAGGCTTGCTTCGCATCTAGGTGCCCTGTTAGCGCGCTCTTGCGGCGACGGGATGCAGCGCCTCCAGTTGGGTCTTCACGGCGATGCTCAGGCGCTTGATCCCCTCGCGGATCTGATCGGGTGGCGCCGCGGAGAAGTTCAAGCGCATGTGCCGGCGTGCTTCCTCCTGATGGCCATTGGGCGCATAGAAGCAATCGCCGGGAACAAAGGCTACGTTTTCTCGCAGCGCGGCTTCGAACAGCTTTTGTGCATCCATGCCTTCCGGCAGCGTTACCCACAAGAACAGCCCGCCTTTGGGCCGCGTCCAGGTGACTTCGGGCGGGAAATATTGCGTGAGCGCGTCAAACATGACGTCGCGGCGTTCGCGATAGACACGGCGAATCAGCTTCACGTGTTCATCGAGGAAATTGTCGCGAGCTACTTCGTACGGCACGATCTGCACAAAGGTTGAACTGTGCAGATCCGCGCCTTGTTTCAACTGCACCAGCCTGCTGATGACCTCTGGCGGTGCCACGATCCAGCCGAGGCGCAATCCCGGCGCGAGCGTCTTGGAGAAGGTGCTGAGGTAAATGACATTGCCGATCGAGTAGCCCTCATCGCGACGGAGATTCTCGCGGTCCAGAACGACCAGCGGGGTCAGGTGCTCGCCTTCGTAACCAAGCTGGCCATAGGGATCGTCTTCGATGATGGGAATGCCATACTTGTCAGCTAACAGAACGAGTTCATGACGGCGGCCTTCCGACAGCGTGGTGCCTCCGGGATTCTGGAAATTGGGCAGCACGTACATAAACTTTGGTCCGGAGCGGAGAGGCTTTTCGAGGAGATCGGAGCGCAGTCCGTCTTCGTCGCTGGGCACGCTGAGATAATCGGCGCCATAGACACTGAATGCCTGGAGCGCGCCCAGGTACGTGGGCGCTTCCACCAGAACGCGGTCGCCGGGATTGATGAGCAGTTTGCCAATCAGGTCCAAAGCCTGTTGCGAGCCTGAGGTGATCAGCACGTTCTCGGATTTCGCCTTGATGCCGTATCGCGCAATATGGCGAGCGATCATTTCCCGCAGCGGCTCGTAGCCCTCGGTCGCTCCATATTGAAGGGCGAAGTGTGACTGGTTCTCCAGCACCTTGCAACAAGCATCGCGGAACCGTTCAGTCGGAAACACTTCTGAGGCAGGCAGGCCGCCGGCGAAGGAAATCACTTCAGGGCGCTGGGTAAACTTCAGCAGTTCGCGGATGGCGGAGCTCTTAAGGCCTTTTCGTGCTCACCTCCCTGCCTATCGTAAGTCGGCCCCTTTTTTTTGGATGTGATCCGGGGGGCCCTGGAGGTGACGAAAATCACAAGAGTGAAGTGACCGGCCTGTTCCAGTTTTCTGGCGGCACGTTCAAGTTGTGGGACGCGCCGTGTTCGTCGGGGCGAAAAAGATGTCGGAAAAAGGCGCATCCCACCAATGGAAGGTGAATTGCTCGGTCAGAAGACATCCTCGAGGAAAGAACCCCTTGGGGTTAAATGATTCCCTCCCCTGGAGCCGTCCGGCACGCCGGACGGCTTTTTTTGTGTGACGGTGTGCGAGTCTTTTGGACACAACGTCGCCAGAGGTAAAAGCATTTGAACAAAATGAGACGACACTTCGATTCGAAACGAGCTTGGCTGACTGACGGCCAAGGTCTTAGCGGGAATAGTTTCATTGGGCACAAGCGTGCGTGTGAGAGGACACCTGAGTACGCCTTCTGCGAGGAAAGAGGTTTGCGATGGCATCGTTAGCGGCTCTCCCTGCCTGGAATACCCTTCATCCGCTAGTCGTTCGCTTTCCGATTGCACTCCTGCTCGTGGCACCGTTGTTCGTTCTTCTGGGCACACTCTGGCCTGGGCGGACTGGTCTGGCTTTCCTGGGTTGTGCGCTGATCCTGATGGGCATGGGAACAGCGGGTACGTTCGTAGCGCAGTCCACTGGAGAAGCCGCGTCCCGAGCAACCCTGCAGACACCCGCGTTGACTGCGATGATTGAGCAGCATGAGGACCTGGCAGAAGCTACGGGATGGGTGTTCCTGTCGCTGACGGCAATCTTTGCCGCGATGTGCTACGGCCTGGTACTGCTTCAAAAACGAGGGCAATTCACCATAGCCAGGTATCTGCCTATCATCTACGTCGTGCTCTACACGGCGGGGGCGGTATTGCTCATTCAAACCGCCCATCGCGGGGGACAACTGGTACACCAGTTTGGCGTACATGCCACTATGCCGGGCGGGATATCGAGCACGGAATCCCTCGACTGAGATTCCCGAGCGAAGCTGAAGCTCATTCCTGTCCAGCGAGGCGAAGCGCGGTCCTCATCCAATGACAAAGACAAAGCCAGTCGAGCTGCGCTCGACCGGACAACCGATCACCCCAACGCGCCAAAATCGGGCGCACCGGGGGCCCGACCGGGGAGCGTCTGCCCCTACATGAAAGAACCCGGTTGCGCGCGCGTGCCCTTCCGGTGACTGTCGCCTCTTATCCTGGGTTGCTAGATTCTGGTATTGTGCAATCGTGAGTTGGTAGTCGGGCAGAGCAACGTCCAGCTAGCCTGGGGGCTAGACTCGTTTGCAAGATTTGCGAACCCATCACAAAGAGCAGCTCAGAATTGACGCAGGACAATCGTCCCGCTGGGAGCGATTCTCGTTTTGCCTGGGCGGACGATCTGCCTCATTCCTTTTTTTCTTCCTGCAGCTGACCATGCTGGTTTGGCTGGCGGGAACGGCTTCGGCGCAGATTTCTCCCGGCCCACTGGCGCGGAAACACCAATTTCTGGATGGGGCCTTGCACTGCACCGATTGTCACAAGATCGGAGGGGGTCAGCCGCAGTTCAAGTGCATCGGCTGTCACTCCGATATCGGCGCGCGAGTCGCCGCCAAACGCGGGCTGCACGGCTCCTATCACATTCCGGCCGGCTCCAGCCAGGAATGCGTACGCTGCCATTCGGATCACAACGGAGTGAATTTTCCGCTCATCAAGTGGGATCCGAACAAGTTCGACCACAAGGAAACCGGATACCTGCTGGAAGGCAAACACGCCGGCCTGGCCTGCAATAAGTGCCATCTTCCCGATCGAATCCCCGCCGCCGAGCGCGCGAATATAAAGGCGAAGGACCTCAGCAAGACCTTCCTGGGGATCCCGCAGGCGTGCGTGGCCTGCCACAAAGATTTTCACGAAGGACGGCTCGGACAAAATTGTCTACAGTGCCATAATTTCGTGGACTGGAAGGATACCTCCGGAAAGTTCGACCACAATAAGACCCGTTATCCGTTAACCGGCCTGCATCAGCAGGTGAAATGCGAAAAGTGCCACACTCCGGATGCGAAGGGCGCGCCTCGTTATAGAGGGCTGCCCTTCGGCAAATGCGATGACTGCCACGCGGATCCTCACAAAGGAAGCTTCAAGGACAAGAGTTGCCAGTCCTGCCATAACACGAGTAGTTGGAAAAGAGTCTCCACCAGCGGACTCAACAACACCTTCGATCACTCCAAGACCAAATATCCGCTGGAAGGCAAGCACGCCACGGTGGAATGCGAGGCCTGCCACATCAAAGGAGATTTCAAGAAAGAGCTTCCCTTCGCGAAATGCACCGATTGCCACAAGGACGATCACAACGGGCAGTTTGCGAAACGGCCCGGGGGCATCGAGTGTGCCAACTGTCACAACGTCAAGGGATGGAAGCCTTCGCTATTCGATGTGAAGGCGCACGCCAAGACCGACTATCCGTTAATCGATGGGCATGCCAAGGTGAAGTGCGATCAGTGCCACACGCCCAAGGGGAAGGACACGATCTTCAAGATCGCGAAATTCAAGCAGTGCACTGATTGCCACATGGACGAGCACGACAACCAGTTCACCGGCAAGCCTTACGACAACCAGTGCGACCAGTGTCATAACTTGAAGGGATACAGCCCCTCGACCTTCACGTTTGCGCAACATAAGAAGACGAAATTCGAGTTGACAGGCGGGCACCTGGCGGTGCCCTGCGGCGATTGCCACAAGCTCGCGGATAAGAATCAGCCGAAATCCAAAATTCGCTACCACTTTGAAAACCTGTCGTGCACGAGCTGCCATGAAGACGTGCATCATGGACAATTCCAGGAGCGCATGGACAAGGTCGGCAAGAACGGGAAGGCGATGGGCTGCGAGGCCTGCCACTCCACTAAGTCGTGGAAAGAGCTGGACGGCTTTGATCACAGCACGACGTCGTTTCCACTGGCGGGCGCGCATCGCGCGGTCGCCTGCATCGATTGCCACAAGCCGCCAAACCTGGAAACCAAGCTCATCAATGTGGACTTCAAGAAGGCTCCGGAGAAGTGCGAGGAGTGCCATGAAGATGTCCACGGCGGGCAGTTCACGAAGTTCTATTCGAACCAGGTCACACCATGTGGCGACTGCCACAACGCGACCAAATGGAAGCCTTCTCTCTTCGATCACGACAAGCGGACTAAGTTCGCCCTGGAAGGCGAGCACCGCAATGTCGCCTGCGCCGGCTGCCACAAGCTTTTCCGCCAGGTAGACGGCAAGCAAGTCCTCTTTTACGCGCCTACGCCAACCCCCTGTGCCGACTGCCACGGGCCGGAAATCAAGCCACTGAAGAAAAGCTAGCGCGAAAAAAAATCCACACGGCTTTTGTACAATTTTTTTTACAACTTAAGTGATCATCTATGTGGAGGAGGGAAAAAATGCCTACGCGCTGAAGAAGTTACATTTCTTTACAGCGTTTTGAAACGAACTTAGCAACCTTTTGTAATTCATTTCGATTACAAAATTCACCTCTGAGCATGTACTTGTGTAACCTTCCACAACAATTCCCGACTGAATAAGCTGGCTGGGCATCGGATTGCTGTTCTTTGTCATAACTTTACTAACTTTTGCTGAAGTTTCCGTCTCGTTCAATCGAACTCCTGCGTTTCAAAAAGGGTTGGGCAAACCTTGGGATCGACATTTCTGCTGCATTTGGTCGTCGCATTTGCGATGCTGCCCGGCGGGCAACCGGCGGGTGGGCAGCCGCAATCGTCCGCCAACTCGCGAAGTCCGCACGGAAGCCTTAATATTCCGTGCCAGAACTGTCACACGTTGAGCGGCTGGAAACCGATCCGCGCCGTTCCGGAATTCGACCACAACACCACCAAGTACCCCTTGCGCGGCCTGCACGAAGGTGTGGCCTGCACGCAGTGCCACACCAAGATGGTCTTTACGAATGTCGGGACGCAGTGCGCCGACTGCCACGCCGACATCCACAAGCGGCAGATGGGGGCGAACTGCGAGCAGTGCCACTCGGTCCGGGGCTGGCATGTTTCGGTTCAGCAGATTAATCAGCACCTCAACCGGTTCCCGCTGATCGGCGCCCATGCCACCGTAGACTGCGATTCCTGTCATAAGAGCGCTGCCGTAGGCCAGTTCCAGGGACTTTCAACCCAGTGTTTCTCCTGCCATCAGCAGGACTTTATTAATACGAAGTCGATCGGCATCGATCACGTCGCCCTGAATCTGCCGACCACCTGCGAACAGTGCCACAGCATGGACAACTGGGTGGGTGCGAAGTTCGACCACCTGAAGTTCACGGGATTCGCGCTGACCGGTGCCCACGCGACGCTGGACTGCAGCGCGTGCCACGCGGGCGGCAAGTTTATGGGAGCGCCGGCAACCTGCGTCGGCTGCCACCTGGCGGACTTTAATAAGACCAATAATCCGCCGCACGCGCAGGCCGGATTCCCTAATACTTGCCAGACATGCCACAACACAACTTCGTGGGATCAGGCGACGTTCGATCACAATACCTTTACCAAGTTCCCACTGACGGGCGCTCATGCGACGGTCGCCTGCACGCAGTGCCACATCAATGGCCAGTTTGTGGGCACTCCCACCGACTGCGCGTCGTGCCACATGAAAGACTTCAACGGCACGACCAATCCGAACCACGTGCAGTCCGGGTTCCCGACGGCCTGCCAGCAGTGCCACAGCACGGCCTCGTGGAATAACGCGACATTTGACCACTCGACGACTGGCTTCCCGCTGACCGGGGCGCACTCGACGGTGCAGTGCTCGCAATGCCACGTGAATGGCAATTACAACCTGACCAGCGCGAATACCACTTGCGTCAGCTGCCACTTGAAAGATTTCCAGGGGACGACACAGCCCAACCACGTGCAGTCCGCGTTCCCGCAAACCTGTCAGCAGTGCCACAACACCACGACGTGGACGGGTGCGAACTTTGATCATTCCACGACGGGCTTCCCGCTGACGGGCGCGCACTCGACAGTGCAGTGCGCGCAGTGCCACGTGAACAACAACTACACCCTGACCAGCGCGAACACCACTTGCGTCAGTTGCCACCTGAAGGATTTCCAGGGCACGACGCAACCAAACCACGTGCAGTCGGCTTTCCCGCAGACCTGTCAGCAATGCCACAGCACAGCGTCGTGGCTGAGTGCGAGCTTTGATCATTCGACCACAGGGTTCCCATTAACCGGGGCGCACTCGACGGTGCAGTGCGCGCAGTGCCACGTCAACAACAACTACACCCTGACCAGCGCGAACACCGCGTGCGTCAGCTGCCACCTGAAAGATTTCCAGGGTACGACGCAGCCAAACCACGTGCAGTCCGGATTCTCACAAACTTGTACACAGTGCCACAACACAACCTCGTGGATGGGCGCGAACTTTGACCACTCCACCACCGGCTTCCCGTTGACCGGCGCCCACACGACCGTGCAGTGCGTGCAGTGTCACGTGAATGGCAATTACAACCTGACCAGCGCGAATACGACGTGCGTGAGTTGCCACCTGAAGGATTTCAATGGCACGACGAATCCGAACCACGTCAGTTCTGGATTCCCGCAGACCTGTCAGCAGTGCCACAGCACAACCTCGTGGCTGAATGCGAATTTTGACCATTCCACGACCGGCTTCCCGCTGACCGGGTTCCATACGACTGTGGCGTGCGCCAGCTGTCACGTCAACAACAACTACAACCTGACCAGCGCGAACACGACCTGCGTCAGTTGCCACCTGAAAGATTTCCAGGGCACCACGAATCCCAATCACGTGACCTCGGGATTCCCGCAGACCTGTCAGCAGTGCCACAACACCACTGCGTGGACCGGTGCCACGTTTGATCACTCCACGACCGGCTTCCCGCTGACCGGGTTCCATACGACTGTGGCGTGCGCCAGCTGTCACGTCAACAACAACTACAACCTGACCAGCGCGAACACGGCGTGCGTTAGCTGCCACCTGGCGGATTTCAACGGCACCACGAATCCGAGTCACGTGCAGTCGAACTTCCCGCAGACCTGCCAGCAGTGCCATACCACCACGTCGTGGGGCAATGCGACCTTCGATCACTCAACGACCGGCTTCCCGCTGACGGGCTTCCATACCACCCTGCAGTGCACGCAGTGCCACGTGAATGGCAATTACAACCTGACGGCCGCGAACACGGCTTGTGTCAGCTGCCACCTCACCGATTTCAATAACACCAACAATCCGCCGCACGCTTCGGCTGGTTTCCCGCAGGCGTGCCAGACGTGCCATAGCACGACGAACTGGACCTCCGCGACCTTTAATCACGCCACCACTGGTTTCGCGCTGACCGGGTTCCATACCTCGCTCACCTGCGCGCAGTGCCACGTGAATAACAACTACAGCCTCACTAGCGGTGCCTGCGCCCAGTGCCATCTGAAGGACTACCAGGGCACAACGGCTCCAAATCACGCGCAGGCAGGCTTCCCGACTGCGTGCGATCAGTGCCACACCACGACCAACTGGGGCAACGGCACCTTCAACCACTCAACCACCGGGTTTGCGCTCACAGGCTTCCACCTCACGATGACGTGCGCGCAGTGCCACGTGAACGGGAACTATAGCCTTACCGCTGCAAATACGACTTGTATCTCGTGCCATCAAACCGACTACAACAACACCAATGCGCCGCCCCACGCGACCGCCGGCTTCCCGACGACCTGCGATGTCTGCCATAGCACCACCAACTGGACGGGCGCGGTATTTAATCACAACAACACGACCTTCCCGCTTACTGGATTCCATGCCACAGCGGCCGTGACTTGCGTGATGTGCCACGTCAACAACAACTACACGACGCTGCCGACCGCATGCGTGGGCTGCCACCAGACGGATTACAACAACACGACCAATCCGAACCACAAATCGGCTGGGTTCCCGACCACTTGCGACACGTGCCATACGACCGCCGCATGGACCGGCGCCGTATTCAACCACACGTGGTTCAACGTAAATCACGGTAACGCGAATGGAGTTTGCGCAACCTGCCACACGAATCCAAGCGACTACTCGGTGTTTCAGTGCACGCAGTGCCATGGCGGCGGGAACGCAGGCAATTTCCAACATCCGAATGTTAGCGGGTATGTGTACAACAGTGTGAATTGCTACCAGTGCCACAAGGGCGGGTAACGACCGGTGCGTGCAGTAGAAGGGCGGTAGAACCGGAAGCGCCTCCGGTTCAGTACTTGCAGTAATAACTTTCCCCCCGCGGGTAAATATCCCGTGAGTTATGAGGTGTAATGAATCGTACGCGGCTAGTTCTGGTGCTCCTGCTCGTAGCCTCCCTGGGCGCGGCACAGAGCACAGCAGGCGGCGCGGCCGAGATCGAGCAGTTGCAGGTAAAGCGTGAGGGTGCGGACGTCACGATCCAGGTGATTCTGACCAGTTCCGTGAAACCGACGGTGGACACGGCGATCAACCCAGACCGGCTTGTGCTTGTGCTACCCGGTACTCTTTCCGACGCAAAGCAGAAACATTTTCCGCTGGATGCCAACGGTGTCCGCGGCGTCCGTGTTGGTTTGAATAGCGCCAATCCGCCCGTGACCCGCGTGGTCGTCGACTTGAGCGAGGCCCATTCGTACACCTTGAACGCAGAGGGCACCACGATCACGCTGCGCGTTCAGTCCACCGAAACAGCTGCCGCCGCTCGCAGAAACGGACCCGTCCCCGCTGCCAGCGCTCCGTTGATGAACGTATTCCGGCGCAAGCCGCAAGAGCCGGCGACCGAAGCCGCTGCCGCGCCGGCGCCTGTTCCGGTTCCCCCCAAGTTTCCTCCGATCAACTTTCCGCAGCCTGCCAGCCCGACGCAACCTGCAGCGACCACGTCGGCTTCTGTGATTTCTACGCCCTCTGCGACTCATCCAAAACTTGGGAGCTTGCAGCAAGGTACAGTCTTCCCCGGCCAGGGCACTCCGGGAGCAGGGACAGTTCCAAACGCACAGAATGCGGCAGGAACACCGGGCAACGTGAATCCCGGCAGCAACCCGTCGCCGCCTGCAGTGGCAGTCCAAACGGCAGCCGCACCCAGCCCAGCACCTTCGCCCAAAGGCAATCCGCCGGCTTCGATCGCGGTCACCATTGCGGCGGCGAACACTGCAAAACCGAATCCGGGCGTAACCACGAACGCGACGGCTACTCCGAGCGGGACGAGTGCCCCTTCCCCATCCGGCGCAACAACCGGAAGTGGAACTACTCCGGCTGTTGCGACAGCGCAAGCAACAGCCGCCGTGGGCGTGTCCGCTACATCGGGATCGAGTCCAAGTTCCGCGGGAGCCGCCAACATCACGGCAAAGGTTTTGTCTGCGACTGTGGCACCTGCGAACGCTCCTCCTGCTCCGGCCCAAGACGCGACGGTTGCGAATCCCCTGGGAACTTCTCAAACGACATCGGCGGCGGCCGTCTCGAACTCCGCCGCAAGCGCCACGCCCACGCAAGGCGCAACGGTTGCGAATCCGCTGGGTACGTCTTCGCCAGCCGCGAACACCGCGGCAATTTCCGGTTCCGCTGTGAACACTACGCCCCCCACGCAACAGGGCGCGACCGTTGCGAATCCGTTAGGACTGCCACAGTCTGGTGCGACGGAGGCGACAGCCTCCACGCCATCCGGTCCACAGGGTGCAACCGTTTCGAATCCTCTAGGCCTTGCCCCAGGAGAGAAGGCCGAGGTTGTGACGGTTGAATCGGAACCGGCGGATTCCGATAAGAACGCCGACGCGAACAACGTCGTCGCCGATAGCATTACAGTCGTAGCCGACACAAACCCAACCCCTCCCGATAAGAACGCGCCAAAGGCGGCCGAACCTGAGACTCCAGCCGCCCTCGCGCTCCGAGCCACACACCCGGATTTCCGCACCACCTTCCGTGTGAAGTATGTTGCCGCCGGAGCTGCTTATCTGGATGGGGGCCGTGGCGCAGGCCTCGCGGAAGGCATGAAGCTGGTGGTCCGCGAAACGCCCACCGGATCCGTAGTGGCTGTGGCCAGCGGCAAAGAAGACAACATCGTCGCTGAACTGGAAGTGACGTCGGTTGCCGACGCTTCCGCCGTGACTGACGTCCATACGCCGAAGCGCGATATCAAGGCCGGCGACCTGGCCTATCTCTCGGCGCAGGACGAGCAGGCCCTGGTTTCGCAAAACACGTTGAGCGCGACTCGCAAGTACCCCACGGTCATTTCCTTTACCGAAGGGGACACGCTCGATGAAGAAGCCCGCGTGCAGGTTCCGCGGCCACCGATGCCTTCTGTGAATCGGGCTCGCGGCCGTATCGGCTTCGACTACATGGGCACCCAATTTCGCGGGGCTACGGGAGGATCGAATACCAGCCTGGGCCTGGTCGCCCGCCTCGATATGACCCGAATCGGCGGGACGTACTGGAACGCCAATGGATACTGGCGTGGTAGCCTGACCGCCAACAGCTACTCGGGAACGAACACGCTCCAGGATCTGATCAACCGCACTTATCACATCGGCATGACCTACGACAATCCGAACTCTCCGTGGGTCGCCGGGTTTGGGCGCATGTACCTGCCGTGGGCGACGAGTCTGGACACGATCGACGGCGGTTATTTCGGGCGGCGCATGGGGCACGGGTCGACCTTGGGAATGTTCCTCGGGTCCACGCCGGATCCGACCTCCTGGAGTTACGCTCCCAACCGCCGAATCGGCGGAGTGTTCGTGAACTTTGAAGGGGGCAGCTACGACGACTTCCGCTACACCAGCACCTCGGGCGTGGGGGTAAGTACGCTGGGCTGGAAGATCGACAGGCCCTTCATCTTTTTCGAGAACGCCATCTACTACAAGCGGTATGTGTCGATTTACGACTCACTTCAAGCGGATAGCCCCGTCGGCTACACGGCCGGCGGCTCGCCCGGGGCGGGTATTGGACGGAACTTCCTGACGGTGCGTTACCAGCCCCACGAGCGCATCGAGTTTGACGGAAACTACAGCTATTTCAGAGACTTACCCGCCTTCGACCCGACCCTGGTGGGAACCAGTCTGCTGGATAAGTACCTGTTCCAGGGATTCAGCGGCGGCGTGCGTTTAGAAGTCCTGAAGCAGGTCTGGGTGTACACCAATCTCGGGCGCAGCAGCACCTCAAGCGACACAAAGAGCTCATTGAATCAGCTCTATGGGATTACGTTCGGACGCCTACCGTGGGTAGGCATACGGGCGGACGGGCACTATGCCCGGTTCAACAGTTCGTTTGGCAACGGGAGTTACGAGTCGATCTCGCTGTCGCGCAGCCTGAGCGAGAATTTCCGGCTGGAACTGCTTGGCGGGAAGCAGGATTTCGCGTCCGCACTGTCGTCCAACACGAATTCAAAGTTCGTCACCAGCAATCTGGAAATGAACGTCGGGTCCCATTACTTCATGCAGGGAGGGTTCACAGTCAGTCGCGGCGTAAGCCAGGATTACGATCAATGGCTGTTCACCCTCGGCTATCGTTTCGATACGCGGAGGGCCAAAGGTCAATGAAGTGGCAGCCCAAGTGCACTCATTTTGTCGTGAAATTCCTCCTAGCCAGCCTACTGTTGAGTGCGGCAGCAGCCCTGTCCCACGCAGAGAATAAACCCCTGCAGGAACTCATTGGCCGCGCCAATGATCAGGTCTCGAAGTTCGTAGAACAGTTTTCGGACGTAAAGTGCACCGAGCATGTCACCCAGGAAAAATTCAAAGCGGACGGGAAGGTGGAACTCAAGGAACAGTCGACGTATGACTACCTGGTCATTCTGACCAACGCAGGTGGCGAAATCAGCCTCGATGAGTCGCGCCTGGCTGTGCATGAGCAGAAGAAGGAAGAGAAGAAGCGAATCTCCATGCTGGTGAGCAACGGATTCGCGACTTTGTTTCTCGTTTTCCACCCCTATTATTCCTCGGGTTTCGAGTTCACCCAGGTCGGCGAGGAGACGATCAACGGACACAAATTTGTGAAGGTTCAGTTCAAGCACATCCCCGGCATGAGGTCGCCGGCCGCGCTTGCGTTGCGTGGCCGTGAATATCCGCTCGACCTCGCCGGAGTCGCCTGGATTGACCCAGAAACGGGCGTGATTGGTAAAATAGACGCCGGCTTAGCCGGCAGTATGGAAGACATCGGCCTGAAGAGCATGCGCTCCGAAGTTGAATTTCAGCCGGTGCCCTTCAAGGGGTCCAAAGACGTGTACTGGTTCCCGGCCCAGGCCAGCGTTGAAGTCGAAACGCCGCGCCAGCACTGGCGCAATACTCACAACTTCACGGACTACAAACAGTTTTCTGTAAGTACGGAAGAGAAAGTTGCTTCGAAATGAGTGCTAATGCTTCTGTCGCGACAGCGGTTGCGCCAGTTCAGAATCGCGAACGCGGCCATCGCTCTCGTGTGGCGGCTGGATATTTTCTTTTTGCGACCCTTATTCTCGC
>Ga0307478_10001294_pt1 | contig 22050 bp, 20 predicted proteins | sample atmos_gasesECM4C_2_FD_203713 | JGI IMG/M metagenome (GOLD analysis project Ga0307478, IMG submission 203713) | Hardwood forest soil microbial communities from Morgan-Monroe State Forest, Indiana, United States - atmos_gasesECM4C_05 | ecosystem: Environmental > Terrestrial > Soil > Temperate... | reverse complement strand
TGGGTGCGCTGTCCGGGTAACTGCCGCAATCCGGCATACGCTCCCACCAGGCAAAGACAGGCGACAAGCACGAAGCATTTGCTCCGAAGAGCAGTCTTCTTTTCAAACCCAAAAAGGTGGAGCAAGAATATGAGGAGCCAGAGCAGAGCGCTCTCTCGCGAACAGAGCGCCAGAAGCAGCGATATCCCTGCCAGGGAAAACAGAATGGCGCGAACCAGACGGTGAGAGACGCGGCGGGCGTGCAAGTAAAGCAACCAACTGGCGCACGAGAAGAAAAAAGCCAGACTGTCCGCCCGTCCCGAGATGTAATCGACCGCAGCGCTATGGACCGGATGAACAACCCACAAGAGGGCCACAAGAAACGCGGCGCCTGACAGGATCGATTGGCGGCCAGCCATTCCACCCCGGTCTTCAAGTAATCCCGTTAGCAGCTTTTCGAGCAGCAGAAGCAGAAGGATCGCACTGCCAACGTGCCACAAAATATTTGAAAGGTGGAAGCCGTAGGGGTCGGTGTTCCAAACCAGGTAGTCAGCAATGTAAGAAATATTTTGGACCGGGCGATAATGAGAAGAAAAGGAATCGAGAAAGAGGTAATGGCGAAAGCTTTCGAGGATCAGAAGCGGACTTTTGATGAGGGGGTTGTCATGCGCCAGATATTGGTCGTCCCAGATCAACTGGCCCTGGAGCGATGGGAAATGGACCCCGAACCCAAATAGCGCGAGAAGGACGCAACGCACCCAGGTGCGCTGGAAGAGAGCGCCCGTTTTTCGAAGCAGCCCGCGGTTAGCAGGGGCGGATTTGGTCGAAGTTAGTGCTGCTTCCATTTTGTAAGGTTGAGTTCAATGGAGCTGGCCTTTCGGTTCCGTAAGCAAGAGAGCGTCCTTCCGTTGCAGAAAGGACGCTCTTCATGTTGAGAACCGCGTTCGCTTAGTTAAAAGGAGACCAGAAGGTGTTGTCCGTGACGTCGGAAAGATTGGTCATGGCGTTAGCCGGAACGGACGGATGCGAGTCGACGGTCTGGGGACCATAGTCGTCGCCGAACAAGTCCTGCCCGGTGGCGAAAAGAACCGTGTCCTTCTTGATGTAGTTGGTCCAGTCGGCGGTGTTGATGGGGTCACCGCTCTTCTTGGATGTTTCGATCGCATATTGATCCATGGCGGAATCGATCATGCGAAGGTCGTTGATGATCTTGGAGGCCTGGGAGCGCTTACGGGCCCGCAGGAATCCAGGAACGGCGATGGCGGCGAGCAAGGCAATGATCGCCACCACAATCATGATTTCCACGAGGGTGAAGCCCCCGCGCTTGGTTGTGAGTTTCTTGAGCATGGCTAGGAGTTAGTCTTTCTATTTTTTATGTAGTGCGAGGTGCGAGGCGGCGTGACTTTCTAGGTCTCGTTCTCACAACTCATTCCCTGCCACTCCGGCCACTGCCGGAATGACAGGAGAATGAATCGTCAGATTCTTAGTTATAGGGCGACCAGAACGTCGAGTCGGTCACGTCGGACAACGCGGTCTTCGAGGTCGGTGGGACTGCCGGAAGCGAGTCGACCTTTTGCGCGCCGTACGAATTACCCAGGATGTCCAGACCTGTGTTGTAAAGGTTGGTGCCTTTCTTCAGGTAGTTCGTCCAGTCAGCGACGTTGACCGTGAAACCACTCGTTCTGTTGGTTTCGATCGCGTACTGGTCGACGGCGGAGTCGATCAGGCGCAGATCGTTAATGATGCGGCTTGCCTGGGAACGTTTCCGGGCGCGGAGGAATCCGGGCACGGCAATCGCCGCCAGCAAAGCGATGATCGCCACTACGATCATGATTTCCACGAGGGTGAAGCCCCCGCGGCGTTTGTTCAGTTTGTTTAACATTGTTTGCTTTCTTTTTATCTGTTGTTTGTTTGACTGCGATCCACGATACCGACCGCGGATGTGCTCGTGTCTAAAGCAGCGTTAATGCCAACAGGGTCGCTTTCTGCAACTTCCGGTCCCTGGCGGCCCGGCATCGGCGGCGGGAGGTCTCCCGCGTGACCGGTTTGAGCAACCTCCGGATTGTCCGAAAGCTCTGGCCGGATTCCCTCGGCGCCGGCCACTACATTTTTGCCGCGGTTTTCCTCGTCCGACTGGTCGTTCTCATCCGGCTGGCCTCATCGCCCTTGCTGTTACCGACCGGGAGCGACATGCATTTTTACGATGAATGGGCCAGGCAAATCCTGCGCGGGCATTGGACCGATCATCAGGCCTTCTACGGTCTGCCTCTCTATCCGTTTCTGGTCGCGCTCCTCTACCGCCTCTTTGGTTCCAGCCCGTTTGTTCCCGGCTTTTTCCAAGCCTGCCTGGATGCTGGCACGGCCGTTCTCATCTACAAAATTACGGTCCGGGTCATCAGCGAGAGCTCGGACAAAGCCAGTAAGCCCGCGCGCTTTACCGGAATCATGGCGGCAATCAGCTGGGTTTTTTTTGTCCCGGCCCAGGCTTACTCCGCCATCCTCATGCCGACGGCGGGCGCGGTCTTCGTGTTCTGGCTAGTGGTCTGGCAAATCGTGCGAAGCGAAGCCGCGCCGTCGCGGTTGCGTAGCCTTGTTTGCGGCTTCCTCATCGGCGTTGGCGCGATGGGAGTGGCTACGATTCTGTTTCTCCTCCCGTTATTCCTGTTCGTCATTCTCATTCGGCAGACTCAATTGCGGCTGGTTGCGAAAGGGCCTGCTGTCGCCCTGCTTTTCCTGGGCATCTTCGTCGGCACCTCACCGTGCTGGATCCACAATTCCTTTGTCGCCCGCGATCCTGTTTTTCTCTCCGCGCACGGGGGCATCAATCTCTGGCTCGGAAATAATCCGGAAGCGACCGGCTATCCGCGCTTCCCCGGTCTCCACGCCGGCCAGGGCCAAATGTTGCGCGATTCCATTGACCAGGCCGAGACCGCCGCGGGCCGAACGCTGAAGCGCTCGGAAGTTTCCCGATATTGGTCGGCCAAGGTGCGCGAATATATCGCGGGGAATCCCGGGGCCTGGTTAAAACTTCTCGCCCGAAAGTTCGGGAATTTCTGGAACGCGTTCGAGTACGACGATCTCGGAGTGATCGCGAACTTGCGCGAACACCGAGTCCTCTTCCCGGGCATCCATTTCGGCCTGGCGGCTGTCCTCGCCCTTTCGGGAGCTGTCTTTTCCTGGCGTGCTTTCCCGGTCTCGCGCTGGGTCGCGGCGGGCGTCGTTCTCCAACTGGCCGCGATCCTGCCGGTTTTTGTCACGGAACGTTATCGTCTTACCGCCGTTCCCGGCTTGCTCGTTCTGGGGGCGCTCGGGTTGCATCGATTGTGGATCCAAGTCGCGTCCGGCAATCATCGGAACGCCGCGCTGCAGATGGGCTTGATCGTGGCGAGCGCGTTGTTCGTTACGTTGCCGCGCCCCGATCCCTCCCTTTGGGCGCTCGAGGCTTACAACTCCGGCCGGCTCGCGCTGGAGACGAATAACCTGTCGCAGGCGGATTATTGTCTCCAGCGTGCCTATGCCTTCGTCCCGCGCAATGCCGAAACCAATTTCGCCCTGGGCAATCTCCGTCTGGCCCAGGGCGATTCGACGGCCGCGAGAAATTTTTACCGGGCCGCGCTCGAGATCGATGGCAAACACAAGGGCGCTCTCAACAATCTTGGGGTCCTGGCCTTGAACGAAAATGAGGCACCCGCGGCGGTGGATTATTTTCGTCGCGCACTCGCGCTGGAACCGCGCAATGCCAAGACGCATTACCTTTTGGCTAAAGCGCTCGATCTTGCTGGAAATCGGCCAGATGCCCGGACGGAAGCCGCGCGCGCCCTGGAGCTCGATCCCGCTCAACCGGAATTCAAGACTCTACAGGAGCGACTGGCCGGAGATGGAAATTAGTGCGCATGGAAGAACGCCCCGCTGCATGAATATTGCGATTGCTTATGAACGAGATGGAAGCTGAAACCCAACCGGCAGGAGAGCCTCGCGTTCTCAATCGAGCCGTTCTCTCGCGGCCCCTTATCCTTGGTTTCATCCTGGTGGCCGTGATCGGCATCTTCCTGCGGATTTATCCCTCCGCCAGCTTTCGCGGTCTCGGTTACGACGAAGGCCTTTATCGGAATTACGTCACCGAACTGATCAACCACGGCGTGACCAGCTACCCTGATTTCGCCGAGCAATACGTCGAGCGGCAGCAGAAACTGGCGAACGTTATCCTGCCGCCGACGCGGTTTCTTTACATTTTCTCCGCCTATCTCTGGCACGAAATCACGGGGGCGGACGCGCTCCTTTCGCTCCATCGCGTCTCCTGCCTGTTCAGCATCCTGCTTTTCTTCGCCGCCGCTGCATTTGCCTGGCGACTCGCCGGCCCTGCCTGGGCGCTCGCCGTTTTCGCTCTGATGAGTTGCGCGCCTACTCAAATTCACATGGCGCAGCACGCCCTGATCGATGGGTTCTTCGCCTTCTGGGCAACGGTATGCCTTTGGCTTCTCTGGGAAAATTTGAAACGGCCTAACGACCCGCTCCGGCTCACGCTGTTCGCGGCCAGCCTCGCCCTGATGGTCCTGACGAAAGAAAATGCACTCTTCGCCTACGTCGGGTTCCTGGCGTTGCTGGCGGCGAACCGGTGGCTGCACTTCGGAACGGTTAACCGCACTCTTTTATTGGTGACGGTGGCCGGACCGCTCGCCGGTTTGGTGATACTCGTTTTTCTCTGTGGCGGCGCCGAGACCTTCGTCATGACCTATCGGCTTGTGGTAAGCAAAGCGTCCGTGCTCCCGTACGCGATCGCAACCGGCGACGGACCCTGGCACCGCTATCTCGTCGATCTTCTGCTCGCGAGTCCGCTGACATTGCTGCTGGCCTGGGCCGCCCTCTTTCGCCTGAAATTCGCGGACAAGGAGTCGCTCTACCTGGTGACGTTTGTCGTAGCGACCTACCTGCTGATGTGCAACGTCCGCTACGGGATGAATCTTCGTTACACCAACATGTGGGACATGCCCCTGCGTTATCTCGCGCTCGGTTGCCTCGTCGATCTCACCCGTTCTTTTCGTCGTCGCGAGATTTTGCTGACAATTGCGGTTGCGTTGCTCTGCACGATCGATCTCCGGCAGTACTACATTTTTTTCGTCCAGCACGATCTCTACGAGCTGGTTACGGGCGGCTTGCTCCGCGCGTTGCAGATTCTGAAATAATTAGCGCTCGCTAGAATTGCACAGATCCGCCCCCGGCGATGGTACCGCTCCTGCTCGGATTAGGGGTCTCTCATGCGCCTTTCCGTTGTCATCCCGTGCTACAATGAGCGCCGCACCATCCGACGGGTCGTCGAACGGGTGCAGGCGGCGGTGTGCGATGATCTCGAGATTATCATAGTCGACGACGCATCGACAGACGGTGCCGGCGCAGTCATCGACCGACTTGCTTCCGAGCAGGTGAAGGTGCTGCATCATCGAGTGAATCGCGGCAAAGGCGCGGCGCTCGATACCGCGCTGCAGCACGTCACCGGCGACATCGTTCTCGTCCAGGATGCCGACCTCGAATACAACCCGCGCGATTATCCCGAGCTGCTCGGACCGATTCTGAACGGCGACGCCGACGTCGTGTTTGGGTCGCGCTTCATGGGCGGGCGGCCGCACCGTGTGGTCTACTTCTGGCATATGGTGGGCAATCGACTGCTCACGCTGCTCTCGAACATCTTCACCAACATCAATCTCACCGACATGGAGACTGGGTACAAGGTCTTCACACGCGAGGCGCTCACTGATTTGCGTGTCGAGGAGCCACGCTTCGGATTCGAACCGGAGATCACCGCGAAGCTCGCGCAACGCCGCGCCCGCTTTTACGAAGCAGGCATCTCATACGCGGGCCGTACCTACGAAGAGGGCAAGAAGATCACCTGGCGCGATGGCGTGCGCGCGCTGTTCGTCATCGTGAAATACAACATCTTTCGGCGGGAGACCTACGTCTGTGAGGCGGCCCGGCTCGTCATGGACGAGAATACCTGCTCCCAACCGCGGGAAGAGGCCGCGCCCGCCTGGGCCGCCCGCCCTTCCGTTGCGCGTGACGCGAGCTAAAGCGGCTCCAGCTGGTAAAGCCCCTGCGCCTGCGGCACAGATCGGAAGTGCTGATCGAGCAGCTTCAAGATCGGCAGATCTGCGTCCTGCATGCAGGACGTGTCGAGAAAAACACCGTGACCATGACGAGATGCCTCGACGAGTGCGGGGAGTTGCTCGACGGCGACGAAGCGGACGGCAAAAGTGCCGCCGCCATTAAGTAACCCGCTAAAGGGATCGTTGGCCGTGGGCGGCGGTTCCAACCGCGGCACACGCTTCGGAGCGACCACCCCGGCGTGATCGATCGTGCGATCCAGCGGCACGATCCTCCGCGCAGAACCCCGCGCCGCGAAGTAGTTCAGATAAAGAGGGTCGATCGCCGAAATCACGATCGCATCCGGCGGCGTGTACGCACGAATTCGTTCCGCCGCGAGGCGGCGATTCGGCACCGGATCGGACACCGCCACACGCCATCCGACGCCGAGCACCAGCGCGACCAGCGGAAGAACGCCAGCAACCCGGCGATATTGCCCCAGTGCGCGCGTCAGCAGGACCGCCGCAATTACCGCACAACTAACGTAGAGGGGAATGAAGAAACGTTCGCTCGGGAAGAAATAGACCAGGTGAAAGATCAAAATCGGCACGCTGGTGCAGAGCGCGAAAACGAAGAAGTCGCGCAGCGTGGTCGCGGATGCTCCGGTAGAGCCGCGATCCGCCTTCGTCCCGCGGCTTGCGGGCACGTAAAGAAGCACGCAAGCGCCGAGCAAAAACGGCAACGGGCCACTGAGGAGAATCGCGAAATTCGCCGGCACGTGCGCCAGCGAAAATACCATGGCGAAATAGTCGTACGGTACCGGAACCCAGAAGTGGTAGCCGTTACGGAATGGCGAGCCGAACGTGTTTGCGTTGTAGGTGAGGCTCGCGGCGGCCGCACAAAGCATCGGCCCAAGCAGCAGAACGGCGCGCGCGATGACGATGCGCGGTTTCCACGGCTGCGCCGCCGCCCAGAGGAACGGCAGAAGCATCGCAGCGAATACCGGGCGAATGAGCGTTGCAGCCGCAATGACCGCTCCCGCTGTGAGAAAAAGTCGTCGCTGCGGCGATGCTCCGCCCGCGCGAATTCTCAGAAACAAGCACGCTGCGCCGAGCATCAGTGCCGTCGCGGGAATATCGGACATGATTTGGGTCGCCCATTTGCTGTAGGTCGGCTCTGCCATGACCGCCAGCGCAGCGACAATTCCTCCCGCATCGCCCGCCAGCCGCCGCCCGATCACCCACGCAAATCCGACCCCGGCCATCGCGCTGAGCAAAACGGGCAGAATGCCGTTGCCCGGTTCGGCGCCTAGAAGCCAATACGCCGGCAGGAGGCCAAGCGAAAACCACGGCGGATAGCGCGGGGGAAAGGCCTCGGCCTGGACAACAATCTGATAGTGCCCCGTCTCCAATAGCTGCAACGCGCCCAGCGAATACTCTGCCGAGTCCGGTGGCACCTCGAGATTCGAGGCGCTCCATGGCGAACGGAAGACAAACAGCGCCGTGGCAAGAAGCATCGCAACAAGCTGCCACCGCCTCGCCACCAGCGTGAAACGTGGACGCAACGCCCCTCCGTAACCGTTGTCGGATTCGTTGATCGTCCCAGAGGCTGGCTCAGCGACAATCGCTCCGGGAAACATGCGCGCCGTCAGAGCGGGTGCCATGCCATTTGGATGGGCGGCGTTTCTCGGTCCGGCTATTGCCCGTTCGAGCCGGAGCGTTCTTCCTTGCCGAGGACCGAGTTCGCGGTCGCCAGCAGCTCGGCGTCATCATTGTCGGTCAGCTCGGCCAGGAATCGGCGAATGCGATGGAACGATTGCCGCAGGAAAAGCTGGGCGGCGCGACGGCCTCCCGGCGCCGAGGCGCCATTTTGGGCGACCCCTTGCAGTTCCGAATCAAGCCGGCTGATCACACAAGCAGACGCGAACATTTCCATGGCCGCGCCGGCGATTCGTTCCTGGATCAACTGCATGTCCATGACCGGCTCGCGGTACTTAATCAGGGCCCGATTTACACTAAGATTGAAGCGCCAGATCAAGCGCCCCAGCTGCGAAGCGTATGCGCGCAGACTTTCGCTCTTTACCGGCACGCTTGGGATCTTTACCGCCGCGCCGAGTCGATTCATTCCCGCCGTCCATGCTTTCCCGAGACCGCGCGAAGGGTTAAACATCGTGTCGTAGATTTCCTTGAATTCCATGCCGGGACCGCGCATCCCAACCAGCGCGATGAACGACGTGAGGACTTCGTTGCTGCCTTCGCCGATCTGGTTGATCCGCGCGTCCCGCAGCATTCGTTCGAGCGGCAGGTCGGTGAAATAGGCCGAGCCGCCGTAAATTTGGAACGCGTCGTTGACCGCTTCCCAGAGCCGGTCCGTGGTGAACACTTTCAGCATCGCCGTCTCGATCATGTAATCCTCGAGCCCGCGATCGATCAGCGACGCCGTCACCGCCGTCATCGCTTCCATCGCGTAAACGTCCGCTGCCATCCGCCCGATCTTTTTCTTCACCAGGTCGAAATCGCCCAGCGTCTTTTTGAATTGCCGGCGCTTGTTCGCGTGGTCCGCTGCCAGTTTCAAGCAGGTTTTCGCCGCGCCGGTGCAACAGGCGCCAAACGTCGTCCGCCCAAAATCGAGAACCGTCAGCGCCACCTTCAATCCCTTGCCGATCGGTCCCAGGATATTTTCCTTCGGCACCGCCATGTTTTGCATGGCGAACCGGCCGGTCGCCGTCCCGCGAATCCCGAGCTTTTCCATCCGCGGCTCGAGCATTGCGAATCCCGGCATGTCCGGCGTAACCAGAAATGCGGTGATCGTCGTTTTGTCCGAGTCGGGGACCGGCGTTCGGGCCATAACCGTCAGGACCTGCGCGATCGACGCGTTCGTGATATAACGCTTTTCGCCGTTGAGAATAAAATGCGAACCGTCGGGACTCGGATCCGCCGTTGTCTGGACGTTCGCGGCATCGGAGCCGGCTTCTTCTTCAGTGAGCGCGAAGGCCGCAAGCTGCTGGCCCGTCACCAGCGGCGGCAGCCACCTTTGCTTTTGCTCGCGCGTGCCGAACAAGAGCAGCGCCCGAATCCCAATCGAGTGATGGGCATTCGTGAAAACGGAAGTCGATGCGCAACGGGCGCCGATCTCCTCCAAAATCTTGCAGTAGGCCCGCTGCGAAAATCCGCGGCCGCCATATTCCTTAGGCGCCGTCATTCCCAAAACGCCGGTGTGCGCCAGGCCATCGATCAAATGACGTGGGATATCGGCGTTGCGATCGATCGCGACCGGATCGAGATGCTCGTCCAGAAACGCGCGGATTTCGGCCAGTGACTTGTCCAGCTCCGCTTGTTGCGCCGCCGGGATCCGCGGATACGGCATCGCCCAGTCCGAAACGAAGCGCCCGAGAAAAAGTCCTTTCGCGAACCCGAGCGCCTGCGGCCCGGTGAAAAGCAGCTCCTCGGCTTCCTTGATTTCCTTTTGCCGTTGAATCTCCGCTTCGTTCATAAACTACAATCCTGAATCGATTTAAAGGTTGGTCCCGGTTCTTCGCAAAACCGATCGCGGGGGCGCGCCACTAGATCGTGGATTCTGCCACGGCTGACAACCGATATTTTCAGGCCGGACGTTCCAATTTCGTCACATAAAGCGGAAGCGAACCCAACTGCCGGCCATCAACCGCGAGGTCGACCGTGTATTCACCGAACTTCGGCAGCCGGATTTGCTGGATTAAAATCACGAAATGCGACGTCACCGTCCGCTGCCCGGGCGAGAATTTTACCGCGAGCGTCGAATCGAACTTCGGCATGACGATATTCCCGTCTTCGTCCGCGAAGGTCAGGATCACGCGATGTTCCCCTTCCTCGATCTGCTCGAACCGGAGCCGGCCCGCGATCGCGCATTGCGGATGCGAGACCGGCGCCTCGAACGCGCGCAATGCATCGAACGTCCCGATGATGTTCAGCTTCCCCGCATACTCCGTCGCCGCGTCGCAGAGCGTGAAGATTTCCAGTTGCATGGGTGGCCGCGCTCGGCCTAACGAGTCGTTAGCTGCAGCCCTGGCTCGTGCCGCATTCGGTGCAAACGCCGCAGGCGCCGGCGCGCACGACCTTGTTGCTGCCGCAATGCGAGCAGATGATATCCATGAACATGTTGCCGAGCACTTCCTGCACGCGATCCGCGTGGGTGTGCCCGTTGCCGCTTACGTGAGGCTCGCCTTCATTCGGGGCATGGCTCGTAATGACGTCGATCAATTCCTTCTCCGCCGTGCGCGGCAAATCCGAGACCGGGCGATTGATCGCCTTTTTTTCCATCTCCGGAATTTCCTTCATCGGCAACTCGCTCTGGCCACGGTTGGGGGATGTCGCCTCCTTGTAGCCCGGGATGAACTGGCAGCCAAGCCAGCGAAAGACATAGTCGGTAATACTGGTCGCGTTACGGATGTCGGGATTTTTCGTGAACCCGCTCGGTTCGAAACGTTGATAAGCAAATTTCTTCACCAATCCCTGGAGCGGAACGCCGTATTGCAGCGCGATGGAAGTGAGCGTGCCGACCGTGTCCATTAGCCCGCCAATCGTGCTGCCTTCCTTCGACATCGTAATGAAGAGTTCGCCGGGCTGCTGATCTTCATACAAGCCAACGGTGATGTAGCCTTCATGTCCTGCGATTTCGAAACGATGGGTCAACGACATGCGCGTGTCCGGCATCCGATGCCTGGATGGTTGATCAAGCCGGCATCGGAGCGCGGCCACCTCCTGATCCAGTTCCAAGATGCGGGTTTCCAATTCGCCGCGATCAAGCGAAGCGACTTCGGATTCTTGCTCCGTCCCGCCCATGTCTTTTGTCTTGCGCGTGTTCAACGGCGCCGAGCGTTTCGAGCCGTCACGGTATATGGCGATCGCCTTCAACCCGAGGCGCCATCCCTCGATGTAGGTATGCATGATTTCCTCGACGTTCGCCGTTTCCGGCATGTTGACCGTCTTGGAAATCGCGCCGCTCAGGAACGGTTGGGCCGCTGCCATCATCCGCAGGTGCGCCATGTAACCGAGGCTGCGCTGGCCGCGGTAGGCTTTGAACGCGCAATCGAAGATCGCGATATGCTCCGGTTTCAGTCCCGACGAAATCATTGAGCCGTCGGAATCCTCCACGTCCTCGATCGTGTCGAACGCGTCGATATGCGCGATGATCCGCTCGATCTCTTCGGAATTGTATCCGAGCTTTTCCAGCGCCGGCGTGACGGTTTGATTCACGATCTTCAACATGCCGCCACCGGCGAGCAGCTTGTATTTTACCAGCGCGATATCGGGCTCGATCCCGGTCGTGTCGCAATCCATCAGGAAACTGATCGTGCCGGTGGGCGCGAGCACAGTGACCTGGGCGTTGCGATAGCCGTGCTGCTGGCCCAGCGCCGCGGCGCTGTCCCAGACCTTCGCCGCTTCTTCCTTCAAATAGGCGAACTCTTCGTTCGCCGCGATCTCGCTCACTGCCGAGCGATGCTGCTCGATCACTTCCTGCATCGGCGCGACATTATTTTTCGCGACCGGTTTCGCGACACCACTGCAACGCGCATCGCGATAACCCGGGAACGGTCCCATCGTCCGCGCCATCCGCGCGCTTTGCTCGTAGGCTTCGCCCGTCATGATGGAAGTGATCGCGCCGCAGAGCGCCCGGCCTTCCACACTATCGTACCCGTAGCCATAGCTCATGATCAGCGAGCCGAGATTGGCGTAGCCCAGGCCGAGGGTGCGAAAGATGTGTGAGTTTTCCGCGATCTCCTTGATCGGGTAGCTGGCGTTATCGACGATGATTTCCTGGGCCGTGATGAAAACGCGCACGGCCGATTTGAAACGCTCAACGTCGAACACGGCATCTTCGGTCTTGAACTTCATCAGGTTCAACGACGCCAGATTGCAGGCCGTGTTATCGAGAAAGAGATATTCCGAGCAGGGATTGGTGGAATTCTGCCGGTCGGTGCCCTTGCAGGTGTGCCATCTGTGGATCGTGGAGTCGAACTGCATCCCGGGATCGCCGCAGATGTGGGTGCCTTCCGCGATCTTGCGCAAAAGCGCGCGTGCTTCCTTGCGCTCACACGGTTTCCCGTCGCGCACGCTGCGCGTCCACCATTCGCGTCCCTCGACCGCCGCGTCCATGAACTCGTCGCTCACTCGCACGCTCAGATTTTCATTCTGATACATGACCGAGCCGTAGGCGTCCCCGTTGTAACTGCCATCGTAGCCCTGCTCGATCAACGCCCACGCTTTTTTCTCTTCTTTCTGCTTCGCGTCGATGAACTCCTCGATGTCCGGGTGCCAGTCCTTGAGCGTGTTCATCTTCGCCGCGCGCCGGGTTTTGCCGCCGCTCTTCACCACGTTCGCGACCTGGTCGTAAACTTTCAGGAACGAAAGCGGCCCGCTCGGTTTCCCGCCGCCGCTCAATTTTTCCCGCGTGCTCCGCAACGACGAAAGATCGCTGCCGGTGCCGCTGCCGTACTTGAAGAGCATCGCTTCGCTTGTCGCCAGGCGCATGATGTCTTCCATTGTGTCGTCCACGCTTTGGATGAAGCAGGCGCTGCCCTGCGGATATTCATATTGGGTCGAGGCGCGCTCCGCCTGGCCGTTCGCGCGATTGTAAAAATAATTTCCCGGACCGCCGTCGCGCCCGATCCCGTATTGGTGATGGAGCCCGACGTTAAACCAGACCGGCGAATTGAACGCACCGTGCTGATTCACACAGAGCCAGGTCAGTTCGTCGTAGAAAATCTGCGCGGCCTCCGGGTTCGCGAAATAGCCGTCGGCAATACCCCAGTCGGTGATCGTCCGCGTGACGCGATGGACCAATTGCCGCACCGAAGTTTCACGCCCGCCTTTGTGCGGATCGGTCCCGTTGGCGATGTCGCCATAAAAATATTTCGAGACCGCGATCTTCGTCGCGAGTGCGCTCCAGCTTTTCGGCACCTCGATGTTCTCCTGCTTGAAGATCACCTTGCCGCTGTCGTCGGTAATCTCCGCCGTGCGCCGTTCCCAATCGACCTGATCGAATGGCGCCACGTCCGCGTCACTGAACACGCGCTCAAACCGCAGGCCCTTGCTCTTCTTTTTTATCGCCCGATTTTTCGTGTGCAGCGACGTTTTACGGGGGCGGTTGAGTGAGGAAGGTGTGAGGCCGGGTTTAAGTTGGATCATGGTGGCAAGGTCGAGCGAAGTTGGGAATAGCAGTGAATAACAGTGAACAGCCCAGCGAATAAGCTGTGAATGAGAGCGAACTGCATCCAACAACAATTACTAGCGGGGCTGCGTCAGCCGACCCACAAGATGAAGTGCTCGGGGCTCGCACGGCAAGCCGAAAATTGTGACATTTTTATCGCCTGAACTGGAGCGCTTTACCGCGGCACAGACTCCCAGCCACGCCCCTCACCCCGTGCTTTGCCTGCGAGTTTACAAACCCTGCTTCGCATCACATACTGGCCGTTGCCAATCACGCAGCAAGGAAGGGTGGCTGAGTCCGGTTTAAGGCACTCGACTCGAAATCGAGCGTGGGGTTAAACCCACCGTGGGTTCGAATCCCACCCCTTCCGCCAGCACCGTCACGACCTTCTCGAATTATTTGCGCTCGCAGTTCTACCGTGTCCGAGAAACCGGGATGAGAACGCAGTTCGACCGGTGGGGCGCGTTACGCGCCGGGGTTCCAATCCGGCAGCTGCCGGATCACTTTCCAGAGCCAAAGCACAGCTTTGGATATCCCACTCCTTCCGCCGGTTTCTTCATTGAGCGTTGGACGTGGCGCGTTGGACGTTGGACGTTTCGATTCCTCTTGGCCTGACGAGCTATGTCCGCTTCTCGCATTCAGATTCGAAAGGCTTCAAAAAATATCGCGCCCTTTGGCTTCACGCCTTCCGAACTGCGGACCTTGCGCGCGCTAAAAACGCCGGCTGGCATCCAGCGTTTTCTCGACGACATGCCATATCATCTCGCCGGCACCGCCTGGTCGCCGCGAAAAGTTCTGCGCGAAAAGACCGCCCACTGCCTCGAAGGCGCGATCTTCGCCGCGGCCGCGCTCCGCGCCCTTGGATTTCCACCGCTCATCCTCGATCTCGAAGCCGACCAGGATACGGACCACGTCCTGGCGATTTTCAAGATCCGCGGACACTGGGGCGCGATCGCAAAATCGAACTTCGCCGGCTGCCGCTACCGCGAGCCGGTTTATCGCACCTTGCGCGAGCTGGCGCTGAGCTACTTCAACATCTATTTCAATCTGCGCGGTGAACGAACCCTCCGGCGGTATTCGCGCCCGGTGAATCTGGCCCGGTTCGATCGCCGCCACTGGATGACGTCGGAAAAAGAGATCTGGTTCGTCGCAGAATATCTCTGCGACATTCCCCACCGGCCGTTGCTCAGGCGCGGCTTGGAAAAACATCTCACCCGCGTCGATCGGCGGACCTGGGCAAGCGAGATGGTCGGCCATCGGAAGAAGGAATGATTAAAGCAGCGCGTGAAAGAGCGGCAATTTACAAACCGCGCCGCCGTTGCCGAGCAAATGGCCGTTCGCGAGAAACAGGAACGAACCCACCAGGAGGACGATTCTCATGCGCAAGATCAGCACAGCGTATGAAAGATGGAACAAGCCGGATATTTTCCCGTCACCTCGAGCGCGGTCGAGATATCCCGAGACGCTACCTTTAAGCTGACATTGGAGGATTCCTCGACTCCGCTGCGCTCCGCTCGGAATGACAGGCTTGCCACGCGGCATTGCTGATGCTCATGATACGACCCCGATGATCCAGGCGAATTGTCGGGCGCGGTTTACGGCGGCGGATTTCGATTTTGTTGTCCGCATTCTCGCCCGCTCGCAAACCGATCACGTTTCCCTGGTCGATCTCCTGAGCGACGCGGAAACGCGCGATGCGGTGCTGGATAATCCGCGGCTCGTGGACGCGATCCTCTCGAACGCCGGACAGCTCCAGATTTCGTCGCACTTTTATTTCTATGTCCTGGCCCGCCATGTCCTCCGCGACGCCGGCATCAGGGACCGGAAGCTGTGCGATTATGTCGCGTCGCTGCTTGAAGCGTTTTCCCGCGCGAGCGGTCTGCGCGCGCCGCACATGAGCGTCGAAGGCGAACGCCAATATGTTTCCGACATGCTGATCGCGTTGACGCGCGCGACGGCCGAGCAGGCGTTCCTCCTCCGGGCGCACGTGGGCAACTACTCGCTTTTTCTCAGCGGCATTTTTCATGAGAACACGCAACGGCGCAGTCTCCGCGGCGCGCCCGACCTGGAGTTTTACGAACAGGTCGGCCGCACGAATTATCAGTTGGTCGCTTCGCATGCCACCGCGCGCCGGTGCGATTTGAGCGACGTTTATGAAGGATTGGCCGGCCGCTTCCACGAAGTCCGGCTGGCGCTGAACCGGCTCTCCGATTCGTTGCTCAATCTCGATGAGGAAATCAACCCGGCGCTTTTCCTGTGAACGAGACGCTCTTCAGCCAGATCCAGCGATTGTTCGAGCGGACCTACGCCCAGGTTGGAATTAACCTGGAAGATTGTTTGATCGATCAAGGCCGGTGCGCGCAGTTGTCCAAGCTCGCGGGCGCGACGGCGCGTGAACTCAGCGAGCTCGCCCGCACGTTCCTGCGCCGGGCCGACGACCAGCTTTACGTCGGGATTTATTATTCGCGCTGGCTCATCGAACAGCTCGAACGGCACGATCCGCGCGCCGGGTTGAGCGATCGCAACATCCGGTCGTTGATCGCGTTCGTGGAAGAGATCAACCACGCGCTCCATGCCGCGCTCCAATTCAAGAAAGGCGAGCGCGAGATCGCCTCGGAAGATTTCGCGCGGAACCTCGAACTCCAGGCGCGGGTGGACACCTACCTCGTGCTCCTGTTGTTCGTCGCGTTCTTTCGGAAGACCCAAAAGGTTTCGCGAACGGATCGCCGCTGGCTCCGGTTCCATCTTTTCGCCGCCGAAAGTCCGGGCGCGTTTCAATCGACCAATCTGCGGAGCCGTTATCTCGAATCGACCGAGCTGGCCGCGCGCTACACGGAATTTCTGGATACGCTCAACGCGATGCGGCGACTCGAAGAGATCCGAGCGTTTCGCTCGTTGGATTACGGGGCGAAAAAGGCGCGCGTGCTGGCGTTGCCGCACACGAAGATCGCCGGGCTGCTCAAGTAACGCCGCTGATCCGCTGTAGCCGCTTCGCTGTGCGAAGCGCGGGTGCTGACGCTGCGGCAAACATCGCTCTCGCGCTGCCCACAGGGCAGCGGCTACAGAAGAAGCAGCGCATTTTTCCGCGCGCGTATTCCATTTCCAATTTGTGAAACGCGCCCGCGTCCGCTACTAATCGAAGCGTGTTCACTTTGACCATGCTCGGCAGCGGCAGCGCGGGGAATAGCGCCCTGGTCGCGACCGATCATTGCCGGATTTTGGTCGATGGCGGGTTGAGCGCACGGCAGATCGTGGTCCGGCTCGAGCAATGCGGGATCACACCGGGACAGCTCGACGGCGTGCTCCTCACTCACGAGCATGGCGATCACGTCTGCGGGCTGGAGGTGCTCTGCCGGAAGTTCAAGGTTCCGATTTATTGCAACCGGCTCACCGCGGAAGCGATCCGGTGTGGGTCGTTAGGCCGGCACCGGAACTGGCGACTGTTCCAGACCGGCGCCGACTTCGCGGTTTGCGATATTCACGTCCAGACGTTTTCCGTCCCGCACGACGCGGTCGATCCAGTCGGGTACGCGTTTCATTCCGGCGAAAGCGCGCTCGGGTTCATCACCGATCTCGGTTACGCGACCAAGATGGTAATCGAGCGGTTGCGCAAAGTGCACACGCTCGTGATCGAGACGAATCACGACGAGAAAATGTTGCAGGCCGATCCGCATCGGCCCTGGCCGGTGAAACAGCGGATCCAATCGCGCCACGGCCATCTGTCGAACACCGCAGCCGCGACGGTGATCGAACAACTCCTGAGCGGAAAACTGCAGCGCGTCGTGCTCGGCCATCTCAGCCGGGATTGCAACACGCCGGAGCTGGCCGCGGGCGCGATCCGCGCGATGCTCGCCGAGCGCGGGCGAAGCGAGATCGAAGTGTATTGTGCGGCGCAGAGCGAGATCAGTCTCCGGTTCACAATCGGACAGACGAAAGGGCGCGCGTTTCAGCCCACGTTCGATAGCATCTTTTTCCAGACCACGCCCGCGCCGGACAACGCGATCCGCGCGGCATGATCGTCCGGGATGCGTCGGAAGCAGATCTTCCGGCGATCGTCGAAATCTATAACGCCGCGACCGCGACGCGGATTTCGACGGCGCTGTTGGATCCAGTCTCAGTTGAGGAACGGTTGCCATGGTTCAATCGCCATTCGCCGGACCGGTTTCCGCTCTGGGTCGCCGAGATCGACGAACAGGTTGTCGGCTGGCTCAGTTTTCACGAGTTCATCCGGCGGCCCGCTTACCATGGCAGCGCCGAGATCAGCATTTACGTGAACGAGAAATTCCGGCGGCGCGGGATCGGGCGCGCCCTGCTTACGAAAGCAATCGCGGTTGCGCCGCGGCTGAATGCGCGCGTGTTGGTTGGGTACGTCCTTGGGCATAACGAAGCGAGCTTGCGGCTGTTCGAACAAGCCGGCTTCGGACAGTGGGGGCGTTTGCCGCGCCTCGCGCGGTTCGAGAATGCGGAGCGCGACCTCGTGATTGTGGGCCGGCATGTGGCCTAACGAGTAGCCTGAGAACAAGGCAGCTTGTCATCCCGAGCCGTCGCAGACGGCGAGGGACCTCTCAGTTGCAAGTTCTGCTAGCGCCAAAGATCGGGCGTCCACTGACGGGGAGGCCTTTGACTTTCGCGAAGCGATTGAGCGCTTGAGAGGTCCCCTCGGCGCGCTTCGCCAGCCTCGGGATGACACCGCGTGGGGGCGGATCGAAGATCACTCTTCGTCGCCCACCACGAGATGAATCACGCCGGCGGGATCGGAAATCCAAAAACCGTCGAAATCTTCCCGGAGCTGCTCCACTTCATCGCGCCGCGCCACACCATTGATCTTCAAATAGGAAGCGGCGGCTTCGGTGTCGTTGGTTTCCAGCTCGAGCCAGATATCGGGATGGCTCAGGTTCGGGACCCGATCGAGCCAGAGCCGGTTCGGGCCGAACTGAAAAATGCAGCCCTCTTCTTCCTCCTCGATCAGCGGCAGCCCGAGGGTGTCGCGATAAAACCGCAACGTCTGCTCGTAGGTGTGGCTCGGGCATTTGATCGCGATATTCGCGCCGCCGGAGAATTGTGGACCGTGAACGTTGGCGACCATCCGGGCACTATAGCTTGCCGAGGATTTTGCGCGCGAGTGTCTTTGCTTTTTCCGTCGCGCCTTTCTCGTCGTCCACACCGCTAATCCCGACCATGATGAACGCATTCGCTTTCGTGACATAAAGGATCAAGGCGTGCCCGGGTCCTTTGTCGGGACCTTCCTTCACCAGCGCCGCTTTGTCGCCGAGCCCGGTGACCGGCTTGAATTTGTCCTTCTCTGCGCTCATTTCTTCGAGCTGCTTTTTCGGCTCCAACTGTCCGGCGGACGTCTGCCGGATCCGCAGCACGAGCGATTTCCCCGGGTTTTCGCTGTAATAATTGCAGCGCGAATAATAGCCGTCCGTCCCTTCGTCGCTTCGCGCCTGCGGATCTTTGACGGCTTCTCCGAGCGCAGTTTGCGCGTCAGCCTTGGTGATCACCGAAGCGAGATCGATTCGTTTTTCTTCGGCTCCGGAAACGGAAGCAAGCGCGCAGAGCAATGCCGCGATTGCGATTGTTCGTGTCACCTTCAGCCTCCGGCCGATCCTTCGCCGCCCGGTTCCGTCATCGCGATCGGATCCAGGGCGCGTTCGAGCTCAGCCGGCGGCAACACTTTTTTCTCGAGGCAAATCTCGCGCACGGTCTTGCCGGTCCTCGCGCTCTCTTTCGCGATCTCCGCCGCGCGATCGTACCCGATCTTCGGCGCCAGGCTGGTCACCATCGCCATCGAAAGCTCGACCAGCTCCCGGCAACGTTCTGCGTTCGCTTCGATTCCGATCACGCACTTCTCGCAAAACGCGTCGCAGGCGTTTCCGAGCAGCCGGATGCTCTCGAGGAGATTGTGCGCCATCACCGGCATCATCACGTTGAGCTCGAAATTGCCGTTCGCGCCCGACCACGTGACGCAGGCGTCGTTGCCGATCACCTGCGCGCAAACCATCATAAGCGCTTCGCACAGGACCGGGTTCACCTTGCCGGGCATGATCGAGCTGCCGGGCTGCGTCGCCGGCAATCGAATCTCGCCGATGCCGCACCGCGGTCCGCTCCCGAGCCATCGAAAGTCGTTCGCGATCTTGAACAAACTCACCGCGATTGTTTTCAGGTGCCCGCTCGTTTCCACGACGCCATCCTTCGCGCCTTGCGCCTCGAAATGATTTTCCGCTTCGCGAAACTTGATCCCGGTCCGCTGTTTGAGGTGCCGCATCACTTTGCCGGGGAATTCCAGGTGCCGGTTCAATCCCGTGCCGACCGCCGTCCCGCCGAGCGGTAATTCCGAGAGCACGTCGATCGCGCGCCGCACCCGTTCGCGCGCATAAAAAACCTGGCGGGCGTATCCGCCGAATTCCTGGCCGAGCCGGACCGGCGTCGCGTCCATCAAATGGGTCCGGCCGATCTTAATGATCTCCCAGAATTCTTTCGCTTTCGCTTCGAGGGCGCCGTGCAATTTCTCCAGCGCCGGATCGAGGCAATCCTGCAATTGTTCCGCCGCGCTGATGTGGATCGCGGACGGGATCACATCGTTGCTCGACTGCCCCATGTTGACGTGATCGTTCGGGTGCACCGGATCTTTCGCGCCGATCGGTTTGCCCGCGAGCTGGCAGGAACGGTTGGAGATTACCTCGTTCGCGTTCGTGTTCGTGCTTGTGCCGGAGCCGGTCTGGAAAATGTCGAGCGGGAAATGGTCGTCGAGTTTTCCCTCCACCACTTCTTCGGCCGCCTGGACGATGAACGCGGTCCGGTGTGAATCGAGCAGGCCCAGATCGGCGTTCGCCTGGGCCGCGGCCCACTTAATCAGGCCGAGGGCGCGAATGAATGGCCGCGAAAAACGCTGGCCGCTGATCGGAAAGTTGAGGACGGCGCGCTGGGTCGATGCGCCATAAAGCGCGGACTCCGGGACGGACATTTCGCCCATCGAGTCCTTTTCCACGCGAGTGGATCCGGCCTTCATGCCGGATGATGATTGTTGATGGAGAGCGCCGCGGCCGAACGGAGCGGACGCCGGTGGCCGTTCCGCCGATTCACCTTGTGGAAAACGGTGATAAACATTGGCGGAATATTTTGCAGAACGTACTCGGATTCCGTGCGATCGAAGAGGGTGGCGTGCTGCCGAAGCTCGTTCGTGACCTGATAAATGATGAAGCGGCCGCCATCCGCCAGGGCTTCATAGGTTTTCTCGAGCAACGCCCGTTTCTTTTTGATTTCGAGAATACTGAATGGAATGCCGGAGAGAATATAATCGCATCGGGGAATGCCGCGGCGTTTCAGCTCTTCCGGAAGTTTCGCGGCATCGCCATTGATCACGTGCACCCGCGAATCGCCCGCGAACTGGCGTTGCAGGTCGCGCGAGAAAGCAGTGTCCAGTTCGAAAAGGAGTAGCTGCGAATCGGCCGACATCCGGCGCGCAATTTCGCGGGAGTGGACTCCTTCGCCCGGGCCGTATTCGGCAATAACGCACGACTCGCTGAAGTCGATCTTGCGCGCCACTTTTTTTACGAGCGCCTTCGAGCTCGGAACAATGGAAGCGATCTGAAACGGGCGTTGCAGGAATCGCTTGAAGAAGAGGGCGCTCATCGAAAAGGGGAAATAGTCAACCGCCGGTCTCGCCTTGTCCAGTCACGAAGTGTGAAGGTGTGTCTCGCGCAACGCGATGTCATCCCGAGCCGCGGAGACGGCGAGGGACCTCGCAGTTACAAGTTCGGCCTTCACCAAACACCGAGCGGTCGCTGACGGAAAACGCCTCCCGGATCGCGGCAGCGATTGAGCGCTTGAGGGGTCCCTCGCCGTCTGCGCGGCTCGGGATGACTGCCTTTTGTAACTAACGACAAACAACCGCGACCAACCCCGGTCCTACCCCAACTAGGGAAAAAACCTGAATGAAGCATTGACATTGACCATAAATTTTATAATGCTGCCCCAGCGAAAAGACTTGCCCATTAAGGCGTAAGTTGCTGTTTTGCTGCCATGCACAACCTTTTAACGGTCAAAGAAACGGCCAAATACCTCCGGATTCCGTTGCCGACCGTCTATTATCTCGTGCAGCGCGGCCAGTTGCCCGCCATCCAGATCGGCGGCCGCTGGCGCATCAAGAAGGCGTCGCTCGACAAGGATATTCTGAAGGAAGACAAGTCGGGACAACCGACCGTGCTCGTAGTCGACGACGACGAAAGTCTTCAGAGTCTGTTCAAGATTTTCCTGAAAAAAATCGGCTTCAGCCGCGTGGTGGTCGGCACCGTGAAAGAGGCGTTGGCGGCGCTGGAAAAACAGAAGTTCGATTTGCTCTTTCTCGATTTGAAATTGCCGGACGGCCCGGCCGACGACGTTTACGATGCGGCGAAAGAGGCCGACCCGGACCTGCCGATCGTGGTCATCACCGGTTATCCCGACAGCGAGATGCTCGATCGGATTCTCGCTCGCGGACCGGTCACGGTCCTGAAAAAACCGCTCAAGGTCGAGCAGCTTCAGCAGACCGTCCGCATCCTCGGCCACAAAGACGCCGCGAAGCTCGCGGCCTGATCGCGCGCGGTGCGATCATCGTGACTGGTGATCGGTGAATCGTGAATTGTCTTTCAGTCGGGCTTGACTGATTACCGATCGCTATTCACTTATCACTTCTTCTCACCGCGCGGTTAGCTCAGTGGTAGAGCACTACCTTGACACGGTAGGGGTCACTGGTTCGAACCCAGTATCGCGCACCATCTTTTCTCCTTCGCAGTAAGTGATTTGTGGCTTTTCGCGGAAGCGCCG
>Ga0307478_10001290_pt1 | contig 22099 bp, 17 predicted proteins | sample atmos_gasesECM4C_2_FD_203713 | JGI IMG/M metagenome (GOLD analysis project Ga0307478, IMG submission 203713) | Hardwood forest soil microbial communities from Morgan-Monroe State Forest, Indiana, United States - atmos_gasesECM4C_05 | ecosystem: Environmental > Terrestrial > Soil > Temperate... | reverse complement strand
AATCGCTCGCGTGTTTAACGGCAAGATGTACACGGGAGAAGAAGTCGCCATCGCCAAGCTGGACGGTTCGCTGCACAAAACGAAAATCACAAAACTGTTTTCTTTCGCCGGCCTCAAGCGGACCGATATCACCGAAACCGAATTGGGCGACATCGTCGCCGTGGCCGGAGTGGAAGGAATCACCATCGGCGAAACGATCACCGACGCTGAAAACCCCGCTCCTCTGCCGCATATTGCCATCGACGAGCCGACCATCGCCATGCTATTTACGGTGAACACTTCACCGTTTGCCGGGAAAGACGGCACCTACGTTACATCGAGAAACCTGCGTGAGCGCCTGGAGAAAGAGCTACTCACCAATGTTTCCTTGCGGGTTGAAGACACAGGCACGACAGATTCATTCAAAGTGCTCGGACGCGGAGAACTGCAGCTTTCCATCCTCATCGAGATGATGCGCCGCGAGGGGTACGAACTGATGGTCGGCAAACCGGAGATTGTCACCAAGCGCATCGACGGCAAGCTGATGGAACCGGTCGAGCATCTCACAGTCGACGTGCCTGAGGAATTTGTCGGCGTCGTCATGGAACAACTCGGCTCCCGCAAGGGTGAAGTCACGAACATGCACAATCACGGCTATGGCCGCGTGCGGATCGAGTTTCGCGTTCCGAGCCGAGGGTTGATCGGCTTGCGCAGCCAGTTGCTGACCGACACGCGCGGAACTATCGTCATGAATTCGCTTTTCGATGGCTACACCGAGTGGCAGGGAGAGATTCCGCACCGGCTTACCGGCGCACTGATCGCGGACCGTGCCGGTCTTTCGACCGCGTATGCGCTCTGGGGCTTACAGGAACGAGGCGAACTCTTCGTCGGACCCGGCGTTGATCTTTACGAAGGAATGATCATCGGCGAGAACGCGAAAGATAACGATCTCGACGTGAATGCCGTCCGCGAAAAAAAGCTCACCAACATGCGCGCATCCACCGCCGACGAGGCCATCCGACTGGTGCCGTTTCGCGCTCTGAACCTCGAGCAGGCCATCGAATTCATCACCGATGATGAGTTTGTCGAAGTTACGCCGAAGTCACTGCGGCTTCGCAAGAAAGTCTTGCAATCCAACAAGCGAAAGAAGAGCGCGCTGGCAGCCGTGGAAGAGTCTTGAAAGTCTCACGCAAGTCCGAAACGAGTCCCAAGAGCAAGGCCGCGTTGCGCGTGTTTCTGATCCCCTGCAGTTGCGGAACCACATTTGCGGTATCGGAACAGTACGACCACCAAGGCACGGCATGGAGCCGCTATCTAACCTGTCCCGGCTGCGCCAAAAAGCACGATCCAAAAAATCGGCTGCTGCAGATCGGATTTCATCCCGAGGGCTACTGGAAAGTGGACAAGTGCTAGCCGAGCTACACTCGTCATGGAGCGGCGCATTGCTTCTCGAGTGGCAACGGCCGTAAATTGACAAGTCAATTTATACAAACCTGCTATACTTCTCGCCGCAATTGACTGTTCGCAGCTCCGGTATCGATTTTCAGGAACGGCCCTCCCGACCTGCCAAGTCCGCCGAATTGAGCTTGCACTCCGACAGCTCAATGCAGAGGCAGAGGCGTGAAGAATATTTTCGTGGGCAATCTCAGCTTCAATACCAATGAAGACGAATTGCGGCAGGCTTTTGAAGCCTACGGACAGGTGGACCGCGTGAGCATCATGACCGACCGCGACACAGGCCGCTCCCGCGGCTTTGGCTTCGTTGAAATGAACAGCAGCGAAGACGGCGAGAAAGCGATTGCCGCCCTGAATGGTTCCCAGCTTGGTGGACGCACGATCAACGTCAACGAAGCTCGTCCGAAAGCAGAGCGCGCTGGCGGCGGTGGAGGGCGCGATCGCGGAGATCGCGGCGGACGCGGAGGTGGGGGAGGACGGCGCGACCGCTGGTAGGCAAGATTCGGCACGAACCGCATCCGGCGCGAGAGCTCATCCACGTTGAGCGCTTGCAATGCCCCATGTAAACTATAAGGAGTCGTTCCGCGCCCGTAGCTCAGACTGGATAGAGCGATTGCCTCCGGAGCAATAGGTCGGGAGTTCGAATCTCTCCGGGCGCACCATTTTCCTTTCGTACGCAATTCTCTGCTTCACCCAGCGCATGAACTACGACGCTATTCTTGTGGTTTCTTTCGGCGGACCCGAATCCCACGCGGACGTGATCCCTTTTCTAGAAAACGTGCTTCGCGGCCGCAATGTACCTCGCGAGCGCATGATGGAAGTAGCCGAGCACTACTATCATTTCGACGGGAAGAGCCCGATCAATCAGCAGACACGCGAGTTGATCTCTGCCATCGAAACCGAACTCGCGCAGCATGGGCCGAAACTGCCGGTGTACTGGGGCAACCGTAACTGGCACCCCATGCTGACGGACACTGTTCGCAAAATGCAAAAGGACGGAATTCGCCACGCCCTCGCTTTCGTCACCTCCGCCTACAGTTCGTACTCCGGATGCCGGCAGTACCGCGAAGACATTCTGCGAGCGCAGAGTGAGGTCGGACCGGACGCGCCGCAAATCGACAAACTGCGTGCGTTTTTCAATCATCCGGGATTCATCGAAGCGAATACACAGCGTCTGCGCGCCGCGATCCACGAAGTTCCCGCTGACGCACGCCAGAATATCCACGTTGTCTACACTGCGCACAGCATTCCAATGTCGATGGCGAACACTTCCGACTACGTGCGCCAGTTGGAAGAAGTGAGAAAGCTTGTCTCCGCGGCTGCTGGGATTGCCAGCGATGCGCTCGTATATCAGAGCCGCAGCGGCGCTCCGGGCCAGGCCTGGCTCGAGCCGGATATTCTCGATTACTTGCGCGAGGTAAAGGCACGCAATCTGGCGAGCGCAGTTGTTGTTGGGCCGATTAGCTTTATTTCCGATCACATGGAAGTGCTCTACGACCTTGATCTCGAAGCGCGCCATGTCTGCGAGGGTCTTGGCCTGCCCATGGTACGGGCGAAGACGGTTGGAATACATCCAAAATTCATTGCGATGATTCGCGAGCTGATCCTGGAGCGGATGGATCCATCGGTCGAGCGGCGTGCCATGGGTTCATTGGGACCGCGGGCGGATGTTTGCGCTGACGACTGCTGCCCAGCGCCGCAACGGCCGACAGCGATCCATCGGCTCTAACCGACTGTGTCAAGGAATTCTTTCAGGGGTGGATCTTGCTTAGCGAGAGGCGGCTGGGGTGCGCGGCGCCTCGTAGTCCGTCGCTTTCGGGCTCTTCTCGACTGTGCGCATCGTGTTCAGGATAGTCTGAGTCACGGCTTCATTTCCGACCGCTGTGTTCAACATCATGTGGTAGAGGGAGCGCGTGGGCCAGTCCGCGTTGAAGTAATGCTTGACGTACGCAATGCGCTCGCGGTCGACCGAATCCACCAGTTCTTCTGCCTCTTCCCGCGAATGCCCCTCGGCGATGGTGCGGCGGATCTTCTCGGCGCGCGGAGCATAGAGGAACACGTGAAACACGTTTGACTGTTCGCGCAAGAAGTAAGGGGCGCCGCGACCCACAATGACGGCGTCCCCCTCTTGGGCGATCCGGTTCATGATGTCCTGCATCATGTTCATCATCCGGTCGGTGTCGAATACCTGCTGCCCCAGAGGAGAACTGCGCTCGTAACTGCCCCGCCAGAAGGCTTTCGAGAGCCGGTGGAGAGTGCTATCCATGCGCTCGTCGCAACGCATGACCGCAGACGGAGCCACATTGGCGATGCGCGCGATTTCTTCCGTCAACAGATGATCCCAGACTCTCCAGCCCAGGCGATCGGCCAGTTGTGCGGCAATCGCTGCAGCACCGCAGCCGTACTCGCGTTCGACCGTAATCAGGCGAAACATAACTGTTTTTAGTGTACTGCCATTCCTCCACCGGGTTTCGATTTTTTGATCAGGAAGACCATCGGGACCATCAACAGAATGGCCACTCCTAGGAGCCAGAAACAGTCAACGTAGGCCAGCATCGTGGCCTGCCGGAAGACGACCCCCTGAATCAGGGCATAAGCCTGGCTCGTCGCTCCCGCGGCGCTGGCCCCGTGCGCGCGCATCGAACTGGCAGCCCCCTGCAGCATCTGCTGTAATGCGGGATTCGTGGGGCTCAGATTGCTCGCCAGGTTGGTGAGATGTACCTGCGTGCGGCGATCCAACATCGTGGTGACGACGGAAATCCCCACGCTTCCGCCAATGTTTCGCGCCAGGTTCATCAGGCCGGATGCAGCATTGTTCTTTTCTCGAGGCAGGAAGGCATAGGCAGCCGTATTGATGGGAACGAACAAGAACGCCATTCCCGCTGCCTGGATCACACGAGCCGCAGCCACTGTCCGGAAATCGATGTCGAGATCAAACCCGGTCATGTGAAACAAGGAGAGCGACAACACCACAAGGCCGAACAAAAGAAGCCATCGTGGGGTGTACCGGGACAGCAGAAATCCTACCAGCGGCAGTAAGAGAATGATGGCGAAACCTCCGGGCATGAGCGCAAGGCCCGCCTGCTCCGCCGTGTACCCGAGAAGTGTCTGCGAAAACAGAGGCAGCAACAATGTACTGCCCAGCAAGGCAAACCCCAACATGAACATCAGGAGATTCGAAACACCAAACGTCCGATCCCGGAACAAATGCAGATCGATGATCGGGTCCTGATGCCGCCACTCCCAGAAGATGACAAAGATGAGAGAGACGGCAGCGATCAGTGACAAAATCACAATGAAGTGCGACTCAAACCAGTCCTCACGCTGTCCTTTGTCCAGGACGACCTGCAACGTTCCCAATCCAAGCGCGACAAAGCCCAGGCCGACGTAGTCAATCCGGGTTTCACTGAGCTTGCGTCGTCTGAAATAAGGCGGATCCTGGATCAGACGAGACGTCAGCAGGATCGACAGAATTCCGACTGGAATATTGATGAAGAAAATCCAGCGCCAGGTGAAATTGTCCGTGATCCATCCGCCCAGCGTCGGGCCGATTGCGGGCGCCGTCACGACCGCCATGCCATAGACTGCAAACGCCATGCCACGCTTGGCCGGGGGGAACGTGTCGGCCAAGATAGCCTGTTCGCTCGGCTGCAAACCTCCACCGCCCACTCCCTGAAGGACGCGGCAAATGATCAGAGTGGCCAGATTCGGCGCCAGCCCGCACAAAAACGAACTGACTGTGAACAATGCCACGCACCCCATGTAGAAATTCTTTCGGCCAATGATGGACGAAAGCCAACCGCTTAAGGGAAGTACGATCGCGTTCGAAACAAGGTAGGAAGTCAGAACCCAGGTGCTTTCATCCTGCCCGGCGGAAAGGCTGCCCGCGATATGCGGGAGCGCGACATTGGCAATGGAAGTGTCGAGCACTTCCATAAACGTTGCCAGCGTGACCGCCAGCGCGATAATCCACGGGTTAACCGCGGGACGCCAGGCGTCCGCCTGATCCACAGTGGTTGTAGCCGAACTCATTCGCGAATCCAGACCTTGGGTTCGACCGACATCCCCGGACGTAATTGGTGGTCTTTGTTGGAACCGGGATCAAGCACAATCTTCACCGGAATCCGCTGCACCACTTTCACGTAGTTGCCAGTAGCGTTTTCCGGAGGCAGTAAGCTGAAGCGAGCGCCGCTGGCGCCGGCAATGCTGTCCACTTTTCCGTTGTACTTGCGGCCATTGGCGTCGACCTCGATCGTAGCGCGCTGTCCGACTTTCATGTTCCGCAGTTGTGTCTCTTTGTAGTTGGCGGTGAACCACAGGTCGTCGAGATTGATGACTTTCATTAATTCTTGTCCCGGAGCCACGTTTTGCCCCACTTCGACGGTGCGATTGCTGACGATGCCATTCACCGGAGCGACGATCTTTGTATATTGCAAGTTCAATTGGGCTTGTTCGAGATCCGCTTTCTTCCGTTGCGCCTCCGCCAATGCCGAGTCAGCCTTGGCCTGAATGATCTGCATCTGCTTGGGAGCCGTATTGGCATACCGCAAATTGGCTTCCGCCTGCACCAGTTTGCCCCTGGCCTGCGTGACCTGTTGTTGGGCTGCATCGGCGCTGGCGCGCGCGCCTTCAACTGCTGCCGCACTGGCTTTGGAAGCTGCGACCGCCTGATCGTATTGCTGCTGCGAAATTTCCTGCTTGTCGACCAGCTGCCGGTAGCGGCCGAGATCATTTTGCGCTTTGAAATTGTTGGCTTCTGCCTGCTGCAATTCCGCTTTCGCCGCAGCATATTGCTGCTCCGCAACCTGGATTCCGGCACGCGCGCTATTCACATCGGCTTCGGTCGCCGAAACCTGGCTGCTGGTATTTACTGACGTGATAGGAACTGTAACCCCAGCTGCCACCGCTGCCGCCTCCGCATCCTGGAAATCCGCCTTGGCGCGGTCGTACGCAACTTGATAATCCGCCTGATCAATCTCTACCAGCACTGTCCCGGCTTGCACGTACTGATTGTCATCGACATTAAGCTTGATGACGTGACCCGAAATGCGCGCGCTAATCGAGTTGACATGGCCATCGACCTGGGCATCGTCGGTCGATTCGTAGCTGGTCACGTAGCGATAGACAAAAATTCCTGCCACCAAAAGAACTACGACTCCGATCGCCAGTCCAATGCGAAACCCGGAGCTTTGCGTGCGCGACGGCCGGGTATGAAAATCCTTCTCAGTCGATGGCAGCGGCTTGGCCACCGCTTCCGGCCGGCTGACCTCGACGGGAGGAACTTGCGCTGGTTCTGCCATAGGTTATTGAGTGCCTCTCAAATATCGCCGAACGCCTTCTTCCGCGTCGCCAATAGAATAGGCCAATTCCACCTTGGCCAGATTGTGGCCGTAAAGACTCTCAATATAACTCTCGTGCGCGCTGGCCACCGCTTCCTGAGCCTGCACTACTTCCAGATTATCGGCCACCCCTGCGGTGAAGCGATCTTGTGATTGCGTAAGGGCTTGTTCGGCCAAATCCACGGAACTTCGCGCCACCTCGACCTGTTCGGCCGCTGCCTGCAGATCGAGCAATGCCGTGCGCACTTCGTAATCGATGCGCCCCCGAAGATCAGCCAACTGCGAGCGCAGTTGCTTCAGCTGAGCGTCCGCTTCGAGCACATCCGAGTGCACACGGTTTCCGGCAAAGATCGGGATCGTCAGCCCTCCGGTTACTTGCCAGGTGCCATTCGACTGGCTCGGCGTCACGCCAGTGTCCCCCAGATTGGCGCTGAGATCGAGCGACGGATACTGTCCCGCCTGAGCTGCCCGACGCGACAGCTCCGCGGCGTGTACCTGTGCCTGGAGGGCCTGATAATCCGCGCGCGTGGCGTAGGCCCGTTGCAGATAAACTCCCACGGGCAACGCGGCCAATGCCTGATACGGCGCTGTTTCTGTCAGGATAAACTCCTGCCCCGGCGCCAAGCCGATGATCCGAGCTACAATGAGCCTCTGCTTAGCCAGGTCATTGCGAGCCACAATCAATTGCTGCTGCCGTGACTGGAATTCGACCTGAGCCCGTAGAGCATCGATGGCCGGAGTCAAACCCGCCTTCTGCTGGTCGGTCGCCTTTTCTGAAAGGGCCTGGGCACTTTTGACCTGAGCCTCCGCTGTTTCCACACGAGCCGCCGCAGCGATCGCTTGCAGATACGAATTTCCCACCGCCAGCACCACTACCTCGCGAGCATCTTTGTAGTTGAGATGTGCCGCCTTCAAGTTTTCCGAGGCCGCGCGTTCCCGCTCCAAATCCTTGAAATTAAAGATCGTTTGTCCCAAAGAAGCCCGTGCATCGAAGTAGTTGAAGGCAGGGACCAAACGCGGGAGGTTGGAAACATTCACACCCGGCGCCGCCAGCACCGGGAAGAGTTTATTGAAGCCCAGGGCGGCCAGACTCTGGGTTTGGGCGTTCTCAATAACGTGAGCGCTAAGGTTCGGGAGTAACTCGCTCAGTTCCTTCCATCTCTCCCCGCGGGCGGTTTCCGTTTGGTTTGTCGCAGTGAGGAGACCCAGGTTATTGCGCAATCCGCGATCAATCGCATCTTTGAAATCGATACGAAGCACTCCATCTGTCGGCTTTTCCTCGGCGGCGCTCCCCTGGAAAGGGCTTTGTTGTCCAGGAAGCGAAATGCTTGGTGCCGGAGATGTCCCGCCGGTCTGGGCGAAGAGGGGTGGCAATCCCAGGATCACGACCCAAAAACACAGTCTTCCGAAGACTTTCAATGAGCACCGCATCTTTTTTGAGGGGGGAACGCCCGCTGCGATTCGAAAGAGACCCAGGACGTTCGTCTTTTCTACAGATAAGTTGTAGCAGTTTGATTCAATTGCCACAAATGGCGATGCAGGAATCCGCCGACCTGATCAGGGACTTTTTTCCGGAGGTCCAAGGCCTTCGGTACTTTGCCCGGCTGCTTCCAGCACCGCTAAGCTAAGTTTTCAGAGGAGGACAATGTGCGCCAACGTGTCGCATGCTTAGCCATTGCGCTGCTCGGACTGGCAAGCCTGACTACCGCCCAAAGCGCACCAGCGTCCCCGAACTCAGATCGGAAAGTCTCTTCCCGCATCGCCCCGACCTATCCTGAACTAGCCAGAAAAATGCGGCTGCAAGGTGTGGTAAAGGTGGAAGCGGTGGTACGGCCAAACGGAAGCGTACGCGCCACTCGCGTGATGGGTGGAAATCCAGTCCTGGTCGATGCTGCAGCCGACGCGGTGAGAAAGTGGAAGTTCGAACCGGGCCCTATCGAAACTACCGAAGTCGTCCAGCTTACATTTATCCCAGAGTGACTTAGGTCATCTTGAAGGCCGCCCCTGCCCAGTCCAAGCTAGAGTGTCCCATGACGTCAATGGAAAAGTGTCGATGAGTGCAGCAACCGGAACCGACTGGACCCGAATACTCTCCGACCCGGATTTGGTCCGGCACGTCGGCAAGCTCCTGCAGGCCTATCGCGAGGCTCCGCCCGACAAACGCGAAGAGACCCTGCTGGCCGCGATGCGTGAGATCAAGGGCGGGGCAGCCGGTAGCGTCCAGTCACAAGTTTCTTCTGCCCCTGCTTCGACGCCTCATCCGATGCCGACACCCGTATCGTCCACGCCGCCGTTTGAGCCCGATCTGTTCAGCCCGAACTGGAGTAGCGACCGCCGCCGCCATCCCCGCATCAAGTGCTTTGTTGCGGTGGAGTTGCACGTCGACGATGCGCCCACTCCAGTCTGGGGAAATCTGTCCAATACCAGCGTCGGCGGCTGCCTGGTCGAAACCGCCAGCCCGGTCAAGTCTGGAGCGAAAGTGGAAATCGGCCTTTGGCTCGCCAATGGGAAAATCTGGGTTAAAGGTTTCGCACTGAGCGGAGTCGTCACCCGGAGCGGTCCCGCCACCGGCGTTCGCGTGCGATTCGATGGCATGTCATCGGGCGACCGCGACAGCTTGCGCCAGTTCCTTAAATTCGTGCAGGACACCACCCGCGCCTCGCAGAGCGAAAGCAGCTATCTTCAGCTGCTAAAGTAAGCGGAATCCCATCCCAGTAGTTTTCAACATGCCGTAATCCACTCGTGCGCGGAAATTGATACACTTTGTGGCGTATTGAACCCTTATCCTTGATAAGGCACTCTAATTAGTTATTGTCAGCAGGTTCGCTTAACGAATGGCTAACGGGAGGAATATCGTCGTATGGTCGCCAGTGAACAACTCTTAGTCACAGGACAGCAACTGGATACGTTGTCCATCAACACGATTCGCACTCTGGCCATCGACGCTGTGCAGCAGGCAAACTCCGGCCATCCCGGCGCGCCAATGGGATTAGCGCCTGTGGCTTATTGTCTTTGGGAGCGTTTCCTCCGATATGACCCCGCCGATCCAACTTGGCCAAATCGCGACCGCTTCGTGCTCTCCAACGGACATGCTTCTGCCTTACTCTACGCGATGCTGTACCTCGCCGAAGTGCGGCAGGTGGGAAAGAATGGCGAGATCACCAATGAACTCGCTGTTCCGATGGAAGAACTCAAGCGTTTCCGCCAATTAAACAGCCGCACGCCCGGACATCCCGAGTCGCACATCACTTCCGGAATCGAGACCACCACTGGGCCGCTGGGACAGGGCGTCGGAAACAGCGTAGGCATGGCGATCGCGAGCAAGTGGCTTGCGGCCAACTTCAATCGCCCCGGTTTCGAGATCTTCGATTTCAACGTTTATGCCATGTGCAGTGACGGCGATTTAATGGAGGGCGTCGGAGGCGAAGCGGCATCGCTGGCTGGGCATCTGAAGCTCTCCAACCTTTGCTGGATGTACGACCACAACTCGATCACGCTCGACGGACCGGCGAAATGGTCATTCAGTGAAGATGTCGCCACGCGTTTTGTCGGATATGGCTGGAACGTCACGCGCGTCGCGGACGCGAATGATCTTGAAATGCTGGCGCGAGCGTTTGAAGTCTTCGAGAAGAGTACCGACCGCCCAACTCTAATCATTATCGACAGCCACATCGGCTACGGCTCTCCCCACAAGCAAGACACCAACGCCGCCCATGGCGAACCGCTGGGCGAAGAGGAAGTAAGGCTGGTCAAAAAATTCTACGGATGGCCAGAGGACGCCAAGTTCCTCGTGCCCGATGGCGTGCGCGAGCATTTCCGCGAGGTTGTGGGAAAGCGCGGGCGGGACTTGCATACCCAGTGGTCGAAGATGTTCGGCGACTATTCGGCGAAGAATCCGGAGATGGCCGAGCGGCTGCGTTACATGCAGCGGGGCGACCTTCCACCTGGCTGGGACAAAAATCTGCCGACGTTTCCCGCTGACGCTAAAGGCATAGCGACTCGCGAGAGCGGCGGCAAAGTTCTGAATGCCCTCGCGCAAAACATTCCCTGGCTCATCGGTGGCAGCGCCGACCTGGCAACCTCGAACAAGACAACTCTGAAATTTGAAGGCGCCGGTGATTTTCAGGCGGGCGAGTACGCCGGACGAAACCTGCATTTTGGGGTGCGCGAACATGTCATGGGGGCCAGCGTGAACGGTTTAACAGTCTCCCGCATTCGAGCTTTCGGCGCGACGTTTTTCAATTTCAGCGACTACATGCGCCCCAGCATACGGCTGGCGGCGTTGATGGAAATCCCTTCAATTTTCATCTACACGCACGATTCCATCGGCCTTGGCGAAGACGGGCCCACACATCAACCCATCGAACAACTGGCATCCCTTCGCGCCATGCCGAACTTGATCGTGCTGCGTCCGGGTGACGCCAATGAAGTCACTGAATGCTGGAAAGTCATCGCGCAATTGCGGCATTCACCGGCGGCGCTCGTGCTGAGCCGGCAAGCCATGCCGACGTTCGATCGTTCGAAATACGCGGCTGCCTCTGGCGTCGCAAAAGGCGCTTACGTCTTGGCCGACGCTCCCGGCGGAAAACCTGATTTAATTCTCATGGGCACGGGGAGCGAGGTATCTCTCTGCGTAGACGCATACGAGAAGTTGAAAGCAGAGGGAGTGAAGGCGCGCGTGGTGAGCATGCCTTCGTGGGAGATTTTTGAGCAACAAGACGCCAGCTACAGGGAAAGCGTGTTGCCCTCCTCCGTGACCGCCCGCGTCTCTGTCGAAATGGCTGCCACCTCTGGTTGGGACCGTTTTGTCGGTCCTAAAGGACGCATGATCGGCATGCACCGTTTCGGCGCCTCTGCGCCCCTGAAAGATTTGTTGAAGTTTTTCGGTTTCACCGTCGACCACGTGGTCGAAGAAGCACGCGCCGCACTTTCTTCGTAGAGACGTAACTCGTTACGTCTTGGCGTTCGTGTCTGGGAGACGACGTAGCCTGCTACGTCTCAACGAATACTCATAGAGAGGTTCTTATGCAGCCAACAGGCGTTGTGGAAAATTCGAAAGCTACCAAGAATCCGCTAAAAGAATTACTGAACTACGGTCAGTCCATGTGGCTCGACTACATCCGCCGCGATCTGCTGACCACTGGAAAACTGAAACAGATGGTCGAGGAAGATGGCCTTCGGGGCATGACCTCCAACCCATCCATTTTTGAGAAGGCGATCGGCGAAAGTTCGCTCTACGACGACATACTCAAGACCCTCGCCTCCCGCAAGGACCTCGACGCCACGGCACGCTTCGAGCAGATCGCTATCCGCGATATCCAGGATGCCGCCGACATTCTGCGTCCGGTATACCAAGAGTCGAATTTTCGGGATGGCTATGTGAGTCTTGAAGTCTCGCCGTATCTGGCTCGCAAGACGCAGGAGACAATGGATGAGGCCCGCCGCCTCTGGAAAACGGTGAAGCGCGACAACGTGATGATCAAAGTCCCGGGAACCGCCGAGGGCATTCCCGCCATCCGGCAACTGATCAGCGAAGGCATCAACATCAACGTAACGCTGCTCTTCGCGCAGGAAGTCTATGAGAAGGTCGCGGAAGCGCACATCGCAGGCCTCGAAGATTTGGCCGCTCGCGGCGGAAACTTGAAGAAGATCGCGGGCGTCGCCAGCTTCTTTATCAGCCGCATCGACACTCTTATCGACTCTCTGCTGAACGAAAAACTGAAGTCAACTTCCGATGCCAGCCAGCAGGCGCTGCTCAAGAGCCTGCTCGGCAAGGTCGCGATCGCCAACGGCAAACTCACCTATCAACGCTACTTGAAAATTTTCAGTGGGGCAAAATGGCAGGCTCTCGCGGCCAAGGGAGCGCAGACGCAACGCGTGCTCTGGGCCAGCACCAGCACAAAAAATCCCCAGTACCGCGACGTGATGTATGTCGAAGAACTGATCGGGTCTGACACCGTCGACACCATGCCGCCCGCGACTATTGACGCCTTCCGCGATCACGGCCGCGTACGAAACAGCCTTACCGAAGATGTCTCGGGCGCCAAGAAGGTCATGGACGACCTGGCGCGCGCCGGCGTTTCCATGAAAGAGGTCACCGACAAACTGACCAGCGATGGCGTCAAGCTATTCGCTGATGCCTTCGACAAACTGCTGGCCGCGGTCGCCAAAAGCACGCAAGCAAAAGGATAGAGGGCGGACCGTGAGCACACTTGTGAGCACACTCAAGGCTTCTCTGCCGGAACCTTTGTCTGCCGCCGTGAACAAAACCGTTGCCGATTGGCAATCGGGTAAAAAGGTCGAACGCCTGTGGCAGCGCGATGCCAGCCTGTGGACCGGTAACGATGAGGCCAACTGGCTAGGTTGGCTTGACATTGTCGACGAGCAAATCGCGCAACAAGATCAACTCCAGAAGATTGCCAAAGAGGTGCAGCAGCGCAGCTTTCAGCATGTGCTGCTGCTGGGCATGGGTGGATCCAGTCTTTGCCCCGAAGTTCTGCGCGTGACCTTCGGACGTCTCACCCACTATCCCACGCTGCATGTGCTGGACTCCACCGACCCCGCGCAGGTGAAGGTTTTTGAGCACCTGATCGATATTCCGAAGACTCTCTTTATCGTCTCCAGCAAATCGGGCAGCACGCTCGAGCCCAATATTTTCAAGCAGTACTTCTTCGAGCGAACGAAACAGGCCATCGGGGTGACGAAGGCTGGCAGCCATTTCATGGCCATCACCGACCCGGGATCGAAGATGCAGCAGGTCGCGGAAGCCGATCGTTTCCTACATATCTTCTTCGGAAAACCGTCGATCGGTGGCCGCTACTCGGCGCTGTCGAACTTCGGCATGGTGCCAGCCGCGCTCATGGGCCTCGACACCAAGAAGTTCCTCGGCCGTGCCGCCGACATGATGCGCTCGTGCAAAGACAGCCTGGTCGAACAAAACCCGGGAGCCATGCTTGGCGCGATCCTCGGGACAGCCGCCAACGCCGGCCGTGACAAAGTCACCATCATCACCTCGCCCGGCATCTCGGACCTGGGTGCGTGGCTGGAGCAATTGCTCGCCGAATCTACGGGAAAAAATGGGAAAGGCATGATCCCGGTCGATCGCGAAGAACTCAGCCAACCCAACGTCTACGGCAATGATCGAGTATTCGTTTACCTGCGGCTGGAATCAGCACCGGACGCCAGCGACGACGCGAAAATCGATGCCATAGAAAAAGCGGGCCATCCGGTCGTGCACATCTCGATATCTGACCCGTACGATCTCGGCGCCGAATTCTTCCGCTGGGAAATCGCCACTGCCGTCGCCGGTTCGATCATCGGAATCAACGCCTTCAACCAGCCCGATGTCGAAGCCAGCAAGATCGCCACTCGCAACCTGACCTCGGAGTACGAGAAAACGGGCTCTCTTCCCCCGGAGAAGCCAATTCTCGAGGATGCCGGCGCGAAACTCTTCACCGACGAAAAAAACGCCGCGGAACTAGCGAAAGCTGCAGGCGGCGACAACTCGCTCGCGGGATACCTCAAGGCCCACCTGTCACGCATCACGGCTGGAGACTATTTTGCCGTCCTCGGCTACATCCAGATGAATGCCGAGAACGAGCAGAGCCTGCAATCGATCCGGCACTCCGTGCGCGACAAAAAGCATGTGGCCACCTGTCTAGGTTTCGGCCCACGCTTCCTGCATTCCACCGGACAGGCGTACAAAGGCGGCCCGAACTCAGGAGTATTCCTGCAGATCACGTGCGACGATTCGGTCGAACTGCCAGTGCCGGGACAGAAATACACTTTCGGAATCGTGAAGGCCGCGCAAGCCCGCGGCGACTTCCAGGTGCTAGCCGAGCGCGGGCGGCGTGCACTGCGCGTGCATCTGGGCAGCAATTTGAAAGCCGGACTCGCAACTTTGCATTCAGCTGTGCAGAAAGCCTTGTAAGCCGCGGTCAGAGCAAGGAGCAATCATGCAATTAGGAATGGTCGGTCTAGGCCGGATGGGCGCGAACATGACGCGCCGCCTGATGCAGGGCGGGCATCAACTGGTCGTCTCTGATCTCAGCCCCGACTCAGTCAAGCAACTGGCAGGCGAAGGCGCCACCGCCTCAACCTCGCTCGACGATCTGATCTCGAAGCTCACTCCTCCTCGCGCCGTCTGGATCATGGTCCCCGCCGGCGGTCCCACCGAGCAGACTGTCCAGAAGCTCGCGCAGCGCTTGCAATCGGGAGACGCCATCATCGACGGCGGCAATTCGTACTTCAAAGATGACGTCCGCCGCTCCAGCGAACTCAAGTCCAGGGGCATTGACTACATCGACGTTGGAACCAGCGGCGGCGTATGGGGGCTCGAGCGCGGCTACTGCATGATGATTGGGGGCCCGAAAGAAGCCGTGCAGCGACTCGATCCGATTTTTAAGACCCTTGCTCCGGGCAAGGGAGACATTCCTCGTACTCCTGGCCGCGAGAAATTGGGAGGCACTGCCGAGGACGGCTATATCCATTGCGGTCCATCGGGCTCCGGCCACTTCGTCAAGATGGTTCACAACGGCATCGAGTACGGCATCATGCAGGCCTACGCCGAAGGCTTCGACATTTTCAAGAATGCCACCAGCAAAGAGTTGCCTGAAGATATTCGATACGACCTCAACCTGCCCGATATCGCCGAGGTGTGGCGCCGCGGCAGCGTCGTGAGTTCCTGGCTCCTCGATCTGACGGCGATGGCGCTCACCGAAAACCCGACGCTCTCTGAATACGAAGGCTACGTGCAGGATTCCGGCGAAGGTCGCTGGACGATTCAGGCAGCGATCGAAGAAGCCGTCCCGGCAGACGTTCTGACCGCAGCCTTGTATGTGCGCTTTCGCTCGCGCCAGCAGCATACGTTCGCCGAGAAAATGCTCTCGGCGATGCGCCAGAAATTCGGCGGCCACATCGAGGCCGCCGCCAAGACGAAGAAGACCGCTTAGTCGTGTCAGCCCCTTGGAGAAATAGGAGATTTTCTGATGGCTCAAGTAGCGGAACAGCCGACAGCGACTCTGCCCCGCATCGGGAAGCAGGGCGATCCTTGCGTGATGGTGATCTTCGGCGCGGCTGGAGACCTGACCGGACGCATGCTGATCCCCGCGCTCTACAACCTCGCCCGCGCCGGGCTGCTCTCGCGCGAGTTTGCTGTCGTCGGTGTCGCCCGCGCCCAGTTGTCTGATGATGAATTCCGCAAACGCGTCTACGACGATGTCAAAGCCTACTGTGGCGAGTGCGTCGATAACGATCTCTGGGACTGGTTCTCCCGGCGCTTTTTCTACTTCACCGGCGACTTCAACAACGACAAACTGTATCCCCAGTTGAAGGATTACTTAGCCAAGATCGACCAGGAACACTCCACCCATCAGAACTTCTTCTACTATCTCGCGACCGCCCCAAGCTTCTTCGGTCCCATCGTCGAACACCTTGCCGTCACCGGATTGATGGACCAGAGCAATGGCCACTGGCGGCGGGTGGTTATTGAGAAGCCGTTCGGCCACGACCTGGAATCCGCCAAAGCGCTGAACCTGCAACTCCTCAAGGTCGTCGACGAAACTCAGATCTACCGCATCGACCATTACCTCGGCAAAGAAACCGTGCAGAACATCATGGCGTTTCGCTTCGCCAATGGAATCTTCGAGCCGGTTTGGAACCGCCGCTACATCGACCATGTGCAGATCTCGGTGGCTGAGACGGTCGGCGTGGAAGGTCGCGGTAGCTACTTCGATCATGCCGGCTCGCTGCGCGACATGGTGCCCAACCATATCATGCAACTCATTTCGCTCACCGCGATGGAGCCGCCCATTTCCTTCGATGCGAATGCCGTGCGCGACGAGCAGGCAAAGATTCTTCATGCCATCCAACCTATGAGCGATGAAGATGTGCTAAGCCGTACAGTCCGAGGCCAGTATGGTGACGGAACTGAGGATGGCAAGCGGGTGCCGGCCTATCGCTCGGAGCCGGATGTTCCTCCTGATTCTCGAACCGAAACTTTTGTAGCGATGAAGCTGCTGATAGACAACTGGCGCTGGGCTGACGTCCCCTTCTACTTGCGCACGGGAAAGCGGATGCCGGTGCGTAACACTCATATCGTGATACAGTTCCGACGGGCGCCTTTTGTGCTGTTCCGCGATACCCCAGTCGAACACTTGATGCCGAACCAACTGGTGCTGCACATTCAACCCGAGGAAGGCATCTCACTTCAATTCGCGGCGAAGGTTCCCGGACCCGTGATGCGTCTGGGCACAGTGGACATGAACTTCGAATATCAGGAATACTTTGGGAAGCAGCCCAGCACAGGCTATGAACGCCTGCTGCATGATTGCATGATTGGCGACCAAACGCTGTTTCAGCGCGCCGACATGGTGGAAGCCGGTTGGGCCGTAGTGAATCCCGTGCTCGACGTCTGGAGAGCGCTCCCGCCCCGCAACTTCCCGAATTATGCCTCGGGTACCTGGGGGCCGAAGGAGGCTGACGAACTTCTCGAACGTGACGGCCGCCGCTGGAGGAATTTCGAGAAATGATTCTGGCCGGCGATATTGGTGGGACCAACGCAAGGCTGGCTTATTTTCAATCTCAGAATGGTCACCTCCAGTTGGTCTCCGAGCGGGTTTTTCCCAGCCGCGCGCACAGCGAATTTGGGGAGATCGTTAACGAATTCCTCGACGAATCGGGCACTCGCCCCGAAGTCGCCTGCTTTGGAATTGCCGGCCCCGTACGCAATGGCCGTGTCGAAACATCCAACCTGCCATGGGTCATCGAACAGTCCCGCCTTGCCAAGCAAATCCACCTTCCCGCGACGTTATTGATCAATGATCTCGAGGCCGGCGCTTGGGGAATCGGGGCGCTGGAACCGGGCGATTTGGTCCCTCTGAACAAGGTGAGCGGACCTGTGACTGGAAATCAAGCCGTGATCGCTCCCGGCACGGGCCTCGGGGAAGCCGGACTGTTCTGGGATGGGACGCGCCATCACGTCTACGCCTGCGAAGGTGGCCACACTGATTTCGCACCGCAGAACGAACTCCAAATCGAATTGCTGCGATTCCTTCAAAAACGGTTTGACCACGTTAGCTACGAGCGCATTCTGTCCGGACCCGGGCTGGTAAATGTCTACGAATTTCTGCGCGACAACGGGACCGACAAGGAGTCCCCGGAACTCGTGGCCAAAATGAAACAAAGCGATCCCGCGGCCTCGATCTCGCAAGCCGCCCTCGCTGGATCTTCTCCGCTTGCCGAGAAAGCGCTCGACCTCTGGGTCTCCGTCTTCGGAGCGGAGGCTTCGAATCTGGCTCTCAAAGCCATGTCGACTGGCGGGCTTTTTCTGGCAGGTGGAATCTCGCCAAAAATTCTTCCCAAGTTGACCGGGCCGCTGTTTATGAAAGCGTTTCTTGACAAAGGTCGGATGCGCCCCCTAGTCGGGTCCATGCCGGTACAGGTCGTGACCAACGACAAAGCAGGGTTGCTCGGAGCGGCGCGGTGCGCCGCGGTTCGCGGCTGCCGCCAATAATGAGGTTGCCGTTTGAGTTCCTCGATCGAAATTCGAACGCTGACAACGCCGCAGGAGTTGTTCGAATCCGCCGCGGAGGAAATCGTCCGCGCCGCCAACGAAGCCGTCGCTGATCGCGGCCGCTTTACTCTCGTTCTATCCGGCGGTTCGACTCCCAAGAATCTCTACACTCTCCTGGCCACCAACGCTCGTTCTTCCCTTCCATGGGAGCGCACCTACTTTTTCTGGGGCGACGAGCGCCACGTCCCTCCTACGGACCCCGACAGCAATTACCGCATGGTCGATGAAGCCATGCTGTCCAAGATCCCTATCCCGCCGTCGAATGTTTTTCGGATGCCCGCGGAAAATCCGGACGCGGCTGCCGCGGCCGCGGCCTACGAGCGCACCATCCAGGAATTTTTTGGCCTGCAACCGGGTGGCATTCCGCGTTTCGATCTCATTCTGCTGGGCATGGGTCCGGACGGCCACACTGCTTCCCTTTTTCCCGGCACAGACGCGTTGAAGGAAAAAAACAAGCTGGTGGTCGCAAACTGGGTGGAAAAGCTAAAAACCAGCCGTCTGACTTTGACGCTTCCGGTTCTCAACGCAGCCCGATGCGTAGCGTTTCTGGTCAGCGGCACCGATAAAGCACCCTCTCTCAAAGCTGTTTTGGAGGGCGATGCTCCTGGAGAACAATATCCCGCCAAGCTGGTTCGCCCAGCCGATGGCAAGCTGATCTGGTTGATCGATCGAGCTGCGGCGAGCGCTCTCTCCGTAGCATCTTGATCCCTCCCCTTGCTAATGGTCTGGAGTTCCTCGGCACTTCCGAATTCTCGACTTCGGGATATAATTCTGGTCGATAGGAGGTCGTCATGCCTGTCGCCCGCCTTTTCGCCGCAACGTTAGCTCTTTGCTCCACTCTGCTTTTCGCCCAAGACAGGCCAGAAAATACGCGACCGCACGGCAACTTCGTGATTTCTCCAGACTCAAGGTCGACGCCGATCGCCTCGGAACCCTGGAGAATCCTTCCAGGTCCCCTGCAAGACAGCGACGCCAGCCGCGCATTGATCGCGCACGCAGAGCAATATGAGCCTGATGGCTACAAAATCGACGCAAGCGGTATGATTGTGTCCCCGCGCCGGTTTTACCTTGAACCGCCGGCTGATTCGACGGATGACAAGCTCTGCTTCACGATCCGCAGCTATGTAGTAGAGCGGGATGAGAAAGATTCGGACTCAACACATGCGGTCGGATCATCCACCTGCCAGCCTGCCCGCCGCTACGCTCTAAAGAAAGTACAAATTTCGCCGGATTCTTCTAGACGTTGATTACCTCCGGTTCACATTTCTTTACTCAATCGCTACGCCACTTTACAGATCAGGAGTAGGCTTTTCCTGGACGGAAACGTCTACCAGGTAGACTCCTCGCCCGAGCGCCGGTTGGAGGTGCGTTATGCGTCACACCAGCCTGTCTCTCATCTCGTTGCTTCTTTTCTCTTCTATTCTGATGGCTCAGCGTGCGGGGACTGGTCCGTCGACCCCAGCACCTGCGCCCAGCGCGGCTTCGAGCACGCCACAGTCGGCCGCACCCGCAGCATCGGCTCCGATCTCGGCTCCAGCTGTAACATCGCATAGCTCTACGATTGTGACGCCAGTTTCACCGACCGCTCCGGCAACTCACATTGCTCCCGCCTCTGCTTTTCCTCCGACTCACAGCTTCAATTCTCCTGCAGGGAATTTGGAGCCAAGCCGGCCTGCGACTCATGTACCGGGGCCTACGTCCCGTAGCCTGGTTCCCGAGCAAAAGATCTCGGGAGAAAGCAGAATTTCTTCTGCCCCACGCATCGGGGAGAAACCACCAGAGAAGGAAGTTGGAGCCGAACCCGCTCCGGAAGTGCGGCATCGCGTTTGTCCCGAGGGGCCCTGCAAGAATCTGGCCACAAAACCGGGGCCTCCGGAATCAGACCCGCGGCACCATCACTGTCTGACCGGAAACTGTCCGTGTCCACCCGGACAATCGCCAAATAAGAACGGATGCGTCGCGACCGTGCTGACAAATCCCGTTGAATATTGCACGCCTGGCGAATATTGGAACGGAGCGGCGTGTGGGCCACCGCCGGCGTGCGCTCCTGGAGAATTGTGGAATGGTGTCAGCTGTGTCGTCTCAGATATGGCCTGTGCAGCTTTCGACAACCGCGCTGAAATGCTGATTAACGAGTTGCTGGCACTCAAAGCGCAGGTTCGGACCGCGTGCTCGCAAGATCCAGGTAGCCAGGAGTGCGATGATCGAAAGCTTCGTCAAAGACAGACCCTGGAGCAGTATCAAATGCTGCAAACCGAGGCCGGGCCAAACTGTGCGGCAGTGCTGCCCGATCCCATATCGTTGCAGTAGGACCTGACAGCTACAAACCAAAACCTGCAGTTTGAAGGACAGCTTAATCGTCACCGCACTGTTGGTGACTGGCGTCACATCCGCTGCCATTCAGGCATAAAACACCGGTAAAAGACGGGATTCCCGGAACTATCATTCCGGTAGCCACGGAATTAGAATTGAGCTGCGATTTGCCGCTGCGTCCTCACGACGAGCGGGTGGTTTAGGGAGGGACGAGAGATGGCAACGACTACGACAGTACCCAAAACAAAAATCTCCGGGGGGAGCTTTCTGCTGGAATCGCGCCAGCCGGAAGAGGTCTTTACACCGGAAGATTTCAGCGAACAACATCAACTCATTGGACAAACTGCGGAAGAATTCGCGGTCAACGAAATTATTCCTAATATCGAGAAAATCGAACACAAAGATTTTTCCGTCACACGAGACTTGTTAAAGAAAGCGGGCGAATTGGGTTTGAGCTCGGCGGAGATACCCGAAGCGTACGGCGGACTGGAGATGGACAAGGTCACCGCCGCGGTAATCGCTGACCACATCGCGAAATATGCAGGTTTCGCGACTACTTGGGGTGGACACACCGGGATTGGCACGCTGCCGATCGTGTACTTCGGCACCGAGGAACAGAAAAAAAAATATCTGCCACGTCTGGGTTCCGGCGAGATCGTTGGCGCCTATGCGCTCTCGGAATCCACTTCCGGATCTGACGCCATGAACTGCCGCGCACGGGCTCAGCTTTCTTCCGATGGCAAGCACTACATCCTGAACGGCGAAAAGATGTGGATTACCAATGCTGGATTCGCCGATTTATTCACTGTATTTGCAAAGGTGGATGGAGAAAAGTTCTCCGCGTTCCTGGTCGAGAAAAACTTCCCCGGCTTCTCAGTCGGCGCGGAAGAGCACAAGATGGGCATTCGCGGATCGTCGACCTGCCCGATCATCTTGAACGACTGCAAGGTGCCGGTTGAGAACCTGCTGGGCGATATCGGCAAGGGGCATTTGATCGCCTTCAACATTTTGAATATTGGTCGCTTCAAGTTGGGTGCGATGTGCGTTGGCGGCGGACGCGTGTCGCTGGAAAACGCCATCGGCTACGCCAAGCAGCGCAAGGCGTTCAACAAAGTCATCGCCGATTTCGGACTGGTCCGCGAGAAGATCGCCAACATGGCTACGCTGCTTTATGTCGGCGAGTCGCTGGTATATCGCACCGTGGCACTGATGGATGCGGCGCTGAGCGAAGTCGACAAGGCCGCTGCCGATGCCGCCAAGCAGACGCTGAAAGCGATTGAAGAATATGCGGTGGAATGCTCGATCATCAAAGTGTGGGGCTCGGAGATGATCGACTACGTCGTCGACGAGACCGTACAAATCTACGCTGGCTACGGGTTCGTCGAGGAATACCCTGCCGAGCGCGCGTACCGCGATGCGCGCATCAATCGCATTTTTGAAG
>Ga0307478_10001289_pt1 | contig 22109 bp, 11 predicted proteins | sample atmos_gasesECM4C_2_FD_203713 | JGI IMG/M metagenome (GOLD analysis project Ga0307478, IMG submission 203713) | Hardwood forest soil microbial communities from Morgan-Monroe State Forest, Indiana, United States - atmos_gasesECM4C_05 | ecosystem: Environmental > Terrestrial > Soil > Temperate... | reverse complement strand
TCGAGCGGGAAACCGGCAAAAGCCGGGCCGCCCCGCGTGTCCTTAAAGGCGGGAAGGGTCTGCCACAGCGGCTGTTCGCGCAGGATCTCCTCGCGAAGCCAGAAGTCCTCCACGTTGGCTATGTGGAATAGGAGGTCTTTGATGCAGTGCAGCTTCGCACCATTCAGCAAGGGGCACGATAAAACCTCGTCCGGCACGCGGTCCAGCAAGGCCCAGAGGTCGCGGCGGGCGCGAACGAGGTAATCGTAGGCTTCAGCAATGTTCATGCGTCCCCCACAAGGATCGCTTTGCTAAGATACATTAAATTGGCGATGCAGGATTACTGACTACGAAACGGAAAGCGAAATTACGGAAATTGTCCAGCACACAGTCGGACGGGGGAGCGGGAATACCGTCGATCGGTCTTCGTCTATCGGTCCTCGGCCCAAAATCTTTCTAATATCTGCCGCCCAATTGTTTTCTCGCCTTCTTTCAGTTCAGGAAAGAATTCGCAAGTCTCATGCGGTTGAGGAACCCGTGCACAAATCTGAAGGCAATCATCGGGCATGCCACGGCGATGCCAAATTCGTCGAAGAAAGCCTGTAATCCTTTCGGGCCACTTTCTCCGTCTCGGGTTAGTTCGGCTTGGCATGCTGTTTCCTAATACCGACGCGCACCCGCATCGAGCTTCCTCTTCATATCATTCGCCGGATGTTCTTTAATGGTACAGGCCGGCTAGTACTGCGTAAGCGGTCTACACTGGCGACCTGAACCGAACGCCGGCCTCTGGAAATCGCGGCGTTCGAATTTCAAAGTTTCACCGTACGAGGGTCCCGCGACCGAAACCTTGGATCACGCATTTGCCTTCACTCCTCCCATTCGGCGCAACATCGCTTTCGGTCCCTTCTATTTTTCCCGCTTCACCTTCAAAGGCGAGGGGCGGCACGTGGCCGAACTCGAGTGGATGTACAATGCCGCTGCGAAATTACGGGTATGCGCGATGATGGTGATGAGAGTAATGGAGCGATATGACGCGAGCTGGTGAGTTGGCAAGAATTCTGATTGCTTTCCTTTTGAGCTCGACCCTGCTGGTGAGCGTTAACAGGATTGCCGCGCAGCAGGCTTTTCCCGTTACGTCCACGGTGAACGAATCCTCGATCGCGGGGCGGCCTGTGGAGCTGGACAGCCAGGGAAAATTGTTGCCGTGGCCCATGCCGAACAACACGGGATACTCCTACTCTGCCTATTTCCTTTCGCAATGGACGATTGTGTGGGACCAGTACAATCGCCAGCGGCTGCCTTACTACTTTTGTTGCTTCGATTTTGACCGGACGACGTTTGAATTGACGCCGGAGTGGCATTGGGTGAATTCGACGGGCTATTTGCGCGCGATGATGCACGGCTTTGTGGAGCGGCTTTATCCCTACACGGGCGACCCGCGGACTTTGGAATTCCTTGAGAATTTTGTGGATTACGAATTGGAGAATGGTTTGACGCCGGAAGGTTATGCGTGGGCCCGGGTGCCATATCCTTCCGCGAATCCGGGAAGCCGGCGCTACACGGGTTGGAGCGCGCACGGAGAAGATTTCGTGGAGCCGCACGTGGTCGGGGAAGATGGCTACGCGTATCTCCGGCTCTATGAGATGACCGGAAACACAAAGTATTTGCGCGCGGCGATCCGCTGCGCCGAGGCGCTCGTGAAAAATTTCAAGTCGGGCGACGAGCTGCATTCGCCTTGGCCCTACCGGTGTTTTGCGCGCGATGGCAGCCTGACTGGCGGCAAAGGGATGTTTCCTTACTCGGCGAATGTCGTTGAGCCGATCATGCTGCTGGACGAACTCATCCGGCTGGAGCAGGGCGACACCAATTCTTACAAGAGAGTTCGCGAAGGCGCGTGGGCCTGGCTGATGAAATACCCGATGCAGAATAACGTGTGGGTGGGATATTTCGAGGATGTGCAGGCCAGCATGGGAAACATGAACCAAGTCATTCCGCTGGAATTTGCGCGTTACGTGCTGCTGCATCCGGAGAAGGATGCGGAGTGGCGCGAGCACTCGCGAAAGCTGATCGAGTGGGTGAAGACCACGCCGAAGTGGCCGAAGTATATTGTGCATGGCGCGCTGGTGACTACGGAGCAGGGGAATGGCAAGGAATTCTGCTGCAACTTGCCGAATCAGTGCTGCGATAGCCACAGCGCGAGGCTTGCCGCAGTTGAGGCGCTGTACTACGCAAAGACAGGAGATGTTGCGTATAAGGAAGCGGCGTACCGCACCTACAATTGGGTTACGTATTTTCAGGGGCTTTCCGCGGCGGCGCACGCTCCCTACAGCACGCAGTGGTGGTTCACCGATGAATTTGCCGATGGGCCGCGCAGGATGATGGAAGCGTTTTGGGCGGTGCCAGAGTGGGCTCCGGCGGATGAATCGCACTTGTTGGGCTCGCTCTCCGCGGTTACCAAGATCGCCTACGGCGCGGGCGCAGTGACATACTCGACCTTCGACGCGGAATCCACCGATGTATTGCGTTTGGATTTTGTTCCGGAGTTCGTGACGGCCGGCGGAAAAAGCATCAGCCGGCGCAAGGATCTGGAACAGGAGGGATACACGTTCGACGACGCGACGCACGCGATTTCCGTTCGCCACACAAGTTCGAGAGACGTGGACATTCAAGGAAAGAGCGATCGCGTCCCGCCTTCCTATATCACGTTCGACGATCCGCATCTTCCCGCAGGGACGCCTTTGGTGGGCCAGTATCCTTCGGGCGTGATTGATTGGGGCAAGGACGAATGGCAGATTGGCACGCCCTTCGGAAAGTTCGGGACGTTTACGCTGGCCCTGGCCGATCCAAAAGCGCTGCGCGCGGAATTTCAGTTCTACACGCCGCACATTTTTGCAGGCGTGGATGTCTACAACGATGGAGACAGCGATGCGACGGTCACCATTCGCTCGCCCGAAATCCGCGAAATGTCCTTTACCGTCAAGCCCAAAGAGCTGCGCCGTTTGAGGACCGGTTGGCGCGACATAAGCTCGAAGGTATCCTTCGACTTCACAAACGCACAGGGGCTGCGGTTTGACAACCTGGCGTATCTTCATCCTTGAGTTCGCGAACGGCACACTTGCCACAATTTTGAAGAATCGAAGGAATTATCCATTCGCGACACATCGAGCAAGGTCTCGTGTCGACTGGCGGCCACTGTTTAGACTAGGATAGCGTGCCGCCGGGGGAAGGTTCGCTTATGGAAGAACAACTTAGCCTGGAATTTCTGCGCGTGGTGGAAAATGGCGCGGTGGCGGCAGCCCGCACGATGGGATTCGGCGACCGTCACAAGGCCGACGAAGTCGCCGTTGAAGCGATGCGCAAGACGATGGATGCCGTGCAGATGGATGGCACGATCGTCATCGGCGAGGGCGAACGCGACGAAGCGCCCATGCTGTACATCGGCGAGAAAGTGGGATTGGCGACGCATGCGCCCAAGGCGCTTTTTCCGGAAGTGGATATTGCCGTCGATCCGCTGGAGGGCACGAACCTTTGCGCGACCGGCGCGGGTAACTCGATCGCAGTGCTGGCTGCCAGCGAGCGCGGCGGACTGCTGCACGCACCCGATTTGTACATGGAAAAGATTGTGGTGGGACCGTCGTGCAGAGGCGCGGTGGATTTGGATGCGCCCGTTACGGACAATTTGAAATCGATCGCCAAGAGGCTGGACCGCGACGTGGAAGATCTTGTGGTGATCGTCCTGGATAGGCCGCGGCATGAAAAGTTGATCGAGGAGATTCGCAGGGCGGGGGCGCGGATACGATTGATCGGCGATGGCGATCTATCCGCGGGCATTTCAGCGGCGGTGGTCGGAACGGGAGTGCATGCGGTGATGGGCATCGGCGGCGCGCCGGAGGGCGTGCTGACGGCGGCGGCGCTGCGCTGCTTGAACGGGCAGATTCTGGCGAGGCTGGTGATCGGCAAACCGGAAGATCAGATCCGGCTGGAAAAGATGGGCGTGAAAGATCCCAAGAGAATTTACGACACGGAAGATCTGGCGCCGGGGAAGAAAATGATTTTCGCGTGTACGGGCGTGACGGACGGGAACCTTTTGAAGGGTGTGCGGTTTTTCGGGGAAGGCGTGCGAACTTCATCGATGATTCTCACTTTGGATGACCGGCAGGTGCGTTTTGTGGATTCGGTGCATCTCGACAAGCGGCCGGATGTCAAGGTGCGGTTCAACTGAAAAATGAAACGGGGACATTCCTGCCTCGGAGTGATCATTCCTCGCGCAGAAGGATCAAAGGATCAAGCGACAGCGCGCGTTGCGCCGGAATCCAAGTAGCCAGCAGCCCTAGCAACGCCATGGCCAAGATAACCCCAGCTAATACGAGCGGATCGCGGGGAGTGGCCTGGTAGACGATGGAAGCCAGCACGCGGCTTGCGAGAATTCCGAGGAGCAATCCTGCTGCTGAACCAAAAGCCAGAAGTTTGAATGCACGCCCCAATGCTGCCTGCAAAACTTCCTTGCGTTGGGCGCCGAGGGCCATACGAATGCCCAACTCGCGCTTCCGTTTGCTCACCGAGTAGGCAGCCATTCCAAAGATGCCCGTTATAGAAAGCATTGCGCCCAAGACGCCGAGCACACCTAGCGACAGAGTCGCCATGCGCGAAGGAAACAGAGCGCTCTCCAGTTCCTGGTTCCACGTGCGGATGGTAAAGGGCAGGCCTGCGTCCAGTTGCGTTACGCTAGTTTTGAGGGCTGGCGCCAGTTGCTGCGGATCGCCATTCGAGCGGACCACCAGAGACATCAGACTCGTAGGCGATTGCAGGATGGGGAGAAACATCGCCGGCTGCGGATCTTCGGCGAGGCTCCCATACTTCCCATCTTCCACAATGCCTACAACTTGTATGCGGGTTCCATCGTGCCTCTTGAAGTATCCGCCGATCGCGTTGCTTGCGGAGCCGAAGAGCTTGCTGGCAAACTCCCGATTGACTACGGCTACGGGTGGCGCGCTTTTGTCGTCATGCCAAGACAACGGCCTACCCGCCAATAAGGTAGTCTGCGCGGCATCGAAGTATTCTGGAGATATGTTGTAAATAACGGTTTCGGCTGCGGCATTCGATGGCCTGAGATCGGCCGTCTTGTCGGTGAAGACATGTGTGCCGTTCGCGCCGTAATACAACGGCAGGCGATCGACCAATCCCACAGATTTTACGCCGGGAACGGCCTCCAGCGCATCGATTATGCGTTTTTGCATTGTTGGCACGCTGTCGCCGCTGTAACCGGCCATGCTCAGGGCTGTCTCGACCAACATGGTGTTGCGCGGCTCAAAACCGAAATTGCTGTGTACCGAGCGCACCAGCCCGCGCACGGCGACCAGCGAAGAAGTTACGAGAACCGCGCAGATCGCAATTTGTGCTACCAGCAACAGGTCTCGCACAGAGATGCGCCGGCCTACAGTGGCGGTTGATCCCGACTTGATGACCTGATAGGGATCCGTGCGGAGCACCTGTCTAACCGGGACTGCGCCGCAGAGGAATCCGCTGGCTAGGCTCAACAGCAAAGCTACGGCATAGACATTTGCGTCCGGGGTTACGGGCACATGGAGGGGAGCTGTTGGAAGCGGCTCCCATACGCTCAGCCCGTGCAACAACAGAACGCTGCCCCATAGACCGACAGCGCCACCGATCAAGGAGATCAGAACGGCTTCCGTGAAGAGTTGCCGCAGAATTCGCAGTGGGCCTGCTCCAAGCGCGAGCCGCACAGCAACTTCGCGGGAACGGTCAGCAGCACGCGCGGCAAACAGGCTGCCGAGGTTGGCACAGGCGGCCAGCAGAATTAATCCCGCCAGCAGCATCAATCCGGTAAGGAATGCCCGCAGGGGTCCGCCCAACCAATCGCCGGTGAGACCTGGACGCGTCAAGGAAAAGGTCATTTGGCCATCATCTTTTGGGTAGGTCTTTTCCAGATACGAGCCAACCGAATTGAGATCGGCGACCGTCTGTGACGGAGTGACTCCCGCCTTGAGGTGCCCCAGGATCATCAAAATGCCGCGGTTCCCCCGCGCATCCAGCAAATTCACACCCTCGACCTGTTCCTGGTTAACGAGCGGCACCCAGAAATCGGGAAAGATAAACACCAAAGTGCCCCGAAATTCCGGCGGCGCTACACCGAGGATGGTAAAAGGATGCTTGTTCAACTGGACGACGCGGCCCACCACGCCGTGATCGTCCTGAAAATGGCTGTGCCAATAGGCGTAGGTGAGCACGATATATGGGGCGCTGTTGGGGCCATGCTCATCCGAACCGTGGAAGAAACGGCCTAGATACGGCTGAATGCCTAATGCGTCGAAGTAATTTCCAGTAGTTTCGAGAATCCAAGCGCCGGATGGATTGTTGCCCGTATCGAGGCCCACCGAAGTGACGTTATAAGCTGCCAGATCATCAAAGCTGCGGTTGCGATCGCGCAGATCGAGATAGTCGGGATAGGACTGATTCACGGCTTTATCATTCCCGCGCTCGAGTCCCCAGAGGCTCTCCGCGTGAGGGACATTCAGCGGGCGCAGAATCAGCGCATTCAATACGCCAAAAACCACGGCGTTTGCGCCAATGGCCACGGCGAGGGTCACAACGGCAACGGCTGTAAAGCCGGGAGATTTGCGCAACATGCGGAGAGCGAAGCGCACATCCTGTATGAGTGATTCGACGAGCGCTCCGCCCGCCGCTTCGCGGGATTCCTCTTTGTAGCGAACGTGGCCGCCGAACTCGATGCGTGCGCGGCGCTCGGCTTCGGTACGCGGAAGACCGGAGCGCTCGAGATCGTCAGCGCGATGCTGAATATGGGAGTGAAGTTCCTCGTCCATCTCAGCATTCCTCTGCGAACCGTGGAAGAAAGTGGCGATACGGAAGCGAAGCGAGTCGAGAAGTTTCATACTTCCTCCGGTTGTGCGCCAAGGGCAGAGCCGATGGCGTGCACGAGCCGATTCCAGTTATCGGTCTCCTCGCGCAGACGTTTGCGGCCCGCTGCGGTGAGTTCGTAAAATTTGGCGCGGCGATTGTTGTCGGACGTGCCCCAGCTGGCTTTGAGCAATCCCTGACGCAGCAGACGAAAGAGACCGGGGTAGAGCGCGCCCTGTTCAATCAGCAGCGCGTTGCCAGAGATCTGCCCGATACGCAGAAGGATTCCGTACCCATGGAGTGGGCCGAGCGAGACCGCCCGCAAGATGAGGAGATCAAGAGTGCCAGGAAGCAGCTGAGCTTGGTCGGTCATGCGTACTCCTAAGATGATTAGGAGACTACCGCAAACACTCCTAAGCTGTCAAGGAGAGAATAAGCCAGCGATTAGCGAGAACGACAGGCAGCACCAAAGCGGTAAGCATGAAGCCGCCGCTCCTCGTTATGCGTTGCAACCGGCCGTAGTTCGGACGTTCGGTTTACTTGGGCGTGGTGTTCGCTGGGGCGGCGGCGATGACTTCTTGAAGCAGGGTGACGACGTCGGAAATACGGAATGGTTTCTGTAAGTGGCGAGAGTCGCTGGGACCTGCTGACTCGTCCGAGGAATCGGCCAGCGCGCCCGACATGTAGATCAGAGCCGGTTTGCGCGCTCCGGCGGCGACGAGGCGCTGAGCGGCTAACTTGCCGCTGACATGGTTGCCATCCTGCGAGAGATTCAGATCGCAGAGGATGGCGTCATGCGAGTGCTTGGCGACAAAGGCTAGTGCTTCTTCCAAGGTGCCGGCGCAGTCCACTTGCAAGTCGCGAGCGGTAAGGCCTTCAAAGAGCAGGCTGCGGATGCTCTCTTCATCGTCCAACACGAGAATGGAACGTCCTTTTAGCAGGTCGAGAGTCGACACTGGCGCCGTTGCGGTTATTGTGCCTGAGGGATTGGGGAAAGACGAGTCGCTCATCTCCATGTTGACAGCGGCGGGCAGATAAACGGTGAAAGCAGAGCCGCCTGCGGGAAGAGCTTCGGCTTCAATCGTGCCGCCGTGCTCGCGAACGATGGACAGGCAGATGCTGAGGCCGAGGCCGGTGCCGCCGCCAGGACGCTTGGTGGTGTAAAAGGGATCGAAAAGGCGGGGGACAGAATCGGGGCGAATGCCAACGCCATCATCCTGGAAGGTGACGGAAATGCGGGAGCCTACACGAGCAAAGCGGATTTGGATGCGGCCAGATTCACGAACTTCCCGGATGGCCTGCTCGGCGTTGGTGACCAGATTAAGAAAGACTTGAATGAGTTGGTTGGCATCGGCAATGACCCCGGGAAAGTCGGGTTGAGGACGGAAATCCACCTCGACGTTATTTCTGCGGAGCGAGTGTTCATGCAACTGGAGGGTGCGGTCGATGATGCTGTTGAGATCGACGGGTTTTTTCTGCGGCGAGGCCGGGCGAGAGAATTCGAGAAGATTCTGGACAATGCGCGCAGCGCGGCGGGCTTGGCGATGGGTTATTTCGAGCTGGCGCTTGGTGGCGTCCGGGTCAGTTTGGCCCTCGCGTAGCAATTCCGTTACGCCGAGGATGGCGGTTAGAGGATTGTTCAGCTCGTGGGCCACACCGGCGAGCATCTGGCCCATGGCGGCTAGCTTTTCCGCTTGGATGAGCTGCTCTTCGAGGCGCTTGAGTTCGGTGACGTCGCGGCCTGAGAGGACCACGCCTTCGATTTTTCCAGTTTCATCGGCGAGGGGGCTGAAATTGAAGCGGATACGGCGCCATTCGCCCAGCTTGTGGCGAACGCGAATTTCGAGAGAGGCGAAGGTCTGGCGTCCCTCAAGAATGTCGGCGAAGAGCGCGAGCAGGAGGGGAAGATCTTCGGCATGAGTGCGGCCGCCGAGCTCCATATTCGCGGTTTCGGCGAGCTCATAGCCGAGAACTTCCGTGCAGCGCGGGCTGACGAAAGTGTAGTGCGAAGTGGAATCGACGACGAGGATCAGATCGGGGAAGCTGTCCACGAGGCGGCGGGCGAATTCTTGTTCCTTGTGGAGCTGGCGCTCCATTTGGCGGCGGGCGGTGACGTCCAAGACGGAGCCCTGATAGCGAATGACGCGGCCGGAGGTGTCGCGGACGGCAGTGGCGGTGTTGAGACAAACGATGGGTGTGCCATCCTTGCGCAGCAGATTGATTTCACGGCCCTGAGGAGAGGGCTGGCGCTCGACTTCTTCGATAAGAGACTTTCGCTCGGCACGATCGGTGAGAATGTCCGGGACGCGCTTGGAGAGCAGGTCTTGCTTGGAGTCGTAGCCGAGGATGCGGACGAGAGCGGGATTGGCGTCGACGATGGCGCCGTCGGAAGTGGCGATGTAGATACCTTCCTGGAGAGTCTCGAAGAGTTCGGTGAAGCGAGCCTCATTTTTGCGGAGGGCGGTGATGTCGCGGCCAAGAACGGTGAGGCCGTGGACTTCATTGTCGCGAGTCATGGCGTGCGCGACGCAATCGTAGTAGCAGACGGAATTCTGCTTCTTGAGGCGAACCTGGATGATTCCGGACCAATGGCGGCGATCGAGAAAGCGCGGCATGGCGCGGCGGACCAGTTCGGCGCCTTCCCCGCCGCCTTCTTCGAGGAAATCCGTGATGGGGCGGCCGATGATTTGCTGGTAGTTGGCGCCGACGAGATCCGCAAAGCTGCGATTGACGGCACGAATTTCGCCGTCCAGAGAAAGAGCGATGAGGATATCGTCAAAGGAATCGATGAGGTCGCGATAGCCCTGCTGGGAACGGGAAATGACCGAGAAAAGCTGATCCATTTGCTTTTCACTCGGAGGCGCGGCATCCCGATGCTCAAGGCCGTGGACAAGACCGCGCAGCTCGGAGATTTCACGGCTGCGCTTCCAGGCGTAGGCAATGAAGAGACCTACAACGAGAAACAGAAGCGGCAGAAGAGGCTCGTAGCGAAGCGCGAGAGACTTGATGGTGCTCCAGGAGACGATGGCAAAGCCGATCGACAATACGACTAGAAGGAAAAAAGTCAGGCGCCAGAGCTCTCGCTGGCTTTTTTCGAATTGATCCAGACGCGAGGAGACCGTGGGGCGGTTTGCATTGCCCGCAGGAGACTCCTTTAACGAATTAGAGAGAGACTCGTCGTGTCTTGGCATGAGAATGTGGGAGGCGCCTGACGAACCGGGTCAGAAAGCCATCCAAAGACGCTCAATTCATTGTAGAAACCGCGCGCGAACTCGGCAATGAGACGTGGCGCGCGAAGTGCCTGAACGGTACAGGTTACGAACCGGCTAAAAACAAAGCGTCCCGGGGTGAACCGGGACGCTTTTGCAGGTTTAACGGCGTTGACAGCGGAAAAACCCGCCGTTGAAACCGGTTTAGCCTTCGGTGGCGGCGTCCGCTTCGGTGTCCTTTTGGAGGAAGTCGAGCGCCGCGGCTTCTTCGGCGGTGAGCTCGGCGGCTTCCGGAATTTCCTCGATGGGAGCGGGAGCGGGCATTTCCGTCAGCAACTGAATGCTGCGGTAGTGCTCGAGGCCCGTGCCAGCGGGAATGAGGCGGCCCATGATGACGTTTTCCTTGAGGCCGCGGAGGTAGTCCACCTTGCCGGCGACTGCCGCTTCGGTGAGTACGCGCGTGGTCTCCTGGAAGCTCGCGGCCGAGATGAACGAATCGGTCGAAAGCGATGCCTTGGTGATGCCGAGGAGCAGCGGACGCCCAGTTGCGGGACGGCCACCGTCGGCGATGACGCGGTCGTTTTCCTCGCGGAAGCGGAACTTGTCCACTTGCTCTTCGAGGAGGAACTGGGTGTCACCTACATCTTCGACTTTGACCCAGCGCATCATCTGGCGCGAGATGGTCTCGATGTGCTTGTCGTTGATGTTGACGCCCTGGAGGCGGTAGACCTCTTGAATGGCGTTGACTAAGTAGGCTTGCGTGAACTTCTCGCCGAGGACGGCGAGCAAGTCGTGCAAGTTGAGCGGGCCATCGATGAGAGCCTCGCCAGCCTTGACGTGATCGCCTTCCTGAACGTTGATGTGCACGCCGCGCGGGATGGAGTATTCCTTGGTGGTCTTGCCATCTTCGCTTTCGACGTAGACTTTGCGCATACCCTTGGCGATATCGCCGTAACGAACCACGCCGTCGACTTCGCTGATGACGGCGGGATCCTTGGGCTTGCGGGTTTCGAAGAGCTCGACGACGCGCGGGAGACCACCGGTGATGTCTTTCGTCTTGGTGGTTTCACGCGGGATTTTCGCGAGCACGTCTCCGGCTTGCACTTCGTCGCCGTCCTTGACCATCAAGTGAGCGCGCGAAGGCATGAGGTACTTCTTGCGAACTTTGCCCGAAGAATCGCGGACAAGAATCGCGGGCTGATGTTTTTCGTCGCCGGGGGGCAGAGTGACCACGTCCTGCGAGAGGCCGGTCACTTCGTCCACTTGCTCTTCGATCGTGACGCCGGTCTTCAAGTCGTCAAACCGGATGGAGCCGGCGGTTTCCGTAAGGATCGAGAAGGTGAACGGATCCCATTCGGCGAGAATCTGTCCGTGGGTGACGTGTTCTCCGTCAACCACGCGGAGGCGTGCGCCGTAAACGACGTGGTAGCGCTCCTTCTCGCGGTCCTTTTCGTCAACGATGGCGATCAAGCCGGAGCGGTTCATGGCGATGGAAGTGCCGCCGCGGCCTTCGACGAACTTGAGGTCAACGAATTTGACGACGCCGTTGTTGCGCGCTTCGAGCGTGGAACGTTCGGAAACGCGGGTGGCGGTTCCGCCGATGTGAAACGTACGCATGGTCAGCTGCGTGCCGGGTTCGCCGATAGACTGCGCGGCGATGACGCCGACAGCTTCGCCAAGCTCAACCATTCGCCCGGAGGCGAGGTTGCGGCCGTAGCAGAGAGCGCAAACTCCGCGGCGGGATTCGCAGGTGAGCACGGAACGGATGCGCACCCGCTCGATACCCGCAGCTTGCACCTGGTTGGCGAGGTCTTCGGTGATTTCCTGGTTGACGTCGACGATGATGGAACCCTCGAAGTCCTTGATCTTGTCGAGAGAGACGCGGCCGACTATGCGGTCGCGCAGCGGCTCGACTTCGACGCCGGCTTCGATGATGGGTTCGACGAAAATGCCGTCGGTGGTGCCGCAATCGCGCTCATTGATGATGACGTCTTGAGCCACGTCGACGAGGCGGCGAGTGAGGTAGCCGGAATCGGCGGTCTTGAGAGCCGTGTCAGCCAAGCCTTTACGCGCGCCGTGCGTCGAGATGAAGTACTGCAGCACGGTGAGGCCTTCGCGGAAGTTGGACGTGATGGGCGTTTCGATGACTTCGCCGGAGGGCTTGGCCATCAGACCGCGCATGCCGGAAAGCTGGCGGATTTGCTGCTTCGAACCGCGGGCTCCGGAGTCCGCCATGACGTAGACGGGGTTAATGTTGCCCTCTTTGTCCTGATTCTCGAGAGCTTTGAACATTTCGTCGGCGACTTTTTCGGTGACGTCACCCCAGATGGCGATGACTTTGTTATAGCGCTCGCCGTTGGTGATGGCGCCGTCGAGGTATTGCTGCTGGACCTTGACGACTTCCTTTTCGGCATTTTCGACCAGCTTGTACTTGTCGCTGGGAATGAGCATGTCGTCGATGCCGATGGAGATGCCGGACTTCGTGGCGTACGTGAAGCCGAGCTCCTTGAGGTGATCGAGCAGAACGACGGTGTCCGCCAAGCCGTAACGCAAGTAGGCGTAATAGACGAGCTGCTGAACGCCCTTCTTTTTGAGAAGGCCGTTCACGTAAGGGAATTTGGCCGGCAAGTGCGAATTGAAAATGACGCGGCCGACGGTGGTCTGAATGAACTGGCGCTCCATCTTGACGGGCTCAGTGTGCGGCACGTCCTGATCGTCGTAGGCAGTGGTGAGGTCAATCACTTCGCCGCTGTAACGCAGGCGGATCGGAGTGAGCAGCTCGACTTCACCGGCTTCGAGCGCGAGGACGACTTCATCGGACTGACCGAAGACGCGGCCTTCGCCCTTGGCGCCGGGCTTGGACTTGGTCAGGTAATAGATGCCGAGGACCATGTCCTGCGACGGAACGGCTAGCGGCAGACCGTGCGCGGGCGACAGGATGTTGCGCGAGCTGAGCATGAGCACGGACGCTTCCACTTGAGATTCGGGCGAAAGCGGAATATGCACAGCCATCTGGTCGCCGTCAAAGTCTGCGTTGAACGCGGTGCAGACGAGCGGGTGAATGCGGATGGCTTTGCCTTCGACGAGGACCGGTTCGAACGCCTGGATGCCGAGGCGGTGGAGCGTCGGAGCGCGGTTGAGAAGGACAGGATGCTCGCGGATGACGTCCTCGAGAATGTCCCAAACCACCGGCTCTTGCTGCTCGACCATTTCCTTGGCTTGCTTGATGGTGGTGCAATGCCCTTGGGCTTCGAGCTTGTGATAGATGAAGGGCTTGAAAAGCTCGAGAGCCATTTTCTTAGGCAGACCGCACTGGTTGAGTTTCAGCTCGGGTCCGACGACGATGACGGAGCGACCGGAATAGTCGACTCGCTTGCCGAGAAGATTCTGGCGGAAGCGGCCCTGCTTACCCTTGAGCGTGTCGCTGAGGGACTTGAGCGGGCGGTTGTTGGTGCCGCGCAGAACGCGGCCGCGGCGGCCGTTGTCGAAGAGCGCGTCAACGGCTTCCTGGAGCATGCGCTTTTCGTTGCGGACGATGACGTCGGGCGCTCGAAGCTCCATGAGCTTCTTGAGGCGGTTGTTGCGGTTGATGACGCGGCGATAAAGATCGTTGAGATCGGATGTGGCGAAGCGGCCGCCGTCGAGAGGCACAAGCGGGCGCAGCTCGGGAGGAAGAACCGGAATCACGTCGAGAATCATCCATTCGGGCTTGTTGCCGCTCTTGCGGAAAGCTTCGAGCACTTTGAGGCGCTTGGCGAACTTAATGCGCTTCTGAAGAGAAGGATCGGCCTTCATCTTCTCGCGGAGTTCCTCGGAGAGCTTGTCCACTTCGACGCGACGGAGAAGTTCCTTGATGGCTTCGGCGCCCATCTTGGCGGTGAACTGGCCGGGATATTCCTTCTGGAGTTCGCGGTACTTGTCTTCCAGAAGAACTTCGCGCTCGCGAAGAACGGCGACTTCGCCGGCATCGACGACAACGAACGCTTCGAAGTACAGAATGCGCTCGAGGTCGCGCATGGAAATGTCCAGCAAATAGCCGATGCGGCTGGGCAGGCCCTTGAAGAACCAGACGTGCGAACAGGGTGAAGCCAGCTCGATGTGGCCGAGGCGCTCGCGCCGGACTTTGCTGAGCGTGACTTCGACGCCGCACTTATCGCAGATAACGCCGCGATGCTTCATGCGCTTGTACTTGCCGCACAGGCATTCCCAATCGGTGACGGGGCCAAAAATCTTGGCGCAGAAAAGGCCGTCGCGCTCGGGTTTGAAGGTGCGATAGTTGATGGTCTCCGGCTTGGTGACTTCACCGTGAGACCACGAACGGATTTTTTCAGGACTCGCCAAGCTGATTCGAATCGAATCGAAATCGGCGATCAGACTGGCGCGATCATAAGGGCTGCTGCGATACAAGGTTGTTTCCTCCCTCCCCGGCTTTCACCAGGGACGCGATCCGGTGTTTTGCACTGGACCGGCTGAGAACCCAAAAACCAAAACCTACTAACTCGCGAAACGTTGCCGGTTGCGGGCGGGGCAAGCCCCGCCCCTACAGACCGGGTTGGTGCTAATCGGCTGCTTTCTCCGTTGGCGGCTTTTGGCGCTTCATCAATTCGACATCCAAGCAGAGCGATTGAAGCTCGCGGACCAGGACGTTGAACGACTCGGGCACGCCGGGTTCGATACCGGGCTCGCCCTTGACGATGGCCTCGTAGATTTTTGCGCGGCCGTAGACGTCGTCGGACTTTGCCGTGAGCAGCTCCTGCAGGATGTGCGCTGCGCCGTACGCCTCGAGCGCCCAGACTTCCATTTCGCCGAAGCGCTGTCCGCCGAACTGCGCCTTGCCACCGAGCGGCTGCTGGGTGATGAGCGAGTACGGACCGATGGAGCGCGCGTGAATCTTGTCGTCGACGAGATGCGAGAGTTTGAGCATGTAAATGTAGCCAACCGTGACCGGCTGATCGAACTGGTCGCCAGACATGCCGTCGAAGAGATTGATCTTGCCGGCGTGCGGCAAGCCAGCTACTTCGAGCAGATGGCGAATTTCCGGTTCGCGAGCGCCGTCAAAAACCGGCGTTGCGAAGGGAATGCCGTCCTTGAATCCTTCGGCGTAGTCGAGCAACTCGTCGTCGCTCAGCTTCGAGAGCGTTTTCCAAACGGTGGTCTCGGTGAAGACTTCGCGGAACCAGCGGCGCAAAGCCTCGGCCTTGACTTCCTTGCTCAGCAAACGCTTGAGGCTGTTGCCGAGTTCCTTGGAGGCCCAGCCCAAGTGCGTCTCGAGAACCTGTCCGACGTTCATACGCGAAGGAACGCCGAGAGGATTGAGAACGATCTCGACCGGCGTGCCATCGGGAAGGTACGGCATGTCTTCCTGGGGCACGATGCGGGCGATGACGCCCTTGTTGCCGTGGCGTCCGGCCATTTTGTCGCCGATGGAGAGCTTGCGCTTCATGGCGATATAGACCTTGACCAGCTTGATGACGCCGGGAGGCAGTTCGTCACCCTTCTTGAGCTTTTCCTTGCGCTCCTCGGTGATCTTGCGGAGGACATCAATCTGGCGCGAGGTCATCTCCTCGATCTCTTCGATTTTCTCGATGAGAAGAGGATCCTTTTCGTTGAGCTTGAGGCGCTTGAGGTTGCGCGTGGAGATCTTTTCGATCAGGTCGCGCGTCAGCTCCGTGCCCTTGGTCAACAGGCGCTTGTTGGTCTTTTCGTCGTGCAAGTCCGCCTGGAGAATTTTTCCGCCGAGCAAATCCGAAAGGCGCTTGAGGCGCTCGTCCGTGAGGATGCGGATTTCGTCGGCGAGGTTCTTCTCCAGCTTGAAGACTTGCGTGGCTTCGATAGCCTTGTGGCGCTCATCTTTTTCTCCGCCCTTGCGGGTGAAGATCTTGACGTCCACGATAGTGCCCTCGATGCCCGGCGGGCAGTAGAGTGAAGCGTCGCGAACGTCGCCGGCTTTTTCGCCGAAGATGGCGCGCAGGAGCTTTTCTTCCGGTGTGAGCGTGGTCTCGCCCTTGGGCGTGACTTTGCCGACCAGAATGTCGCCTGGCTTGATGACCGCACCGATACGAATGACGCCGCTTTCATCCAGGTTGCGAAGGAAAGACTCGCTGATGTTGGGAATGTCGCGAGTGACTTCCTCGGGCCCGAGCTTGGTGTCGCGCGCTTCGATTTCGTACTCCTCGATGTGGATCGAGGTGTAGTAGTCGTCCTTCACCAGCTTTTCGCTGACGAGGATGGCGTCTTCGAAGTTGTAACCACGCCACGGCAGGAAAGCCACCAGGACGTTGCGGCCAAGAGCGAGTTCGCCGCGTTCGGTGCAAGGACCGTCGGCAAGAACCTGGCCCTTCTTCACACGATCGCCGACGCGAACGAACGGCTTCTGGCTGATGCAGGTGTTCTGGTTGGAGCGCTTGAACTTGATGAGCTGATAGATGTCCGCGCCCACTTCGCGGCTAAGCACGCCGGAGTGATCGGATTCGACGCGCACGATGATGCGCTCCGAGTCCACCTGATCGACGATGCCTTCGCGCTTGCAAAGCACGACCGCGCCGGAATCGCGCGCAGTGACGCGCTCCATGCCCGTACCGACAAGCGGCGCTTCCCCGCGGATTAGAGGCACAGCCTGGCGCTGCATGTTGGAACCCATGAGCGCGCGGTTGGCGTCGTCGTTCTCGAGGAACGGAATCAAGCTGGCGGCTACGGATACGAGCTGCTTCGGCGAAACGTCGACGTAATCGACTTCGTCGCGACTCTTGAGCACGAAGTTGCCGGCTTGGCGGCAGTTGACCAGTTCGGTGGTGATCTTCAAGCGTTCATCGAGCGAAACGTTGGCTTGCGCCACGACGTACTTGTCTTCTTCCCAAGCAGACAGGTAGAAGCAGTACGGCTCGTAGACGACTTTGCGGCGCTTGAGCTCTTCGTTGAGCTCTTCGACTTTGTCCTTCTCGACAATTTCGCCGGCTTTGAATTCGCTGTCGCCGGCGTTGACGATCTGGACGTAGTCGATGATGCGCCCGCCCTTCACGCGGCGATATGGCGACTCGATGAAACCGTAGTCGTTGATGCGCGCAAAACAGGAGAGCGAACTGATCAGGCCGATGTTCGGGCCTTCCGGCGTTTCAATCGGGCAAATGCGGCCGTAGTGCGTCGGGTGAACGTCGCGCACTTCGAAGCCCGCGCGTTCGCGAGAGAGACCGCCGGGTCCAAGAGCCGAAAGACGGCGCTTGTGCGTGATTTCGCTGAGCGGGTTGGTCTGGTCCATGAACTGGCTGAGCTGCGATGATCCGAAGAATTCGCGGATCGCGGCCATAACCGGCTTGGCGTTGACCAGGTCGTGCGGCATGGCCGTGGACATTTCCTGGTACACGCTCATCTTTTCCTTGATGGCGCGCTCCATGCGGACGAGGCCGATGCGGAACTGGTTTTCGAGCAGCTCGCCAACCGCGCGGACGCGGCGGTTGCCAAGATGGTCGATGTCGTCGACGACGCCGATATTCTTACGCAGCCTGAAGAGATACTTGATCGCCGAAACGAAATCCGGCGTATCGAGCGTGCGGTTATCCAACGGAGTGTCTAGACCCATCTTGATGTTGAACTTGAGGCGGCCGACGCGGCTGAAATCGTACTTGCGCGGATCGAAGAACATACCGCGGAAGAGATTGGTGGCCGTTTCGAGCGTCGGAGGATCGCCGGGACGCAGTTTGCGGTAGATTTCGATCAGCGCTTCTTTCGAAGAGCGGATGGCGTCCTTATCGAGCGTGCGCGAGAGCACCAGGCCGATGTCGTCGCGCTCCGGGAAGAAGACATCGACTTCGGTGATGCCGCCCTCGGCAAAAGCCTGCCAGAGTTCCGGCGTCAAAGGCTTGTTGGCTTCGAGCAGCACTTCTCCGGTTTGGCGATTGACTACGTCGGCGACGCTGTAGGCGCCTTCGAGGTCCACCAAAGCCGCACGAACTTGCGAGATCTTGGCCTTGATCAGTTCCTTGAAGAGATTTTCGGTGATGCGCTTGTGCGCGCCGACAATCACTTCTTCGGAGCGCGGGTTGCGGATTTCGTGGGCCAGCTTGCGGTCCACGATACCCGGCGAAACGTTCCAGAAAAGATCCTTGTCGCGCAACGAAATGCGCTCGACTTGATAGAACGTGCGCAGGATTTCTTCGTTGGACTTCATGCCCAGCGCGCGCAGGAAGATCGAACCGAGGAATTTGCGCTTGCGGTCAATGCGCACGTAAAGAATGTTCTTGGTGTCGTATTCGAATTCGACCCACGATCCGCGGTAAGGAATGATCTTGCCGAGGAAGTAGGTGCGGTTGTTGGCGCTTTCAAAGAAGACGCCCGGGGAGCGGTGCAACTGGCTGACGATAACGCGCTCCGTGCCGTTGATGATGAACGTGCCGTTCTCGGTCATCAGCGGAATGTCGCCGTAGAAAACTTCCTGTTCCTTGATGTCGCGAATGGTCTTCGCGCCCGTGTCGGGATCCTTGTCGTAAATGGTCAGACGGATGGTGACTTTCAGCGGCGCGGAATACGTCATGCCGCGCTCCTGGCACTCGTTCACGTCGTATTTCAACTGCATGGCTACCGGGTCGCCGCACTTGTTGCAGAAGGTCGGCGTGTTCTTGTTGAACGTGCCGCACTTGTGGCAGATGACGTCGCCGGTCTGGTACGGATTGGTGACAACGGACGCTCCGCAATTGCGGCAAGTGGCGCGCAGGTGGTGCAGGCCCTTCAAGTTGCCGCACTTGCACTCCCAGTTGCCAATCGAGTAGTCCACGAATTCAAGCTGCGACATTTCGCGGAAATCCTTGATCGGAAACACCGACGTGAACACGGACTGCAGTCCACCGTCATCGCGCTCGCTCGGCAGCAGGTCCATCTGCAAGAAGCGTTGATAGGACTTCATCTGGACTTCGATCAGGTTTGGAATCTGAATCGAACCCTGAATTTTCGCGAAATCGAGACGCTCGCGTTCTCTGACATGCTGGTGACTGTTTGACATTGCTTGGTCTACCTCTTCCCTTTCGGGCTCAACCCATTCGGGCAACTTGCGGAAATGCCGGAGAACTGCATACAGCGTGAGCGGCGCGCTTCCTGCCCGAAGTTAGCGCGCACACCGCTGCATTGGGTCCAAAAAGGACCAGTGGAGTTGTGAAAATAACCAGCCTCGACTTGCGTACGTGAGTTCCTTTGGCGCGACGGATCACGCTTGTTCCAGCCGGTAAAATGGCCGATGCAAGCAGCCGCGCCCCCTCTCGAAGCCCGTGCAACAAATAACTACTTGATTTCGACCTTGGCGCCAGCGTCTTCGAACTTCTTCTTGATGGTCGCGGCTTCTTCCTTGTTGACGCCTTCCTTGACGGTCTTGGGAGCGCCGTCGACGAGGTCCTTGGCTTCTTTCAAGCCGAGGCTCGTGACTTCGCGAACCGCCTTGATGACGTTGATCTTGTTGCCGCCGACATCGGTGAGGACGACCGCAAATTCGGTCTTCTCTTCCGCCGGTGCCGCGCCGCCTGCCGCTCCACCGCCGCCGCCCGCCACGACCGTAGCCGCAGCCGCGGAGACGCCGAAGGTTTCTTCCATCTTTTTCACGAGGTCAGACGCTTCGAGTAGCGTCAGCCCCTTGATTTCTTCCAGGATCGTATCCACTTTCGACATGACTTTTGCTTCTCCTCTCAAAATTAAAAGTAAACTTACTGGGCCGCTTCAGGGCTTGGTGCCGGTACAGGAGCCGGTTCGGAACTGCTAGCCCCGCCGGACCCAAACTTGTTGGCTTTGATCGCTTCGTTGACGGTGACCGCGAGGTTGCGCGGCAAGCCGTTCAGCGCCATGGCGATGCGCTGCGCCGGAGCGTTCAGCAAGAACATAATTTTGCTGAGCAGCTCTTCCTTCGAAGGGAGATTCGCAAGCTGCTGAATCTCGGCGATGGAGATGACGCGGCCTTCGACGAGTCCCGACTTGAATTTAAACGCCGGAACTTCTTTGGCCACTTTGGTGAGCGCTTTGGCGAGCGCGACGGCATCGGTCTGCGTAAAGGCGATGGAGTTTGTACCGCTCAGGTTCTTGAGCAGGTTTTCCGCGGGGGTGCCGGCTCCGGCGCGCTCCGCGAGCGTGTTTTTCACGACCTGGTACTTGCCGCCTGCGGCCTGCACGGCGCGGCGGAGCTTGGTGTCGGCTTCGACGGTGATGCCCTGGAAGGTCGTGAGAATCACGGTCGAGACCTTGGCCAGTTCCAGCTTTAGTTTGTCGAGGTCTTGCTGTTTTTCGCTGCGCTTTTTCATGATCCCGTTTCCTTGAATTTTTCGCTTAGGCTGCTGCGGCCAGTGTTTCCGATTCGACGAGGTCGATAGGAATGCCCGGGCCCATCGTCGAGGTCAGTGTGATTTTCTGTACGTATTTGCCCTTGGCTGCGGCCGGTTTCGCCTTGATGACTGCGCCGATTACTGCGTGAGCGTTTTCCGCTATATGCGCGGCGTCAAACTGAATCTTGCCGATGGCGCAATGGACGATTCCGGCTTTATCGACGCGAAACTCGACTTTGCCGGCTTTGGTCTCTTTGATCGCTTTCGCAACATCGAACGTGACCGTGCCTGTTTTCGGATTCGGCATCAAACCGCGAGGACCGAGAACCTTACCCAGCTTACCGGCGGACTTCATCATGTCCGGCGTGGCTATCACGGCGTCGTAGTCCGTCCAGCCACCCATGATTTTCTGTACCATATCTTCGCCGCCGACGAAGTCCGCGCCTGCTTCCTGCGCTTCGCGAACCTTTTCGCCGCTCGCGATAACCAAAACGCGGACGGACTTGCCGAGGCCATGCGGAAGAACCACCGTGCCGCGAACGACCTGATCGGAATGCTTGGGATCGACTCCCAGATTGATAGCCAACTCGACCGTTTCGTTGAACTTCGTGTGATGCGTCTTCTTAATCAGCTCGCTTGCTTCCGCGAGCTTGTACGGGCGCGCTTCGACCTTTTTTCGCGCATTCTCGACGTGTTTGCCTGCCAACTTTGCCATTGCTCTTACCCCTTCGACCTCGTAGCGCCTGAACTTCTAGGCTTCCACGACTTCCAGACCCATGTTGCGCGCCGTACCCATCACGGTGCGCACGGCGGAGTCCAGATTGGTGGTGTTGAGATCGACAAGCTTGATCTTCGCAATTTCTTGAACTTGCTTTTTCGTCACTTTGCCGACTTTGTTGCGATTCGGCTCGGCTGAGCCCTTGACGATTCCCGCCGCGCGAAGAAGCAGAATCGAAGCCGGCGGAGTTTTCAGAATGAACGTGAACGTGCGGTCGGTATAAACCGTCACGAGCACGGGGAAAATCATTCCGTCCGGTTCCTTCGCGGTCTTGGCGTTGAACTGTTTGCAGAAATCCATGATGTTCAAGCCATGCGGACCGAGCGCCGTGCCTACCGGTGGCGCCGGCGTCGCTTTGCCCGCGGGCAACTGCAATTTGATCGTTGTCTGTACTTTCTTAGCCATGTCCCTGCCTCAATCTCTTTTTACCTGTTCTGCTACGGCGTCTCCGCTTAGCCCAGCTTTTCGACGCTTGCGAAATCCAGCTCCACCGGCGTCGAACGGCCAAAAATCGTGACGGAAACCTTAAGCCGGCTATGATCGTTGTCAATTTCTTCGACCGTGCCGTTAAAATTCGCGAACGGCCCGTCCACGATGCGTACCTGCTCGTTGCGTTCGAAGACCACTTTCGGTTTCGGGCGGTCCGTTGGAACGTGGACGCGGTTGATGATGGCGTCGACTTCCGTGTCGGACAGCGGCGACGGCGCGGTGGCCGAGCCGACAAAGCCGGTGACGCGCGGCGTCGAGCGCACGATGTGCCAGGTGTTTTCGTCGAGGTCCATCTCGACCAGCACATAACCCGGATAAGTCATCCGCGACGAAACGACCTTTTTCCCGCCGCGCACTTCCACGACGTCTTCCATGGGAATCAGCACGCGGCCGATCTTGTCCTGCAAACTGAATGCGGACACACGGCTCTCCAGGCTTTCTTTGACTTTCTTTTCAAAGCCCGAGTACGTGTGGATGATGTACCAC
>Ga0307478_10001288_pt1 | contig 22140 bp, 23 predicted proteins | sample atmos_gasesECM4C_2_FD_203713 | JGI IMG/M metagenome (GOLD analysis project Ga0307478, IMG submission 203713) | Hardwood forest soil microbial communities from Morgan-Monroe State Forest, Indiana, United States - atmos_gasesECM4C_05 | ecosystem: Environmental > Terrestrial > Soil > Temperate... | reverse complement strand
CAAGATATAGTGACATTGCATGTGAACGACTGGAAGCAGCAGCTCAAGAAAGGGACGCTGGAGCTCGCCGTTCTAGCCTTGTTGAAGGCGAAACGATCCTATGGCCTTGAGTTGCTAGAGCGGCTGAAGGAGATGGAGATTGAGGTCAGCGATGGCAGCATCTATCCATTGTTATCAAGGTTGCGTGTTGAAAAAAAGGTCTCGACGGAATGGGTTGACGAAGACATGGGCCACGCTCACAAGTATTACGCCCTCACACCGCATGGCAACCGCATCCTACGTGGCATGCTCGCCGCGTGGAGTGACTACGTAGCCGCTATCAACCGCGCAGCCGGGAAGCCCGACAATCATGAATAACATATCGTCCAACGAAGTAGAGGATTTCCTGCGTCGATTCCGGCGAGGGCTGGCAGCTCTGCCCGCCGATATCCGCGAAGACCTGGTGAGCGAAGCGCGTTCGCACATTCAGGACCGGCTCACGCAGGGCAAGCTGGATCTCGCTACCGCGTTCGGCTCGCCCGAGGCATATGCTTCTCGGTTTTTAACGGAGGATGCCATTCAAACCGCGGTAACGCGGGCCAGGCCCTGGCAACTTGTTTCAGTGCTGCTTAGCAAGGCGCGCTCATCCGCGTTGGTCATTTTCGCGGTACTACCGTTGGCGGTCATCGAGATCATGGGCGTGGCCCTGGTAGTCGTCGGGGTGTGCAAGCCGCTTAGCCGCGACCATATCGGACTCTTCCTGCATGCCGACGGAACCTTCGGTGCGCTGGGGTGGATTAGCAACCCGGGGTCGATGCGCGAAGTATTGGGCTATTCCGCCATGCCAATATTCATTTTTGGCGGTCTCTTGTTGTTTTGGGTCAGCAACCGGCTGCTCTTGCGCGTCGCGCGCGGCGAGTTGGCGCAGATACGGCATACGCGATGATTCATTTGCTATCGAAAGGCGGACCAAGATGAGAACCAAGAACCTCGTCGTATTTTTAATACTGACCTTTGCCATCGGATGGATTTTTCAGGGGCTGGCGATCGCGCGCGGCGTCATGCAAAACGGCGGTCCTTGGCTGTTGGCTGCCATGTGGTCTCCGATGCTGGCTGCCCTGATTGCCGGAACGGAAACTCGACGGTCCGTATGGACGCGCATGCGCAGGGCTGGGTGGAAGCTTTGGCCGGTCGCGCTCTTTGCCGGCTTGTCTTTCGGCATTTTTCAACAACTGTTGCTCCTGGTTGGGCACCAGGGACATTGGCATAACGAATTCTTCCAACTGAGTGAAGACGGTACGAGCATCGCGATGATCCACCATCTCGCTATGGTGCTGGGCGTCGGACATCAAGGCTTCGGTTTTTTTGCACTCAACCTTTTCGTCTCGATTAGTTTCGGTTCCGTGATTCTGATGCTCACAGGCGGAATTGGGGAGGAAGGTGGATGGCGCGGTGTACTCCAGCCGGAAATGCAGCGCCGCTGGGGACCCTTCTGGGGCACATTCATGGTCGGACTGATCTGGGGATACTGGCACCTACCTGTGAATTTGGCAGGCTACAATGGCGCGCAACATCCGATCCTGCAAGCTTTGTTAATCTTCCAAATGAACACTGTCGCGATGAGCTTTGTCCTGGCCTGGTTGGTGCAGAGGAGCGGCAGTATTTGGCCGGCCGCGCTGGCGCACGCCGCCAACAACGTCCTGCAATCCGGTACGCCGATCGTCGCGAACGACTGGCGAGTGGATCAGATAGCGGGCACTCTCGCTTCGATTGTGATTGGCGCGATTTGCGTCTGGTTGCTCATTCGACGCGAGTCTCACGAGAGCGCCGGCCCCGAGAATAACCAAAGTGCCCTCAAAAGAATTGTTGCGGCGCGTGCATGAGGCTGACTACGGCTCGTAGCAATCGTTGTTGCGCTGCGAAACGGTTTTGCCGTCCTTGAATTCGAGGAATGCAGCGAAGTGCGCCCGCGTTTGGCCCCCTTTGGGAATGGTTTGAAAAGGCACGGCAAGGCTACTTTGGTCGGGCTGGTTGAACTTCGTGGTCTGGAGGTAGAGAGACGATTTGGCTTTTGGCTTCACGCCGACATTCCTGCCGACGGGCAAATCGGAAGTAATGCAACGGCGGCGGCATTCCGAGGATGCCGTTCGAACGAGATTTCGCCTAAGACCTCTTCGCTTGGCCACTCCCTCCACTCCCTCGCACTGCGGCCTAAGCGCGCCGCCTAGGGCGTCGCAGGCCTCCGCTCCGGGAGTGGTCAGTCAAACGCGAACCGTGTTCTAATGACGGGAGCGTTGGCAGGCAAACCGCAACCCGAAGCTATTCCACTTAACATATAAGTAAGACATAACCAACATGTTCTCCTTTTTCTGTCTCATTTTCTGGGGCGCCCAAAAAGCGAGGGCTTCAGCTTCCAAAGCGAGCGGCTGCTTTATGGGAGGGACCTGTGCTGTTCGGGAGGAACCGGGAAAGCAGAAGCCGCGAAGCTGCCGGACGCAGGAATTAGCCTGAAGCAGTGCCCAGAAAAATGAGTGGCAGAAAAAGGGTACTTGGCAAAATCAGTGAGAGTCGGGATGAGTAGTAGACTCGGACGCGCGGAAGCGCGGACTACTCCTACGAAAGAAGCCCGTAAGCCATTGATTCTGCAAGGCTGAGACTCGGGCTGCTTTCATCCTTCGTTGTGGCTCTCTCGAGAGCCATGATTTACTCGTAACGCAAAGCCGTAATTGGATCGACGCGCATCGCACGGCGCGCGGGGATGATTGAAGCCGCGAGCGCAACAAGAATTACGCCGAACAAAGCGAGCAGAAACGAGATCATATCGCCGTGCTGGACGCCAAAGAGCATGGAGCGCATGATGCGTGCGCCAGCAATGGCAACAGGAAAGCCAGCGAGAATGGCGGCCCCGCTGACCAGCAGACTTTCACGCAAAATCAACCACAGCACTTGCCCGTGCTGTGCGCCGAGAGCCATGCGGACGCCGATTTCCGAAGTGCGGCGGTCGACGCGATCATGGAAATCAAAATTCGCCCGGCCAAACCTCTGCTATAACAGTCCGATAAATGGGCTAAATGCTTTCTCATACATCAGTTGCCCAGGTGCTCCCACTGCGATATCAAAACCCGTCAGCCGCTGGCGAGCAAAAACCACGCCCCGAAGCTATTCCACTTAACATATATAAGGTGGAAAACCGACGAGTCCCGTACCAGGACTTTACTTTTCCGACCATCCGGGGGCAATCCGTGGGAATGGGTAGTGTGGCGCTGCGCAGTTCGGGACTTCCAGGGTATGATTTGTGGGAGCAATTACGATGCTCCCTGATCAGAGCCCGATTCCGCGCCTAAATATACAGTCTGCAGAGGCGCACTACCAGCACCGGGCTTCAATGGCTCCTCACTACCACGACGAAGCTTGCTTAGTGCTCATGCTGTCTGGCCTCGCTGCACATACAGAAGGGCGCCACATGACTGAGCTCCGTCCAGGAACTGTTGTCTACTTACCTCCTGCTCAACGCCATGGGGACGTTTTTGGCCCACGCCGGGCGCGTTGCATCGTGACCAAGATCGACCCGCTCTGGATACATCGACTCGGTCCCGACTTCGATGGGCTAACTCCCAGAGTGACAAGGGATGGTCATCTTTACGCCTTGGGCGTCGCAATTCATCAGGAGATCGAAAAGCCGGACGATCTCTCGGGATTAATCGTGGAGGGATCCCTGCTGGAATTATTCGGGAGATGGCAAAGAGACCGACGCCGTCGAGCGCAGTGTGTACCCGCGTGGCTGGAGCGGGCCGAAACCATATTGGTCGATTCATTTCGCGAGTCTATTTCTTTACAGGACCTTTCTCGGTCTGTTGGCGTGCATCCCGTTCGTATGGCAAGAGAGTTCCGTAGGGTTTACGGTGTCACCGCCGGGGCCTATGTTCGTAAATTGCGGATCGACTTCGTGGCGGAACGGCTTCGTGATCCGGGGAAGGCGACATACGCGACGCTGACTGATTTGGCGCTCGATGCCGGCTTCAGCAGTCACGCGCACATGACGTTTGCCTTCAAGCGCATTACAGGATTCACGCCCTCCGAATTTAGAAAGTTACATGGACCTCATCACCGGAATGAAAGTCGTTAATCTGGTGAAAGCCAGGATCGCCGAATTCTTCTAGAATTCTCGCCTTATGCTATCCACCTCGCGTCGATTGACTCTCGTTTCCACCGCATCGTGCTTGGTTCTGATACTCGGTTCTGGGAACGCGTTGGCCCAAGTCAAGGAGCCTTCCGTGCTTTCGCCACAGGCTCTCAGTGCCGATGCCTTGGTCGCCAAGTTTGATCGCCCGGACGCGCCTGGCATAAGCGTTGCCGTTTACCGCGCCGGGGAAGTTATCTACAGTCGCGCCGCGGGCATGGCCGACCTGGAACACAATGTGCGGCTCACAACTGGGTCAGTGTTTGACATCGCATCGATGTCGAAGCAATTCACTGCAATGGCAGTCGTGCTGCTGCACGAAGATGGTCGGCTGTCCTTTGACGATGAAATCCGGAAGTTCATCCCCGAGGTTCACACGGGGGACAAGAAAGTCACGATACGTGAACTTCTGCACCACACGAGCGGAATTCGGGATTACCTGGACTTGATGGATCTCGCGGGGGAAAACCCAGACAACAGAGTCGTTTCACAATCCGACGTCCTGGACATCGTTGCCACCCAACGCGAATTGAATTTCAACCCCGGAGATGCCTTCCGCTACGAGAATACGAGTTATGCCCTCATGGCCACGTTGGTCCAGCGTGTGTCCGGCAAATCACTTCGCGACTTTGCCGCCGAGCGAATTTTTCGACCTCTCGGCATGAACTCGACGCAGTTTCGCGACAATCACACAGATCTGATCAATAATCGTGCTTGCGGCTATGAACCTCGAGATTCAGGCTGGAGCGGCGTTACACCGATCTACGATGAGGTTGGAGACGGAGGGGTATGGACCAATGTCGAGGACTTGGCCAAGTGGGACGGAAATTTCTATCAGCCTCGCGTCGGTGGCGAGCAGGGGATCCAACTTCTGCTTTCGCAGGCCACCCTGAACAATGGCCTCAAGATGTCCTACGCGCTGGGCCTCTTTGTCGAAAAGTACCGCGGATTCACCATGGTGTCACACGGCGGCGTCGATCCTGGCTATCGGGGGCAGATGCTCCGTTTCCCAAGCGATCGCCTGACCGTTTCTGTCCTGGCGAACAACCCCGCATATGATGTTGAAGGCCTCGCAAGGCAGATCGCGGATATTTATCTGCCCAAGAGCATTAAAATTGTGCACCCACCTCTGTTGACGCCCACTCCTGCAGCTCACAACTGGTCCCAATTGGCCGGAAAGTATCTGGATGAGGCAACCGGGCGCACGCGAGAAATCGTGATAGGAAATGACGGCTTGGTTTTGCGCTCGCGTGGCAAAGACTTTCCTCTGGTTTATCTCGAAGGGTGGCGATTTGAGGACCCAAGTGATGAGAGCCTGTTAGTCTTCCAGCCGAACTCGACCGGAAGCATGCATATGGCGATGTCCGTTGAGGGCCAAATGCCATCTGTGTCTCGACAATTGCCGGCTACGACTCGCTTTTGGAGCGCACGAGAGTATGAAGGCACATACTCGAATACAGAGTTGCGCGTGACATGGCGCATCCGATCCTCCGGCGCCAACTTGGTGCTCAAACACGGCGACGCAGAAGAAGCCATATCTGTCCTCGACAAGGATGAATTTGCGGGAGATCCGGGGCTCCTGCATTTTCTTAGGGACAATCGCGGCCAAGTTGTTGCATTTACCGTCAGCAACGTGCGTGACATCGGAATTGAATTCCGGCGATCATCGAATTAATCCTGGCCTAGCGTGAACGAGATTCCTCGCTGTTTCTGGCGTGCTCAAATGGATGTAAATTCGGCTATAGGATTCGCGGACAGTTCTCGGAAGTAATGCAAATGTTGCAGGCGGCGGCATTCGCAGGGGAACCCGCTCGGACGAGATTCGACCAATAATCCGTCCTTGGCCACTCCCTCCGCTACGACCTAGGCGCGCCGCCTCCGGCGTCGCGGGTCTTAGCGATGGGAGTGGCCAGCGCAAGACAATCCATGCTCTAATGTCGGAAACGTCGGCGGGAAAAACCTCAGCCCGAAGCTATTCCACTTAACATATAGGTAAGACATAGCTGAATTTTCTCCTTTTTCTTGCCCCATTTTCTTGGGGCACCCAGAAGCGAGTGGCTTCTGCTTCCAAAGCGAACGGCTGCTTTATCGGAGGGAACCCAATGGTGTAAGGGCGGAACCGGGAAAGCAGAAGACGCGAAGCTGCCGGACGCAGGAATTAGCCTGAAGCAGTGCCCGAGAAAATGAGTGGCAGAAAAAGAGCGGACTTATCGAGCTCAATAAGAGTCGCCATGTGGAGCGGACGCACGTCAGCAAGGACGGCGGAAGACAACTCGAAGATCAGTGATGTCTGAGGAACGCGGCCTCACGCCAGGTAGATGAAGCAGAAGAGAAAAAGCCAGCCGTGGGACGATCACCACAGATTCTTCGGACGCTCACTTCAATGCTGGATGCGAAATTGCTGTTCTGTGGACAGCCCAGACTTGTTGTTAGCTCGGATTGTCAGAGCGTGTTGGCCGGGCCCTAGTGGGACAGATGCGAGGTCGAGTTCGCCAAGGCGAATGTGAAACAGATTGCTGACGTCACTCCCATCGAGCATTGCATGGAATGAGGATGGCTCCATCACCGGGTCGTAGTAAATCACCACGCCGAGTGCCTTCTCTTCGGCGGGAAGGCGAACTTCTAAGGTCAGAGGCTGTGCGAAGCTGAACGCTCCATGCGGCGGTTGCAGCCCTCCGCTATCGAGGTCCACGGAGAACGGCTCGCGGCGGCAGATGAAATTGAGCTTAAATGAACTTCCGGGATATGTGGGGATGTTGCCTAACCCAGCCAGAAGGTGCTGCGACTGGTCCTGCGACGATGACGTTGTCGTATCGATCTCCAGATCAAACGAACCACTCCTGGAACTCTTGATATGGAGAACGTATTTTCCCTCAGCCGGTGTCTGCAAGCCAAAAGAATACGAGGTGACGTTAGGAGGTTCGCCCGAATCGGGAGAGTCGTCGGAGGCGTCGGGATTGTCGACGTTGTCCATGTCGCCGTGGTAGCTATCACCGACAGCCACCGGGTGCCCCTTCTCATCAGTAAACGAAACGTCGAGGTAGGCATCCGTCTGCGAGCCGTCGGGATTCCCCACCTGTTCGGCGTGGATGCCTACGTCGAGAGATTCGTATACCGGCCCGTCTGCCGCTTGGACTGCTGGCTTTGCGGAAGCACCGTTGGGGGGAATACCGAACTGGAAAACAGCCGGGTAAATCGCGAACTTTGCTGGTTCGCTCGTTCCGCTGGGCGTCGTCACTGTCACGTTCAAAAACCCCAGCCACGAATTCGGGCCAATCGTATACTCGGCCGTAATTTGCGTAGGACCATTCACTTGTATATTGCGGAGGTCGAGTCCCGGGGGAGTCCTAATCGTAGTACCCGGCACAAAATTCGTCCCCCTCAGAATCAGAGTGCCGCTGCTGCCAACATGTACGAGGTTCGGAGTGAGCTCGGTCAAGGTCGGCCGAGCAGGCGCACGAACGGAGGCAGAAGCTGTAGCAGGGGCTGAGGGGAGCGGAGTGGTCGATGGGTTTGTATGGCCCGAACAGCCTGCAGCAAGAACGACACATGCCAAGGACAAGTAGTGGGAGAGCTGCAAGAAGAAGCGCATCGCAACCATCCGCTGAATTGGGATTTCTGTTTTGACCTTACTTATAGGCATAGTTATGTACCTGAGCCCATTCGGAGCCAATCAAACCGTTCTTTGTCGCATACTTGCAGTGGCTCCAAAGAGGTCACCAGTAGAAAGCAAATGCCTGCTCAGATGTGTCGCGTCAGGCTAGTTGGCGCTTGCGGCTTGCGCCGGAGCGTCCTGTCGCGGGGTCATCGAAACCACGGCGTATTCGTGCTCTTTGCCGTCCCCTTCGGGAACGCGCAGAATCAGCTTGTCCTTCTGAATGCGGAATTGCGCAGTCTCACCGATGGGCAGGAGCACTGGATGCTTATCATCCTTGGGACGGATGCGGTACGTCAGCTTATCGGTTTGCAGGATGTATTCCTGGCACAAAACCTCTTGGGTCTTTTTGTTCTGCGAATCGGTGCCCAGGAGCTCACCCGCGACGGACTTCGAGTCCTTCGCCTGCATACCGCAGGAAGTGGAATCCATGCGGAGTAAGGTTCGTTTTTGATAGTCGTGCTCCTTCGCCACGCAGGCGTTGGCAAAGAGCAGACAGACAGCTAAAATGCGCGCTTTGATCATCCCCTTGGCCCTCCTCAGTTTGTGAGATGACAGACATTTCCAAGGCTAAGGAGACAGTGGAATATGGAGGAATAGGACCAACGTACTTTGTGTCTAATTCGAAAATACTGAAGGTTTAGAGCAAGCGCAGGTAAGCGGTCAACAAAGGTCCAGTGTATGGAAAACGCGGATACCGCGCAACGGCGGGACCCTTTCTCGGAGTGATCTTGCCAATCGTTACAATTCTAGTTATCTACTTCAGAAGTTTCTGTAGCCAGATTCTCGTCTGTGAAGTTAGATGTAAGTAGACCCAAGCACACGCGATTGGCCGCACTCCATGCGGCTATTCGGATTCCCCGCAAGGGGAAATAGTGGGGAGGCGGGCAGACCTGGATCGCCTCCCTACTTCCTTTTCGTTACGGTATTTTGCAGGCCCTGTCTAGTTGCCCATTACTCGCGTGCAATCGCCGGAAATGTCCGCAACTCCCGTACGCTTTCGATCGGTTGTGCTAAGAAATAAGAAATACTTATCGCTCACTCGCGCGACGGGCTACTCATATCTCAGAGCGACCATCGGATCGACGCGCGCGGCGCGGACTGCGGGAAGGTAGCAGGCGAGCAGCGCGACAGCAGCCAGCAAAACCGAAACTCCGATGAACGTCAGCGGGTCGCTGGGTTTCACGCTATAGAGCAGGCTCGACAGAAATCGCGTAAGCCCCAACGCGCCCGCAATTCCGATCGCGAGTCCAATCAAGGTCAACTTGAAACCCTGCCCAACAACCATCTCTAAGACATCCCTTCTTTGCGCGCCCAATCCTATCCGAATGCCAATCTCGCGGGTGCGTTGCGAAACGGAGTAAGAGATAACGCTGTACAGGCCGATGGCGCCAAGAAGAAGGGCCATCGCTCCAGCGATGCCCAGCATGACGAGCGTGAAGGAAGTGCGCGCTAGCGATCTGACGTAAAGAAAATTGAGCGTGTAGATGTTGGCGAGCGGCAGCTTGGCGTCAACGGACCAAACGGCCCGGCGCATTTCCGTCATCAGGCTCTCCGTGCCAGCACGGGAGCTGCGCACGACGAAAGTTCCATAACGCACCGCCTGAAGCGGTTCGGCCCCAGAATCCCGGAGAAGGATGGGCCAGTAAACGGCACTGCTCGCGGGCTTGCCCATGCCTTGGTCACGCACGTCGCCGACGACGCCGACGATTTCGCGCCAGTCGTGAATCGAGGACGTGCGAAGGCGCTTGCCGAGCGCTTCCGTGGGCGAACCCCAGTATTCGCGGGCGAAGTCTTCGGAAACGAGGACGACGGGTAGCTTGTTGTAGGTATCGGTCCACGTGAGATCGCGTCCGGCGATGATCGGCGTGCCCATGGTGGGCAGGTATCCGGGTGAGATGAAAACCAAGCGTCGAAATGGCGGAAGTTCACCTTGCGCGTAGGAGTGGTCTTCGGCGGAAACGTTGTCGACGTTGTTGGCTCCATCGAGTGGGACAGAGCTCGAAAATCCAACCGAGGAAACGCCGGGAATGGCGGCGAGCTGGTCTAGAATCTGCTGCTCAAAGTGCGGAATCCTGGCGTCATCGGGCGCGTCGGATTCCGGGATGCTGATGCGAAATGTTTGCAACTCAGCCGGACGCGCAAAGCCAGGGTTCACGTGAGTCAAAGCGCGGAAAGTGCGAATCATCAGGCCCGAGCAAATCAGCAGAACCAGCGCGAGCGCCACTTGCACGGTGACGAGGACACTACGCACGCGATGGCGCTCGCGAGTGATGCCGAGGACGCGGCCACCTTCGGAGAGGCTCGTGGTCGCGCCATACTTGAGAGTTGCAATGACTCCCAAAAGTATGCTGGTGAAGAGCGTGACGCCAGCAGCAAAATAAAGAACGGGCGGGCCGATGCCAATGTCGGTGACGCGCGGCAGTCCGGCGGGCGCGAATGCTACGAGAAAGCGCAAAGCAAGCGACGCTAGGACGAGGCCGCACGCTGCGCCGAGCAAACCGATGAGAATGCTTTCACGAAGCAGTTGAACTGCAATGCGGCGGCGGCTCGCACCAAGCGCAGCGCGAACGGCGAGTTCGTGGCGCCGGCCTTCGGTACGCACGAGGAAAAGATTGGCGACGTTCGCGCACGCAATGAGCAGAACTGTTCCGATGCCACCCATTACCACCCAGAGAAAAGCGCCAGCGTTGCCGACGACTCTCTCCTTTAGCGGCAGGATCTGTGGAGCGAGATGCGCGTCCTCAAATATTTTGCGAGGCAAACCCGGCTGCTCCGGAAAACTACTCAAGGCAATCGGGAGCAGATGCGCGGCATCAGCGGTAGCCTGTGCGAGAGTAGCGCCGGTCTTCAGTCTCGCAATCCCGAAGAAAGTGAAGTTGCCGATTTGCGTTTTGTTGCGGTCGAGCTGAAGCGGGAGAATCAATGCCAAATCCTGCAGATCGAGAAAGCGGAAATTGCGCGCTAAAACGCCGATGATCTGGCGAGGCTGCCCGTCGACGACCAGAGTCTTCCCAATTGCTGAGGCATCGCCACTAAATTTGCGCTGCCAGTAGTCATAGGTCAGCAATGCGGTGAGCGGCGCACCTGGGGAATCGTCACTTGACGAAAAAACACGGCCGAGCGCTGGAAGCGTGTCCAAAGTTGTCAGCAGGTCGTAGGTGGCGTTCAGTGCATGCAAGCGTTCCGGTTCCGCGAGACCGGTGACGTTTACCTGGCCGTTCGAATAAATATGGTCGTCCGAGTAAATGCCGATCTGCTGGAAGATGTGGCCTTGCTCGCGAAAAATGAAGTAGTCTTCCGGAGCAATGTTCGCGACGGCAGGATCGACGGCGAGAGGACTAATGTTTATGCTGACGAGCTGCTCGGGATGACGATACGGGAGAGGTTGCAGCACCACGCGGTCAAGGACGCCGAAGACGGCAACCGTGCCGCCGATGCCGAGGGCGAGAGTGAGGATGGCAACGACAGCGAAGCCCGGCGACTTCATCAACATGCGCACGGCATAGCGAACATCCTGAACGATACCCTCGAAAAAATTTCGGCTTGCCTTTCCCGGCACAATCGGCTCTCGATAAAAATTCCTTTCGATGCGCTTAAAGCCTCGGGCGAGGAGGCCTTCACCTTCGAGACCTTCGAGTTCGTCGAGAGCGGCGCGGAATGCAGCGTTTTCCGATTGGCCGCTGGCGAGAAGTTCCTGGTAGCGATCTTCGAGGTGCTGCGCGATCTCGTCAACAATCTCCGCTTCGCGCGTCGGGGAGAGTTTTAGCGGAGCAAGGCGACGGAGGATTTCAGGCTTCCATTCAGGCATTTTCTACCTCCGTGATGCGATTGATGCCAGCGACAAATTCGCGCCACCCGCGAAGTTGTGCCGCCAGAATTCTGCGACCGTGCCGCGTGAGCCGATAATACCGGCGGCGCCGCTGGTCGGTTTTTTCGACCCAGCGCCCCTGTATCCAGCCGCGCCGTTCGAGGCGATACAGGAGTGGATAGAGTGAAGCCACATGGAAACGAACCACTCCGCCAGAGCGTTGCTCAATGAGCTTACTGATTTCATAGCCGTGGCGAGGGCGTGCTTCAATGAGCGAAAGAATCAACATCTCGGCGCTGCCTCTCTTCCGCTCCGTTTGTGACAGTGTGGATTCCATATATGGGCTCGCAATATATTGAGAGCGGCACGACCCAGAAGTCAAGTGAATATTGTCGCGAGCCGGCTATCCCATGGGCGTTAGTCACAACGCTCCTTTACGCTCCGCTAATTCGCCAATCGCTTGCTTTCTCTTCCCACTTCGATACGTTCACGCCTACTACGAGGAGCCAAAGGGTGAGCGATAGTTCCCCCAAGGCGGCGGGCATCAGAAGGTAGGGGGCCGCGAACCCAGGCGAAAGGAAGGTCGACCTATAAATGAGATATCCAATCACTAGGCAATGGAATCCAAAAAATACCAGGCTGATGTTGTAACCGTGTGTGTACAAACTTTGAGACGCGAGCGCCAGCGCTTGCAGTTGATCTGCCTTGAACGCTGTCAAGTAGTGGGCCCCACCCAACAGGACGAGGGGAGAGAAATAGTTCAGTGAGTCGACGGCCATAATAGCGACCAGCATGAGCCTGAAGACCGCTGCCAGCAAAGACAGGCTCCTGCCCACCGGCTTGAGCAAGTCATAGAAGATCAGCGCCACTATGGTATCGCACACAATCGTGACGAGCTCAGCAACGAAACCCAGCCGAAATAACGACTGGTAGGCCAGGATGTTGGTTGCTGTAGCGGCGGCATCACCATATACAACAAGCCTGCCGCGAACGAAGAACTCGGCGAATGGGGCCGCAACGAAGATGAGCAAGTACAAAGCGCCTGCGATTCTGGCCTTGAAACCCGGCGACGCAACTCGTCCTGTCATTGCAGCTGTGCTCGTACTCGTTTCTCCGATGAATCGCAAAGAGCGCGTGCCTGGACAGGGGTTCGTTCTTATATTGACTGTTAGCTATGGGACGAAGTATAGTGCCCGAGATTCGATAGGCTGTAAAGCCTTGGATCTATCCGAATCCTTCAAAGGAAGAAAATGAGCAATGCGCTGATCTTTTTTCTATTGGCATTACCAGCTTTAGCACCAGAGAAGGCAGCTGCAACCGCTGCCCTGTCTGCTTGCGGACCGGGCGATCTTAAGTTTGACGTGAAACTGGATCGAACCCAGCCCGTTTCCGGGATCCCATGCGGTAAGGCGCTCGTTTACGTTGTAGTTAAGGCTGCAGAAGCCGGCTCAGATCTATTTTGAGATGGGGCATGGGCATGATTCTTCAAGATGTTAAATTTGCGCTTCGGATGTTGGCGAAGAACCCCGGCTTCACCATCGTGGCGGCCCTGACGCTGGCGCTGGGCATCGGCGCCAATTCCGCAATCTTCAGCGTGGTGAACGCCGTGTTGCTGCAGCCGCTCCCTTATCAGGATCCGGGACGGCTGCTTTTTGTATCTGCCGTGCTCCGGCAGACCGGAGCCACCGGCGCGAGCATGTCGTTCACGAAGTTCTCGCAGATCAAAGAGCAAAGCCACACTCTTGAGAGTGCAGCGGCTTTCTACTTTACAACCGTTAGCATGGTGGCGGAGCGGGAGCCGGAGGCCGTCAACGCCGGCCGCGTGACCCGCGAATTTTTCCAGGTTCTCGGTATCTCTTCGATCCGCGGACGCGACTTCTTACCCGAAGAGGATGCGCTCGGCGCGGCGGGAGTAGCGATTATTTCCGACGGTTTCTGGCACAGTCACTTCGGTGCGGAGCCGGCCGCTCTTGGCCGTTCCATCACTCTCGACGGCCAGCCACTGACCATCGTGGGGATTCTGCCGCCTAGTTTCCGTTTTCCGTTGCAGTTCCCGGAGCCTGATGTCTGGATCCCGCGCGTGTCGGACCCCACGGCTTTGCGTCCGGTTCAGGTGCGGTCCGGCGCGGGCTATTTGGGCGTCATCGCACGCTTGCGTTCAGGCGAAAAGCTGGCGGCCGCCAAGGCGGAGTTGGACACGATTGATGCCCGCTATCGCGGCCAGTTCAACGGCTTTGTGGATTCGGAAAAGTTCGGCGTTTCGGCAGCGCCTCTCGAAGAAAGTCTGGTCGGTTCGCTTCGTCCGGGATTCGCGGTGCTGCTCGTGGCGGTTGGCTTCCTCCTGTTGATCGCGTGCGCCAATGTCGCCAATCTGTTGCTGGCGCGCGCTACTTCACGCGAGCGCGAGATGGCGCTGCGGAAAGCGCTTGGCGCTTCCAGTGGCCGGCTGGTCAGGCAATTGCTATCCGAGAGCCTGCTGCTCTCGCTTTTTGGCGGTGTGCTCGGTGTGGCGCTCGCCACCGGAATTTTACCTACGCTCCGCGCGTTTAGTCCCGGCTCCGTGCCGCGTCTGGCAGAAACACGCTTGGACGCTTCCGTGTTGCTGTTTTCTGTCCTGTTGAGTTTTGTCACCGGAATCCTGTTCGGCTTCGCGCCCGCATTACAGGCGGCGGGCGGGAACCTTCAAGAAACCTTGAAAGAAGGAACGCGCGGATCATCCGACGGCGGGCACCGCGGCAAATTGCGTGCACTTCTCGTCGTGGCGGAGATGGCTGTTGCCCTTGTGCTCATGACCGGCGCCGGTTTGCTGATGCAGAGTTTTTCCCGGCTGATGAAAGTGAATCCCGGCTTTTCGTCCGATCATCGCATGACGTTTCTGTTGAACCTCCCGCCCAACCGCTATGCGCAACCTGAAATTCAAACGCAGTTCTACCGCCAATTGCTTGAGCGTGTGAAAGTCCTCCCGGGTGTGGATTCCGCGGGCGTGACCAGCTACTTGCCGCTATCCGGGGCGATCCGCGCTGTCTATTTCTGCCCGGAAGGCACGGTCTGCCAAGGCGTCGGCAAAGATTCGCTCACCGCTCTTCGCCAGGTCAGCGCCGGCTATTTTGATACCGTGCGCACGCCCGTCCTTCAAGGCCGGGCGTTCACTGAGCGAGACACCGCGTCTTCGCCGCCGGTCGCCATCGTGAATCAGATCTTGGCGGACCGCTGCTGGCCCGGCAAAAATCCCATCGGCCGGCACATCGCCAATTCGCGCGATATGATCCAGCGCGAAGTGGTGGGCGTGGTTTCGGATGTGAAGTTCAATGCTCTAAACATCGCGGATTCGGAAGAACTGTATTTGCCGCTGGAGCAGGTGCCCTGGCTTTCGACCACTTTGATCGTGCACTCGATGGGGGATCAGCAGGCGCTCGTCTTGGGAGTGCGTACCAAGATTGCGGAAATTGATCCCAGTCTCCCGGTCACCAGCGTTACCAGCATGGAGTCCATTGTGGCCGCATCAGTGGCGCAGCCGCGCGTTCTTTCGCAGTTCGTCGGAGTTTTTGCGGGCTTCGCGCTGTTGCTTGCGGCCATCGGGATTTATGGCGTCATGGCGTATTCGGTCGCCGCGCGCACACAGGAAATGGGCATACGCATGTCGCTGGGCGCGGAACATCGCGACATCGTAAGGCTCGTCGTCGGGCAGGGAATGCGCTTGGCGCTCCTCGGCTTGGCCATCGGCATCGCGGCCTCGCTGGCGCTGACGCGACTCATCTCCACGCTGCTATTCGGTGTGAGCGCCAGGGACCCGCTGGCATTTTCGCTCTCGGCAGTCGTTCTTGTAGCAACAGCACTAGTCGCTTGCTATCTCCCAGCCCGGCGCGCCACGCGCGTCGATCCGATCGTGGTGTTGCGCTCCGAGTAGAGACAGGCCACTCTCGCGAGTTCGTGTGCGCGGGTGATGTAACGTGATGAGTCTAACAGCTTCGCTATTCCAGGTGGGACCATGATGGGAGCATAATTTGCGCCGCCCGCCATCCAGCAAAGTCCCGGCGTAGTTCGGGCGGAAGTTCGACTTCACACGCTTACATTATTGTGATGGTGCCATCCGAGGGAGTGCACTGAGCTTCTTCGGGGAAATCGGGGACAGACGGCCGATTGCTTCGCGCGTCGATCTGAGTTCATGCGACGGAGCTGGACTGAGCTGTTCGGTTTGACGGGAGGATCATGGAGATACGGACGATCGGCCCATTCCTTCATTATTTTGGCAACGTGCGGGAGCACACTATGCGCGTGGCGCGTTGTATTCCGCCGGACAAGATCGATTGGACCTACGCACCGGCCAAGTTTACGTTGCCCAGAGAAATTGAAATTCGCCGCGCAGGGTTAATTCTACAACTCCCTCGGCAGCGTAAAGCAATTGGGTCAGAATTGGGAATTGGAAATCAAGGGTGCGGACGAGCCGAGTCGCGCGACGGTTTTGTTCGACGGCAACTTCAAACTACTTGCGGTAACGAAGAACCCCTCCACGCATTGACGGGCGGGAGATATGAATTCCCGTGAACTAAATAAACTCGATGACCGATAAACGCAGGACTAATCGAGACTTGACCTGAGCCTTGTAGATTCGCCGTAGTCTTGGTGCGTGTGGTTCCGCAATCGGCGGGTATGCGAGCGGCGCTTGCTCAATCGGTGGAGTTCGTTGCCTTGTGCTAACCCAATTTCGTCGCCGCCACTCCATGTTTTCGAGCTGCCGTCTTCCTCTTGTAGTACGCTTTCGCTTTCTGCTGGCTGCCGCACGTTCGCATTTCGCACCAGCGTCGGTTGCGGCTGCGGCTGCGATCCATAAAAAGCCAGCTGCACTTCTCGGCCGCACACCGCTTTACGCGCTCGATATCGTCTGATGTCAATACCTCCACCGCCGACCGCACGATCCTCCCAAGGAGCCGAGGGACGCCGCTGCTCTTCTCCACCCAGCGCCAGGCAACCTGTCCGCGGCTGGGCACAACGAGCGAGCCGGCATTCAATTTCTTAAGTGCATCGTTGAGGGTGCCCGCATCCGCTTCGGAAACCTCGCGGCCAGCCACGACGGCCGCTAGGATCCTGAATACCATTTCGCGCAAGTCGACGGCTTGCTTGAAGAGTCCGGACGCCTCGCTCTCGTCCTGCCTTCCTTCACGCAGCAGTTTCCGGAACTCGGAGAGTGAGAACACACCGGTCTGTTTTCCAAACGTCACGAGCTCCTCGTATCCACTCAGCTTGTCCTCGGGATTGCTGCTCAGCCGTTTGTCGACCGTGTTAGCGAAGTCGAGGCACAAACATCCGGCGGTCAAGTCGAACCCGAGCTTATGCGAGGGCTGTTTCATTTTCTTACCATCTTAGACCACTTGACAGGTGACAAACAACTTTCTAGAATTATCACCGGCATAGATCGCACGCTGGTAAGAAGCAAAGCGTAGCCGGAGTGGTTGCTGGCGCGCGGGGCGGCGGCACGTATCGGGAAGCGAGCGTCTTCCGCTGAACCGCGAAGCAAAGCGTAGAAGCTTCTAGGGCGGTGAAAAAGGATGAGGCCGAAGCTATCCGTATGCGCGCTTTTCGCTTTTCTACTCGCCCTCAGCGCGCCTGTCATTTCCGGTGGCCCGCCGCGCCAGGCCGCCGGTCAACAGCCGTTGCCCTATTCCACCACAAAGACCTCGCATCGCCAGACCGTTGTGCCCATCGAACGTAGCCCGCACTTCGGCGCGATCCTCGTGAGCGTGCATGTCAATGGAAAGCCGGCTGTATTGATCCTGGACACCGGCTCGAATACGACCATTCTGAGCGCGGAAATCTCTGGACTGAATCCCGCTCACCTCCCCCGCGCCGACCCACCTCGAAAGGGAACCGGATTTGTGCAAGATGGTCGCTGGGGACAGGCAACGCTAACCATTGGAACTACAGTCTGGAAAGACAAACGCGTTCTGGTTGTGGATACCAAAGATCTCTCCCGCGCTGTTCAACGAAAAATTGATGGCATTCTGGGTCAAGACATTCTCTACGAGTTCAAGTATGTAGAAATTAATCTCGAAGAAAAACGACTCACCCTCGGCTCCGATTAGTGCAGGCGGGCACTCGCTTGGGCGCAATCGTGGGAGGAGTGAGGTACTGGTAGACAGATGTCCAGTTACGCACGACTCTCCAGAAACCTGTTCAATAAATCCTTTCAAATCAACAAATCTGTCTAGGAACCCGTCCGAGAATTCATCTCCAGTTTGAATTCACTTGAAACCAAGTAGAAGTGTATGCGAGGTTGTGAGTCATGGCGAAGACTTACAAAAAGGCAGGGACCAAATACTCCATGCCCCGGCCGACGAAAGTCCCGAGAATCTTTCGGGCGCGACCCCGATGATGGTGAACACGACGTTGTCGAAGCGCTGCGTCTTGCCGATGATTTCTGGATCGCTCTTGAAGCGGGTCTGCCAAAGACGGTAGCTGATCACCACGACCGGATGCGCGTTGCGGCCGCTGTCTTCGCCTCGCTCAAAGCCGCGGCCCAATAGGGGATGGACTCCAATCGCGTCAAAATAGTTTGCGGAAACGATGCTTCCAGTCGTGACCTCCGCGCTCGCCAATGCTCAGAGTTGCGCCGGTGATGTTGCTGACAAAGGGGGTCTCACAGAGCGTGCAGCTTCTTTGCACGTCGAGGAGATCGGGCCACGACGTTTCCGTCGCTCTCCACGCACGGTTCCGGACAGTGCCACCAGGCGCTCCTGGTGAGAAACGAGCGGATAAGGCCGGATAAGAATGCCTTCAACCCAGCTGAACACGGCGGCGTTGGCGCCGATGCGAGCGTAAGACATAGAGTCCCCAGGACGGTGAATCCCGGATTGCGCCGCAGCATGCGCAGCCCCAAGCGTACGTCCCGCACGAAATTCTCGATAAGATTCATCTTGCGCGCCTCCCGTTAATCAGACATGTGGTCCGAGCGTTCCTGGAAAGTGCGGGGAACTATTCGTGTCTCAGCGCCACCAGCGAATCTACGCGAACCGCACGCCTCGCGGGGATATAACAAGCGAGCAGAGCGACACCAATGAGAAGTCTCGCGCCACGACGCTGCGACGACCGCGAGTTCAGCAGTGAGAGGATCAACGCGCAAATCGTCGCCCCATGTCAAGTCGATACGGTTGATGGCCCGCGCAACATTCTGAGTGCCATCCTTTTGCGGCGGCGGCGTTCGGGAACGCTAGCTGCCCGTTAACGGCCACGAAGAATTCTGGGCCCGTGTTGAAGAACTTGAGCCACGCCAGCGGCTCCTCTTGACTGACATCATGGGCCACGGTATGCATGAACGTGCGCGCGCTTTCGTCAATGGCGGCAGCACTAGCAGGTGTAAGCGACTGCAATTCGGCTGATCCTGCGGTGCGAGCGGAACAACCAGCCGAATCGAAAGCCGCCAGGAGAAGAGTACTCCTCCAGATCAATTTAGAAACAGTTTTCATCGATAGGTCAGCTTTCCTGATCGCTTGATGAGAACTACAGGAAGGAAAAGAACGAGGATTCTTATCCGAGAGTCCCGCAGAAGGCATGCGACACCTCCTAACTTTAGTGCATCCGTGCGGCGCAGTGCGATTCGCAGTCGTGCCGTCCGCTGCGGATTGTCTCGACCTAACTCTGCATAGGTTAGTACTATACTTCCTCGCGAGGAATAACATGGCAAACCGCTTTGGTCCAGACATCCTAATTCAAGCCCCAGATCCTAAGAAAGCCGCCCTTTATTATGTCAACCATCTTGGATTCGAAATTACCGACAACAACCCGAAGATGATCGGCCTCCACGGCAAGCACATCAACTTGTTCATCGAGCCTGGCCCGTGCTTGGGGCCAGTCTTGGAAGTGACGGTTGACAACGTTGTCGACGCGAAGCAGCGACTAGTAGAGGAGGGCTGTGAAGTTGTCAAGGACGAGCCGGATTTTCCTCGCTGCTATGTCAAAGATCCATTTGGCCTAATCTATAACCTCACAAGCTAGGACTGGTGCGTCGGTCCCAATAGAGATGGCGAGCCGATTGTCGGCAACCCTTACCTAATCGCTTTACGTCAGAGTTGCCCGTCACTCGGGCGGAATCGTGCGACAATGCGCGAGTCATCATCATGGGGTCTGGACGTTTTCGGTTTGGTCTGTTTGAGTTTGACACCGCAACTCGAGAGTTGCGGCGCGAGGGGGCGCTCGTCCGTTTGCAGTCGCAACCGGCGCAAGTTCTCTCTTGTCTCGTCGAGCACGCGGGTCAAGTTGTGTCACGAGAGGAATTGCGCAAGACCTTGTGGGGCGATGAGACGTTTGTGGATTTCGATCGCGGTTTGAATTTCTGCATCTCGCAAATTCGGTCGGCTCTCAGGGAACAATCCGTACATCCGGCCTATATTCGGACGATTCCGAAGCAGGGATATCAGTTCATCGCTCCGGTCGAACGAGTTTCTGAGGGTCCGCCGGGCGGAGAAAAAGCCCTGCTGCCCCGGAGCGGTATCAATACGCGAACTGTTGTGCTCGCATGCCTGGCTGGTATTTTCGTTGTGCTCGCCTCCTGGGCGGGATACCGGCTTTGGCTCTGGCAAAATTCGGCGCGCCCGCCCATCGTCGCGGTCCTGCGGTTCGACAACGAGACTGGCCAACCCGACATGGACCGCTTCAGCGATGGACTGACCGACAGCGTTGTGGAACAGCTAACCTCCCAGAGCCGTGACCGCTATCAGGTCATCGGCAACGCGCTGATCCTGCGTGGCCCGCGCGACCTGCGGGATTTGAACGCCATCGCGACATCGCTCCACGCTGCCTATGTAGTGCTCGGCCAAGTGCAATCGAACAGCGGCCAAGTCGTCATTCTCGCTCACCTCATTCGGCTGCCGGAACAAACACACATCTGGGTCGTGCGGGCACAACGCACGCTCGAGAATCCGTTGAATGTCGAGTCCGAATTGGCGCAGAAGATTGCTGCTGAGTTTTCGCCGCGAGTGCCCCAGATTCCACAGCGAAGCGGCTCACCTTCTCTCGCAAGTCATTGAATCTCTGAAAGATTCGGCCTTACCTTTTTCTAGTCGGAACGGGCCGCCATCTCACTTGCGTCACCCGATCCCAGTAAAGCACCCTTCCGTTTTACTTCCGGAGTACCCGAGAGGAGTTCCCATGGCCACCATCTGCTCACGGCGAAGCCTGTTTAGACTTGCCTCATTCCTCGTACCGATCGGAACAGCAGGACTTCCGAGCAAACTTCTCGGATTCTCGAGGGAAAGCGAGGGAGGCGTCGGCGTGCTGGTCAGTGACATCTTCCCGACGCAGCCGGCGGAACTGGTGCGGGAAATGGTAACGGTCGCGCACTTTGATCGCAAGCGCGTCGAGGAGTTGGTGAATGCGCGGCCATCGCTTGCGCGCGCGGCCTGGGACTGGGGTTTCGGTGATTGGGAAACGGCACTTGGCGCAGCCTCCCACATGGGAAGCCGGTCAATCGCCGAGTACCTTATCTCGATGGGCGCGCGGCCGTCGTTGTTTTCCGCGGCTATGCTTGGCCAACTAGAAGTGGTCAAAGCCTTCGTGATTGCGCAGCCGCATGTCCAGAGCATTCGGGGACCACACGGCATCAGCCTACTGGCACACGCAAAAGCGGGCGGTGAAGCGGCCCGTCCCGTATTCCAGTTCTTGCAGTCGTTGGGGGACGCCGACGCCGAGCCGCCAGCGCCGCTCAGTGACAAGGAGATCGCCGCTCTAGCGGGAACATACGCGTTTGGTTTGGGCGTGAGCCAGCAAATCGAGTTGACGGTCGATCAGCGTCAAGGTGTGTCGTCCATGTACAGTCCGCTGACATGGGCGCGCAAAGGCACGATGGGCCGTCCACTCGTTCATCTCGGCGATCTTGCTTTTTATCCAGCAGGAGCGCAGGCAGTCCGTATTCGGTTTGCCAAAGATAATGAAGGTAGCGTCATAATGACGGTCCACGATCCAGAGCTGGTGTTGACCGCGCGGCGAAAACAAGAAACGAAGTGACGGTCTGCAACACCAAAACGCGCAGTAGAAATGGAAGCTGTCCCAATAACTTCAGGATGGTCGGCAACCCTTACCTAATCGCGTTATGTCAGAGTTCCTCGTGATCCGTTCGGAATCTTCAAACGCATCTGCTTTGTTTTAACCGCCAAAGCGCATCGACGTCCCCGAAACCATCCGCTATTCATAGCGGAGGGCGACCATGGGATCGACGCGGGCCGCCCTTCGCGCGGGAATCCAGCATGCGACTGCTGCCGTCCCCGCCAGCAACAACGAAGTAGCCGCGAGTGTCGTCGGATCGTACGCGGTCACCCCCACGAGCTGGGCTCTGATCGTCTGCCCAAGCACTAGGCTCATCGCAATCCCGATCGCCATGCCCACCGCGACCAGCCGCAGCCCGGCGCGGACGACCATTCCGAGAACATCAGCGCGCTCAGCGCCCAAGGCCATGCGGATTCCAATCTCGTGTGTCTTCAGGGTCGTCGAGTATGCCAGCACGCTGTAAACACCTACGGTCACCAG
>Ga0307478_10001287_pt1 | contig 22145 bp, 15 predicted proteins | sample atmos_gasesECM4C_2_FD_203713 | JGI IMG/M metagenome (GOLD analysis project Ga0307478, IMG submission 203713) | Hardwood forest soil microbial communities from Morgan-Monroe State Forest, Indiana, United States - atmos_gasesECM4C_05 | ecosystem: Environmental > Terrestrial > Soil > Temperate... | reverse complement strand
CCTCGTCAACGCCCTGCTCATCCGGCCGTTGCCTTATCGAGCCTCGGACGAGTTGGTCCTGCTCTGGGAAAAATTTCCCGCGCAAGGCCTCGAACGAATCCCAGTCTCCGCGCCTGAGTATCTCGACTACGTCAGGGAAATGAAGACGGTCGATGTCGCGGCGTTCGATTACGTCGATCTCAATCTCACGGGTGGGGAAATGCCGGAGCGGATCGCCAGCGCAGTGGTCGCGCCGAGTTTGTTTCCGATGCTCGGGATCGAGCCGATTCGCGGCCGCGTCTTCACGCCTAACGAATTCGGCGAAGGCAACGACAACGCGGTCGTCATCAGTGAGCGGCTCTGGCAGCGTCGTTTCAATCGCGATCCGGAATTGATTGGCAAACAACTTTCCCTCAACGGCCGCAGCCTCACCGTTGTCGGCATCATGCCGGCGAAGTTCGAGTTTCCGCTGCCAATCTTTAATTTGCAGGGCGGCACATTCGGTCAGCGCGTTGATATTTGGAAACCAATTGCGTTCACGAAAAACGAATTGGAATCGCGAGGCTCACGCAGCTACGGGATGGTCGCGCGATTGAGGCCCGGCGTCACGCTGGCGCAGGCGCGCGCGGAACTGGCGACTGTCATCGCGATTTGGCGGACGCGATATCCGGACAACTACAGCAAGTCGAGTCCATTCGACGCGGCGCTCTACGGTTTCCACGACCAAGTGGTCGGCGAGATGCGGCTCGCGCTCTGGATTTTGTCCGGCGCCGTCGCGCTCGTCTTGCTGATCGCGTGCGCGAACCTGACCACGATGTTGCTGGCGCGGGCGAGCGCGCGGGAGCGCGAATTCGCTATCCGGGTCGCGCTCGGCGCGGGCCCGGGTCGCCTGCTGCGGCAAACTCTGACCGAGAGCGTGCTGCTCGCGCTCATCGGCGGATTTGCCGGAACGCTGCTCGCCATCTGGGGCGTCAATCTTCTGCGGGCTCTCGGTTCGACGACGGTGCCCCGCGTTGCCGACGCGAATCTCGATATTCGCGTCCTCCTGGTCACACTCGTGGTATCCGTTGTTACGGGAATTCTTTTCGGTCTCATTCCCGCACTCTCAACCCTAAGACCGGAATTAACCGAATCCTTGAAAGAAGGCGGACGCGGATCGACCAGCGGCGTGCGCCGCAACCGCGTCCGGAACATTCTCGTGATCGCCGAGATTGCGCTCGCGCTCGTTCTTCTGGTCGCCTCGGGCTTGCTCCTCAAGAGTTTCGTTCGTCTGCAAAACGTTAACCCCGGCTTCGAGCCGCGAAATGTGCTCACGATGGAGGTGTCGTTACCGATCGCGAAGTATCCGCGCGGTAAACCAGTCTCGGATTTTTATGCGGAATTGCTCCGGCACATCCAAGGCATGCCGGGCGTCGAAGCCGCTGGCCTAACGAGTATTCTTCCGCTCAGCGGAAACAACAGTGACAGCTCGTTCGCCATTGAAGGGCGCGACCCGCAGCAACGCGTCTATCCGGACGAGGAAATCCGTTCGATCACGGCCGATTATTTCCAGACGCTCAAGGTGCCTTTGCTCAGCGGCCGTTTCTTCGACGATCGCGATGGCGCCGATGCGCCGCAGACCACCATCGTTAACCGCACGTTCGCCCAGAAATGGTTCCCGAACGAGGACGCCATCGGCAAGCGAATTACCTTTAGCGACACGCGCAAGCCGGATATTAAATGGATTACGATCGTCGGAGTCGTCGGCGACATGCGGCATCGCGGACTCGATCTGGAATCGAAGCCGGAATATTATTTACCGCATCCGCAGAACGCTTATCGCGGCATGATCCTCGCCGTCCGGAGCGCGCAGGATCCGCGCACTCTCACCTCGGCGATCCGAAACGAATTGCGCCGTCTTGATCCGGCATTGCCCGCCGCGAATGTTCGGACCCTCGAAGAAGTCGCCTCCGACTCGATTGCACCGCGCCGTCTTTCCGTGACGCTGCTCGGCGTTTTTGCGGCCATGGCGCTCATCCTCGCTTCGGTCGGAATTTACGGCGTGATGTCGTTCGTGGTCGTGCAGCGAACGCACGAGATCGGAGTGCGCATGGCGCTCGGCGCGCAGCGCTCGGATGTTTTGCGGCTCGTGATCGGCCGGGCGGCGAAGCTTGTCCTCTTCGGCACGATTGCCGGGCTGGTGCTCGGCGTCTTCAGCAGCCAGGCCTTGCGCGCGATGCTCTTTAACGTCGGCGCGTTCGACCTCACGACTTTCGCCGGCGTCACTCTCGCGCTTTGCGTCGTCTCTTTGTTCGCGAGTTACATTCCCGCGCTTCGTGCCACTCGCGCCGATCCGATGATCGCCTTGGGACACGGAGGATAACACTAAAGTATGATCGCCGATCTTCGTTATGCTTTGCGAATGCTGGCGAAATCACCGGCGTTCACTTTCGTCGCAGTCCTGACACTCGGTCTCGCGATTGGGGCGAACACCGCGATCTTCAGCGTGGTCAATGCGGTCCTGCTGCGACCTCTGCCCTATCCGCAGTCGGAACAACTTGTCCGTGTTTTTGGCACGCAACCGACGCTTCCCGAGGCGCCGAGCTCGCCAGCGAATTTTCTCGAATGGCGAACCGAGAACCGGGCGTTCGAGCACATTGCGACCTACATCGGCAAGGGATTCAATCTCACCGGCACGGATAAACCGGAGCGCGTCATCGGCGCACGCGTTTCGAGCGATCTCTTTCAATTGCTCCAGGTGCAACCGGTCCTCGGCCGCGATTTCACCGCGGAGGAAGATCGTGACGGCGCCGAGCGGGTCGTAATCCTGAGCTACGATTTCTGGCAACACCGTTTCGCCGGCGATCCGAACGCGATCCGGCAGACGATCAGGTTGAGCGACCAGACCTACACTATCGTCGGCGTCATGCCGCGCGGTTTCGCTTTTCCGAATACACGCACTCGGATCTGGACACCGGTTGCGTTCAATCCCTCCGAAATCGCCGCCCGCGACACGAATTTCATCGACGTCGTCGCGCGATTGAAGCCGGGCGTTTCGCTCGAGCACGCGCAGGCAAACATGACTGCGGTCGCGCAGAGCCAGGCCCAGCGTTATCCGCAAACCAACGTCGGCGTCGGCGTCAAAGTGGTCCCGCTCCAGGAGCAAATGGTGGGCGATGTCCGGCCGATGCTCGTCGTGCTTTTCGGCGCGGTCGCGTTCGTTCTTCTCATCGCTTGCGCGAATGTCGCCAATCTGCTTCTCGCGCGGGCCGCGGCGCGCCACCGGGAAATGGCGATTCGTGGCGCACTCGGCGCAAGCCGTTCCCGGGTCGTTAGGCTGCTTCTCACCGAAAGTGTTCTCCTGGCAATTGTCGGTGGCGCGATCGGCTTGCTTCTCGCCATCTGGAGCCTCGACCTGCTGGTGTCATTGAAGCCGGCCAACCTGCCGCGCCTCTCCGAGATCGGCGTTAACCGCGCCGTGTTTCTCTTCACGGCGGCTGTGTCCATTTTGACTGGGGTGTTCTTCGGTCTCGTGCCCGCGTGGCAGGTCTCCAAGACCGATCTGAACGAAGGATTGAAAGAAAGCGGCCGTGGAAGCGATGCGCCGCGCCGGCAGCGGATGCGTTCGTTGCTCGTGATCTCGGAAGTGGCGCTCTCGATCGTGCTCCTGGTCGGTGCCGGACTGATGATCCGAAGCTTTGCGCGTTTGCTCGCTGTCGATCCCGGGTTCAAGCCCGACCATGTCTTGACCGCGTTCGTTTCGCTTCCTGTTGCGAAATATTCGAAGCGCGAAGAACAGGTCGCGTTTTTCGATCAGTCGCTTGAGCGACTGCGGAACCTCCCGGGCGTAAGCGCGGCTGGCGTCGTCACCGACATTCCACTCTACGGCGGCAGCTCGACAGGTTTTGACGTCGATGGACGACAGCCAGCGCTGCCGGGACAACGGGCGATGACTGATTATCGGATCATTAGTCCGGATTACTTCGCCGCGATGGGGATGCGCATGTTGAAAGGCCGCGCCTTCACCCATTCCGACAGTGAGACCGCACCCGGCGTTGTCATCATCAACGAAACGCTCGCCACTCGCTATTTCGCCAGCGAAGATCCGATCGGAAAACGGCTGGATCTAAGTGGTCCGAAAGACTTGCGCGAGATCGTCGGAGTCGTAGCCGATGTGCGCAATTACGGCGTCGATGCCGAAGTGAAGCCAGAGGTTTATGTGCCGCTCCTGCAAAGCGCGCCGGAATATCTTGCGAACCTCGTTTCCGCTCTGACCATAGTGATTCGTTCGACTATCGATCCAACCGCGCTCACCCAAACGCTCCGCGAACAAGTTCAGGCGCTCGATAAAGATCAGCCGGTTTCGGCGATCAAAACGATGGAAGGATATCTCGACGAATCGATCGCGCAGCGCCGCTTCAACATGCTGTTGCTCGGTGTGTTCGCCGGCCTGGCGCTCATCCTCGCGGCTGTTGGGATTTACGGCGTCATCTCTTACACCGTCACGCAGCGCACTCATGAAATGGGAATTCGCATCGCGCTCGGGGCCCGCGGCCGTGACATCTTGCGCCTCGTTTTTTCCAGCTCGATGGCGACGAGTATTACCGGCATCGTCATCGGTCTGGCCGCGGCCTTCGCGTTAACCCGGCTGCTGCGAAGTTTGCTTTACCAGGTGACAGCGACTGATCCAGTCGTCTTCGCCACGATTCCGTTGTTGCTTCTCACGGTTGCCGCGATCGCCACTTACATCCCGGCCCGTCGAGCCATGAAGGTTAATCCGATCACCGCCCTGCGAGAACCGTAACATGAACACACTCCTCCAAGATCTCCGCTACGGGCTCAGGATGTTGCTAAAGCACAAAGGCTTCACCGTTATTGCCGTCCTCGCGCTCGCTCTCGGAATCGGCGCGAACACTGCGATCTTCAGCCTGGTGAACGGCGTTCTCCTCCGGCCGCTGCCGTTTCCGGACGCCGAACGCATCATCTCCATCGAAGGAAAAAATCCTACGGCGGCGGGCATTACCGAAAGCAACATCTCGTTTCTCGACTTTACTGATTGGTCGCAACAAACCGATCTCTTCGCGAGCACCGCCGCCTACTGGACCGGTACCGCCAACTTTGGTGCGGATGGGGCGGAGCCGGAACGCGTGCCGCGCGCCGGTGTGACGACCAAGTTCTTCTCTGTGCTCGGGGTCCAGCCTGTGCTCGGGCGAACGTTCGTTCCCGAAGACGACAAAGGGTGGCCGCAAAGCGTCGCGATCATCAGCCACGGCTTGTGGAAACGCCGCTTCGGATCTGATCCGGCCATCGTCGGGAAACAGGTCCAGATGAGCTCATTCCCGCTCACGATCATCGGCGTGATGCCGCCGGGGTTTGAATACCCGGAGCGAACCCAAGTCTGGGTGCCGACCGCGGTCAATCTCAGGGACGAACCGCGCGATAACCGCGTGTGGTCGGCGATCGCGCGTCTGAATACCGGGGTCGATCTGAAGCAGGCGCAAACTCGTCTCAGCGCCATCAACGCGCAGCTCGCCAAACAGTTTCAGGAGACCAACAAAGGTTGGGACGTGCTTGTTTCAACGCTCCACGAACGGCTCGTTCGCGAGGTAAAGCCATCCCTCCTCGCGCTCCTCGGTGCCGTCGGATTCGTGCTGGTGATTGCCTGCGCGAACGTGGCCAATCTCCTCCTCGCCCGCAGCGCCGCGCGGCAAAAGGAAATTGCGATCCGGGCCGCGATGGGCGCGAGCCGCACGCGCGTTCTTCGGCAGATGCTGACCGAGAGCATCCTGCTCTCGGCGATCGGCGGAATCGCGGGACTCGTCCTCAGTATTTGGTTAACCGATTTGCTGACGTCGATGTTGCCCGAAGGCGCACCGCGGCTCGGGCAGATCGGGATTGATTATCGCGTCCTGACGTTCGCTCTCGGCGTCTCGGCGCTTACCGGCATTCTCTTCGGCATCGTCCCGGCACTTCAAGCCTCGAAGCTCGACGTTGCCAGCGCATTGAAAGAAGGCGGACGCAGCGGCGAAGGACATCGCCGGACGAGCGCGCGCAGCCTGCTGTTGATTGGTGAGGTCGCCCTCTCGCTGATGCTGCTGGTCGGCGCTGGATTGCTCATCAAGAGCTTCCTCCGTCTCCAGGAGGTGCGGCCGGGCTTCAACGCGCACAACGTTCTCACCGCCCAGCTGGCGTTGCAGGGTCCGAAATACAAAAATGATCAGCAGTGCGTGGAATTTTTCCGGCAACTGAAAGAACGGCTGGAAGTGGTGCCGGGCGTGCAAGCGGCGGGAGGCAGCGTCAATCTTCCGCTCGACGCGAGTGGTTATGGGATTGGACGCGGGTTTATTCCGGAAGGCCGGCCGCTCACGGTGGATGAAAATAGGGATGCGATGTTCTCCACCATCACGGGCGATTATTTTCGCGCGCTCGAAATTCCGCTGCTTTCCGGACGCACCTTCGAACCTCGCGACAATGCTGACGGACCGAAGGTGGTAATCATCAACGAAACGACCGCGAAGCGTCACTTCGGTTCGCCCACAGCCGCGATTGGCAAACGCCTCAGCATCTGGTCTGCATTTCGAGGGCGTCGCCGCGATGAAAAATTCATGCGCGAAATTGTCGGGGTAGTCGGCGACACTAAGACCGGTTCTCTTACCGGCGAGGGCGGCGCGCAAGTCTACGTTCCACACGCCCAGGACTCGCAGTGGAATTTCATGGGGCTCGTGATTCGGACGGCTGGCGATCCGGCCGCCTTCGCAACCACTTTGCGACGCGAAGTGCAGGCGCTCGACAAGGACCAGCCAATCTACAACGTCCGGACGATGGACGATGTCGTCGCGAACTCGTTAGGTACGCGGCGCGTGTCGATGCAGCTCTTTGCCGTCTTCGCCATCGCGGCCCTGCTCCTGGCCGCCATCGGGATTTACGGGGTCATGGCCTACTCAGTCACGCAACGCACCCACGAAATCGGCATTCGGATGGCGCTCGGCGCCCAGAAATCGGATGTGCTCGGCCTGGTTATTCGCCAGGGCATGACGCTCAGTGTGATCGGCGTCGTGGTCGGTCTGGGAGGCGCGTTCGTCCTTACGCGCTTGATCGCCAATCTTCTCTTCGGAGTAGCGGCGACCGATCCGCTGACCTTTATCGCAATTCCCTTGTTGCTCCTTTTCGTCGCGCTGGTTGCTTGTTACCTGCCAGCGCGGCGCGCCGCGCGTCTGGACCCGAAGATAGCCCTGGCGCAGAGCTAAAAAACTTATGTCAATGATCACACTCAAACATCTGGAGCGTTTTTATCCGCTCGCGAAAGGGAAATTCTTTTACGTCCTGCGCGACATCAACCTGGAGGTCAACGAAGGCGACTTCGTTTCCATCATGGGCCCATCCGGCGCCGGGAAATCCTCACTTCTCCATATTCTTGGCATGCACGATCACGCCTGGACCGGCGAATATTTCTTCGACGACGTGGGCGTCCACAACCTGAAGCCGAAAGAGCGTGCGACGTTACGGAACGAGAAGATTGGCTTTGTTTTCCAAGCCTACCATCTCCTCGACGACCTGACCGTTTACGAGAACCTCGACATCCCACTTTCCTATCGCCACGTGAGCAAGGCTGGCCGCGATTCGATCGTGTGCGACACCCTGGATCGCTTTCACATCGTCGGGAAGAAGGACCTGTATCCACGCCAGCTTTCCGGCGGGCAACAACAGCTCGTCAGTATCGCCCGCGCGATGATCGCGAATCCGAAATTGATCCTGGCCGACGAACCGACCGGCAACCTGCATTCGGATCAGGGAAAGGAAATCATGGAGATGTTCAAGAATCTGAACAGCCAGGGCACCACCATCATTCAAGTGACGCACTCGGATGTGAACGCCGCCTACGGGAACCGGATCATCCAACTGCGGGACGGGTTCATCGTATGAAGCTCCAAGTTCCAACATCTAAGCTCCAGAGAAGCTCCAAGCTCCAAAGGCGAGGAGTTGCCGCCGCGGCTTTGGAGCTTGGTGCTTGGAATTTCCCTGGAGCTTGGTGCTAGGAATTTGGAGCTCTTCTTGATGCTAACCGATCTCAAATTCGCGTTCCGGATGCTGATCAAAGCTCCGGGTTTCTCGATCATCGCTATTCTCACGCTCGCGCTCGGCATCGGCGCTAACAGCGCGATCTTCAGCGTGATCGACACCGTTCTGCTGCGACCGTTGCCGTTCAAGAACCCGGACGAAATCGTGATGATCTGGGGGCGCTACGTGAACGACAGCGGACCGGTCCGGGGCAACGTCCATTCGTTTCCGGATTTCACCGATTTGCGCGATCAAAGCCAGACCATCTCCGCGATGGCGGCGTATACGCGGACGGCGGGAACGCTGACGTATGCGGAAGACGCGAGGTATTTGGAAGGCGTCGCGATCACGCCGGAGGTCTTCGGCGTTCTGGGAGTGCAGCCAATGCTGGGCCGCGGCTTCAGCCAGGATGACGCCAAGAACGAAGCGGACCGCGTGGTCGTGTTGAGCTATCAACTTTGGCGGACGGCTTTCGGCGGCGATCCGAATATCGTCGGCCAGCAAATCAGTCTTTCGTCCCGTTCTCACACGGTCATCGGCGTGATGCCGCCGAGCTGGAAATTTCCGGTCGAAGACGAGCACATCGATTATGCGCTGCCGTTGCAATACCTCGGCGTGCAAACCTTGAACAATCGCGGCGCGCACTTTCTGAGCGTCGTGGGCCGCCTGAAGCCGGGCGTGCCGATTCAAAAGGCGGAAGCAGAGCTGACTTCGATCGCCAGTCGTCTCTCGAAACAATATCCCGACACGAACCTGAATTTCGCCGGTTGCGCGGTGGTGACGCTGCATAACGATGTGGTCGGTGAAGTGCGCCCGGCCTTGATCGTCATGTTGGGCGCCGTCGCGCTCGTCCTGCTGATAGCGTGCGCGAACGTGGCGAATCTTCTTCTGGCCCGGGCCGCTTCGCGCAGCCGCGAGATCGCGATCCGGACGGCGCTCGGTGCGAGCCGCGTTCTCGTGATCCGGCAATTGCTTTGTGAAAGCCTTCTCCTCGCCGTGCTTGGTGGAACCGCCGGGTTACTCCTCGCCTGGTGGGGCGTCGATCTTCTCGGCGCGGCCGGACCGCAGGGATTGCCTCACCTTGGCCAGATCAAAGTGAACAACACGGTCTGCGCGTTCACCTTCGTCCTCGCTATTGCGAGTACGCTGCTCTTTGGCCTCATCCCCGCGCTTCAGGTTTCGCGTCCGAGCGTAAACGAATCGCTCCAGCAAGGCGCCAAAGGTTCGACCGGCGGATTGCACACGAATCGTCTCCGCGCTTTTCTCGTCGTCTCGCAGGTTTCGCTGTCTCTGCTGCTGCTGGCGGGCGCGGGCCTGTTGATTAAGAGCTTCCTCAATCTGCGCGCGACTAATCCCGGGTTCGATCCCGAGCGCCTGATGACGCTCCAGATTAATCTGCCGAAAATTCGTTATCCCGAGCTCGATCAGCAGATTCGCGCGCACGACGCCATCATGGAGAAACTCGCGGCGATTCCCGGCGTCGAGTCGGCGGGCGGGGTGAATCCGCTGCCGTTAGGCGGGAACATCCGGAGTCAATCGATGATGGTGAGCGGAGCGGCGCCGCTGCCGCGAGGCAATCACCCGGGCGCCGGTTACCTGATGGTGAAACCCGATTATTTCAAGGCGATGAAGATCCCGCTGCTCCAAGGCCGCGCGTTCACCAAGGCCGACACGAAGGATTCGCCGCGGGTGGTGATGATCAACGAAGCGTTCGCGAAAAAATATTTCCCGGACCGGAACCCGATCGGCCAGCAGGTGATGATCGATCAGCCGCAAAACCAGGTCGCGACCTGCGAAGTCGTCGGCATCGTCGGCGATTCGCGGCACGACTCGCTCGCGGCACCGCCGGGCGCGGAAATGTACGTGCCGTTTTCGCAGGACCCTGGCCGCAGCCTCGATGTCGTCCTGCGTGTAACCTCGACGAACCTGATGGGTCTCAACGCCGACGTGAAACGCGCGGTCCACGAAGTGGACAAGGACCTCTTCGTTCCCACGCTGGAGCCGATGACGACCTTTCTCTCGACCCAACTGGCTCAGCCGCGTTTCAACATGATGTTGCTCGCGGTCTTCGCCGGCGTGGCCATGATCCTGGCGGCGATCGGCATTTACGGTGTCATCGCCTACAGCGTCACCCAACGGACCCGCGAGATCGGAATTCGTATGGCTCTCGGCGCGCAGAAAAGCCAGATGCTGAGGATGGTTCTGCGGCAGAGCCTCACGCTCGTGATCGTTGGAATCGTGATCGGATTTCTGGTGGCGCTCGCTGCCACGAGAGTCATGGCAACGCTGCTCTACGGCGTCAGCGCGAACGACGTTTCGATTTACGCCGTGGTGATCCTGTTGCTCGGCGTGGCCGCGATGCTCGCGAGTTACGTGCCCGCCCGTCGCGCCATGAAAGTCGATCCCATGGTAGCGCTTCGGTATGAGTGAACGTCATTTTCCTTATGATTACTGATCTCAAATACGCGCTCCGGTCGTTAGGCAAGCGGCCCGGTTTCACTATCGTCGCCATCCTCACGCTCGCGCTCGGCATTGGCGCTTCGACCGCCATCTTCAGCGTGGTCGATGCGGTCCTGCTGCGGCGCCTGCCCTATCCATCGCCGGAACGCCTCGTCGAGGTGGCGGAACTAAGTGACGCGGGCCGCGGCATGCCGTTCGCGGAAGCGAACTTCAATGATCTGACTGCGCGGAGTCGCAGCTTCGAAGCGATGGCGACCTATACTCGGAGCCCCGATGCTGTCGCGGGCGGCACGGAACCGGTGCGGACAAATGTCTCCGGCGTCTCAGCCGATTTCTTTCGCGTCCTCGGTGTCGCACCAGCCCTCGGCCGCCTCATTTCGGCTGAGTCGTTAGGCGAAGACAAACAGGTCGCGGTGGTCAGCTACGGTTTTTGGAAACGAATGCTCGCGGGCCGGACGAACCTGGAGGGAACTTCACTCCGGTTCGGCAATCGCAGTTTCGCCGTGATCGGAGTGCTCCCGCCGGGGACGGAGTTTCCCGCGGGAGTCGACGTTTGGTTTCCGAGCTCGATCTTCCCGCCTTACGAATCGCGGACGGCACATAATTTCCGCGCCATCGCGCGTCTGCGCCTGGGTATTTCCTTTGAGCAGGCGAACGGCGAAGTCGCGTCGATTGGCCGCGCGTTGAAGGCGCAATACGGTTCGCAGACGGACGCGGCCAGTTTCGGGTTGCTCTCGTTCCGCGAGCGTTTCGTCCGCGACATTCGCAGTGTTCTGCTGGTTCTCTGCGGTGCTGTCGGATTGCTCCTCGCAATCGCCTGCTCAAACGTGGCGAATCTTCTGCTCGTGCGCGCAACCGCAAGGCGCAAGGAGGTGGCGTTGCGCGCCGCCCTTGGAGCCTCGCGTGCCAGACTGGCGCGACAGTTCATTGTCGAAGCATTGGTGCTCACGCTCGCCGGGGGTGTGATCGGCAGTCTGCTCGCGGCGTGGAGCGTGCGGCTGATCGTCGGGCTTTATCACGGCAATCTCCCTCGCATCGGCGAGATCGGTGTAAGCACAAACGTACTTCTCTTCACCTTCGCGATTTCGGTGCTGATCGCAGTCGTGCTCGGCCTCGTGCCCGTGATCCATGCGTCGCATCAGCGTTTCCAAGACGATTTGCAGGATGCGGGACGTGGCACGTCGAGTGGAGTCCGGCAAACGCGGGCGCGCAACCTCCTCATCGTGGCTCAAGTCGCGTTGACCTTGCTGTTGCTGGTCGGCGCCGGCTTGCTCGGCCGAAGTTTCCAACGGCTGCTCTCGGTGGATCCGGGATTTCGCGCGGAAAGCCTCGTGGCCATGACGGTGTTGCTGCCGCAACCCGAAGAGCCGGCGGCGATGCGATCGCTGGCCCAATTCTATCACGTTTTATTTGAGCGAATCGCAGCCTTGCCCGGCGTAACGAGCGTCGGCGGCACGAGCGCGCTGCCGATGAGCGGCAACGGCGCGAACGGCACCTTCCTCGAAATGCGCAGCGGCCAGGAGCCGGCGAACATGAAGGAATTTATCCGGCAAATGGACGCGCTTTCACCGAGCGAGCGGTCGCGGGACGCGGACTATCGCGTGGCGAGCTCCGGCTATTTCGCGGCCATGGGCATTCCGCTGGTGCGCGGGCGGCTTTTTCAGGAGAGCGATGGACCGGACTCGGCGCATGTGGCGGTCGTGAGTCAGTCGCTCGTGAAACGCTATTGGCCTAACGAGGACCCAGTCGGCAAACAGATCGAATACGGGAACATGGACGGCGATCTCCGTTTGCTGACCATCGTTGGGATCGTCGGCGACGTTCGCGATAACGGCCTCGATCGCGATCCGCGGCCGACCGTTTACACAAATTACTTCCAGCGGCCGGCGGGGACGGCGGAGTTCTCCATCGTGGTGCGCGGACAGGGCGATGTAGCTAGCCTGACGAGTGCGATGCGGCGCGAAGCGCGCGCTCTCAATCCGGAAATGCCGACAAAATTCGAGACGATCCAGGAGATCGTTTCCGCGTCGTTCGACAATCGCCGCTTCAGCATGGTGATGGTGGGTCTCTTCGCCGGGTCGGCCCTTATCCTCGCGATGATCGGTCTCTACGGCGTGATGGCGTACATCACTTCGCAACGGACGCACGAGATCGGAATCCGGATGGCGCTCGGCGCCCAACGTTTCGACATGTTGCGAATGATTTTCCGGCAAAGTTTCACGCTGGTTTTGTGCGGCGTGGCCATCGGAATTCTCGCCTCAATCGGTCTGACCCGCGTGCTCGGGACCATGCTCTATGGCGTCGGCGCTACCGATGTCGTGACGTATGCCGGTGTAGTCGGTCTGCTGATAGTAGCCGCGGCGCTCGCGAGTTATCTTCCGGCGCGGCGCGCCATGAAGGTCGATCCGATGGTGGCGCTGCGCTATGAATAGCCGCGCCGGTTTCACCCTGGCAGCAGCCTTCATCGCTTTGTTCTCGCAAAGCGCGTTCGCTATCGAACCGCTGGAAGAAAGCGTCGTGCAGGAATACGACGTCGATGCCGATGTGACGCTGCGGGTCGAAAACGTCGACGGCTCCATTCGCATTTACGCGGCCGACGCGCCGCGAATCTTGATCCAGGCGATCAAGAAAGCGTATACCTCGGAGCGTCTGCGGGGAATCGTGGTGGATGTAAAGGCGACGCGAAACAGCGTCGCCATCACCACGACATATCCGCCGCGAAAAAATCTGCTCAGCGATCGATCCGGCACCGTCGATTACATCATCGTGGTGCCGCCCACGGCCCGGATCACGCGGCTCGAGCTCGTGAATGGAGAGCTGCTCGTGGACGGCTTGCGCGGCGGCAGAGCGACCGCGCACCTGGTGAACGGCTGGCTCTGCGGGCATAACTGTTTCGCCGATCTCAATCTCAGTCTGGAGACCGGCCGAATCGACTTCGCTTACGATTGGTGGGAGAACTACAAATTTTCCGTCAAAGCCGCCAGCACCCGCGGCAATGTGCGCGCGATCCTTCCGAGCGATTGTTCCGTCATGCTCAACGCGACGGCGCTGCAAGGCCGCATCGCGAACGGGTTTGCCGAAAAGAAATCGTCGTCCGGCGGTATTATTCATTCGATTTCCAGCGTGATCGGTCCCGAGGCCGAAGCGGCGATCGCGCTCGAAGCCGGACGCGGAAATATCCGAATCGACAAGATGAACTACTGAGGGGGTCGACCAAATTACTTCGACGTGCGGGCCAGTTCTTCCCGCGCGCGGCGGTCCTGCTCCGCTTTCACGAGCAAACCGAGCCGCCGGTAGCATTGCTCCCGTTTTTCTAACGCCGTAACCGTCTGGTTCGTCTCGAGTGCGTGCGTGAGCGAATCGATCGCCGACAGCGTTTCGCCGCGCGCCATCTCCAGCTCGCCGCGATATTGCCACGCAGTCGAGAAATTCGGATCGAGCTCCGTCGCGCGCTTGATTTGCTCGAGCGCTTCCGGGGCGCGGCCAAGCTTTGTCAGGGCATAGCTCGCCTCCGCGCTCGCGCCCGCCGCCTTCGGGTCGAGCGTCACGGCGGTCTCCGCGTCCTGCAAGGCCAGCGCAGGCTGGCCCATTTCGTTCAGTTGCCAGGCGCGCGACACATACAACTCCGCGTTGTTCCGTTCCGCCGAGATTTCGGAATCGAGCCGGCCAATCGTCTCGAGAAACTCGGGCGTCAAAGTCTCCAGCCGAATGAGCCTGTAAACCGACAGCTTCTCGCATTCATCGGCGCGGCCCAGCGCGATCAAGGCGAGTGCTTGAAATAATTTCGGGCGGACTGCCCAGGTTCCGATTTTTCCGGCGGCTTCCGCATCTTCGAGCGCAAGCTCGGGATCTTCGGCGCGCAGAAACAGAAGCGCGCGGTCGGCCAGCAGTCCCGCGTCGTTCGGCGAGATGGCGAGAGCGGAATCCAGCTCGCGAATCTCGGCGAGGAATTTACCTATGCGTTCGAGCAGCTTCGCGCCGCGCTGGACTTCCGGGTCGTCCGCGGCGAGGGCCCGCGCTTTCTCGAGATCTTCAAACGCATCGTGCCAGCGATGCAGACGGCGCCGGCACAAGGCCCGATTGATGCGCGCGATCGCGTTCTCCCGCGCCGCAATGAGTGCAGTCCAGGCCGCGTCTTCTTTCGCCCAAAATTGCTGGCGTTTCTCCAACCGCGCGATCTTTTCCAGCACGCGAACGTTTTTCGGATCGGCGCCGGCGACTTTTTTCCAGGCTTCAATCGCAACGGCATCGTTCTGTTCCGCGGCCGCGAGGTCGCCGGCGTATTCATCGAGATTCAGCGACGGCTTCAGCATCGTGCGCCGCCATTCATCGAGCGTCTGTTTCACGCCGTCGAGATCGCGCATTCCAAACTGCGCCCGGACCAGCCGGTCCCATGAGCCATTATCGTGCGGCTTCAGTTTCAAGTGACGCCGGGCCAGATCCGCGGCGCGCTCGTAGGCCTGCTCTTCCAGCGCCTTATGCAGTTCGGCCCGCAGCGCTTTCTCATCCTTCGACGCCGCGCGATGGCACCCCGGCAACGTCAAGAGCGCAGAGGCAATTAACAACACCGCGACGGCGCAAGCTTGACGCAGGAATCGAAACCGCATTGGCTCAAGGTTCTTCAGCAATCGAAAATCGGAAATCTAAAATCGAAAATTCCCATCATGCCTTCGTTCGACATCGTTTCGGAAGTGGACGCGCAGGAGATTGATAACGCCCTGAATCAAGCGCGCAAGGAACTGGCGACTCGCTTCGATTTCAAGGGGAGCGTCGCCGAGATCGTGGCCGAGAAAGACAAGATCACGCTCACGGCCGAGGATGCGTCGCGGCTCCGCGGCCTGCGCGAGATCGTGATTGGGAAGCTGGGCAAACGCGGCGTCGATTTGCGAAATATCGAACAGGTCGAGCCCGCCATCTCGCCGCTCGGGCACGCGCGGCAGGAGTTGAAGATTCAGCAAGGGCTCGAAGGCGACAAGGCGAAGGAAATCATCCACGCGATCAAGGGCCAGAACTTCAAGGTCCAGAGCCAGCTCCAGGAACGTCAGATTCGTGTGACCGGAAAAAAACGGGACGATCTCCAAGCCGTGATCGCCTTTGTCCGCAGCCGCGATTTCGGCGTGGCGACGTATTTTAAGAATTTCCGGGACTGACGTTGCCAAAGTGACTAAATTGGCAAAGACGGATGCACAGGAACAAATGAAAGGAAGCGCTAATTCCTCTCGTGATAAGTTCCGTCGACTCGCAGTCGTGGACATAGATCCTGCTGGAATCCTAGGGTTGGAGAGAGATTCTGATTATCTTAGGTGCTTGCTTCGGGTAATAAGAGCTGCCGACGCAATCTTCTGGCGTCAGGTAGCGCCTTGTATCGATTACCAACTGCTCCTTCAGCAGGCCGGTGTCGATCACGAACTAAAAGAGCTCCTTCTTTTCAATCATGGCCCCTATGATCGGCTTGCTAACAACGCGCCTTTCCTACCTGTTCCGCCGAGATCTCCTGGTGGAGGCTTCTATCCCGCCGATTTGACCCGGCAAGAATTTCTGAACTATGTCGAACGTCATAAGAGGTCGAGGGACAACCTAGAGTCAACTTATACCATCATCCGAAGAAGAAATGGACGCTTGGTTGCAATTCCATTTCATAAGGCGTACGAGGATTTGTTACGAAAGCTTACTAATTCCCTTATCAAAGTCGCGAAATTAGAGGTTCACTCCGCGTTTAGGAAGTTCTTGATTCAGCGAGCACGGGATCTTCGAATAGATGACTTTTCTGCGAGTGATGCGTTGTGGGTTAATTTGATGGACAATCCGATAGACCTCGCTGTCGGACCCCATGAAGTCTATGAGGATGAACTCATGGGATTGAAGGCAGCCTACGAGGGAATCCTTTTGAAACGAGATTTCGAAGCCACGCGGAAGCTTGGGCGTTTCCAGCGTGAGTTGCCGAAGATGTGTGCTTCACTGGAGCGTCGACTCGGGCGGTCACTGGCAGTACGCCGAGACCGCGTTAGGATCAGTGTTGCTGAGCTGGCTTACGCGGGGGGAGATGCACACGCCGCGATCCCGGCGATCGCTTTCACTTTGCCTAACGACGAGCGCACTATTGAGGAAGTGGGTACGCGACAAGTGATCTTGCGAAACATTTTGGAGGCCAAGTTTCGACTGGTGGGATGGCAGATTCTTGGCCGCGTCATTCTGAGCCCGCCGATAGAAAAAGATTTGGCATTGCAAAGTTTTGTCACATTTACCTTGTTACATGAGATAGCGCATTCAATCGGTCCCCACCGCATTGTAAAAGACGGAGCGAAAACGACTGTAAATCGATGCTTGAAGCAGCACCACTCAGTATTGGAAGAGACGAAGGCGGAGACGTTGGGAGCATGTTTGACATTACAGACGATAAGCGCTGCCGATCTGCCAACGTTTTTGAAGACGTACGTGGGCGAATTAGTGCGCCCAATTCGATTTGGAATTGAGGAAGCACACGGAGGGTCGAGCGCGATTCAGTTCAATTACCTTTTGCGGGCTGGCGCGATTGCAGTGAATGCTACTTCTGGCAAGATTAAGATCAACCACGTTGGGTTTGAGGATACCTTGTGCGCATTGGCTGGGAATGTCTTAACAGCCCAAGAAGACGGAGATTTTGACGCCGCAGACCGATTGATCCGTAGGTTTCGGGTTATGAGCTGTGAGCTTAAAGCAGTGATGCGACAAACCCAAGATCTACCCTTGGACATAAGAGTTCGCTTTCGTAGCGATTTATCGATCTGGGGGCTCAATCTCGGCGTTTCGAAGTCCGGTTTCAGGCAAGGAGAGTGAATTCTCTTACGCCTGCTTTCACGAGCGGCTTGAGATCGGGATCTGTTTTAGCCTCTGAAAGATTTGTTGGATCAAGTTTGACAGATTCTTTGAGGTCATTCCAGCCATCCTTGAACAATTGCTCTTTTGCGACAGGGTCCTCTTGCTTGTTTCCCCACAGCGCTCTGTAACATGCTCGATTAAAAAGAAGCGCGGCGTCATCTACATCGGGTAAAATACCGGCTTTGCGCCTAGCTTCGAGGAATTCGGTCAAGATGCGAATTGCCGAAGGATAATCTTCAAAAATGATGTAGAGCCTTGCCAAATAAATTCCGATCGTGCGTATGGTTGGATAATCCTTCCGCAGGGCGAGCAGTTTCTCGATGACCCCTCGTCGTTCTGCGTCCACGGATCGGTCATCATCCGTGTGACCGTCCAAGACTGCGGATGCGGTAGTCAGCACGTCCGCAAGGACCGCGAGCTTTTTTGATTCGTCTGCCAGGAGCCGTCTCGACTCGTCCCGAACCCCGGCGGTTTCTTCTTTAACTAACTCTTTCATTTGGTTCTCGAGCCTGTTGCTTGCCAGTCTCAATATTCGAATGCCGGCGAACCCCGCAGCGATGGCCGTTCCCGCCAGAAGTACGTCTGTTTTCGGTCCATCCAGTCCGTTTTGGAGTTTGTCGTCCAGCGATAGGAGAACGCCAAAAGATATGGAGCCTCCAACCCCCCAGAGCCCGCCGACAGTAACTGCCCAAATCAAACGCCACACATTTCCATAAGCTTCGACGCCTTTCTCGAGAACGCTGCGAATAGAAACTTCCCCCAACATGGCAAGAATTCCCCCAAAGGCACCAAACCAGGCAAGCCAATTGATGACTGCCCACACCGCGTCGTTAGTATTGGGGTTTGGCACGTCTAGAATCCCAAAAACGCCAATTCTGGCTGATCGGTTGGTGATGGTCAATCAAACAAACGGCAGCGCTTGATTTCAATAGAAGGCCCCGCGATGGATGGAAAGGAGGCTTGTGACCTCGGTTTATCCGCCCTGCACCGGCGGCATGATCGAAATCTGGTCGTTAGGCTTCATCAGGTAATCGCGTTGCACAAACTCGACTCCAACCGCGACCAGAATGCTTTTATCCCATTCGCGCAACGCGGGCGTGCGCGAGTAGAGCATCTCGAGAAGATCAGCGACCTTCGTTCCTTCCGGAACGTCCAGGTCGACTCGCGACAATCCGGCGAGATCGCGCAGCCGCGAGAAAAACTGCACGTGCACTTTCATGCTGAGCGTCAGGCCGTCGCTGCGATCAGATTTTTCCGGAGCACGCCAATGCACGGCAGGTTCCGGTAGCGTTCCATGTAATCGAGCCCGTAACCGACCACGAATTCATCCGCGATCTCGAAGCCGATATAGTCCGGCTTTACCACACGCAGACGCGTTTTTTTCTTGTCCAGCAGCACGCAGATGCGAACGCTCTGCGGGCCGAGGGATTCGATTTTTTCGCGAATCGTGGCCAGTGTGACTCCGCTGTCGAGAATGTCATCCAGGAGAAGAATGTGCCGTCCGGCGATATCGGGAAGCAACACCTGGCGGAAAATCAGCTCGCCGGTTGTCTTGGTTCCTCCGTGGTAGCTCGCGACGCTGAGGCAATCCAATTTCAACGGCAACGGAATGCGCCGCAGCAAGTCTGCCATCAGGATGACGCTGCCGTTCAGGATCGCGATCACCGTCAATTCCCGGTCGCGGTAATCGTGGGAAATTTGAGCTGCTAATTCGTCCAGCCGTCGATGGATTGTCGCTTCGTCGAAAAGAACGCGCTCGAGATCTTCCTGCATTGTTCGTGACTATCCGGCCTTCGCCGCTTCGTGCGAAGTCAAAATTTACCGCTGATTGCGAACGCCCGGCTGATCGCTAGCGTGCGGGCGATGTCCATGCGCGTGCACAGTGAGCCGATCGCGGTTCGGACGAAAGGCAAAGGGACCTACGAAATCACGGAGCCCGTCCAGAAGATTGTTGATCGGAGCGGGATCGCGGGAGGAACCGTGACGGTGTTTGCTCAGCACACCAGCTGCAGCCTCGTCATCATGGAAAATGCCGCGCCCGCCGCCCGGCGCGATCTGGAGGAGTTCTTCGAGCGTCTCGCTCCCGAGAACGCCGAGTACGAGCACGACGATGAAGGACCGGACGACAGCACCTCCCACATTCGCATGGCGCTCACGCGCACGAGCGAAGTTATCCCGGTGGCGAACTCGCGAATGCAACTGGGCGCCTGGCAGGGAATTTTTTTGTTCGAACACCGGAGGGCGCCGCACACGAGGAAAATCGTAGTGACCGTGATGGGCGAATAAATGTCGTCATTCCGAGCGAAGTCGAGGAATCCCGGGATGGAAACTTTAAGGCAACGCCACGGGATCCCTCGACTTCGCTCGGGATGACGGCGTGGCATAAATCGCGTCGACCAGCCGCAGTGATTTCTCGTTAGGCAAAAGCGATTGCTCCATCTGGTTCATCACATACGCGAACGAGATTGCGTTCTCCGGATCGGCGAAGGCGTTGCTGCCGCCGGCGCCCGGATGGCCAAACGCAGAAGACGACGGACCGAAGATCCGTTGCGGAGCGTCTGGCGAATCTTTCATGAACCCGGCGGAGAACGCGGTCGGGATTTGCAGGATGCGATCGATGCCGGAAGTCAGCGTCGTGGTCATGAGCGCAATCGTTTCCGAGGCAAAATAGCGGCGCCCATCAAGAACTCCGTCGTTCGCCAGCATCCCATAAAACTTTGCGAGCGACGAAGCGTTGCCGATTCCGCTGAAGGAGACAATGTTCGCCGCGCGATTTTCCGCTGTGTTCATCGCCGCAATGGAATGGAGTCCAGCCGGCGAGGTGAATGTTTTGCGGACGAGGGTTCCCGGGGTCGCCAGGTCGCGATAAAACTCGGCCGGTGTCTGTTCGCCGCCGGCTTTGGCGGCGTAGATGGTGGCCGCGCGATTTTGCTCCGCCTCCGGCAATCCGATCCAGATGTCGAGATCGAGCGGCTCCGCGAATGTGCTTCGCCAGTATTCGCTAACTCGCTTGCGGGTGATTCGCCGGGTGAGCTCGTCCACCAGAAATCCAAACGTGCGGGCGTGATAACCATGCGCCGTGCCCGGCAGCCAAAGCGGCGCCTGCTTTTCGAGCGCCGCAATTACCGCAGAATAATCAAGGACCTCGGCCGGTTCATCCACCGCGCTCAGTCCGGCCTGGTGCGAGAGCAGTTGTTCGATCGTAATCGCGCTCTTTCCCGCCTGCGCGAACTCCGGCCAGAATTCTGCGACACGGCGTTCGAGCGAGATCGCGCGCTCTTGCAGGGCATGGAGCAGGCACGCGCTGCCCAACCCTTTCGTTGCTGACCAAAACAGAACGATCGTGTCTGCCGTCCACGGCTGTTCGCGCTTCGCGTCCCGAAATCCGCCCTGCAATTCGACGAGCGACTTCCCGCGTTGCCAGACAGAAACCGCCGCGCCGAGTTCGCCAAACTGCGCGAAGTTTTCCTCGAATAAGGTTGCGAGGTGTTCGCGATTCACCGTCGAGCGTAAGCCAGGGAGCGGCGGTTTGAAACCGCCGACCTAACAAATCGGCGATTGAAAATCGCCCCTCCTTGATGCTTGGCGTTTGGTCAACGCCTGCCATTGGAATCCGCGTCCTCAGATCACCGCGTGGAGCGCCTTGAGGTCGGGATCCTTCTTCGCCAGGTCGCGGAAGGAGCTGTCCATCTTGAAGCTGATCTGCAGGTTCGTTTCGGCGTCGTGGACGTTGCCGAGAAGCGCTTCGTAACATCCCATGTTGTAATAATAGATCGGCTCTTTCAAGAGCGCGACGGGACCGGTGACGAGAAGTTTTTTGGCTTCGGCGGTTTTGCCAAGTTGGTGGAGGCAAAATCCGGCATGGAGAAATCCGGCGCCGGCATCGGGAGCGACCCGGCAAAGTCTTTGACTGACGCGAAGGGCGAGCGCCCATTTCTTCTTTCGCATCAAATGATGCAGCCGGAGCTGAAGGACTTCCGGGCGGTTCTGGTAGCGCTTGTCGATGGCGTCGAGTTCGGCGAGCGACTCGCGCGTCATGCCCAGCTCTGCGTAGCCGCAGGCCGCCTGCAACTGCCATTCAAACTGCACGGTTTCCTATTTAGCACATCGCTTGCCAAGGGGTTTTGGAGCGCACGGTAGTTGCCGGGCTTGCGATCGCCGGGCTCGACGATCCCGGCTACAATAAGAGCGCTTCGAGTTCAGTCAGCCTTTGGTTGAACAACTGGAGCGTGCTCTCGATGGGAGCGGAGGTCCTCATGTCCACGCCAGCAGCGCGGAGCGTCTCGAGCGGGAACTTCGAGCCGCCCGATTTCAGAAAATCAAGATACGCTTCGACCGCTCCCGGTTGTTTCGTGAGCACTCGCTCTGCCAGCGCGACGGCCGCCGAAATCCCGGTTGCGTACTTATAGACATAGAACGCGTTGTAGAAATGGGGGATCCGCAGGCACTCGAGATCGAGCTCCGGATCGAGCACGACGCCGGGGCCGAAATAGGCCTGAAGCAGCGCGTGGTATTCCGATTTGAAAACGTCGAGCGTCAGGGCATCGCCCCGTTCTTCGATCGCGTGAATGATTTTCTCGAACTCGGCGAACATCGTCTGGCGGAAGAGCGTCCCGCGGATGTCGTCGATCTGGCGATTGATGATGTAGGCGCGCATCTTTTTGTCGGTTGTCTTTTCGAGGAGATGATGCGTCAGCAATTCCTCGTTAAAGGTCGAGGCAACTTCGGCCAGGAAGATCGGGTAATTGTAATCTTGGAATCGCTGCGACCGTTGCGCGAACCAGGTATGCATCGAATGCCCGGCTTCGTGC
>Ga0307478_10001286_pt1 | contig 22147 bp, 21 predicted proteins | sample atmos_gasesECM4C_2_FD_203713 | JGI IMG/M metagenome (GOLD analysis project Ga0307478, IMG submission 203713) | Hardwood forest soil microbial communities from Morgan-Monroe State Forest, Indiana, United States - atmos_gasesECM4C_05 | ecosystem: Environmental > Terrestrial > Soil > Temperate... | reverse complement strand
GTCGCACGCTCTTCCGGTGGCACGATTGTGTTAAAGATGGGGTCGTAGGGAACGAGATTCTTCACGTTCACATCTGGGCGATCATCGAAGTTAATTTCGACTTCCGTGATTTTGCCGCCCGCTAACTTCAGCCGAGTGCCAATATAAACAACCTTCCCGCTGCTCGTATCAGCAGTTACGTGTTCGATTACATTGCCCTTAAGGGCATCCGCATACACAGCTTCCGACAGAATCTTTTTGACGTCGGACCACTTGCTGTTGGCTAGGCTGATGGCCTGTGCGTTTTCGCGAATTTGAGCGTTGGCAGCTAGAGGAACTTTTTCTGAGGTATGCGCCAACATATTTGCGTTGAATTGTTTTGCATGTTCCAAAAGGGAAGCTCGGTCGCAGGTCGATGCAGACGCGAGATTGGTAAGGGCAAACGAGAAGCCGATTATCAGACAAACCGCCAAAATTCCGCGTGTCATACATTTCCTCTTTCCAGTGAGAGAGTGAGAGTCTAGCTTCTGCTGTTTAATTTTGCCAACGGCCCAACTCAACTCCCGATAAGTCGGGTAACCGGACATCTGCTTCATCCTGGCAGTTTGCGATTGGCTTGATTGTGACTAAACTACGTTTGCGTAATGGACGACTCCCAGATGCTCCTAATTCGGCCTGCCGCTGTCAGTGATGTGCCATTGCTGCTGAGATTCTCCCGCGAATTTGCGGAGTACGAGCGGCAACCCGATGCCGTGGTCATCACGGAAGAGACCCTGACCAGGGACGGCTTTGGACCTCAACCAAAGTTTCGCAGCCTGATGGCGGAATGGGACGGAGAGGCGATTGGCTATGCGCTCTTCTTTGGCATTTATTCAAGTTTGAAAGGCTCCGGTATCTTTCTGGAGGACCTCTTCGTACGGGAAGCATTCCGCGGTCGAGGGATAGGAAGAGCGCTTCTGTCTGCGGTTGCCCGTATTGCCCGGGAGGAAGGCTCCTATGGCATTCGTTGGGAGGTGCTGGATTGGAACGAGTCGGCAATCAAATTTTATAGGTCATTGGGTTGCGAGTTTTTCGATGAATGGAGACAAGTCCTCTTACAAGCAGATGCCTTCCATCGTCTCGCCGACGGAGAGACGCTCAGAAATCCGCCTGCGCCCAAGCAGTGGCGTCCACACTCCCGATAAGTCGGGTTACCGGACAAGTGCCCCTAGCCTTGTGGGAGGGCAATTCCGCTTGCCCGGTTAGCGCGTTAATCGTCCAAGTGGATTATTTGTGAGAATGCGATTCATCGGGAGTTGGCTTGATTTGCCAGTCGTGTGAGGGCATAAATGTCCCGTGCGGCGGACGCCTGACGCGCGTTTCAACGGAGAGTCGCGGCATGCGATTAAGAACGGCTGGCTACCTGATCGGAGCGGCCATTTTAGCTGGATCTGCATTCATGTATGCGCGCGCCGTTGCGTGGGAGCGAGAGCACAATCCCCAGCCCTTAGTTCTTCCAATATCTCTCGTACCGGGAACGATCAGGACCCCCGAAATAAAGATCGACCTCAACTGGGACTACGATGACCGGTACGATGTACCAGGGTGGAGGATCAGAATTCCAATGTTGCATAGTCTTTTCCTTTCCAACGCCTAACAAGTCCGCAGGGGGGCGGGGAAGAGCAACAGGCGAATCGCTCGCGCAGGGGTCTCTCCGAAAGGGAAGAGGGAATCAGAAAAATAGAAGGCTCTCGATTTGTCTGAGGAAGGTTGCCATTGCACAACCGCATTGCACAGGGGCGGAGAAGGGGCCCATCCGCTCTCAATTGGGTAAGACGTATCGTATCACGATATGGTTTCACTGTGGCTGGTTGTGGCTATCACTGTCGGACGCACAAGGCATAAGAAGCACAGTGTCCGATTGGCGCGATGATCAGGAACAACCCCCGCCACGTTTCGTGCCGTCTGATTCACGGTCCAGTCGACTCTGGTGAATGTATGGCTTGGAAGAAAACCATCTCCACTTTTGTGATTACGAACCTGGTCTGTTGTACCGGTCTTTCGCAGGAATCCAAGCAAACGCGAGACTTGCGACAGAGAATCAGGGTCGAGTCAAATCTTGTGGTTCTGACTGTTACCGTGAAAGACGACCGCGGCAGACTTGTCTCCGGTTTACTCAAGGACGACTTCCATGTATTCGATGACGAAGTCGAGCAAAATATTCTCTCATTCACTGATGAGAGTCTTCCTCTTTCGCTCCTAATCCTCGTCGACGACGACCTGAAGTGGAAGGAAGGAACGCAGATGGCTAGTAGTGTGCGTTCGATCATCGGCGACATCGCTGACCAAGACGAAGCCATGGTCTGCCGTTTTGACATGCTGTTCTATCCTGGAGACGAGTTCACCAGTGATTCGATCAAGCTTATGGCTGCCTTAAAATCCGCCCAGTCAGCCGCGCAACCCTCTCCTCCATACATTCCGCAGCCTTTGGTTACCGATCCGGTCTCGACCACAGGACCGCCGTCGGTCTCTGCCCCAACCTACTCTGGTTCTAGACCAAGCAAGTCGCTTGAAGATGCGCTTTACTCCTCAGCGCAACTTCTTCAGCAACGGCCCAGTGACCGTCGCAGAATCATTCTGATCCTTACCGACGGTTTAGACGAACCAAAGCTGAATCACCACTCTCACGAGGCCGTGCGCGACTTGCTCCTTCAAAACAATATCTCCGTCTACGCCCTAGCCTCAGGCTCTGCCAAATCGAAACGTAAATTCTTCAATTTGACCGACTACTCCTCGAAAACTGGGGGCGGGATTTTTTACGCGACTTCAACTTACACTATGGAACTCACGTTAGCGCGCATGACTGAACAAGCACGCCATGACTACACCCTCGTTTACGCTCCTACTGGCAACAACCCCTCCTCAAGATTTCACACTCTCAGGGTGAGTGCCAGGCCCGGCAACAACGCCACGACCCGCTCGGGTTACTACACGACGAGTTCGGACACACCAACCCCTAGCCATTGATTTTCCAGTCCACTGCCTATGAGCCGGATTAGCGGACATGTGGAATCAGGGGATGAGTTACTGAATTCCCGGCGCACTCTGAAACGTGGTTGGTGCTGTGACCTACTCATAGCGCAGGATTTTGATGGGGTCGACCTGGGTGGCGCGGCGGGCCGGGATGTATGTTGCCAATATTGCTACTGCTCCCAGCAGAGCGGACACGCCCAAATAGGTGATGGCGTCGGTCGAAGTGACCCCGAACAGTAGGCTGGCCATCAGGCGCGTGAGAATCAGCGCGGCGATCAATCCCACCACAACACCGATTCCGGTTAGCAGAACTCCTTGTTTCAGAACCAAGCCAAGAATATTCGTCGGTCCCGCGCCTAACGCCATGCGCAGGCCGAATTCTCTGGAGCGGCGAGCCACCGAATAGGAAATTACTCCGTAGATTCCGACCGTAGCGATGATGAGCGCGATTCCAGAGAACAGGCTGAGCAGCAAAGTGAGGAATCGCGGGCGAGATTGAGCGGCGGAGAGTACGTCTTCCATAAGCCGAACGTGCGAAACAGGAATGGTGGGGTCGATGGCTTGCACTTCCTGCCGCACAGCGCTGGAAAGCGAACTCGGATCGCTGTTGGCGCGCACGACGACAAACGCTTCGTTGTTTCCGCTGCCATGTTTCTGTGTGTACGGGAGATAGAGTTCGGTGCCGGCAGGCCGGTCGATCCCCGCATTCTTCACGTCCTCAACCAGGCCGATGACGGTACACATTGGCCCGTTCATGTTCGGCTGGATGCGGCGGCCGATGGGGCTCTCATTTCCGTAAAACGTGCGCGCTAGGGTTTGATTGATGATGATGACATCGGGGGAGCCGGCCGTGTCGCGTGCGTCGAAGAGGCGGCCGTCCATCAGGCGGATGCCCATGGTCTGAAAATAATCTTTGCTGACTACTTGATAGAAGTCGATGTTTTCGATGGGACCACCTTCGCGGCGAACGAACCCTTCGATGTGCGTGTCATTCATGTTGGGCGGCCGCAAAGGAGGCAGTCCCGAAGCGATGGCCGCCGAGCGTACACCGGGGAGGTTGCGCACGCCATCCTCCAGGCGAGTCCAGAAACTGTCGATCATTTCATCTTTCGGGTAAGTCGTCTGCGGAAGGGCCAGACTCATGGTGACGACCTTTTCCGGATTTAGTCCAATACGAACTTCCTGCAGCTTCCAGAATCCACGGACCATCAACCCACAGGCCACCAGCAGAACGAGAGCAAGGGCCAGTTCGCCGGCCACCAAAGCACGACGGAATCCTTGCGCGGCGGCGGTGCCCGTAGAAGAGCCGACCGTCTCCTTTAGCGAGTCCTGCACACTTTGCAGGCTGAGCGGAATAATAGGGGCCAAACCGAAGAGAATACCGGTGAGCAGGCTGGCGGCAACGGTGAACAACAGTACACGAAGGTCGACGCCAATCTCAGCGGCGCGTGGAATGGCGCCGGCATTAGTGATTTGAATCACGCGAATTCCCAGGTAGGCGAGTCCCAAGCCGAGAACTGCGCCGCAACCGGAGAGAAGCAGCCCTTCAGTGACAAATTGCCGAGCGAGACGAGGAAGGTCCGCGCCAATCGCACTGCGAATCGCGATTTCGCGACGCCGTGATTCGGCGCGGGCCAGAAGGAGGTTGGCGACGTTGACGGAGGCAATCAGGAGAACAAATGCGACGGCGCCGAGCAGCATAAGCAGTGCTGGACGTACGTTGCTGACAACTTCCGCTTGCAGCGGAAAGCTGACGAGCGTGTGATTTTTGGTGTTGAAGTAATGCTCATTAGCGGACTTGTGCGCTTCCGTGGAAGCGGTCACGTACGATTGCATTTCCGATTGCGCTTGCGAAGGGGTGACCCCCGGCTTGAGCAAGCCAAGCAAATAGAAGTTGTGCGATCCCCGGCCGCCTGGCTTTGCGGGATCGATTTGCAACGGCGACCACAATTGCGGTGGATCAACCTCGCCAGGAGGAAACTCGAATCCACGCGGCATCACGCCGATGATCGTGCATTTCTGCCCGCCCAGGAGGGTCTGCCGGCCTACGATTTGCGGGTCGCTGCCAAACACGCTTCTCCAAAGCCCATAGGAAATGTCCACCACCACGGGCGCAGTCGGTTCGTCATCCGCTGGCGTTATCAGCCGTCCGATCATCGGGGGAACACCTAGAGCGTTGAGCAAGCCGCCGCTGACGTAGGAAGCGGTGACGCGCGCAGGCTGCGTGATGCCGGCTATGTTCGCCCCGGTGTTAGCCCACGCATCGATCGATTCCCAGGACTTCAAATCCCGGCGCAAGTCCAGAAATTCCGGAGCCGAGGTCCAGAAACGGGGCAGCCCGCCATTGGGAAAGGTAGGAAATTCCGTGTAGATTCGCACAAGACGGTCGGGTTGTTTGTAACCCAGTGGGCGAAGCATCACGGCGTTCACCACGCTGAAAATTCCGGTGGTGGCGCCGATGCCCAGCATAGCGCACAAGACCGCAGCGGCAGCGAATCCCGGATTCTTCAGGAGCATGCGCACCGCATGTCTCAGGTCTAACCAGAAAATGCCCATCGAGCGACCTCCGCTAAGGTCCTGCGATAGCTGATATTTGCACCACGCTACGCGTTTCCTGAGGAAGTAACGCAGAACGCAAAAATTAGTTTCATAGCGGTCAGCGTTCTCATGGTTTGGAATAAGCCGAGGGGTAGCTCTAGTAATGGAACTACTAGGGCTACAGGAGGGTTGCTTTATCCACAGGCCGGAGGATAATACCTCCCGCGTCCACAGGCGGTTCATTTTAGAACAGTCAGGTGCACTCCGAACTGCGTTACGAGGCCGGCATGAACTCATTGCGACGGAAGTGTCCACGAAAGCTTTCGGGCTACAGCTTAGTTGAGATGATGGTCACTTTGGCTGTCGGACTGATCCTGGTCAGCGTCGCCCTGCCGACCATGATCAGCGCCATCCAGTCTTATCGGCTGAACAGCACTGCGCAGCAGATTGCGAACTTGATGGAATTGACCAGATACACCGCGATACGCCGCAATGCGGTGGAGACTCTGCAGATGGCGGTAATTAATGGCAGCACAATTTTTTATATCGACCTGAATGGCAACGGCACATTGGATCCGAATGAGCCGATTGTCATGCTGCCAACCGACATGCAGCTCGCAAATAATCAACCTCTCACGCCAGGGCCGGCCAGCCTCGGATTCGCCCCGACGCAGAATTTCACATCACAGATTAGCTTCGATTATCGTGGCACGGTGAATTACTCGGGAGGAAGCCCGATAGCGGCCTATTTCCTGACGGTTGGGTACATAAACCAAGCGCAGTATGGTTGCCGCGCGATTACGGTGACCCCAATGGGGCAGACCAAAGTATGGAAGACTGTGGGTAATGGCACGTGGACGCCAATGTAATGCGAGGAACCTTCGTGAATGCGCGGCCAACAACGAGGCGTTTCCGTTTGCGCCGAAACGACTGCGGCTTCTCTATTTTGGAGATGTTGATCGCCAGCGCCATCATGATGGTGGGCATTGTTTCCGTTATGCAGTTAGTGCCAGCCAGCTTGCAGCTTAATACCACCAATCGCCTCGATACGTTGGCAACCGTCATTGCCCAGCGCGAACTGGATCAGATGCTGAGCCAGCCACTGGCTGTGAACGCTTTTACCGATAAGGATGGAAGCGTAATTAGCCTCGGCGGCGCGGGATCACCGGGAGCTCCGGTTGTGTTGGATCCGCAAGGCGCCGAACAGATTAATTTCAACGCCGCCAGCGTCGCGGGATTCGTTATCCCGGCATACAAGGATCCAAATGATTTGAACGGTGCGACTTTCGAGTTGCGCTGGGCCGTAATTCCTCAGGTCGACCCAACCAGCGGACGAACGATCAGCAAGCGCATTATTCTTGGTTGCCGCCAAACCAATGCCAATCGTTTGACATTGCCAATCAATCTGGACAGCTGGGTGCAAAAGTAGCGGCACAAAGAATTATGGCTAAGCGCCCACAACGGAAGAACGGATATTCACTGGTGGAGCTGTTGGTGGCCACCGTTTTGTTCACCATCATCGCGGGAACAATATTTTCATTGTTGTTCAGCGCCCAACTGCGCTATCAGGGAGACAGCGGCCTTACCACCGCTTTTCAGCAAGCTAACGTGGCCATTGATCAAATCACCCGTGACGTTCATTCTGCGGGGTACCCTCCGCCAAGTTCGTTCGCGGCATCACCACCTGCGCCAGCAATTCCTCCACAAGCCATGGCGCTGCCCTTTTCCTGGTCATTGTCATCGGGATATCCCAGCGCGCCCTGCACCGTGGGCTTGGGCGGCACTTGCGGCGCGGTTCCCGGAGACTACGATTTAATTCTGGAAACTGACCCTGGCAACGGCAATGGCGTGCAATGGATACGTTATTCGCTGCAAGGCACCACGCTGATGCGCGGGATGACCCCGAAAACCCTTGGAGATCCAGTAGCCTCAACGGCCGCAGGCGTCATGTTGCCGTATCTCGATAACGTCATGAACGGACCAGCCAATAAGGCTCAGCCGATTTTCTTGTATGGTTTTGACTGTATTAATCCGCCCCCGCCGCCATCGCTCCAGCAACCGACGAACGTCTGTAAAGTGAATGTTGTGCTGATCGTGCAAGCGGCGCAGCCCGACCCGCAGACGGGGCAATTCCGCACCGTCACTTTGACTGGCGAGGCTGCTCTATTCAATTGAACGACTGAGGCGCTGAAATGGCAGTGCGTGTAATTATGAAAACTAAAAAATGCCGGTCCAGTTCGCAGCGGGGTGCGGCGTTGGTGATTGCCATTTTTTCTTTGATGCTGATCAGCGTCGTGGCCACCGCTCTGATCGTGACCGCCGGTACGCAAAATTCTATCAAGTCCAACTACCGATCCGCGATGCGTGCTTTCTACGATGCCAAAGCAGGTTTGGAAGAAGGTCGCGGCCGCCTGTGGTGGCCTCAAGCTCCCAATTTCAACCCGGTCACCAACTGCGTCTTCTCCGGCGGCAATCCAATGCCGACAACGCAAGCCTGCTACATCATCAATCCTGCCGCCGGCGAAAATGTGGATCCAAGAAATCCGACTAATCCTTATGCCGATCTTGAATATGGGCAGGAGTTTGGAAATCCACCGCCGGTCGGAGCCACGCTCATCCAGTCCACGTCACCCATAGGCGCGATTGCCGGTCCCCTCTACAAATGGGTCCGCATCACCCCAACAACCGAAGCCTCCCTAAAATTCGATGCCGATGCCGACGGTTTTATCGACACGACGCCTCTATTCATGGCTGGCCAAAACGTAATTGACGGCAAAAATTGTGCCCCTTCGTGTACCGCACAGGTTCTGTCAGTAACCTCGCTGGCGGTTACCCCACTCGGCAGCCGTCGTATGGTTCAGTACACCGTGGCCCCCTCATCGTTTGGCTCGGCATTCGCGAATTTTCCTTCGGCTCTGACCTTAGACGGGAATGGCGTCAGCTTCACCGGACCGCCACCCGCGAATATTGGTCATAGCCACGGCGACTTTCAGATTAATGGAAATGATAGCAATGCGCCCTCGGGCGTCTCGTCCGGCGTGCCCGCCATTGGCTACACAAATTCGACTGACGGGTCCAGCATCTCAGCATCGGCTGTCCCGTCTAGCAGCTACCTGAGTCCGGTGGGAACTCCAACCGTCGGCTTGGTCACGCTTCCTCCCATACTTCAGACTCCCAGTGGCCTCGACAGTCTCGTTAAAAGGATCACGCAAAATGCGGACTTGGTCCTCAATCCGTCACACGGAAGTGCCGCCGACCAGCGAAGTTTGCCGGCCGGCATGTCCGCGAGCAATCCGATGGTCGTGGTTGTAAATGGTGATTTCAATCTGCACAACGGTACCGGCTACGGGCTCCTCGTGGTAACCGGGACGCTGGATTATGATCCCGATGCGTCGTGGAATGGCGTGATTCTTGTGATTGGACAAGGCACATTCACTTCCAGCAAGGCCGGGTTGGGATACATCAATGGAGCCGTCTTCGTGGCGCAAACGCTGAACGCGGCCGGTACCTTGTTGCCCGATCCAAACTTGGGCTACGCATCTTTCACGGAGACCGGAGGAGGCAATGGCATCCACTATAGCAGCACATGGGTGAAGACTGCCGAGGCATTGATGCCATACCAGGTCCTCTCTTTCCGTGAAATTGAGCAAACTGGCCCCTGACCGCCCGGGCCTTTATTTCATTTCCGATTCTCGATTCTCTGCGAAATACTTCCTTGCACCTGGACTGCTCTTGCGATATTCCCTTGAACTCGATTGAAAGCATTGCGAGGTCCCGAGCGCATGGAAGAATCGAAGCGTACGAAGAGCTGGTTGTGGTGTGCGTGTGTACTGGCGATAGCCTTTGCCGCGGAAGTGGATGCAAGGAAAATGGCGGCGGCAGATTCGCAAGACAACGATGAGTGGACTCATTATGGGCATGACGCCGGCGGCACGCGCTATTCTTCGTTGGCGCAAATCAACCGCGAAAATGTGGTCAGCTTTAAAGTCGCTTGGACATTTCACACCGGCGATATTTCCGACGGGCAAGGCCGGCGCAAGCGCAGCGGTTTTGAATCCACGCCAATTATGGTTGACGGCACGCTGTACCTGACCACGCCCTTCAATCGGGTGATCGCGCTTGATCCGGCAACCGGGGCGCAGCGGTGGGCCTACGACCCGAAAATCGCGTTGGATGGCGACTACGGCGACGGCTTGGTGAATCGCGGTGTCTCCACCTGGCTCGACTCGCTGCGCGCGCCTGGCCAGCCTTGCCACCGCAGGATCTTCGAGGCCACGCAAGACGCGCGTCTGGTGGCGATTGATGCCGCGACCGGTTCTCCCTGCGCCGATTTCGGCAAAGGCGGCCAGGTAAGCCTGCGCGACGTCCCGCGCTACGACCCGGGCTGGTATCACATGACTTCTCCGCCCGCGGTTATCGATGACCTCGTAATCGTCGGCTCCGCAATTGATGATAATCACCGCGTGGATATGGCGCGCGGCGTGGTGCGCGCCTACGATGCTCGGACCGGCGCCTTGCGATGGAGTTGGGATCCACTGCCACCCAATCCGCCGTCCACCACCGGTCTCGGCGACACCGAGCGCTTTCGCAGCGGTGCGGGCAATGTTTGGTCTGTGATGGCCATCGATGCCGAGCGCGACTTGGTGTTCGTTCCGACCGGAAGCGCAAGCCCGGATTATTATGGCGGATTGCGTCCAGGAGACGACAGGTGGGCGAATTCGATTGTCGCACTGCGGGCCGAAAACGGTGAATTCGTCTGGGGATTTCAGCTTGTGCATCATGACCTCTGGGATTTCGACACTGCCTCGCCACCTTTGCTCACTACCCTGCACCATGACGGAAAAGACGTACCGGTTGTGATTCAAGGCAACAAGTCCGGCCTTCTCTATGTCCTGAATCGCGACACCGGCAAGCCGGTATTTCCCGTTGAGGAGCGCGACGTGCCGCAAAGCGACGTGCCCGGCGAAAAGACTTCGCCAACGCAGCCGTTTCCCTCCGCGCCACCGCCGCTGGCCCCACACACGCTTACCGGCGACCAAGCCTGGGGACCGACGCCAGAGGATCGTGAAGCCTGCCGCAAGGCCATATCTCAATTGCGCAATGAAGGCATCTTTACGCCTCCAAGTCTGAAGGGAACGCTCATGGTGCCGGGGAATATCGGTGGTATGACCTGGAGCGGCTACGCCTTCGACCCGGCGCACGGCTTGTTGGTGACTAATACGAATAACTTGGTGGCGTGGGCCAAATTGATTCCGCGTGCAAAATATGACCAGCCTGGCGCTCACGATAATGAAGATGCCGATCACGGAGATCAGATCGGCGCGCCTTACGGGTTGGCGAGACGATTTCTGCAATCACCATCCGATCTCCCGTGTAGCGCGCCACCATGGGGAATGCTCACCGCGGTCGACATGAACGAAGGCAAAATTCGGTGGCAAGTGCCGCTGGGTTCGATGCAGGATTTCGGCGGCGCGCACAAGCAGCCGATTCCACCAGGCTCGATAAGTCTTGGCGGGCCCATCGTCACCGCGGGCGGCGTGGTCTTCATCGCCGGGACCACCGATTCATACATCCGAGGTTTCGATATCGAAACCGGCAAGGAGTTGTGGAAGGCGCAACTCCCGGCCAGCGCAAACGCCACGCCGATGACCTACCAGTTGCGAAGCAATGGGAAGCAATACCTGGTGATTGCTGCTGGCGGGCATCCAAAAATAACCGAAGAAAAATTGGGGGACGCGCTAGTGGCGTTCACGCTGCCTTAAGCTCATTCACCCTAGTCCATGTGGTGGTGCATCGCGAAAATCTTGTCCAGCGAATCTTCGTAAGGGTATACATGCACCATCCATCCGAAAATCGAAGGGCGAAAGCGCCCGCCAGCGGCATCACACGCATCTTGGGTTGCGATAGAACCCTTCAGCCCAAATTTGCTCTAGTCCGCATTGCGCACTTCTGCGCGCGGCGGCATGCACAAATTGGTATGCAGATGCCACATCGCCACGCTTAGCGGCACACGGCTGTTAAGTTGCTCCTCGCTTGCGCGCCTTGGCATGGTGTACATCGCGCCTACCAGTTCATAACCCGTTGCTGTCTTGCGATAGAGCAGGGAAGTCGGCCGCCCTGGATCGAAGGTAAATGCCTCCAAGAAACCATTGCGGTAGCTCGTGAAGTGATATTCCGGTTGTGGGATATTGGGCAGAAAAATCTTGAACCCGTCGTTTAACGCCGCGTGATAATCGCGATATTTCTCGATACCGGCGCGAAGTTGCGCCACAATTTCTTTCGCGCGTTGCACATCTTCTGGAGTTTGCGCGCGCATCTCCGTCATAGCCATGTGCTGACTGTGCGCGTTGTGATGACCGGAAGTCATGTCGCGCACTGCGGCCTTTTCGTTGGCGCGTTCGTCGCTCATATCCATGCCCGGCATGCTGCCGTGATCGACCTCGGGCGTTTGCGTAGCCGATCCTTGCGGCACACCTTCCTGCGCCGGCGCGCGATGTGACGGCAGTGCCGCCAGCAACAGCGTGAATACAAAGAGCGCACCAAGCAGCATTCCCGCTTTCGCTGCGATTTGATGGACGGTGCCACGCGCTGCCATGCGATTTCTCCTGCACTAGATAATACGTGCGCGCTCTGGAAAAGTTTCGCAGCGTTGCCGACTGTTGCGCCGTCAAAACTGTACAGAGGTACAGGTTCGTCTCATCCGAGCTCTGCGCGCTTTGTGTCCTCTGTGGTGAAATTCTTGCTCCTAACCCGCCGTGCTAAAATTCCCTCGTGAAAAAGCGCACCATACATCCCGCCAAAACGTTGTCCGGCGGCGTCGAGCCTCCCGGCGACAAATCTATCTCTCATCGCTATGCCATGATCGCCGCTCTCGCGGATGGCGCCAGCGAGTTGCGCCACTTTGCCGCTGCCGCTGATTGCCACAGCACGCTTGCTTGCATGAAGGCGCTCGGCGCCGATGTCAAACTTGCAAAAGACGTCGTGCAAATCACCGGGCATGGCCTGCGCGGCCTGAAAAGCGCACGTCGCGCTCTCGACGCAGGCAACTCCGGAACCACCATGCGCCTGCTCGCCGGCATTCTGGCCGGTCAGGAATTTAGTTCGCAATTGACCGGCGACGCATCCCTTCAAAAGCGTCCCATGAAGCGAGTCGTCGGTCCCCTCCGCCAAATGGGCGCCGATATCCGTGCGCGCGATGATAATTTCGCGCCCCTTGAAATCCGCGGCGGCCGCCTCCAGGCCATCGATTTCCAGATGCCCATGGCCAGCGCCCAGGTAAAATCCGCCGTGCTCCTCGCCGGATTATTTGCCGACGGCGAAACCATCGTCACCGAACCCGCGCGCACGCGCGATCACACGGAACTCGCTCTTGAAGAATTCGGAGCCCCCATAGAAAAAAATGGCAAAACGATCCGCGTGCAAGGATGTACCTCAGCCAATGGCCGCACGAAATTGCAGCCACGTTCCCTCGACATACCCGGAGACCTGTCCTCCGCGGTGTTTTTCATCGCCGCCGCGTCACTTTTTCCTGACTCCAACCTGCTGATTCACAACATCGGCCTCAATCCCACTCGGACCGCTATTCTCGATGTGTTCGCGTCCATGGGCGCATCCCTGCAGATGCTGTCGGTGCGCAGCGCTCACGGCGAACTAGTCGGCGACCTCGCGGTAAAGGGTGCGCCACTCAAGGGTGGTGTCATCGAAGGCCAGCAGATTCCTCTAGTAATCGATGAATTACCAATGCTCGCCGCGCTCGGCCCTTACACGGAGAAGGGAATTGAGATCCGCGATGCGGCTGAATTGCGTGTGAAAGAAAGCGATCGCATCGCGGCCCTCGCGCAGAATCTGCGGCGCATGGGCGCAACTGTCGAAGAGCGTCCAGACGGTCTTCGCGTAGAAGGCCGCGCCGGGGGCAAACTGCACGGCGCTGAAATTGAGCCCCACGCCGACCACCGCATCGCCATGGCGTTCGCGGTCGCAGCCTTGGCAGCAACCGGCTCGACGGTGATCCGCAACTCCGACTGCGCCGCCGTCTCCTATCCTAGCTTTTACGAAGATCTCGACCGCGTCGCCGAAAGATAGGAATTCCTGAATGCCGCGGAGGGGTGCGCAATTGGAATCTTTCGTCGAACCTCCATCCTAAGCAGAGTTTTTCAACGGCTAGAATAGAAGAATCAGTCAGCTCACAGTGAGGAGCCAGCCTCTTGCTTGCCCAGACTCTATCTTCTCTTTCCTCGTCCGGGTCCGACGGGTTCTGGTTCATGTTGGTGGCCTTGGGTGGCGCCGTGGGTGGAGTTGCCCTGTTTTTGCAGGGATTCCGCATGTTGCAATACAAGCGGCTGATCCTGAACACTCCTTTTTCGAAGATTCGCAGTGCCTCCATAGGCTTGGTCGAAGTCAGCGGGATGCCCACCGGCCCGCAAATGATCTCATCGGCCATAACCGGCGAGCCTTGCTTTTACTATCGAGCCCTAGCGTGGCAATGGGACGATTCCGGGAAAGACAAGAAGTGGCAGCAGGTGCTGGACGAAAGCCTATCGGTTCCGTTTTTCCTGGAAGACAGCACCGGAAGAGTGCTGGTCAATCCGCAAGGTGCGGAACTCGATGTGCATCGGAGCTTCTCCGACGAAATCCAGACTTCGCGTTTTGGCCAAGGCAGCCTCATTCCCGAACATATACGGAAATTCGCGGCCGTGCGCGGACTCCTTGCCGGCGACAGGATTCGCCTGGAAGAAAGAATCATAAAGCCCGGCTATCCTTTGTTCGTCTTTGGCACCTTGGGCGAAAACTCCGGCCAGACATCCTGGGCGCCGACGCCGCACACCACTAAGGCGCGTGTTTCCTTCGGCGGCTCCGGTCTCAACCGCTCGCTTACCTTCAAATTTAACCTCGGAGAATCCGGCACTGATATGGCGATGAAGGTGATCGAGCAAATGGCAGGCAACGACAATTTCCGAATTGAGGCACGCACCACCGGTAGTGGTCCCGTTGTGCTTCCCGATCGGGTCGTCCAGCAGTTGAATCGAATCGGCGTCGCTCTGCCGGTGACCGTGTCGCCCGAATCCCCGGAGATGGGGAGCAATATCGCAGACCTCCCAAATTCATCTGGCCTTGTCGTAGCCACGCAGCGCGCGCCAGATGTCGCCGATGAGATTTCACTACCGAACCCGCAACAACAGGGTAATCCGGCAGGCTTGCCGACCAAGCCCATTTTCGATCTCCACTCCCCCGTGGCCATCTGCAAAGGACAGCGTGGCGAGCCATTCACAATCTCTTCAAACAGCCAGCGCGAAGTCGTCGAAGCGTTGGCCTGGAAGTCCATGCTGTACATCTGGGGTAGTCCACTCGTTACGCTAGCATGCGTTTATTTCCTGCTTGTCTATTGGGGATGGTTGTAGAAACGCACAGGAGCCTGCATGGGTGTAATGCCGTTTTTTGTGTTTGTGTTTATGGCGGCAGGACTGCTCATTTATGTGGGAACGCTGTACAACGGGCTCGTCGCCCTGCGCAATGACATTGACAAGGCTTGGGCCAACATCGACGTTCTGCTCAAGCAAAGGCACGACGAACTCCCTCGCTTGGTGGACGTTTGTAAAGGCTATATGCAATATGAGCGGGAGACTCTGCAGCAGTTGATCGAGGCCCGTGCTAAATACGCGGCCGCCGTCACCGTAAACCAAAAAGCGCAACTTACCAATGCTCTCAGCGCCTCAGTTCAGCGTCTCTTCGCCACCGCCGAGAACTATCCCGATCTAAAAGCCGACGCGACATTCCTGGAGCTGCAAGAGCGTATCACTGCGCTCGAAAATCAAATCGCCGACCGCCGCGAGTTCTACAACGACGCCATCAATCTCTTCAACACGCGCATTCGCCAGATGCCCGACGCGCTCATAGCCGGCTGGGCAGGGTTCCAGCCACGTCCCATGTTTCAAGTGACGGCTTCCGAGAAACTGTACGTGGCAGTCGGGATGAATCCAGTGGCACGCTGAACGCAAGTAACCGGCGTCCATCAAGTGCCGGTCAGCGAAACGGCCCGAAGTAGCGATAATGGCCGGTAATCCTCCAGTTGAACAATACGTTTTCCATCTCAGGGCCGCGCCCTATGTTGTGAACAATTAGGTAGATCCCCTTCTGGGGTGATTTCCGATCCACTACGATGCCAATGTGGGGCACGTTCCCACCGAGGTCCCAGGTGACAAGATCACCGGGAGCGTAATCCTCCGCTCTCACGCTGACGGAAAGGGGTTCTCCTTTACGCGAAAAGAAAGTCATTAAGTTCGGAACGCGCCGGTGATCGATATTCGTGTCGGTGCGTGCAAGAAGCCAGCGCCGTTGATTCGGATACGCTGAGAAATTGTGCAGCATATCCTCGTGAACCTCTTTTTGCAGATCAATTCCAACTGCGCGATACGCACGAATGATTTCATCAGTGCATACGCCAGTATCAGCAGGAACGTCGCCGTTCGGATAAGGAATTCGGACCTAAGCAGGGTCGTAACGAACGGAATGGTGCGTGCGCTCGACGGCGGCGTCAACCAGCTTCTGAAGGAATATGCGTTGAGCTTGAGAAACTGCCGGCGGGCTTTGTGCAAATGCAGGCTGCGGAACTAATGTTAGCCAGAAAACGACAATCGAGACCGGATGTCGCATCGTCAAGAGACTCGACTTTATCAGATAATTGCAGAATGCGCCGCGCTCAGCGTCGGCTGCGCCCATTCTGCAATACCTCGCGTAGCTAACTTGTTTTGTGAATGGAAATCGAACCGTAGCTCGTCTTCAGCGTAATCTTCGGAGCGCGCCCGTGTCCGTACTTGCCTTCCAAGTGTGAGTCGCCGGAATCCGTCGAAGTTTTCTTTAAAGTATCAGACTCAAATTCCGATTCCACGTCCCCGGAATGACAGTCCGCGGAAATCTCAAAGCTCGAAGACTCCGGCAGCGTCAACGTGATCGCCGCTGAGGCATTCGTAATTTCAATATCGTCCTTCGGCGGCGAAGAGAAGCGCACCTGAATACTGCCGTTGCGATCCTCAATCTTGATTTTCCCGCCGGCGTTCTCGATCGTAATATCCTCGTCCCGCGTACGCACATTCAGATTGCCCGGCGCATCGACCACGTCCAGGTTCCCTGACCCGGCTTCCATGTGCCCCGTAAGCTGCGTCAACGTCAAATCCGTCCGGTGCGACACAAACCGCACGCCCTTCGCCACTTTGTCCGCTCGAATCGGCCCCACAAATTCCCCGTTGATCGTAAAGCTCCCGCTGGCATTAACGACTTCAACGCTTCCCCCGTGACCCGAAATCTTAACGTCGCCTTTCGTGTCGGAAATCCTCGCGTCGCCATGCCGCATGTCGACGCTGACATCTCCGCCCGTGCCGCGCACCTCGATGTCTCCGTTCCCGTTATCGATATTTACCGGCGTTGCCAGGTCAGACACGCTGGTGTCGCCCTTCTCGCTATGAATGGTCACTGACGCCTTCTTGGGCACCGTAACGTCCATGTCCACGCTGACTCGCGATCCTCTTCCGCCCAGTCCAGTAGGACGCACTTCAAAGCCATCGCCGTTCTGCACAATCTCCGCAGAAACTTGCTCGCTCAGTTTCTTGGCGCTGTTTTCATTCCAGCTTTTCACGCTGACTTTGCCGGAAACTCGAATCTCCGGCTCGTCAGAAGCCCGAACGACAATGTCGCCCCGTCCCCCCCGCACCGTAATGCGCGCATTCGCCGGTACCGCTTTCGGCGCGACATCGATGTTGCTGGCAAACGCCTCAAATCCAATATCGACATCGTCCATTCCCGGGACGCGCTTCCGCACTTGGTCTACGCCAACAACGATACCCACCAGCGCGAGCAAACCCACCACCAGAAGAATTTCCCCCGAAGTAATACGTGCTCCCGGCTGCGACCCACGCTCTCCCGCGGTCCGCTCATAAATCTTGATGGCCCCCCAAAAAATCAAAATCAGCGGCCACCAGCGCAGAATGATTCCAGTTAGTTCGAATCCCCGATAGTTGTGCAGCAGCAGCAACAACCCGATGAAGATCAGAACCAATCCGCTGAATACGCTGCTGCCGCGAGGGCGAAGGCTGGACATGTGTTGTTATTGTCCCTGACCCGGCGCCGAGTTCTGCGCAGGGCCGGGCGATACCGGGGGCCCGGCCGGGGGAATTGGCGGTGGCGCTGTCGTTGAATCAATGTGGCCGGTCATGGGCGCCATCGAAGAGGCCAGTAATATCGCCCCGATCACAATCAGAATAAACGGATACGTATTTGAGAAATCGAACATGTCGCCGCGAACTTCGTGCAACAGGAACAGCACGCCGACAGTAATCAGCACGGCAGGACCCATCAGCCCGCGAATCGTACACCGCGGACACCGGCAGCCAAATCTGTTAGCCATACGATCCTTACCTTCCGCCCAACCGATTACGGAACATCAAAAGTCCCACGACAATCAGCAGTACGGGCCAGAACTGCTGGATCCTCCACCACGGAAACCAGTCAAAATTGTGCAGCAGCAATAAAACTCCGATGCCGATAATCAGGAACGGTCCCACCGGCTTTCCTTTGCTGAAATTTTCCAGCGGATCATCCAGCCGCTGCCCCGCGAGCCGCGCCTTCGCCGTGCGGTACGCGTCAACCGGCATGTAAATCCACAGCGCGGAGATGCAGATCCACAGCGCCGCCTCCGCTCCCCCGCTGACCGCCCCATCCACTCCCATAATGAAGAGAAACAAGAACAGCGCCAGGTGGATGATTCCTTTTCCGTATTGCTCGTTGTAGAAAGCGCCCAGCCCCGGCAAAAATCCCAAGAAAAATGCCAGCACCGGACTCGGGCCCAGCCCTGAAGTTATCGGTGCGCCGGGCGCTCCGATATTTGGCGGCGCGCCGGAGCCGGCCGCAGGAACCACCGCGGGCGTTGCGGGTATCCCCATCAAGTTCGCCAGGCAATCTTCGCAATACAACACATCGCGAACCGGACGCACGCACACCGCGCACATCGCCTTCCCGCAATTCCGGCAGTATCCTACGGCGTCCGCATCGGGATGCACCGCACACTTCATAGCACGCTCCTGGAAATCACCGTTCGCCGAGCCCGCCACACACTCCTGGCAATTCCATCGCCAGGATCTCTATCTGGCGCGCCAAATCATTCGCTCGGTTCTGCTGCCGCGGGGTGACCGGTTTTGAACCGTCGCTGCTGCCCGGCTGCTTTTGCGGAGTCGACTCCGGAACAACGTTCTCCGGGTTCGCGCGCAGATCGTTCTCCTCACGCAAACGCGACTGAATCTCGTTCACCACCCGCAAATCGTTCACGAACTTCACGCTTTTTCCATACGCCACATGTACGTTGCTGTTCGCGTTGCGATAAATCGTTGCCGGTTTCAGGTCCGCCAGCTTCGGATGCCGCCAATTAAAGTTCGACGCGGTCACAAAAATAATCAGAGTGGCCGCCACGGAAAGGGCCCCATACGCAAATCGTAGCGAGGCAGCCCCGCGCACCCACGCCAACATCCCTCGCCAACCGGTGACCGCCTCGCGCGGTCCTAATGTCTTATCCAGAATGGAGTACACCAGCCTCGGCGGCTCAGCAATCTGCTCCATCCCATGCAAGCCTGTCAGCAACTCCGATACGCTAGCCACCAAAGGAGCGCACCGCGCGCACGTAGGCACATGCCCGGTAAATTCCGCAAGCTCCGCGGGATTCAGCACTCCATCGAGATAATCGCTAAGCCGCGCTTCCGTTTGTTCGCAAGTCCAAGTCATACCGTACTCCAGAGCCCTACCGCGTCATTACTCATGACGGCCGCACGCCCATCTGCTGCAAAATGCGCGCTAATTCAATCCGCCCGCGGTTAATTCTTGATTTTACCGTGCCTTCGGGCACCGACAGTACCCGTTGTATCTCACCGTATTCCAATTGTTGCAAGTCCCGCAAAATCACGGCCTCCCGCAATTCCGGCGAAAGCTTCGTCAGCGCCGACTGTATCTGCCCGCTCAGCTCGCCAAGCAGCGCCTGCTGATCCGGCCGCCGCGCGCTGGACTCCTTGTTTTCGACCACCGGCATCGCGTCGTCCAGCGAATCCGTAACCCGGTCCCGCTTCGTTCTACGGTAGTGGTCGATCAGCAGATTGCGCGTTACGCTGGTCACCCAGGTTGCAAATCCGCCGTGCGCCGACCGGTAACTCCCCAGAGTGCGGTAGACCCTCAGAAACACATCCTGCGAGAGGTCTTCCGCCTCTGTGCCATTCCCCGTAAACCGATAGCAAATGTTGAAGATACGGCGCGAATGGCGACGCACAAGCTCTTCCCAGGCCGAACCGTCGCCCTGGAGGCATTGCTGGACCAGTTGGGCATCCTGCTCCAACGTCTCATCAGCCTCGAATCCTGGTACGGTGACATGCGCGGCGACCCTCGGTCAATTTCTCGTTAAACCGTGGGCAACCATCTCGGCCTGCCATACTATGGAACGAAAAGTGCCCCCAAAAGGTTCCCTAGGCACCCAACCTCGTGGCCGCAACGAATGGCCGCATCTTACTCATCCGTAGGGGGAAACACAACGACGTCCGCGCGAGTGGGGCAAACCGATAAAATTAAGAACGTAACGTAAGGATTCACGGCTGTACCTCAGGTCCGTTTCTTGGACCTGAGGCTTTTCCGCTTTAAGGGATTTTAGAATCCCTGCGAGCAGTAACCCACTCCGCTCAGGCTCTTATTGCTCCACAATGTCTGCACGGGGTACGCACGGCCATCGTTTCCCATCATGTTGAACGGCGCGCCGGGCACCTGCTGCAGGCCATCGCCGACCCACGCGCATTTGTCACCGATCTCCCAACCCTGGTAGTCGAACCAGCCCCCATTCTGCACCAGCCCGGTGGAAGATTCGGCGCCCGGGTCGGTAAGCGTCTCCGCGATCTCGTGACCCAGCACGATGGTAACGCCGTCAAGATCTCCCGCCGGCGCGGGATTGACAAAGTCCTTCCCGCATCCGCCGCCCGCATTCAGCACATAGGGCATGTTCGTGAAGGCGATGCCTTGCTGCACGCCGGGATAACCCGTCGAAGTAGTGTAATCGTGCCACGCACAGTAATTGTTCTGATTGAACCCTGCCTCGTTGAACTTCTGCGGCGTCGCGATCACGAAATTGGAATCAGTCAGGTCGGACGCATGAAAGAATTGCACCGCTCGCGCTGCCTCGCGCGCAAGGTCGATGGGGCCCAGGTTGTCGTGAATGGGGTTGGTGTCATCGTGCCATACGCCCACCAGCTCCTGCCGCGGGTTCCCGATCGTCGAATAGTTGTCGTTGTAATTGGATTGATAATACTGCGTGGCAACATTTCCCCATGTCGTGCCGCCCATGGCGGAGACGAATCGGGTCATGAGGGCCCCTGCGCCGTCTGGATCGGTGACTGGATTACCCGCGCCCGTGTGATCGAATGCGTTTGGCTGCCCCCAGCCCCAGAGAACCAAGTAGATCTTGGGGTTCACCTGCACATGCCCGCCGAAATAGGCCATGTTGACCGGCATAGGCTGCCCAGCGGCGACGCCCGGCGGGCAGGTCGGCAGGGTCATGCAGATGTCAATCGCCGGCGGCGTGATGCCCACCGCGGGCATAGCATGCGGATTAGTTGGGGCGGAGCGTACACAGCCGTTGCCGGTCGCGTCGAACGCCTTGTTGCTCCACAAGGGCTGCACCGCAAACGAGGTGTGGTTATCCATGGGAATATTACCAAGGCCGTTCCACGCACATTTGTCGCCGTCTTCGCTCCCCTGCGCGTCGTTCCAGCCGTCCTGGACGCTGGCGAAATTGTCCGGATCGGTGACGGCTTCTGCGTACTCGTGGCCCGTGACGATGCTGTAGCCATCGAAGACTCCGTGACCAAAGCTATCGCTAACCGTGTTCACCGAGTTCATTCCGCAGCCACCAGTGCCCAGACCCGGCCAGTTCATATTCAAGAACGGGATAAAGGCGTATTGCAGCCGGTACGGGTTGCCGATGCCATCGACGCTGCTGGTCTGTGTGTGATAGCCGCAATAAACGGGCTGCCCGGTGGCAATCGTTGTTGGCGGCGTCAGAATGATGTAGGTCGCCTGCGGATCGTAGTTGAAGTGAGCGGATGCGCGTATCGCCTCCGCGGCCAGCGGATCATTGGCCACGTTTTCCGCCAAGCCCAGCGCGATGATGTCGCCGGGCACCGGCGTCGTGTCGGTCCACACACCCTTGAGTTGCTTTCTCGGATTGGTGACGTACCCGCCCCCGCTGACGCTCGCGCAACTGGTGGTCCCGGCCGGGACATTGTTGCAGTATTCCATCTGGATGGCTGCCCAGGACGTGCCGCCCAGATTGCTCAGGAACGAAGTGACGTAGTTCTGTAACTGCTGGCTCGTGTACTGGTTTCCGGCCGCGTCAGCGGTCGTAAAGCCGTTCGCCCAATCAGGTCCCCAGAAAATCAAATAAATCCCCGGCTTGGTCTCCACGCCGATGGCCCCGGGCCCTGCATTGCCGCCGTGATAGATCAGGTCGTTCGCGACGGAACTGGGGTTCGGTGCCTGTCCGGGCGCCCAAAAGAAGTGTTTGTCATTCGTCGCCGCTGACGCTTGTGTAGTGATCACCGCCAGC
>Ga0307478_10001285_pt1 | contig 22167 bp, 18 predicted proteins | sample atmos_gasesECM4C_2_FD_203713 | JGI IMG/M metagenome (GOLD analysis project Ga0307478, IMG submission 203713) | Hardwood forest soil microbial communities from Morgan-Monroe State Forest, Indiana, United States - atmos_gasesECM4C_05 | ecosystem: Environmental > Terrestrial > Soil > Temperate... | reverse complement strand
CGACTTTGCATACAGTTCTAGCCTTTACCTGGCAAAAAGTCCCGGTCCGCGTGCTGCTTAATGGCTTCAACCACCTGCCGGATGCCGTTGAAACCACCCAGGAGTTTCGCGACTTCTGGTATTTCTGGGGCGATGTGAGACAGCGAATTTACCTCGATAATTGGGAACTTTTCCAGGGAGTGATCTACCCGACGAACTTGGTCGTAGAGCGAAATGGAATCATTTGGCGTAGCACGCAGGTACTAAATGTTGAGTTCAACATTCCTATCGACGAAAAAACTCTTGCAATGGACATGGACGCCGCTAAACGAAGCGCAGCATCGCCTGGTTGGAACCGCGCATTTCGCGCAGATAAGAACACGACGTTGGCGCCCGGTGTGGAGTTATTTCTCGGGGCTTGGAACTCGACCATCGTAAAGCAGTCCGACGGAATCCTCATTCTGGAAGCACCCATCTCGGGGTCATATACGCAGGGTGTGATCGAGGAGGCGAGAAAGCGCTATCCGGGAATGCCTGTTAAAGCGGTGCTATCGACGTCGGATTCCTGGCCGCATTTCGGAGGTGTGCGGTTCGCGGTTGCGCAAGACCTGCCTGTTTACATCCTGGATCTGAATCAGCCCTTGTTGGATAAAATGGTCAGCGCGCCTCACTCGTCGGATCCCGACGTAATCGAGAAGTTGAGGAATTTTAAACCTCCCCGGTGGAAGATCGTTTCCGTGAGAGAAAAGGTGGGCAGCGACGAGAATGGCGTCGAACTTTATCCGTTGCGTGGCGCGTCGACCGAGCGGCAATACATGGTCTACTTTCGGAAATGGCGCCTGCTCTATGCCAGCGACACCCTGGCGCTACACCCCGACGGCACACTTTATGACCCGCAGTTGATGAATGAAGTGATCCAGGCGGTGAATCGCGAAAATCTCGAGGTGGATACGGTTTTTGCCATGCATCAGGGACCCACACCGTGGAAGCAAGTTGTTGCTTTGGTTGAGAAAGCCAAACGCAACTGAGATTGCCCGGACATTGGGCCATTCGGAGAGGCGGTCTGTTATTTCTTGTTCACAAATGTGTGCTTGGATCAAGGCGTACTCGGGAGACTAGCGCAATTCACAAGTCCAATTGTGGAAAGTTTGAAGGTCCATTTGTGATTGTGGGCGGATGACGGCCTAACCGGAAGCTATGCGGGCCAGAAGTCCGGTTGTGGGAAGTCTCACCAGATACGTACCGAGAAACGTTAGAGCTTTATCGGACGCGCTTGTATTTAGTGGTCTGGCCAACTTCCGGGTGGTCACTCGGAAGTAATCGCCGCAAGCGGTGGCCCAAGCCGTCATCGGCCAATTCGGTGGGACTGTAGTCACGCACGTCGAATCGCGCTGTTCCCCATCGGGGTATCCCGTTGACTGCCGGGAGACCATTCCTGGCCGCGCTTCACTCGCTCCAACACAGTTTTTCCAGTGTGCGCCGTCGCTAGACACACTCCCTCGATTTTTCTTTCGCCTTAGACATTGCCGTCGGTTTTCCCTCTCGCGCCGATTGTTTGTCGAGTCCGGTAACCAACCTTTTTCTGCCGCTCCTTTTCTTGGGCCACTGCTTCGGGCTAATTCCTGCGTCCGGCAGCTTCGCGGGTTCTGCTTTCCCGGTTCCGCCCTGGCCAGCGACGGATTATTGGGCGAATCTCGTCCGAGCGAGCAACTTGCGAATGCCGCCGTCTGCAACATTTGCATTACTTCCGAGCAGGGGACAGCGGCGCGCTGTCAGTGGTGACAGGAAACAAACGACTTACGCGTTTGTTTCCTGGAGAGTTGCCCGGGATCCGCCCGGAAACCTGGATAACGCGACTCACCTGTTGTTTTCCCAAAGAAAGTGTGGCATCCTTCCTGTTGGAAACCAAAATGGCGGTGCTATGAAACAAAAGACGGACGTCCTGCAAGGCACATTGGCGTTGATGGTCCTCAAGACTCTCGATGTCCTAGGACCCCTGCACGGGTATGGAATCGCGCGACGCATCGAGCAGATCAGTGGAGATCTGTTGGCCGTGAATCAAGGGACTCTATATCCCGTGCTGTTGAAGCTGGAACAAGAAGGAGCGGTCGCCTCCGACTGGGGTGCCTCACAGAATAATCGCAGGGCGCGGTTCTATCGGCTGACACGGGAAGGACGTAAGCAGTTGCAGGTCGAGACCCAAGATTGGGAACAAACGGCCGCGATCATCGGTCGGTTCTTCGAAGCGAAAGCGGAGGATTTGTCATGAAATTTCTGAGACGGTTCTTCACTCGTCTGCGCAACCTAGCGACCAGGCGGACAGACGACGAACGATTGAGGGAAGAGATTGAGGAGCATATCGCGCTGCAAACCGCGGAAAACCTTCGCGCCGGTTTGTCGCCCGTGGAGGCACGACGCCAAGCCATGCTGAAATTTGGCGGGGTGGAGGCGATCAAAGAAGACTATCGCGCCGAGCGAGGACTGCTATTTATCGAGAATTTGATGCGGGATGTGCGCTTCGCTCTTCGTGTGTTGCGCAAGTCTCCCGGCTTCACCGCTGTGGCCGTCGTAACGCTGGCAATGGCCATCGGCGCAAACGCCACAGTCTTTAGTGTAATGAATGCCTTGATACTGCGCCCGCTGAATGTGCCCGAGGCAGAGCGCCTCTACCAACTCTTCCGCGGTAAAGACAAGGCGGGCAATCAGTCCTTTCCAGACTATCTCGATCTGCGCGATCGCAACCGCAGCTTCGATGATCTGGTAGGGTACGGCGCCACTGAAGCAGGGCTGGATACGGGCGCAAATCCATCCAGCGCCTGGGTTCTGCTGGTGAGCGGGAACTACTTCGACGGATTACGCCTTCAGCCGCATCTTGGCCGTTTGTTCCACCCATCCGACGAGCAGGGTGCGAACAGCGCTCCGTACATTGTGCTTACGCATACGTATTGGCACACCCATTTTCACGATGATCGTGGCGCGGTGGGCCGTGTTGTTCAGGTGAACAAGCATCCTTTTACCATTGTGGGCGTGGCGCCGGAAGGGTTCCATGGGACTCTTGTGTTTTTCTCGCCCGATTTCTTTGTGCCCATCGTTAATCAAGAACAAGTGGAAGGGGAGAATGACCTGAACGAGCGCGGGAAGCGCTGGATATTTTCGGTGATGGGACACCTGAAGGCAGGAGTCACTCCGGCACAGGCGGTTGCCGATCTGAACTCGATTGGCGCAGTTCTGGAAAAAAGCTATCCCAAAGACGACAACGACATGAGCTTCACCCTGGCGCGCCCAAGTCTCTATGGCGATCGCCTTGGCGCTCCAATGAAAGCGTTTCTAACCGGGCTGATGCTGCTGGCAGGGTTGATCCTGCTGGCCGCATGTACCAATCTGGGCAACTTGTTTGCAGCACGCGCCGCGGACCGTTCCCGGGAAGTTGCGCTGCGGCTCGCGCTGGGAGCGGGTCGGCTGCGCATTCTGCTGCAACTTTTCACTGAGGCCATACTGATTGCACTGATGGGCGGTACTGTCGGAGTACTGGGCAGCGCAGTGCTGTTGCGCGCTCTGAGCGTATGGCAGCCATTCACGAGGTACCCCATCCATCTCCAAGTGAACCCGGACGCAAATGTTTACGGAGTAGCCTTGCTGCTGGCTCTAGCGAGTGGATTGCTCTTTGGCGCCGTCCCGGTAAGACAGGTGCTTCGCACGGACCCCTATGAGATCGTCAAGTCCGGATCACTTGGCAGGGCTGGGCGGCGGATTACGGTGCGGGACCTGTTGCTTGGCGTGCAAATTGCGATCTGCGCAGTGCTGGTCACTTCTTCCGTAGTTGCCGTGCGTGGACTCGTGCGCTCGCTGCACAGCAATTTCGGCTTTGAGCCGCGGAACGCCATCCTGGCAGATACAGATCTGCGCATGGCCGGTTACCGCGACGACCAAATACCCGCAATGCAAAAGCGCATGCTGGAAGCGGTGGAGGCAATTGCGGGTGTAGAGTCGGTGGGTCTGGTCAACCCGGCGCCATTATACGCGGGCTCGGTGAGTGGCCTTGTCTTTACCGACAAAACGGCAGACCTGAGGCCAGCAAATGCCGCTGCTGAGGTGTTCTTGTACAAGATATCTCCCGAATATTTCCACGCGGCGGGCACTGCTCTACTGTCCGGAAGAAGCTTCAACTGGCATGACGACAAAGATGCGCCGCGCGTAGCGGTGGTCAACACGGAGTTCGCGCGCAAGATCTTTGGCTCCGTAACCGACGCAATGGGTGGATATTTCAAAAGAGACGATGGCACGCGCGTCGAAGTGGTGGGCATTGCGGAGGAGGGAAAATATCACAGCCTCACCGAGGACCCGCAGCCGGCAATGTTTCTGCCATTCCTGCAATCGCCCTCGAGTGAGACATGGATGGTGGTGCGTTCGAGCCGCGATTCACAACAACTCGCGCCAGCCATCAGGAACACACTGGGCGACCTGGATAGCGGGCTGCCCGTCTACATCCAAGCCTGGACCAAGGAAATGGACCATCCTCTGTTTGCCGCGCGTATGGCGACGCTATCGCTGGGAGTGCTGGGCGTGATGGGCGCTATGCTCTCTATCACCGGCGTCTTTGGAATGGCCGCGTACTCCGTCAGCAAGCGGCTGAAGGAATTGGGGATTCGCATGGCCCTCGGGGCGCAGCGTAAGGAAGTGTTGCAGGCAGCTTTGGGACGCGCATTCCAGTTGCTGGCTTTTGGCTCTGCAGCAGGATTGCTCCTTGGCATTGTTACGAGCCGGGTGCTGGCTTTCGTTGTGTATCAGGCAACTCCGCGCGATCCGCTGGTATTGGGAGGGGTCGTGTTTGCTATGTGCTTGCTGGGGCTCCTGGCTACGTGGATTCCGGCGCGACGCGCGCTGTCGATCGATCCTATGAGACTGCTGCGCGAGGAGTGAGATACCGCCGCACGGGCTGGGATGGGATCTTCGACTTTCAAGAGGAAAGCCGCGGTCTCCGTCAGTTGTTGCCAACAGGCTATTCCACTTACGGATGAGTTGTACGGCAAGCAGACTCTCCGTCAAGTTCTGCAATCCGTCGCTGACTTCAAAACCGAGAGGAGTCATAGCTCCGGTCAGAACAATCGGCATTGTCAATTCCGGCAGACATCGCTGCAGATACAGTCCCGTATCCACCATCGTATCGGTGCCGTGCGTGATGACAATCGGAGCATTCTCTTTCAATACCGCTCGCACCATACCCAAGATGAGAACTCGATCGTCCTCTGTCATCTCCAGGCTGTCTTTATTCATCAGCGGGACAACATTCACTTCACAATCGGGGAGCCTCAAGAGCTTAAGGTAACGGTCAATCTTGCTATCGACGTTTGCGACTGAGCCGGTTTGCTCGGAGTAGACCCATCGTTCCGCCGGTTGTCAGGACATAGACCGCGTTCAATTGTGTGGGGCTTTCCCTGGAATCGAGCGCACCCTCATCGCGCAGCACTGTTCGGCATTTGGCTTCCGATCCAGCTATCTATGCGTGCTTCCAGCATGTCGAGCGGTAGACTTCCTCCACTGAGGATTTCGTCATGGAAAGCTTTGATATCGAAGCGAGAACCAAGCCGCTGTTTTGCGCGCTCGCGAAGCTCCAGGATCTTGAGCTTGCCGATCTGGTAGCTGAGGCCCTGAGCCGGCCATGCAATATACCGATCAATTTCAGCTTGGATCGTAGGCTCATCTGCAGCGCCGCCTTCGCGAAAGTAGGCCACCGCCTGTTCCCGAGTCCAACCTTCGGAGTGAATGCCGGTGTCAACCACCAACCGGACCGCACGCATCAGCTCCAAAGAGAGCCGTCCGTAATCTGAGGCTGGATCCTGGAAAAAACCGATCTGCTTGCCGAGTGCCTCCGCATACACGGCCCAGCCCTCGGCATAGGCGCTGTTGATGACGTGAAGGCGGAACTCCGGAAGGCCCGTGAGGCGTTTCTGAATAGAAATCTGCAAGTGATGGCCTGGGATGCCTTCATGGTAAGCCTGCGTCTCGTCGCTGAGCAGCTTTCGATGAGCGTAGTTCGAGGTCGCGACGACGACACGCGCCGGGCGACTCCCATCGGGAGTGCCGAAAATATAGTGGGTGGGATTGTTCGGCTGGGAGGAAGGTACAGCTTCGACGGTAAGCGGATCTTTCGGGAACACGCCGAAGAGTTCCGGCAGCCGTGGCTGCATCTGGCCAACGTAGCGTCGGAAATCCTCGACGATCTGATCGGCGGACTTGGGGACGTATCTGGGATCGCTGTTAAGCGCGGCACGAAAGCCGGCCAGGTCTTTGTAGCCCGCCTTGAGAGCAAGATCGGTAAGCAGGCCTTTGATCCGTGCGACCTCGCGAAGTCCAAGTTCGTGAATTTCGCTGGGAGACATATCCGTGGTGGTTTGTTCCCGGATCGCTTGCTGGTAGCGGCGAGCACCGTCCGGCAAGCTGTTCAACCCGATTGCGGTGCGGCCGTGCGGAGCGTAGTCCTGGGCGACGAAATCCGCAAAGCGGCGATACGCAGGCAGCACCTCCGACTGCGTCACCTGCTCGATCTCCTCCGTCAAGTGCTTCTGGTCCTCCACGGGGATCGACGCGGGAAACTTCTTCGTCGGTGCCAGGAAGGGATTTTCGGCAATCGTGCCTTCGCATTGAGCCGGAATTTGCTCGAGCAGAATGCGGACGGGCATCAATCCGTCCTTTTCTCCCTGTCGGAGCACGGCGATCGTTTGCTCGAAGGCGCGGGGAATTTGGTGCAGACGGGCGATGTAGTCTTCGTAATGCTTAACGGTATCCAGCGGTACCGAGTTCGGCAGGTCGGCAAGGCTGTTGTGGATGCCCTGCATTTGCGAAATGGGCATCTCATAATCCTTCAGATCGTATTCTGCAATGCGATTATCCAGAACGTGGAGCAGGAGATCGTGTGAAAGGCGATCCTGCTCGGGAAATCCTTCGGTAGAAATGGCTTCAAGCCTCGCACGATACGCGCGATCAACGACATTTTGCTTCGTACTGGCGGCCAGAGAGTAGTCGTCAAGAATTGCGTTATCGCGATAGTCTCCCCTGGCCGTCTCGCTCTCTGGAGACGTACTCAGGTCGTCGTCGTACTGCTCCTTGAACAGAGCGTTTTGATCGGCGAGACGAGCTGCCACGGACTTGGCCGATTGCGACCAAGTGTGAACGTCCGGAAAAGGCGCGTTGTTGGCCCAAGCTGCCGCCGGATTCAATACGCCTCGTAAGCACAAGCAGGCTAGGATGAAGATCCAACGGAATCTCGCTACATTCTGCGCCGGCCTCTTGTGGTTCGCGATGCTTGACAGAGAGAGGAGCATAAGCGAATAAAAGTTCATCAGAGCAACTCCTGGATAGTCGGAACAAGACCCACTACCACTTGGTTTAAAAACTTTACAACCAAAACAATCTGTGCCACTATACTTCGTCTGTTAGCTAAACGTCAAAGACAAAGCCGTTGAATCTAACGACCGAGCAAGGGAAAAACGCCGCACGCGCCGTGGCCATCGATCTGATGGGCACACTTCAAGCGACGGTCGGTGACCTAAACCGCTGGATGCCGGGATGGATGAACGATCAAACTTCGCGCCTGTTTCAGGCCCTCGTTTTGTGCGTTTCGGTCCATTTCAGGTTGATCAACAACGTCAGGAAGTAACGAAGAATGGCTCGCGCCTGAATCTACTGGGAAATGTGTATCAAGTCCTAGTCGCGCTTTTGGACAAGCCCGGTGAAGTCGTAACCCGCGAAGAATTGCGGCAGCGTCTCTGGCCCGCCGACCCGCGCCTCAACTACGACGCCAACGTGAACACCACGGTGAATAAGCTCCGTCAGGTGCTTGGTGATTCCGCCGACAAGCCTCTTTACATCGAGACGATTCCGCGCAAAGGGTATTGTCTTGTGGTGTCTTCGGAAACCTCTGATGTTCCTAGCGCCCCGCTTGTAGCAGATGCTGTGCCCGAGGTCGCCCTTGCCGAGGCAGTTCAAGTTCTCTCGAAGGAACTCGCAGCTGGACGTTTCGGGTTTTGGGTGCCTCTCGGCGTGGTTGGGCTCATCCTCGCCGGAATGTTCCTCGGCGCCGGCATCACCATCACTACGCTATTGATTGGTCATTTCGCGAAAGCCACTCGCTGGCCCTAGCAGAAAACGCCAAGCTCATCTTTGGAATAGCCAACGAGCGAATTTGAATCGGCTCTCTGGCTAGCGTTTTCTCTCGCTTACTGTTGTTTCTGTGTACCAGCGGTTTCCCCGGAATGAAACTCAGTCCACGTCAAGCCTCCAGAACCCCTGTGTCAAACGAGACCGACAATCTTCGGCTGCAAGCAAAAGAAGCCTTAGAGGCAAACAGTACGCCATGCGTTCGCTCCGCTATCTTAACGGATGAACGCTTTCTCCATTTCCAGCTGAGGCAGGAGGACGAGCGTGCGCACACTTACTGGACATTGCATGGTGGATATGTTCGTCAAATCAACCTGCGTAGTCTATACAGCTTATTACCCTTATTGTCGGCTAGTTAAACCAGTAGGGAGTTTGTTTCGTCCACTCGCTGGCCGGATAGCGTTTGTGGAGCAGGTCGTAGGCGGCTTTGGAGTAATTTGGTCCGGAGCTTTCGGTACAGCCGTAGCGCCAGGCGCGTACGACCAGATGCAAAGCTTCGGGGACGCGCAGGTCGTCGGGGTGGGCGTTGGCCCAGTCGAGCGCGCGCTTGCCAAGCCAGTTGGGCGCGGCCGATTGGGTTTCGAGGTCGGCGTGTTCTTTTTCTGCGGCGGCGCGGTCTCCGGCAGATAGAAAAAGTGGAGACGGGAATTTGTCTTCGGGATAGATCTCCTGCAGTGGGCTGCTCAACTTGGAGAACATGCGGTAGTAGTCCCGAGCGTAAGCTTCGTTTTCGGGGCTTGGCGTCACGGCGCACCACCAGTTGTCATGCAGGTTGTCAATCTTGTTGAAGCCCGGCTCACCGACGGTATAGAGGTTCCCGCGGGGATAGCCTGCGGTGATGAAGGGGCGAAATCCCGGATTGCGGAGAATCGCCAAGACCGCGGCGTATCCCAACGATTCAACATCCGTTGTCCGGGAATATTCCGCGAACTCGGTGGCGGCTTCCGGAACCAACTCCTGGGCGATGGGGACAAGTTCGCGGGCGGTGGCATCTTGGTTCAGCAGGATGGCGCGCGACCAGGCGGCAATCACCACGTCACGGCGGAGCGGCTTGGGCAAAGTGGCGGATTTGGCGGCTTCTGCGAGAATCCGCAGCGGCAATTTTTCGGTGAGCACTATGGAGGCGTCAGAGTCGAAATGAGAAGCGCTTGCGGAGGCTGGGGTAGCGACGCCTTCCGAAGGGTTGGGATACGCCTCGGCGTCGTTGGACGCGCGCGGCACAAACTTCAGGAAGTCCTCGAGACTCGTTGCGAGTTTCATGCGCAGCGCCAAGAACTGATTTTTTGCGGAGAGAGAAAGCGCAGATCCACGCTGCGCGAGGAGTTGGTCGAGTTGCTGACGAGCCGTGTCCCGACTGCCGGATTGCTCCAAGAGGCGCAAGCGGTGAAAGGTGAGCGTCAGGTAGGCGGGGGAGTCTGGGGCGATTTTTGCGGCTTCGGTGGAAAGATCCGTAGCGGCTTTATTGCTGGCACGGACTTTTGCGATGGCGGCCACCAGCCACGGCAATGATTTCGTTGTTTGCCACCGTTCGAGTGAGTGTTCAAAGGCGGCGTCGCCAGTTTGTTGGAACTTGAGAATCCAATCGGTCATGTCGGCGCCCTTGAGGCGAGTGGATTCGTCGACGGTGACCCCTTTTTGAGGATGTTGACCACCGGATTCGGCAGGAAGCGTAACGGTTTTTGTGAGGATTTGATGATCGAGGAGCCAGAGATAGTCGGTCAAGTCCTGGCGGAAATCATTCGTCGGAGTGCCCTTCGCGAGCGAGGTTTCGAATTCCTCGAAACGCTGCTGGCGATGCAAGCGAATGCGTACAAAGCCGAGCAGTCCCTGGGCGGGATCATGCATTTCGGCGAGATTTTTGTCGGCCAGGATCGCGCCCAACTTGGCTTCCGCCTGGCCGAGGGCTGCGGAATCGTATTCTTCATCGCCATTGTTTAGAGTGCCTTTGCGAACTAGCGCACGCGCGGCGAGGTATGCGGCAAGCTGCCGGTAAGGCGAGGAGGAGTCTTTGGCGATGGCCTCGAACGCTTCCTGAGCTATTGTGAACTCGCCCGAGTAGAAATACGCGGCGGCAATTTGATAGGCGCGGTCGGCGCGAACCGAAGCAAGGTCTGTGGCGTTTGCGGTGGCGGGAATGACGGCTGGTTTCGGTTTTGGCGGAAAGCCGGGTCCTCCAGAGCAGTTCTCGAAGACTTGATCCTGCGCTGCGATCCAGTCTTTGACGACGGCGCTCTGCGCGCCGAACTGTTCCACGCGCTTTGTCAGCGTTCGGACGGCGAATTCAAAGGCGTTGTCAAGGCAGTTGTAATACTGAATGTAAGTGTTAGCGCGATCCATCTGGCGGACGATTCCGTAGCCGTTGTCATATAACCGTTGGCTCTCCGGCAATTGACCCGTAAGTTTTGCGCGAGCCTCCTTCCACGCTTCCACCGAGCTTTTTCCCGTGGCGGCATTCTCATCGGCCGAAGGTTCGTTGAAGATTCTTAGCTCGGCGGGAGTGAACGGTTTGCCGCTCAGGTTGCGATAGGCGATGTAGAGCGGCTCGCGCCAATAAGTATGTTGCAGGATCTCGAGTTTGCCGCGGGCGAAGTCCGCTTCAGGGATGTCGGGTCCGGTGGTAGAGAAGAAATTCGGTCCGGTGAAATCCGGCCCACAAGCGAAAGCCGGTGGTGGCGGGACGATGAGCGCGACGACGAGGACGACGACAAGAGAAATGCGGGCGATGCGGTAAGTCATGGCTGCCACTCCTTGAGAACGGCTTCCGCGGCGGGTTGGGTCCAGGCGCGCGGAGCGAAGACGTAAATTCGTTTGCTGTGCCAATCGGAAGGCATGTTGGGGGAAGCCCCTTTCATCAGGACATTCGAAAGAGGCTCGTCGACGGAGAGGCCTAGGCTGTTTTGACAAGCAGATCCGTGGAATTCATCGCGAGAGCGGAGAAACTTGGCGACATCGGCGGCGTCCGGGCCCATGCGGAAGAGCATGGGAACGGCTTCCTCGATCGTGCCGGGAGGAAGTTGTTCAAGCCACGGATCGCCGATGCACCAGGACGCTAGAGCGGTGATGGAAAGGGGCAGGGAAGAGGGAATTTTATAGCGGAGATCTTTGAGCAAATTCACATAAGAAGCCCGCTCACTGACGGTGGCGTCGAAATCGATTTGGATGGCGCGAATGTTCGGTAAACTTTGCAGATCAACAATTTGGTCGACGAGATGCTGATTTTGCAGTGGAGTGAACACGGATTGGGACGAGGAGTGCAAATCTTCTGCGAAGAATGACGCGGGTTGTCGGCCGGCGCGCGTTTCGATTCGAACGACGGCGATTAACGGCGTGCCCGGTGCAACTCGCAAGGGTTGCAATCGAGGCCGGATGAGGAGAGAGCCTCCTGCGTCTTTGCGCGGGTCCTCGTCTGGGGCGAGGACATAAATTGTTTCTGCGAGGAAAGCCACGCCGGCATTTTTTGATTCCAGAAAGCGGAGGTCTTCGGGGCGCTCCCAAGCCCAGAAAAATAGCTTGGGAAGCGTGGCCATTTGCGGGTGCTCGGCGATGTGGCTTGCGCGATTCGAAAGGAAGCGATGCAGACGGCGAAGAAATGTAGTGGCGAATTGAGGCTGGGCGGCGAAGAGGAAAAAAAGGCACAACAGCAGCGCTTCCACGACTCCGCCGCAAATTTTTGCCGTGCGTGTCACTCTGGTCTCAGAGAGCAGGCCGGTTGCCAGGCTTGCGCCCATTGATTTACACGTTAGCCGTTGGAACCCTGCGATTCGCTTCCATGGATTCCGTGTGCTCTAGCGGCTCATTGCAACTTCCGAAAGGAGCTTCTTGGTCTTTTCATCAGGGGCGAAAGTATCGCCAGTACTGGTAAATACCGCAATGTCTCCAAGCTTCTTGGAGTTGGAAATTTTGGAAGTGGTACCCTCGCTCTCGGTAGAACAATCGATCGGCGGATCCACATCAAAAGAAGTTAAAAAAATAGAAATTTCAACCGAATCAAAAGAAGCCTTTTTTACGCCTGCCTGGAAAGACGAGCAATGTTTTTGTTTTTCGGCCGCCCTGAAGGGATATGTCCAGGTTTGAACCAGCACTGAATTTGTTTTCACTTTTCCGTTGACGTCAAAACCGATCACACTGATGCCGCCCGCCCCGTAATCCTCTTCGGTGCAGAGGACCAAATCTCGCGCACCGCTCGGACCTGCTATCTTCTGGCAGAGCCCCACAGGACCATCATTATGGAAATAAGACAGCCTCCGCCACGAGCCCTGCTCCTTGCGAAGCAGGAAGGCGCTAGCATGGCCATCGGCATGGCTAAAGCAAGAAGCATAACCTAATAAGAGCGCCTCGGTTTTGCCCGCAGCGGTAAAACGCCCCATCAAAACGCTGTAAATTCCCAAGCCACCATTTCGATTTAAGGGTTGTTCAGCGCCCATAAACTTGGGGCAAACCCCGCAACCCGCTTCATTAAAATCGCTTGGCTTGTCACAAACAGCGGATCCCATGGCAGGAAATTCTCGAGGGAGCTTCTCGTTCCCTGAAGCTTGCATTCCATATAACAAAAAAATGATAGTGTTTAAAAGCTGAAAAATGACCATAACCCGGAACTAACCCACTGCCATCGCCTTTCAGAACCTGACAACCGAAACAAGCTATTGACAATATACATCGTCAGTTAGCTATAAATCCAATGGGAAAACGTTGTCCGCATACTCCCGCAGCCCAGCAAAGCCCCTGGGATCGAGCCCGAAGTAGTGCCGCGTGCCGTGGCGGTGTTCGCCTGTTTGGACGAGGAAAGCGAATCGCTCGTCTTCGAAAACAGAAATTGCCTCATTTTTCTTGAGTGCCGCAATAAACTCGTCGCGCCTCATCGAACAAGCGACCATCGGCACTAAAGCCGAAGGGATCGCGGCGATGTGATTCGTGCAATGCTGAGCAGCAGAAGAAACGCAAACGCGAAGCCTCCCAGCACTTTCAAGTTGTCTGGCGTTCGCGGTCCACCGCGCGGCATATCGGTCGTCACCAACGCTACTTTCTTATGGTCGGCGGGATCGTAGCGTACGGCGATCGGCGTTCCTTGCGGGTGATCATTCACCCACTGTTCGAACGGCGCAATCTGGTTAGGCGGGTATTGCCAAACTTCGGACGAGGGAACATTCATGGAAAGGATGGTCGCCGCGTACTGCTCAGCTCCGACCGCGTAGCGCAAGCGGCAACGGATGTAGAACTTCTCCCTCCGACCGGTGGTCGTCTGATCCAGTCCGCATTCGTCAACGCGCGCCGTCACTTCTGGCCATCGCGAATGGAGGTTTTCCTGCCAAGCCCCTGCAACCGTCACTACCGACGCAAAGATAGTGCACAACCCGAAGAGGAGAACCAGCACCATCAATCCCTGCCACAGCAATGAACCTTTTTGCGTTGTTCCCATCGTCATTTTTGGCCAGACGAAATCCTTCATTTATGTTAGGTGTGCATTTCCACCCGACGCAAAAACATCTGAATTTGACGACGCCGATTGATCACCTACCATTTCGCGCGGCTACTCCGCGTTTCGCTAGGTCCCGATGAGCCGGAAATGCGGGAGTTGGCCAGAAACGGGGTTCGAGGAAAAATCGATTGAATGCTGAAATTGGCGCGTCCAGGTCCAGGCGCGTGGCTGAGAGCGATCCTTCGGAGTACACCTTGCCACCGCTGTCCTTCACGCAATAACTGATTTTCCGCTCGTGAACATCCAGCCCGATGTAATACATAGGTTCCATTGGGGAGCCTCTTTGCTGTTTCTGAATCAGCGTCCGCTGAGTTCAGCTTTTTTACACCAAGCGCTCTTCCTTTGACCTATACATTCAAACTTACGAGAACCTAGCTGCTGATGATCGTTCACAATTTCCTGCTGCGCACGCGCGAGCTTTCTTGCTTGCAACCTCCACGGGCCAGCGCTACGCGGTCTGGGCAACCTTGAGTAGGCTGTTCCCGACTACGATATGAGCAGACCTCGTTCCCAGTTCCGTCATGCGGGCTATAGCACACAGGATGGCAATGCCGCCATCCCGGAAGAGCACTGGCTCGACCTGCTCGGACATCTCGGCTCGCCGTTTCGCCTCGCCCATCTGAAGAACCTGTGAAAAGAGGGATCCGGCCCGGTTTTTAGCTGAATCTCATGAATAGCTATGAGAAGAAAGAGAACTGGGGACAGCCAGCGCAGCAACCGTCCCCAGCAATCCAAAACTGCCAATTCTGTGGATTTCACCCTATGCTACCAGCGGAACATCAGCCCGAACTTGATCACCCGGTTTCCCCCGTTTTGCAGCGAGGGATTCGCAAAGCCCGTCCCCAACGAGGTCAATCCTGCATCTTCGATGAAGGGATCAATGCTGGCAAAGTTCGGGTGGTTGAACACGTTTAGCATCTGCATGTGCCAAGCTAACGTTACTCTCTCCTTGATCTTAAAGTTCTTGAACAAGCCGAAATTGCCGGTATTCGTCCAATAGTCACGGAGGGTATTTCGTCCTACGTTACCAAAGGGTGTCCCAAAGACAGTGGCTGCCTCAGCGCCATTAGTGATAAAACGAACCTGCTTGGTGGATACGGGCGTATCCGCCCCGGTCGCGTTGATGGCATTGAGGCTCAGAAGGGTGTTAGGGGTATCGCCACAGCCGACGCCAAAAACGTTACACGCATCCGCCGCATAGATCCCCACCGCGCTCGCTGGAGCTGAGTTGCTTCCAAGGAACGGACGGAGCGCCCCGTCGTCACCAACAAATGCAAGGTTGTACGCCGAATCGTACGGATTGCTTGGGCCATTGGCGCTGCAAGCTCCGCCGCCGCTAAAGCAGTTCGCGAACTCCTGCGAAGCTGTGTAGGGCTGCCCCGAGGCAATGAAATAGTTTCCGGAGACAACCCACCCGCCGAGTATGTGCCCGACCAGGCCATGCTGCGACTTGAAGAACGGAAGCTGTTCGGTCACCGTAATGCTGAAGCTGTGCGGAATATCGAGACCCGATGTTCCGTGCTCGTCGCCCGTAAAATTCACCTGGCTCTGGGAAAACGCGCTCGTACCGCCAGCTCCCCCTGTACTGAAGATCTCGCTAGCATTGTCCGTAGTATTGCTGTAGGTATACGTACCCTTTAGCGTGAGTTGATTCCATAGATTGTTGACGCGCAACTCCGACTGCAATGCCCCATAATCCGAATAGGCGGTATTGGTCCGCTCGCGCACGATCCCTTCATTGCAATTCACGCGCCCGACCGCTTGTGGAATAGCCGCCTGCGCCGCAGGACACGGCGTCAAGCCCGTTGGAACTTGATTCGGATAGAGCGCCGCGAGTCCCTCAATCGCCGGATTGCCATTGATTGTCTGGAACAAGTTCGTAGCGTGATTTCCCACGTAACGCACTTCAAAGACCGCTTTTGGCACGATTTCCCGCTGAACGCCCAACGACCACGCGTAAACACGTTGTGGCCCGAAGTTCGGCGAGACGCTGGTCTCGTTAAAGGTGCGAGGATCAAACACGCCCGTCGTCAGAAACGGTGCCAATTGCGCACGAACGGCGGGCCCGAGCGGATTTGCAATCAACGGATTCGCCAATGCGGTCGCTCCAGAGAGAGTATTCAGGAGCACGATCGGCGATGCGCTCGATATATTGAGATAGATATTGTAAAAAGGAGGGTCGTAAGATTCGCGGAATCCTCCGCGAATAACCGTTTTTCCATTTCCGGTGATTCGGCCGCCCCAGGTCGGCGTCCACGCAAAGCCGACGTTTGGACCCCAGCTATTCTTGGGCGCGGGAATCTTAGGAAATTCCGTTACGCTTGATGGCAGCGCCGGGTTCCATAGCGGGTCCGGCCCGGTCTGATTTTTCACGGTTATCTGGTTAAACAGGTTGGCCGGCTGCCCGTAGTAGGACCATGTAAGTCCCAGGTTCAACGTCAAGTTATTCTTAAATTTGAAATCGTCGCCCACATAGAGAAATGTGTCCGTCTCTCGGAAGGGCAGAACGGGATTTCCTGAGGCGATGCGGATGCGCGTCGGGTCGTTGCTCGCGTACCCCCCATAATCGCTGAACTGCCACTGGCCATTCACATTCGGCAGGAAAAAATTCGGGGAACGTTGCTGAGTTACGTTGACTCCGGCCTTCAGTTGGTGCCGCCCAATGACGTAGGCCCAGTTATCCTGCAACTGGTAGTTGTTCACGATGCGGCCTTGCGGTGAATTTGTCGCCGGGCCGTATCCCAGTAGGCCTGAGGCGGCGAACGTGACGTTCGTTACGGCGTCCCCGATGTTTGTGGCGTTCGGGACCGTGTTGCCTAACGTGTTTCCGCCGAATTCGACGTTCTCCCGGCCGTACGACAATCGAAATTCATTCGACATACGTGTCGAGATGGTGCGTGCCCAACTGAAGCCCCAGGCCTGAGAGAGGGCAGGCTCGTCTACCGGGTAACCTGACGCTCCAGTGCCAAATGCGTCCGTGTTAACGAACGTGCTTTTGTTGTACAGGAAACGTCCGTAGAAGTGATTCTTCGTCGTCTGAATGTCGAACTTTAGCGGGAAATTATAGGCTTTGAACGGAGACCCGACTACGCGCTGTATTCCTCCGTATTGGACACCTGGGCAGCTCGCGATGAAACCCGGCTGTCCCTGTATCGGAATCGTCGGATCTTGCGGGGTCGGTCCCCCGCCGGTAATGCCGTACGGACCATGTGTTTGCAACGCTTGCAGTGACGCGGTATTACCGAAACAACCAATCAAGGTGGTGATTCCCGCAGGCGTTGGCGTAATGTTCCCCGACGAAAGTACCGATGTCCCGGGAATATATTCCTGGTCAAAGCCGCCAAAGAAGAACACATGGTTCACCCATAGTGGACCGCCAATCGTTCCTCCCACGAACTCGTCATTGAACCACGGCACCTTTGTCAATCCCTCAAACTGCTTCTGGATGTTCGACAAGCTGTCCAGAGCGGCGTTGCTCTCCGAGCCATACACCGATCCATGCACCGTGTTCGATCCTGATTTTGTGACTATATTTACCACCGAACCCGAGTTTCGGCCGTATTCCGCTCCAAAATTGCTCGTGGTGATCTGATATTCCTGCACAAATTCCGAGTCGGAAACGAACAACGAGGGTCCCGCCACGGAATTGTCGTTATTATTCTGCCCGTCGATTTGCTGATCGTTGTTGCGGCCCCTGAGACCATCCACGGCAAAGTCCACACCATTGCCGTTCGATAATCCTAAATCCCGGCTCATGATCACGCCCGGTACCGTCAGCGCTAAATTGTCCAGACCTTCGTTTCCCAGGATGGTCGGGAAAGTCTGGATGTCAGACGCACTGAAAGAATTCGTAATCTGCGCTTCGGTACTCTGAAGAAGCGGCGGCGCCGCCGATACCTCTACGGTAGAACTCACTTCCCCGATCTCCAGCTTAATCGTTCCCATGCCACGGTCCGCGCCGACCGTAACTTCCACGTTGTCGAACACGGACTTGCGGAAGCCATTCTTTGTAATCTCCAGTCGATAGGTTCCAACCGGAAGGAGGCTCAGCTTGAACAAACCCGAGTTATCGGAAGTCGCGCTAAACTCCTGATTGGTATCCTTGCCAACCACCTTTACGTCAGCGTTGGGAACCGCCGCGCCCTGTTGGTCCGCTATGTTCCCGGAAATCGACCCCTTGCTTACCTGCGCGTTTGCAGGTGCTGCGCCCAAACCCATCACTGCGAGGCTGAATACTACACACGACAGAGCAATAGCCGACGACCGAATAGCTGACAGGCCCATCCACGCTGAGAAGAGACGCGTCATATCCATACCCCCATAAAGATCAAGTCATTGCTTACAAGAAAGCCCGAGATCTCTCCTGGGCCCTTCCGATGCTAGAAATCTAAGGCAAGGCTTCTTCCAATCTGTAATTTTTTATGAGATCTAGCTAACTCCTTTAATTTCAGAAAAGTACTGATAGTTCTACGTTTCAAATTAGGTCTGCATTTTCCATAATTATGTGTAAGTCGCTAAACACAATCCGCTTAAATGAATCTGGGAGTTATATTGGCCAGCTCAAACGAGGTCACGACTAGGTGGCCTCCACACCTATTGACAGTTAGCTATCTGACGAAATAAAATCCCGCAGATAACGAACAGAAGGATGGTGTCGGCGGATGACAGGATCCTATCAGTTCTTGGGTCCGGCGTGAGGGACATCGACTTTGCTGACCATTTCCGCCAAGCGCACTGGCAACGGGCGCTGCGATACCCGGGGGACGGCAAGGCTGTATGGAAATCGAGAGCGTGAAGATCCAAGACACGTCCAACTGCGGGTGGCGAAAGCATGATTCATGCCAGGGCGCATATCCATAAGTTGCCCTAAGCCCACTGGAACGGTTGTACAACTGAAGGAGATCGAACACGATGGGCTCAGTTGGCTGGATAGAGATCTTGCGAAACGATTTACGCTACGCGGCACGCAAGTTGCTGCGAAGTGCGGGCTTCACGACGGTGGTGATACTGACCCTCGCGCTTGGCATCGGCACGAACGTAGCCGCATTTACCGTAGTGTACGTCGTGCTGCTCAATCCGTTGCCGTATCCGCATCCCGAGCAACTCGTGCGCGTCTACGATGACTTACGTTTCGACGCTGCCCTTGCGAGCAGCTCCGCATGACTCGGGGCCGATGTGGGTCGCTACACCACTTTCGTATGACTTTTTCATTCACTACACCTCGCCAGTTTAACCGGCGCACAAGGAGATTCACAATGAGAGTCGCTCTCATCGCATTGCTCTTTGCAGGGCCCGCATTTGCCCAAGACCAATCTCCAGTTGTTGGAGCTGCCTGCGGTCCCAAAGGTGTGAGCTTCACCGAGAAGAAGGACGACTCGCGGCACACAGCGACGCAGCCCGAGCCCGGAAAGGCACACTGATTTACTTCATTCAGGAGATAGGTGCAGGGAACTGCCTTGGACCCTGCGTGATGAGGATCGGGCTGGACGGTGCATGGGTGGGCGCCTTTAAGCGCAATTCCTATTTTTCCGTATCGGTGGAGCCGGGAGAGCATCATGCGTGTATGAACCTGCAGTCGGGCACCCCGTTAGGAAAACTGGTGGCATTCGCGCATGTCACGGCGGAGGCCGGAAAGGTCTATTACCTAGGCACAAAGGTTTTCGTGAGGACAAGCACGACGCGCCTGGAAATGGAACCGATCGACAGTGATCAGTCCAAGCATCTGATTGCTTCTTTGCCGCTGAGCGTGTTGCAGCCCAAGAAGTGAGCTGCAGGGCTGCGGCCGAGACGCAATTTGCCTGCGGTTTCAAGCTAACCCACTATCCAAGTTTTCCCTTGAAGTATCAAGGATACAACTGTCATGTTCCCGTTCGTTTCACTGATGACAGGCTCAGCGAGGTTCAATCGTGGGTGGATGAAGTAGAACGCAGTTCGTAGCACCAGTGGAACCGCCCATCACACGGGGGACGCAGTAATGTAGGCGCCAGCCCGTGATCCGAATGATCTTTGTATTGCAATGCGTGCAAAGTCCACGTTGTTCATGCCAGAGATAGCGAAGAGTGCGGGTGCCCCGAAACGTTTCCAGCATGTGAGCCCCTTCGCGTTCTTCGAAGTAGGTTTCATAGGTTGGATCGTACGGGTTGGCTTCGCCTTTCACCTTGACGTGTCGTTTCATGGGAGTGCTCTTGGCGTGGAAAAGCCAGAGTTTATTTGGCCGTCCCTCGTCATCGGAGGTCTCACCGAAGAAGGTCCAATCGCGGTCCTTACTCCGTTCAAAGTATTTCGGTTTGAACCAGCGCGGGGACTTGTTCGAGTGCCTTCGCTGTGCCCACCGCAACAAACTAGAGAAGATGGTGCGATCCACGCCTCCAAACGCGCCTTTGCTCACCATGTGCCGATGATAGTTCGCCCAACCGCGAATCTTCGGGTTGAGTTGATCGATTAGGTCGGCGGTAGGCATACCATGTGCATCTTTGGCTGATTGGATTCGGCACGTTGAATAGGGTTTTCTCCTTTGGACATTCCAATGGAGAGATGATAGGCTCATATGGACAATCCAAAGGAACGTCAGCTTGGTCAGGGAGAAGGAACATGCACACCGAGAAATCGGAACTGCTGCAGGGAACGCTGGACCTGATGGTCCTGAAGACCCTGTACGCGCTCGGACCGCTGCATGGCTTCGGAATTGCCCGGCGCATCGAGCAGGTGAGTCGCGACGTTCTCCAGCTGAATGAGGGCACGGTGTACACGTCGCTCCTGCGACTGCAGCAGCAGGGATGGATTGCGGCAGAGTGGGGCACCTCGGAGAACAACCGCAAGGCAAAGTTCTACTGCATCACCAAGCGCGGCCGGAAACAGCTTGAGGTAGAAACGCGAAACTGGGAGCGAATTTCCGGCGTGATTGGCCGTGTGCTGCGATTGGAAGCGGAAGAGTAGTCATGAGCTCAGCACAAGGATCTAGGCTGCGCGCGTTCGCCGCAAAGCTGCGCGGTTTCTTGGGTGGGCACCAACCCGATCCTGAGCTCGATGACGAAATCCAGGAGCACTTGCAGCTGCTTGCTGATCGATTCGTGGCGCAAGGCATGTCTAGGGAGGACGCTGCAGCTGCGGCGCGGCGCCAGTTCGGCAGCGCGACACTCATGCAACGCGACCGCCGAGAGTTCCAGACGCTCCTGTCGATCGAGGCGCTGTGGCAAGACCTCCGCTATGCGGTGCGCACACTCTGGAGAAGCCGGGGATTCGCGGTTGTTTCGATGGCCACGCTGGGGCTGGGAATCGGCGCGGCGACCGCGATCTTCAGCGTCATCGACAACGTGCTGCTCGAGGCGTTTCCGTACCAAGGCGCAGAACGCCTGGTGTTTCCGCGGATCCACGGCGGGCAGCAAAGCGGCGAGGAAGGCAGGCAAGGCTACACGACCGCGGAATTTTTGGAATTCGCCGAGAACAATCACGTTTTCGACGGAATTGCCGGCACCGGCGAAGACTTGGTCCTGTACAAGACCGGAGAAGGCACGGAGCAGGTCTACGGCGCCCACGTGACGCCGGGCGCGTTCGAGTTTTTCGGAATGCCGGCGCTGCGCGGGCGTGTCTTGCAGTCGAACGACTACGACCCGGGGGCACCGCCGGTTTTCGTGCTGCGCTACAAAACCTGGATGCAGCGGTTTGGCGGCGATCCCACCATCCTGAACAAGGTATTTGTGCTGAATGGCATTCCGCGCACGCTGGTCGGGATCATGCCGCCACGCTTTGGCTGGTACGACGCGGATGTCTACATTCCGCAAAAACTGACGCGAGATGCCAAGGCCGCATCCTCCGGCCCCGCGGCGAACTGGTTCGTGCTGGGCCGCTTGAAGCCAGGCCTGTCGAGTGAGCAGGCCGAGGCGGACCTGACGGTGATCGCCCAGCGGCTGGCGAAAATTTACCCGCACGACTACCCGGCGCACTTCACCGTGCAAATCAGAAAAATCGGCTCCACGGTGGTCGGCCGTTTTGAGGCGACCTTGTACACCGTGCTGGCTGCGGTCGCATTCCTCCTGCTGATTGCATGCAGCAATGTGGCGAATTTGATGCTGGCGCGGGCCACGGCGCGAGAGAAGGAGTTTGCCTTGCGCGCCGTGTTGGGAGCCGGACGCAAGAGGCTTGTCCGCCTGCTGATGGTCGAGAGCCTCGTCCTTGCCATGTCCGCCGCAATGCTGGGAGTTTTACTCGCCTGGGGTGGGCTGAAGGCGCTGGTTGCGGCGCTGCCGCCGGACCTGATCCCCGCCGAATCGGTGATTGGCCTGAACACGCGGGTTCTTGCTGTGACCCTTTGCGTTGCGGCACTGACCGCCCTGATTTTTGGTTTGGTGCCCGCGCTGCAATCCTCCCAGCGCGATTTGAACGATCCCCTGCGCGACACCGGCAAGGGCGTGAGCGGCGGATTCAGAGGCAGGCGTCTGCGTGATGCGGTGGCGGTGCTCGAAGTCGCACTGTCTTTGACGCTGTTGATCGGCGCGGGCCTGATGATGCGGAGCTTCGTGGCCCTTCGCGAAGTGCATTTGGGATTGCGGCCGGAT
>Ga0307478_10001284_pt1 | contig 22186 bp, 12 predicted proteins | sample atmos_gasesECM4C_2_FD_203713 | JGI IMG/M metagenome (GOLD analysis project Ga0307478, IMG submission 203713) | Hardwood forest soil microbial communities from Morgan-Monroe State Forest, Indiana, United States - atmos_gasesECM4C_05 | ecosystem: Environmental > Terrestrial > Soil > Temperate... | reverse complement strand
CGCGCTGGCTTCCACTTCCATGGAGCAAGGCCGCGTGGCCGCCTGCCACGCCTTCGGCCTCAAATACAAACAGCGCGTCGCGTCGCTCCTGCCCATGGGCATTTACACCATTCCGGAGATTTCCGCCGTCGGTGAATCCGAAGAGACCTGCAACGAGAAGGGCATTGATTACGCGGTGGGCCGCGCTCGCTACGCCAACAATGTCCGCGGCCAGATCGTCGGCGATATCAACGGGATGTTAAAGTTGATTTTCGCCAAATCCAACCGCCGGCTGCTCGGCGTGCAGATCATCGGTGAGAGCGCCACCGAGCTGATTCACTTGGGTATGATGGCGTTGGAGTCCGGCATGACGATCGACGTCTTCATCGAATTTGTGTTCAATTACCCGACGCTTTCCGAGATGTACAAATACGCCGCATACGACGGTCTGGGAAATCTATCGGGTCACAAACTCAGAGAAGGGTAAGACCTGGCGGACCGCGCGCGGGACGAACTTCTATTGTGTCGGATTCCGCGGGAACTTCAAGTAGGGAAGCCGCACTCCATTAATCACGATCTGGTCCGCGCGAATCGCGGCCGGAGCTTCGAATCCCACAGCGCCGCCGGACGTGACGTAATCATCCTGGTCCACGCCATCTCCGCTGACGCCCAGCCCTCCCACCATCACGCCGTTCACATAGAGCGGCTCGGAACCAGGGAAGAATACGATCCCGCTCTGATTAAATTTCGGCCACGCCGCACTCGGGACCTGGAATCCCTGCGTGCACGCGTTCGCCACATCCTGCGTATACAAATTGAAGAATGGGCCCGGTGGCGAACCATCGATTCCCGATGGAAAGAAAGGCTGCGCGCCGAATCCGATTGTGCGGTTGGTGACGGCTGTTCCCGTCGGCACTTGATTCAGGTCCATGGGCTGGCGCGTCGCCCCGCTGAAGTAAATCACGTTGCGCGCTTTGCTGGCCGCAACGTCAATGCTGAATACGGTCGCGTCCGGCATGCGGTACAGCCCGATCAACGTGCCGTCAAGATCGCTTACCGCAATCATCATTTTCGCGCGAACGCCGATCGGTAGCCGAATCTGCGCCCGTGTTACGTTGGCGGTTGCAACGGCGTTGTTGATGATGGACGTGACCTGTGCCGCCGTCAGGCCCCCCGGCGCGCCATCCATCGCCGGTATCAACCAGCCATCAGGCGGAGGTCCTGGGCTGGCCATTAACCCCGGCATAAGATTTGCGCCATTGTACGTGCCGGGCGTGACGCCACTGGGGGGCGTCGTCTGGTTCACAAAAGGCAAGGTGATTCCGTTAATGGAAACGATCCCCGGTGCCGGAAACGCCGGGAAGCCAACTTCATCGGTTCCCGTGTTCGGGCCCTTCAAGGCAATCATGCCGGCCGCCGCGAACGCCACGTATTCCGCGGTATCCGGATCCGCGGCCGCCACGCCGATTCCCCCAACCTCCTGCCCGTTTTTAAAAATAGGCACGCCCCCCGGATTCACGGCCGTGGGACTGGAGTCGTTCAAATCCGCTTTGCCAGTAGTAATTCCATATCCGGGAGACGTACCGGCGATCGTCGTAGCCGGTGGTATGGTCGCACTCAAACTTGCCGCGAGATTGCACCCACGGTTCGTATTCTCGATTCCATACAGCGCCGCGCTCGCAGTATTTGCAACGCCCGGAGGAAAGTGTATGCCGCTGATGAAGCGCACGGTGCGCGAAGAAAGCGGCGCTTGATCGTTGCTGAAAAATGCGCCGGTGCGAGCGAGCGACACGGCAAGCTCATCGGAAGGGACCATTGCGCCGAAATTTCCGGGGAGGGTCGCCGGCACTGAAGGCCCTTTGTACACCGCGAGAATACGCCCCAGCCGATCCACTACGGCGATCGCCATCGAATCGGCATCCGCGGCCGTCGCGGCGGCCTGCACCAACATTTGCACGTCGGCCTGCGTGAGGCTGTCAGTCGCTGGCGGAGGCTGCGTGGTGGTCGGCGCGCTGCCGCCGCCGCCGCAAGCGCCTAGCCCGAGTGAATACGCGATCGTCAGCACGAGGCAAAGACAAACCGGCTGGCCAACTGGCTTCCACAGCCAGCCTCGAACGAATCGCTTAGCGGGCAGGTCCATGCGGTTGAGCTATTGGTATCACAGCCGCACATCGTTCTCAATCATTCTGCAAATCAGATGTTCAATCGTGATTGAATATGCCCAGAAATCAGGACCCGGATCTTGCCCGCGGAGCCGCCGGAAATTACTTGGCGGTTCCGGAAAAACTGTGATAGCAACACGCATCAACTTATCGTATTCCGAACCTCGCCGCACAACCGAGGCCTGACAGAATGCGCGCTTCATCTCGCATATTTCTTGCGAAATCGGCCGGTCTGGCCTTGCTACTGTGTTGGTTGTGCGTGCTGACGTTGAACGCGGTCGCCGCAAGCCCGCGCTCGACGGCGACTTTTAATCCGAGTCGATCGTCGTCGCGACGGCGTCGTTCCAGCTCTTCCAACAAATCTACAGCGCAACAACGATTGCCCGGCCAAACGGCTCCGAAGCAAGGGGCGTTGCAAGGCATGGTGCGCAGTGCAAACGGACGGCCGGTAATTGGCGCCACGGTGATTTTGCGAAACGTGACCACCGGCCAAAACCTGCAAACAATCAGCAATTCCCAAGGCGTCTTTCGTTTCGTTGATGTTCTCCCTGGAACTTACGACCTGAATGTTGTGGCGCCGGGTTTTAAGGATTTCACGAATCCCGGGCTGCAGCTGAAAGCTGGCGACAGCCTGGTCTGCGAAGTCACGTTGATCGTGCTTCCATCATCGGGGGTAGCGGCGCGGCAGTTTCCTCAGCTCCCAGCCGGTACCACGAATCCTCCCGAAGGTTCTCAAGCGGCGCCTCCCTCCAATGCTCCGTCCACTGCGCTGCAGAACAGAAATCTCGAGCGGGCCAATCAAACTCCGTCAACCGAAACCGAGCCTCCAGTCCAGGACGTTTTTCAACCAGAACCCGACCGCTGGTCCGTTGCCATGCCCGATTGGGACCGCTACGGCATCGGCGGCGAGCACCCGTTCGTAAGGGGCAGCAGGTGGGATCCGTTCGATAGAAATAAATGGAAGGGCGACGTACCCATCATCGGCAAGCAGACGTTCTTGAATTTCACCGCCACCAGCGATTCGTTTTTCGACGGCCGACGTTTACCCACGCCCACCGACGTCAGTTCCGCCCGTCCCGGGAGTCCCGAATTTTTCGGCAGGGGCGATCAAATTTTCTTCGATCAGACCTTCGCTTTCTCCTTCGACCTATTTCATGGCGATACGTCTTTCCGTCCCATTGATTGGCGCATCCGCATCACGCCCGTGGTCAGTTTGAATTATCTGGACGTGCAGGAACGCGGCGTCGTCAACGTGGACGTGAGCAAGGGCACCACGCGCTTGGATTCGCACCTCGGCCTGCAGGAAGCCTTCGGCGAAGTCAAACTTCACGATATCGGACCGAATTTCGATTTCATCTCTGTACGCGCGGGAATTCAGGCGTTCAATAGCGACTTTCGCGGCTTCCTCTTCGTGGAAGAGCAACCGGGACTGCGTATCTTCGGCAATCTCGATTCGAACCGCTGGCAATACAACGTTGCCTATTTCAATTTTCTGGAGAAGAACACCAACAGCGGGCTGAATTCCATGGCGCTACGCAACCAGCAAGTCATCATCGCTAACGCGTATCGCCAGGATTTCCTGTTTCAGGGATATACCGCCCAGTTGAGCGTGCATTACAACAAGGACGACGCCACGATTCACTATGACGACAACGGCTTTCTCGTGCGCCCCGCGCCCATCGGCGCAGTGTTCTCCAGTGGAATGATCCGGCCGCACAGCGTTCATGCCGCTTACGTTGGTTGGACAGGCGACGGCCACATCGGTCCCGTGAACTTGACGCACGCTTTCTATCAGGCGTTTGGAAACGACAGCTTCAATGCTATCGCGGGCAGGCCCGTGACCATCAACGCACAATTAGCCGCCCTGGAACTTTCCTACGACAAGGATTGGTTCCGCATCAAAGGCTCCGTGTTTTACGCCTCGGGGTCGGCGAATCCTTCTAGCAGCCGCGCGCGTGGATTCGATTCGATTGACGACTTCCCAGAATTTGCCGGCGGAATATTCAGTCTGTGGAATCGCGAAAGCATTCGTCTGACTGGTTCCGGTGTCGCGCTGAATCCCGGCGACAGCCTGCTTCCTGATTTGCGCTCGAACAAAGACGAAGGCCAAGCCAACTTCGTCAATCCCGGTATTCTGCTAACGAATCTCGGCGCCGAATTCGACATCACTCCCAAGTTGCGTGGCTTTGCCAACGTCAATTACCTGCGTTTCGAGCACACGGAAGTTCTCGAGCAGATTCTTTTCCAGTCGCCGATCCGCCATTCGATTGGAGTCGATTCCAGCGTCGGTGTGCGCTACCGCCCGCCGCTGACCGAAAATATTGCAATCACAGCTGGTGCCGCGACGCTTGTCCCAGGACAGGGCCTGCGTGACATCTATACGGGCAGGACGCTGTTTTCACTTTTCACTGATGTCCGGTTCCAATTTTAGAGGGATGAGATTGCTGAAGCCCTTCATCAACGGCTCTACCGACGGCAAAAATCCGCGAAACCGCCAGGCGCAGCGCCGCTGTCTCGTCGTTCTCGCCATTGCGACCGCTATCGTCGCCGCATTCTCGCTGGCGGCGCGATCTCGCGCTCAATCGCTAGCGCAGCAGCCGGGCCTCCTGGGACAAAGCCAAGCCGAAGTGAATCGCAAAAGTGCCGGCTGCGTTTCCTGCCACGTCAAGACCGATGAGCCGTCGATGCATCCCACACGTACAGTCCGCTTAGGGTGTGTGGATTGCCACGGCGGAGACGCCGCCGCAATTCTGCCGCCGGGCGCGAGCAATAGCGCCGCGGAATACGAACAGCTGAAAAACCGCGCGCACCCGCAGCCCGACGATCCCGCACTGAAGAACGTTTCCGCGAATCCAAAAGAGCTCTACGCGAAATGGCTTCACGAGAACTACGCCTACGTGCGCTTCGTCAATCCCGGCGATTTGCGAGTCACGGCCGAATCTTGCGGCACGGCGGGATGCCACGCGTCGGAAGTCATGAAAGTGAAAACCAGCATGATGACGCACGGCGGAATGTTGTGGGGGGCGGCTCTCTACAACAATGGTTCCTTCCCGCTGAAGAACACTCGTTTTGGCGAAAGCTATTCCGCCGATGGCCGGCCTCAGGGGATCCACACCGTGCCGGCGCCCACAGCGGAAGAGACTCGGTTGAAAGGCATGGTCCCCGAACTTACTCCGCTCGAGCGATGGGAGATTTCGCAGCCTGGAAATATCTTGCGAGTCTTCGAACGGGGCGCGGGGAAAAAAGGCGAAATCGGCAATCCGGATCGCGAAGAGGAATCCGGACGTCCCGACGACAAGCTCGGCGAGCGAGGCTTCGGGACTTTATTGCGCACCGATCCCGTTTTTCTGGGGCTTCAGAAAACGCGTCTCTCCGATCCGTTGCTTTCGCTGCCCGGCACAAACGACGAACCGGGCGACTATCGCGCAAGTGGCTGCACCGGATGCCACGTGGTTTACGCTAACGATCGCTCGCCGGAGCATTCCGGTCCTTATGCTCAGTATGGTCATCTGGGCGAGAGTTTCTCTTCTGACGCTACGATTCCGCGAAATGAAGCGGGTCATCCCATTCGCCACAGCTTTACACGAGCGATTCCTTCGAGCCAATGCATGGTTTGCCACGTCCATCCGGGAACGAACATGGAGACCACGTATTTCGGCTACACCTGGTGGGACAACGAAGCGGATGGCGAGAAGATGTATCCTCACGACCAGCACAATCCCTCGGAGGAAGAGCGCTACCAGGTTGCATTGCGCAATCCTGAGGGTGCCGCGGCCCGCGGCCTGTGGGCCGACCCCAAATTTCTCGAAAACGTTGGCAGTTCGGAATTTAATTCACAACTGAAACAATCGCAATTCGGAGATTTCCATAGCCACGGCTGGATCTTCCGCGCGGTCTACAAAAGAGACCGCAAAGGCAATCTGCTCGACGCCGAAGATAAAATCGTCAATCCCACCGACCCGGATAAATTCAAGAAAGCGGTCCACCTTGCGGACATTCACATGGAAAAGGGCATGCACTGCGTGGATTGCCATTTCGAGCAGGATTCTCACGGAAACGGCCAGCTCTACGCCGAGCCTCGCGCCGCCATCGAACTCGATTGCGTGGATTGCCATGGCACGATTGACGCACGCGCAACGCTGATATCTTCCGGCCCTGCAGCTCCCGCAGGCGGCACTCATTTCGACATGCTACGCACTCCCTGGAACGCGCGCCGCTTCGAATTCCGCGACGGCAAACTTTTCCAACGCTCCATGGTCGAACCGGACAAGGAATGGGAGGTCGTGCAAGTTCTCGATACGATCACGCCCGGCAACGCGCACTACAGCGAAAAATCCCGCTGGGCAAAAACGATCCGCACCGACGGTAAATCCTGGGGCGACGTCCCCGCCGACGCTTCGCGGCTCGCGCACGCCAATAACCGGATGACTTGCTACGCCTGCCACACCGCGTGGACGCCCAATTGTTTCGGGTGCCACCTCGCGATGATGGCCAATCAGCGCAAGCCGATGCTCCATAATGAAGGCTTGGTCACGCGCAACTGGACTGCTTACGATTTCCAGGTGCTGCGCGACGACGGATTCATGCTCGGCATAGACGGCACGGTGACGGGCCACCGGGTCGCCCCGGCGCGGTCGTCGTGCGCGATTCTGGTCAGCTCGCAAAATCAGAATCGCGACTGGATCTACTACACGCAACAGACGGTTTCTGCTGAAGGCCTGAGTGGAACGGCATTCAGTACCTTTGTTCCGCACACGGTTCGCGCGAAGGAAACCAAGGCATGCGACGACTGCCATATATCCAATCGCAACGACAATAACGCCTGGATGGCCCAGGTTCTGCTGCAGGGAACGAATCTATTGAATTTTATGGGCCGCTATATCTATGTCGGCGACGGCGGTAAAGGATTCGATGCCGTAGTTGTCGCCGAGCATGACGAACCGCCCGCGATTATCGGAAGCGATCTGCAACGGTTCGCGTACCCGCGCGATTACCAGAAGCACGTCGCGCATGGCGGCGAACTGCAGGAGGCTTACCATCACATCGGAAACGTTCTGGATGTGCAACTGCGCGGCGAATACCTCTATGCAGCGCTGGGTAAAGGCGGCTTCCGCGCCTATGATGTCGCTAATATAGACAACAAGAATTTTTCGGAACGAACGATTACGGCTCCCGTTTCGCCGCTCGGTCAGCGCCTGTACGTTCCCACGAAGTACGCTACCGCGGTCGCCAGTCCCTCGACCCAAGCGCTCGATCCTGCTCGTTCACGAAATCCCGTTAATGAAGAACAAAGTATCCACGCGCTATACGCCTATTTATATGTCGCGGACAAGTATGAGGGCCTCGTGCTCATCGGCGATCCCGATCCGAAAAGCAAAACGCCCGGCGTCAGCACGCTGCTCGACGGCGATCCGCGCAATAATTTTCTGAAGCGGGCGCTGGCTTTCAATCCGGACGGCGTTCTAAACGGCGCGCGCCGCATCGTGATCGCTGGAACGTACGCTTACATGCTCTGCGACCGCGGCCTGGTGGTCGTGGACCTGAACGACCCGCTCAAGCCGAGTGTCGCCGCGGTAATCGGCGCGCCGGAATTGCAAGATCCTCGCGGAATCGCCATTCAGTTCCGCTACGCTTTCGTGGTAGATCGCGCAGGGCTCAAGGTGCTCGACGTGTCCGACTTAGGCCATCCCCGCATCGTCCCGAACGCTGCCGTTCCGCTCGAGGACGCGCGCAACGTCTACGTCGCGCGCACCTACGCCTACATTGCGTCCGGTAAACAGGGAGTAGGTATCATTGACGTGGAACAGCCCGAGCGGCCGCACCTCGACCAGATGTTCAGCGCCGGCGGCAAGTTGAACGACGTGCAGGACATCAAAATCGGAATGGTAGATGCCAGCGCGTTCGCGTTCGTGGCCGACGGCAAAAATGGCCTGCGGGTCCTGCAAATCCTGTCGCCCGAGGATTCGCCCAACGCTTACGGCTTTAGTCCACGCCCGACTCCGAAATTAATCGCTTCATTTCGCACGGCTGGACCAGCTCTCGCGATTTCCAAGGGAGTTGACCGTGATCGCGCGGTGGACGAAAGCGGCAATCAGATCGCTGTATTCGGCCGTCGTGGCGCCCGGCCTTTCAATCGTGAGGAAGCGTCTCGTCTCTACATGCGCGACGGCAGGCCGTACACGGTTTCAGACTCTCCCTCCACGCCGGCGCGCAGCATGGCTGGCAGTGCGAAAGCCGGTAGTGATCGTTCGCAGTCCGGACGACCCAACTAGGCCCAGACGCTTCCAGTTGAATTATGGATGTGAGGTCGGAGGGCGAGTACCCGGTCGCGGCTGATACTGCGGAGGGTATCCCGGCGGATAGGGCGCCACTGGCGCTTGTCCATTCACGGGCGCTTGATAGCCGCCAGTCCGGCCGCTCGCTGCCGCCAGGATTTTCTGCTGATCCTGCAGCAATCCCTGATCGCCCGGATAGTAACTCTGCATGGCGGCGTTCAATTGCAGGGCAGCCGGATAATTTTGCTGCAGGAAAAGCTGCTTCACTTGCGTCTTGTAGATACTGACGATCTGCGCTTCCAAGGCCTTGCCGTTTTGATTGCCCGCGTTGCGCGATTGAATCGCCCAATGCAAAGCGGAGTCATTGAACGGGGCGAAATATCGCCCCTGGTTGTAGGCGTTCTGCGCATTCAAGTACATTTGCTGCCCCGGACCCGTAGTCACCGGAGCTGGAGTCGGCACGGGTGCCGACACCGGCTTCGCGGTGTGAGTGCCATTGGCTCGTCCCGAGTCTTGCGAATCGTTGTTCCGGTTGTCCGCGTTTGATCCGTTGTCCGCCGCCGCAGCGCTGCCGTTGTCCATTACACGGATGATGTCCACGGTGCTGGCACCGCCTCCGGGTTTCGCTTGCCACGCGAGATCAAAGACGGCGCCCTCGTGCACGTCAATCGCTCCGGACCCGCTGGCTTTGATCGCATGCCTGCCGGGGCAGTTGATGACGCCATCAATCGCATATTCCTGCGCGCCAATTTTCACACCGGTCGCTGCGAACGGGTTGGCCGTCGGATGATACGGCGCTCCCGCGATCGTCAAATTTAAATCGGGCGTGCATTTGTGACGGTCGGCCGCATACTGCAGGACAATTGTGGCGGTCGTTGGTGGCGGCGGCACCACGATTGGTTTCGGTTTGCGAGAGCGCACGATAGCCCACGCGGACACCGCCAGTACCACGGCCACCGCAGCGACTGCGAAGGCTTTCCACGGCAGTTGTTGAGTAGCAGGCGTCACTGCAGCCGGCGATGGAAGGCGAGTGCTCGTCGTAACCGGGGCCGGGGCCGGCGCCGGAGCCGGGGAGGGAACGGTTGGTTCTACTCTGGCGGTCGCTGGCGGGATCGGGACCGGAGTGGGCGAAATCGGGGCAGGCTGAATTGGAGCAGGAGTCGCCGGTCGGGCAGTGCCGTGTGTTCCGGTATTTTGCTTCGGAGGAGGAGCAGGCGGCGTGTGTCCGTTCGTCTCGGCCTGTATGCCTTTAGCACTCAAGCCCGCGACCAGCGCCGGAATAATGGTAGGAACCCGGTCGGGAGGAATCCGCGTCGCGTTCGCGGCAGCCATCGCCTGTTTCCAACCGGGACGCCGCCGCGTGAAATCATCGTGCGATATTTCCAGCAGCAACGGCAGCGTCGCTTTGGAAGACTCCACCGCCCGGACAATTTCGCGTGTAACCTGGTCGGACGGCAATGATCGCGGAGAAATCAGCACGATCATCGCTTCGCAATCGGAGATCGCTTTGAAAGTTTCTTCGAAGTAATCCGCGCCGGCGGGACAATCCCGTTCGTAGTACCAGCTGCTGTAGCCCTGCGATTCCAAGCCTGCGGCAATTTCGTGCGCTACCGCCCCGTCTTCTTCGACGTAACTGATGAATATCTTCTTGGACAACCCCATGGGGAACTCCGCAGGGCGTTTTTTCAGCCCCAGCCGGTACCAATCGGGCGTTATTCTCCATTAACTCCGCCAGCGATTGCAAATCCTATTGCGAGCGCGCATCCGATGCCCTCGTTCAAAAGGCGGTTCTCCCTCGGCTAGAGCTACGACGCCTCGGTCTGATCCGACGCCACTACATTGCTAACCCTCGATTCTGGTATATTTGCCGCCCTCTGGCAGAATCGTTCCGGGCCGCCTCAATATTGACCGCTCTCGCGGCCGCCCGACGACACCCAGTGGAGATCCGTGAGCGTGCCCAACCAACCCTACATCCCGCATCCGGTGGACACCTCCAAAGTAAGCCTCGCCGGTATCCACCCGTTGCTCGAAGACCTGGCGCGCAACGCACACGAGACTTGGGCGCAAAAGCGGATGCAGGACGGCTGGGTTTACGGTCCTCAGCGCGACGATGCAAAACGTACGCATCCTTGCCTCGTGCCTTACGAACAGCTTCCGGAATCCGAAAAGGAATACGATCGGGTGTTAGTAAACGAGACTCTCAAAACGATTCTCGCCCTCGGTTACCGGATTGAGAAGGGGTGACCCTTGCCAAAGCCTGCCAACGCCGTAGCTTCCGCCTCCCGCGGCTCAGTGACTATCGAGAGCCATCGCCGTGTCGCGACGGAAGACATGGACGACGCCGTCGAATTGAATGATTACGATGGAAGGATTAAAGGTGGACATGCCGAATACGCTCCTCTCCATAACGCGCTAGCGCTCTTGCAACGCATACTACATGCACCATTCCGCCGGTGCGACCGCGAGGCCATCCGCTATCAGAAACGGTACCAATGGACCGCGATCTTTGCGGTCTTTTTCGGTGCGCTGACGATTCTCCTAGCGATACTGGAATTCATCGTAAAGTCGCCGCAACAGCCCATTCTTGACTCCATTCTTACTTGGGGCGAGCCAATATCCGCCGGCCTCACGCTTGTCCTCATCGGCATGGGCACCTTCGGAAAGTTCAAGGAAAAGTGGCTGACCGCTCGTTACAAGGCCGAAAACCTCCGGCTCCTCAAGTTTCGAAAACTGACCGATTCTCGCCTTTGGTGCCCACCCATTGACATGGTTTTGCTCGCGGAAGAATTGCAGGACGAAGTGCGCCAGTTGGAAGCGCAAAATTATGAAGAAGCGGAGGAGTGGGCGTCACGCGGAGTGCATCCTGGCATCTGCGGTCCACCCTGCACGGATACCTGCGACGAAGCCTTACACGAACTGATTGAATATTACCGCCCCAAGCGGTTGCATGTGCAGATGCGCTACCTTGCGCGCAAGTCCAAATCCGACGAAGAATCCGGGTCGCGGTCTGCAACTGTCGTTCAGACCATATTTTTCGGGAGTTTTGCGTTCGTTTTGGCTCACGTGGTGGTGCATCTAGCCACCGCTGGGGCGGACAAGGGGACGGGCCCTACTCTATTGGAGAGGGTGCTCATTGGACTGGCCGCCGGTGTCCCGGTCATCGCTGCCGGGTTCAGAACGTATCGGGCCTCGCGAGAATTTGAACGCAACGCGCTAAGACATCGCGCGACTCTCGATTCTTTGGAAACCCTGGAAGACCAGTTGCGTGAGACCAAGCACTTGGCTGATAAATTCCGCCTTCTCGGTTTTTGTGAATTAGTCCTGGAAGCGGACTGCCGCGATTTTATGCGGCTCTTGTGCGAGGTCGAATGGTACGGTTAGCGTCATCACAGAAACTTTAGCGTAGGCGTCGTGAAATTCGGCAGGTTCGGGAAGATCGAGGGCATCTCGGAAGCCTGCACGCCGAACCATTGCGCCAGCGTCGCTCCGTATTGATCCACGGACGTAGTAGGTATCCAGCGCCCATTTGTGCCGACGTCGTCTGGTCCGCCCAAAGCCAATTGCGGAAACGTGCCGTACATATCGCCGCCGTGAACCGCGCCGCCCATCACTAGGTGATGGCTGCCCCACGCGTGGTCGGTCCCCCCGTTGCTGCCGGGCTGGAAAGTGCGGCTGAAATCCGACAGCGTGAACGACGTGACTTGCTGCTGAATCCCCAGCTCCACCGTCGCGTTGTAGAACGCAGACATCGCCGGATCAAGTTCTGAGTAGAGGCTCTGCTGCGTTGGCAATTGCGCCGTGTGGGTGTCAAAACCTCCCAAGGAGCAAAAGAAAATCTGCCGTTGCAGTCCCAGCGTCGATCTCGCCTGCATGATCTGAGCCACTTGCTGCAATTGCGGCCCGAGTCCGGTGGTCGGAAATTGCGTTTGCAAGCTCGGCAATCCCTTCAATGCCGAAGCCAGAATCTGGCTTTGAGCCAGCGACTGGCTCATCACCGCGCTGGAATCCTGTACCAGGGAAACCCCGCTATCGAAAGTGAGCAATTGCTGAAAGGAAACCAGACGGGCGTTGTCCGCAGCCGATCCGAAGTAGCCACTCAAACCGGGAGACGTGCCCGGAATCAGCGCGTACGGTTCTGTTTGCGCGCCGTTGCAAAAAATCGCCCCGCCCGCGACGGATGTAATCGGCGGATACTGTGCGCCGGCGTTCAACGTTTGCAATGCATCGGCTGTGCGTCCCGCCCATCCCGTCGGCGCATAGCCGTCAAACTGCGCCGTCTGCCACTGTCCCTGCTGGTCCGAGTGTGAAAACAGATTCACCGGCAATGTCGCGCTGCCTTGCTGATACTGCGTCCGCGTGACGGGCTGAGCGAGCGTTCCGACATTCGCCACCACCGCCAATTGCCCGCTATTGAATAAGCTTTGCAATCCCGGAAGCTGCGGATGCAATCCGTACAGCACACTCCCAGTCTTCGTCACGATCGGCAGCAGCGAACTCTGTGCCAATGCCAGGTTCGAACGAATCGTCGCGTAATTTTGGTAGCCGGCCGAATCGTTCGGAACGATCAAATTGTTGCTATCGTTCCCACCAAAGAGAAAAACGCAGACCAACGCCTGGTAACCGCTCGAAGGGCCCGCGGCCAGGGCGTGAATCATATTCAAGCGACCTAGCGCCGCCGTCATGCCAAAGGAAGCTGCGGTGCAGCAGCCCGCGTGCAAGAGCTCCCTGCGAGAAATTCCTTTTCCCCGAGCCATTGTCAACGCTCCCGCGGCCAAGCCGCTACGAATCTAGTGCTGCACCTGGTACTGCGAAGAACTGGCCACCAGATAAATTGCGATTTGAGCTTCCTGCATCAGTTGCTTGTTTCCCGCCGGCACGCTTTGCATGGCGGTCAAGATGCTGTTCTTCATGTCTGAGGACATCGTCCCATGCATGAGCAAGCCATTCAGCGTGTCCACCAGCGCCCCGGGATTCGCGGCTTGTGTCGCATAGCTCGAAAAATCCAGCTTGTTCCCGGCGCCCATCGAGCCAAACACTAGAGTGTTCACCCAGTTCGCGCGATTCAGTGAAGTGGCTGTGGTCAGCAGCTGAAATTCCGGCCCGAATGTTGTCGTTCCGGGAATCACGTAAGACGGCGAATAAAAGTTGAATACACTTGGCGAGAAGAGAGGTTCCTGGCCCATCCCGTTGCTGTAGTAAGAAAGGTTTGAACCGTCGCTTGTCGCGTTGAACGCCCGCATCAGACCGGTAATGAATAGAATCGGTTCTTGCAGGTGGCCGTCGGTCCCCACGGCGGTAGCGGGGTCGTCTCCTCTTCGCGCTTCAGGATCCATCAGAATCGCCGTGATCACCGATTTCATGTCGCCACGCACGCCCGATCCATTGTCGTTAAACACGCTGGCGACTCGCTGAATGTAAGCGGGGCTCGGGTTGCTCGTCACCAGATGCTGAATGAGCTCTCGGCAAACGAATGGCCCCACGTTTGGATGATTGAACACATTGTCGATCGCGCCTTTTAGATCCTGTGCCGCCGTTTGGCCGGCAGGCAGCAGCCCACCGCCCGCAACTCCGGGGTATACGAGCAACTGCTTGGGATCCGTGTCGTGGTTCGAATCCACGGCCACCATCGGCCCGGTCCAGTATGCCGGGTTGTACGTCTGTTGCGTCATTCCCGGAGTCAACGGATAAGTCCATCCGGTGTAAGCGCGAGCAAACGCCTCGACGGTATCCTGGGTGTACGTCGGAATTTGATTGCCGGTCGCATCCAACTGGTAAGACCCGTCCGGGTTCAGCTGTGCGGTCCCAATCGTGAAAAGCTGCATGAATTCACGAGCGTAATTCTCATTGGCGTGATCGCCTTGTGCGGTGTTGGGCTTTCCGTTGTTGACCATGTCCAGCCAATGTCCCATGGCCGGCGATAGCGTCACGTCGTTCATGATCTGCCGATAATTCGTAAAGGAATCCGTTTCCAGCAGCTGCAGATAGTTCGTGTAGGCCGTCGGATTGCTGACCTTCGCTCCACCGATCACGAAGATCTGGCTCAGCGCAAACGCCACTCTCTGCCGCAATTGGTCTGGCGCGGTAAGCGCCTGAACAAAAAATCTCTGTTGCAAAAGATTCAAGTCCGTCTCACTTTGCCCGGGCGTGGGGTACGGAGTAACGGGCAAGCCGTACTGCTGCGTCTGGAATCCCTGCAAGCCGCTGTTCTGCACTTGCGCAATCAGCTGCGGCGTGGGGCCGAATGTGGTCTGTTGCAAGAAACGATCCGCGACGTTCGCCGCGATCGAAATCGTTCCGACCACCTGCGCGTTGATGCCGTTCGAACTGGCCCCGCCAGGATCTGGATTCGTCACCGTCACCGCTACGGATCCCACTTGCGCGCTGGTGGCGGTCCCGCTTGCGGTCAGCTGCGTGCTGGATACAAAAGTCGTGGATAGATTCGCGCCTCCGAACGAGACGGTCGCCCCGTTCACAAATTCGCTGCCGTTGATTGTCAGCGTAAACGTACCGACGTTTACCGACGAAGGCGTCACGCCCGAGATTTGCGGTATCGGGTTCAGCAGAGTGACTCCGCTGCTGGCACTCTCCGATGATTTCGAAGTCTCCGCGACCTCAATCGTGATCGTATTCGGAGAAGGCAACGCGGCTGGGGCGGTGTAATTCCCGTTCGTATCAATCGTGCCGAGCGCCGAGCTTCCGCCAGCAACTCCGTTTACGGCCCAAGCGTAAGTCTTCCCGGTGAGCGATGCAGTGAACTGTTGGCCTGATCCCGCGCGCACCGATGCGCTGCTAGGCGAAAGCGTCAGAGGTTCAGAACTGGGCGAGGTGGGAGGCGTGTAGCCAGCCGGCGCGAGCGAACAACTCGCCATCATGATTACCAGCGCAAAGATGACCGGTGCAAAAATCGCGCGGCGCAACGGTGCCCCCAAGACGAGCTAGATTTGCTGCGGTTTCGGCTGGACGTTGCCTTGGTCGAAATGAATCGCGAATTTCGCCGCCGCGCCCAGGCCAGGTTCTAATGTGGTAGGCACGTTAGCAGCGCGAGCGATTGTTCGAAACTGACACAACGGACTGATTAGGTGTGCTGTCCCTGCGTACTACGAAGGATTCCTATGCATGGAAATGGCGCCACTGTGAAGAATAACTTGCACGTGGGAAGTTCTTTCCGGGTGCCGTTCGAGCGCCTGGGGAGGTGACGATGCCGGATCAGTCTTGATCGCCAGACCGCTTCTTCCGTATTTTTCGCCGAATGTCCGGCCAGAATTCCTTCACGACGTACGCCAGTCCGTCGTAGCCGATCTGTGTTCCCCACACGCCGGCAGCGTTGCCGAGGGTCTTGTCATTCGCAGGATGGTAGCCGTAGGTCGAAATAGCGGCGGCGCTCGCCGACCCGAGGATTTCCGACGCATTGAACACCGCGTTTCCCGAATCGGAACGCGTGATGATCAACCGGCTGAGGGCATACTCGGTGCGATGCCAAAAACCCCCTTTGCCCAGTACGAAATATCGAGGGTCCTGCCTCAGTACCGCCGGAAAGACGCCGCTCGTCATGTAGCCTTCGATTACGCCGTCGGCCATGGATGTCGCGTACCGCTTACCGTACGCTCCCCAGCCTTGCCCGTATGCGGACTCGCTGTTTTCAGCCTGCCCGACCGCCGAAATCAGGCCATACCACGCAAATTGCGCGGGATCGAATGAGGAGCGCGTTATCAGCTTGAATTTTTCGCCTGCTGTCAGGGGCGGTACGTTGTCGGCATTCTCAAGAGTGAGGAAGTTGGGCAAAGTGTAAAACAACCGGTCTTTCGATTGCCCGGTGTTGGCTTGGCCAGGTTTCGCTGAGTCTTGATCTTGCCCTTGTTTTTGACCGCTCCCGGCCTGGCCCGCGCCAGTGGTTCCGTTGCTAGATGTCTGACCCGGCTGATGCGCGGGTTGAGCCGGTTGCGTGGTCGGCGGCTGCGCTTCTGGCTGCGCCGGTTCCTGCGCAAATCCTGCTAAGGAAATCAAAAGCAGGGCGGAAATTACTCGGAACCCGAGCCAGCAAGCTCGCCAAGGGCTGGTCATCATAAGAGTGTATCGTCTCCTCAACCCAAGGCGCTACGCAAAAAGACGGGCGGGTGCATGGTTCCAACATTGCCGGGTACATCGTTTGATTCAAATATCTCTCCGAGTGTTGCACACGGCTTCCAAGAGCCGGGTAATCGGAGTTTACGAGCTCCGCCTCATGGCATCAGGCGGATCCCCTGTACAAGTTTCTAACGCGGTGAGAAATGTTGACGCTTACTACGGCTTCTGCGGACTCAATTTCGCGGCTTCTCAGGTCCGCTCATGGCAGCAGCTCGGCAATTCGTCTTGAGATTTGAGTTTGGCTGGACGACGATGTAAAGTTTTTCACGATGAACCACGATCTCATTCAGAATCCAATCGAATCGCGCGCCGGTTTCCGCGCGGCCCAACTGATCTTCATCCTCTGGCTTCTTTTTGTAAACACTTTCTACTATCTGCAATTTCGTAATGTGTTTCTCTCGCTTCTGGCCGCTTGGACTCACCGGTGACGCTGCTCCTCGCCGTTCTTCATCTGTTGATCGTGCTGCTGATATTTCTGGTCGCGACATCGTGGGGCGTACGGTTTCTGCAGCTCCTGGGATTCGCCGCCTCCGATGCTCTTGAATCGCTGCTCTTTGCCGCGGGACTTTCGTTCGTAACGCTCGAAATCGTTCTATTTTTCCTCAGTATTGGCGGATGGTTGCGTTTCGCCACTGCCGGCGCGCTGCTGGCGCTTATGGCCTGTTCCGCGGGCGGCGCCTGGCGGCAGCTTTGGAATGCCTCGCGCGGTCTGTTCGCGACGCTGCGCCTGTCTTCGCTGCCCTTACTCGATCGATTCGTATTGCTCCTGATTGCCGGCTTCCTCGGAATCGGCGGGCTCTCGGCCATGGCTCCTCTCACCGGCTCTGACGCGATGCATTACCATTTCACCGCGCCGCTGCTTGAACAAGGCCGGCCGCTCGCTCCGATTTATTGGATGGTCCACAGTTTTTTCATTGGGCAAGCTCATCTTTTGATTTCGTTCGGCTTGGCACTCGGCAGCGACTGCATCTCGCTGGGCTTGATCTACATCGGTGGCGTGCTCGCGGCTGGCACGTTGTTCGCTCTCTCGCGGCAACTAATGACGAACCGCTGGGCATCCATCGGCGTCCTGATTTTCCTTGCGACCCCTTTGGTTTTCTGGCAGATGAGCACCTCTGGATCGCCCGATATGTGGATGGCATTCTACGTGGCGCTCGCGGCTCTCGCGGCGGCGCATGCCGGTCCAGGCGACTCAATTCGGTGGTTTGTTCTCGCGGGATTTTTCGCGGGCGCGGCGGCCGGAGTGAAATACACCGGCTGGATTATTCCTATCGCGCTAGTGGTTTACGTGTTGATCGCGGCGCGTTCGTTCAAGGCTTCCGTTTTGACTGGTCTTGCAGCGCTCGCCGCCGGCGTCTGGCCCTTGGCGCGGAACTGGTACTGGACGGGAGACCCGGTATTTCCGTTCCTCACCAGGACCCTCACACCAGATCGCGTTAATTCTTATGCGCTCGCGTGGATCTCCGCGGACACCGGCACTGGCAGAGTCGTACATGACTTGCGCCACATTCTCGGTTACCCATTTACAGTAGTACTGGAGGGCGCGTCGCACGGGTTCGGGCAGTACTTCGGGCCGACAATACTCGCGTTCGCGCCCTTGCTGCTTTTCGCTCGCTGGAAAACTCCCGTGGCAAGGATCGCCGGACTTTTTTGGGCGACTATGTTTCTCTCGAATGTGTGGTCGTCTCAGATGGGCCGTTTTCTCTTGCCGGTTTACGCGCTCAGTCTGGCCCTGGTGTTATCGGGCGTCTCGGCTATCGCCGCGAGAGGCTGGCGCGCCGGGTCTGTGGCTTGTGGAGCCACGATTATCCTCTTTCTTTCGTTTGCTGGATTTTCGGACGCAGTGTACGCGCGCGACTTTCTTCCCGTAGTTCTCGGAATCCAGTCAGAGGACGCGTTTCTCGAGCGCATGGCTCCTGACTACCACACCGTCGAGTTCATCAACCGAACTTTATCGCGACAGCCCGGAACGGTGGGGACTGGCAGCGTGATGGTTTTCTTCCGCCATCTTTATTATCTTCACTATCTCCGCGTACCGTTTGTGGACGGTTCGCCGGAGTATTCGTGGCTGATGGATCCCGCGCGCTACAACGACTCCGACAAACTGCTCGCGCACTTGCACGAGATGAATGTACATTGGGTTGTGAAATCGCCGGATTATCCCAAAGTACTCGCGTCCGCATTTTCGGCTTTGGAGCAACAAGGCAAACTTGTTGCGGTTGCTTCGGAGGACGTTGAGAATCTTACTGGAACTGGCAGGATCTACGGACAACGCCAAACGATCCGAGTCACTCTGCTGGAAGTCCGTGAGTAGAAACTTTCGCGTGCAAACGGCCCTGTAAAAGCAGAAGGCCCGCTTTGGGCGGGCCTCCGAGGGGAGAAAGCTCCTAGGCCACTGCGCGGTAGGCCACAGAACCCTTTCCTCGACCGCAGTCTAGTACGAGCCGCAGAAATCAGTCAAGCGGAAAGACACTTTTTGACTCCGCGCTAACACACAGATACTACGAGACTTGCAAGGAACGCGCCCGTTTTCCACCGGGTGGTTATTTCGAAGGTCTCCGTTCGATGCCGTAGAAGTCCTCTGAATTGATGGGTTTACTGCCGAGCCCTAGCTGCAGCACTTGCATCTGGCTGCTACGATCAAACACTTTATCCGGAAGCCAGCGCTTGACCACCAGTCGAAATCCTCCGAACGCTAATCCGGAAATTAATGCAAAGCAACAGATCACTCCAGTTCCGATTATCGCCCCGACAATCATCGTAGTGATCGGCGGTTCCTTGAATTGAAACGTAGGCTCATTCCACGTCACTTCCGTCCCGGATTGAATCTGGTCCAGCAATTTGTTCGCTTCTTCCGGTGTGCGCGCGCCGGAGACGATAGCGAGCAACGTGATCGAGCGTCGCGCAAAAATCGGCGAGCCATTCGGATCTGTCACCGGCGCATTCACGTGATAGTCCTGCTGCAGCTGCGCCAATTTTTTCTGCGCGGTCTGCGGAGTAGGGAAATCAGCAAGCAACAGGTTCAATTCGCGACCGTCCTCACGATATCGCGCCACCTCAGCTTCGGCTCCTCGGTCAAATCCGAGCCAGTCGTTCGAATTCACGGGGAAAAATTGGTTCAGCGTTACCGGTCCCAAAATGTACTTGTCGGACCGCTCGATGAATCCTTTCCTCGGCAGATGCTCGGAAATCGTGGGAAGCGGCCCTTGCTGAGCCTTCGGGTTCACGGCGGCCACCAAAGCATTTAAATCGTTGCGCAATCGCTGTAAGTCCGCGCCGCGAATATCAAGGACGAGATCGCCATCCAGCACCAGCGCCCGATCTCGTGACATCGCGGAATGATCCGTCACTTCGGCTTGTGGCATATCCGGCGAACGTAGATACGAGTACATCCCGTACGCTCCGCTCGGATCCTTCATACGGTAGAGCGTCACCTGCATCTCTTGGTTGTCTCGCGAATACGCAGCCTGTTCGCCGGAGACGAAGCCATATTCTTGACGCGCCGCCGCTTGCTGGCTCGCCACCATGCTGGCAACGTGATCGCCGTTATGTATCACCGGAGCTGGAATTCCCGCTAGGGAATTGCTGGTCCACCCGGCGAAAGAAGCAGGAAGAATTCCTTGCGCAGACGCAGGTACCGCGCACAGAAACGCCATGATTGTGAAAAGGAATAAGCAACGATGCATGGATACCATCTTACATTAGACGCCGAAATTCTACTTAGGGTTCCCTTCGGCGGCTACGATCGCGGATCCGCCGCCGGACTCGCTGTGGTTATCGGAGACCAGCTTGGACTTATCGTAGGAGAGGCTATTCAGACTTTCGAGGTAAGAAGCGATACCGCGATAGAGGCCGTCCGCGACTCGCTGGCGCTGATCGGTCTTCTTTAGCAGCCGCTCATCGCTGGGATTGCTGATGAATGAAATTTCTGAAAGCACAGATGGCATATTCGCGCCAATCAGTACCACGAACGGAGCCTTTTTCACTCCGCGGTTCCGCTCGTTCTGGTTTACCAGTTGCAAGCGATGCGTCAGCGAGTCTTGAATATCGCTGGCGAGTTCCTTGGACTCCTCGACTTTTTCATTGCGCGCGATCTTCTTGATGATGTCCTGCAAATCGTGCAAGGATTCCTGCGACAACGCGTTCTCGCGTGCCGCCACTTCCATGGATTCTTCGGACGTTGCAAAGTTCAAGTAGTAAGTCTCAATTCCGCGCGCCGCTTCGTCGTGGCTGGAATTCGCGTGGATGGAAATGAAAAGGTCAGCCTTCGCCTCGTTGGCGATGGCCGTGCGCTGCTCGAGCGGAATGAATGTGTCATCTTTGCGCGTGTAAACCACTTCCGCGCCCGGCAACTTTTCCTCGATCTCGTGTCCTAGCCGCAGGGCTACGTCCAGGCACAAATCCTTTTCCATCAGGCCGTGCGGACCGATCGTTCCAGTGTCGTGTCCGCCGTGGCCCGGATCAATTACGATGCGGCTGATTTTCAATCCGAGCGCGCGAGTCAGCGAGCGCTGGCCGTCGCGAGTCGGTTTAGATTCGCTCGGCGGGACCAATACGGCCGTCCTATCGCCCTTTGCGGTCGCGCCCATTTTCTTGGCCGCGGCAGGAGGCGTCGATATCTTGCTCGTGATTGGTGGGCTATCGTCGGCGCGAGCCGAAGCCGTTTCACTCGCGACCTCCGGCTTTGCCGCGGGCTTTTCGGTAATTCCCTTCGCCGCGTAAACCACCGAAGGAGTAGGAATCGCCGGCGGGGGAGCGACCGCTGCGGCGGTCACAGGCGCTGGTGCGTTTACTTTGGCGGTGGTCACTGCCGGTTTGTTGCGGACCTCAATCACCAGCCGATAGGGGTTCGCCAGCAGTCGCGCCGAGTAATCGCGCGCGCCATCCACGTCGAGCACGACGCGTACGACGCCGGCTTTGTTTTGCGCGATGCGCACCGATTTCAGCAGGCCGTCTTTCACATCCAGGTTCTTCTTGGCGACGGCAGGCGTGAGCTGTGCGCGGTGCAGATCGAAATAAATGCGATCCGGCGAAGCGATGCGTGATGCGTTGAACTCAATCGTGTCATCTAGCATCACCACAATGCGCATCGCATTGGCTGCGTTCCACGTCTTGACGTCCAGAACGCGCGGCGTGCCTTTGTCGCTCTCACGCTGTTCCACTTCTTTGCCTTTGATCTCCGGCAACGCATCGCTGGCAGATTCGGCGGCCGCCGCGGCAGCTGCGGCTACAGCCTCCTCTTTAGCTTTCTCGCGTCCCGCGGCGATTTGCTGTAGCAAGGCGCGTGCTTCATCGGAGTGTTCCGCTTTCGGAAAATGCTTCAAGTAATCTTTCAGAGCGGCCTCAGCCATATCCGGCTGGTGCAATCCTTCCTTCTGGATTTCGCCGATGGCGTACATCGCCTGGCTGCGAAAGCGGCTGCCCGGGTACTGTTTCAGCAGAAATTGGTAGGTCTCGATCGAGGATTGGAAAAATTTCTCGTCGAACAGGCGGCCCATTTCGTCATATAACTCGGCTTCAGCGACAAGGCTCGGAGTGACTTCCTCCGCCTGAGGACTGATCAAATAAACTTTATGGTAGGCGGTGAGCGCAAGCCGGTAATCAACCAGCGAGCGATCGTTGTCCGGAGTGCCTTCGAGAGTAGTC
>Ga0307478_10001283_pt1 | contig 22193 bp, 17 predicted proteins | sample atmos_gasesECM4C_2_FD_203713 | JGI IMG/M metagenome (GOLD analysis project Ga0307478, IMG submission 203713) | Hardwood forest soil microbial communities from Morgan-Monroe State Forest, Indiana, United States - atmos_gasesECM4C_05 | ecosystem: Environmental > Terrestrial > Soil > Temperate... | reverse complement strand
AGTGCTCGGAACTTTGTCTCATGCGGGACAAAGTTGAGTGTACATCGCCATCATCTTAGTCAATCGTATGCGGCACTTGCCTACGATGGATCAGCAAACATCAAGGGTTAACCCGCAATCGTAGGCGGAGCGCGAGCGCGCCCCCCAGCAATCCGAAGCACTCGTAGGCATCGGAGGCAAAATGGACTTTCTCAGAAACGGCGCGGGGTTAGCGGAAACGGTCGTCCCTTCCCTCGCCATCTTTCTTCTCTTCAAACCCAGTGGCAGCTTGCGCGAGCCGCGTACCCAGGCTTGGCCCCCCAAAAATTGCAAACAATGTCCAGTAGGCCGAGGCGACGAAGACTGCCGCGGCCAGGGATGCGCCCAGCGCGAGCGGCCACTGTGGAAGTTCATGCGCGATGGAGAGGAAAATAACCGCGAACATTAGCAGAGCCGCGGTCACCACCAGACCATCTACCAGCCACGCTAGTGTCCTTGGTGAAATGGGGCGGGAGAGCCAGCTTAATTGTGGGTTCGTGTCGTAAGCTCGATCGACGGAATCTTCTTCGCTGGGCCGCAGCAGAACTGGTTCCTCATTTTTGCCGATAACGACAGGTTCCAGCCGGATCGCCGCGCGCGGCCTCGGGGATAGTGTGAGCCCGTCAACCTCCTCGGTGGCTTGCTCCTGACGATCCGTGACGAAGATCGAATCCCCGAAGATGGACCGGGAGTGAGTTGCCTGGCGGGCAACTGTATCGAGCAGGTTGGAGAATATCCACTGATTGATCTGATGGCGCGTGTCCGCACCCAGGCTCACAAAACGAATGCCACACTGCCCTGAGGGGCTGGCCCAACTCACTTGCCCGTAAGTATCCAGGCGCAACCGGGGAGATCTCAACTCAAAACGCAGACGGACGCGCTGTTGCGCTCGTAATGCGCCCACCGCTTGCACCGCGACCCCGTCGTGGTTCAGGTTGCGGATAACTCCGCCATTGGCCTCATCCAGAATCACGTAGGTCAGGGTGCGCAGCTCATGGCGATAGTGGCCGCGTGCTTGCCGCGAAGGAAATGACGCTGACTGCATACTCTCCGCCCGGAATAGCTCGGACGAGAACCTCTTCCAGGATTTTAAGCCGCTGTGCCAACGGGGCCAGAGTAACTGCGTTGGTTCGATGCGGGAAAACTTGGGCTCCGAGACCTGCTTCAAACGATCTTCAAACGATCCCCAATTTCCTTCGCGCCTAGCAGGGCTTCGCGCATTGGCCGCTCCGACGCCAGCAGAACTTTCACAACCTCAAAAACAATCACCGTGGCATAAGTGACGGCGATCCACACACACACTTCTTCAATGGGCAGGCCCGACCATGCGCCGATAAAAAGTCCGATCATCTGACGGTGCTGGAAGTCCCACCAGTGGTAAGGCAGCGCCAGAGTTGCTTCCCAAAGCAAGCTGACGAGCAGCATAAAGAAAAGCGTGAGGCTGAGGGCGCGCCAGTTGATGAAGCGCTTCGCCGCCGGGAAAAAACTCATAGCTGGAAGAAGCGCACCGGCCACGAGAAATGTGAAGTATCCGGGAAAACCCGCCCGGTCTGCGGGTAGGGCGCAATGTTTTTTGTAAAACCATGCCGCGCCGATCAAGACGACGGCGAGGATCAAGGACGCAGGATGGAACTTGAGAAGGCGGCTCATCTTCCGAGCCTCGCTGGGGTAATCAATCACGTTGTACGCGGCCAGCCAAAACTCGCCGAGCCATACATAGAGAAGAAGGTCGGCGAGAAATCCCGTGAGATAGAAGACGTACTCTTCGATCGGGACTGGTTGGCCAAACGCGAAAGCATGGATGCCAAGCGTCGCTCCGGCGTTTTTGTAATCGAAGAACCACTGCGCAAACACGAGGTCGAGTCCGAAGCCCAGAGGAACGAGAATGGCGAGGGTCCACCAGAAAGCGCGCTGCGGAATGTGCAGCCCTTCGCTGGGCAGGAACCATCCTGCGATGACCATGATTGGGATGATGAATAGCAGAAGGCTCACCGTGTAGCCATGCGGCGTGGAGTCCTGGTTGACCGGAATAAGCGGCATGGGAGCGTGAACCGTATACAGCGTGAGAGCCGCTGGAATAATAATCATCGCCAACATTGCAATCACAATTCCGGCGCAGATCGTGGGGCTGGGAAGTCCGTGAGAGCGGGGTGCGGGCATGAGCGGCCTCCGGTTGGTGACGGCGCTTGGACTTTTTAAGGGGAAGTTATAAAACGGCAAGAATTCTACTCTTGTTTCCAAAGAACAAATCAGCCAATCGAAGCTAGTTCGGAAGTTGGAAAACGAGGTAGCCACGACTTACCAAAGGCCATGACCGAATGAGCCTTCCGCCTCCTTGCAACCGGGGTAAAACCCCGTTAACTTACTGTTAAACCGGGGTAAAACCGGGGCAGGACGGAATTGCGCTCGGGCACGAAGTGCGGGACAACCCGGCTACGCAAAGTAGTCAATTGACAGGGGCAGCACCGGGTGGCCACACTCGAATAGCGAGATTGGGCCGTCCGAAACGTAATGGCAACCACTCCCACCAAACCGGAGATTGACGCTGGCAGCGCACTGGGCAGCGCGCCGGACCCGTCGTGGCCGCTTGAGGAAACTAAGTTTCCTTCGTCGCCTTTTTATGGAAGTGCTTCTTATGAGCAGGGCGAGCTGCGTCCCTCGGGAGGCGACGCTCTACAAGCCTTGTTGGCATTTTCGGCAATGCATCAGCAGGTACGGCGGCGGCGGTCGCTAGCCTCGCGGCTCAACGGCTTCGAAACAATTCCACGCACCGCCGAGTTCGAAGCCGAAGAGCAATTTGTTCTGGATGAAGTTCTGCGACTGGTTGCGGAAAGAGCGATTTCCATTACCGGCGCGGATGGATTGGGAATTGCTTTAGCGGAGAACAATGAAATTGTTTTACGAGCTTCCGCGGGAACCATCAAGCCCGATGTCGGAGCCCGTATTCAGCGGGACTCGGCTTTTTCCGGCGCGTGCTTTCGCACGGCGCAGATTATCCGCTGTGACGATACCGAAACCGATGATCGCGTAAACCTCTCCGCATGCCGGCAACTCGGCGCGCGCTCCATGGTGGCGGTGCCGCTGTGCGGACGGCGGCGTGTGATCGGCCTGCTGGAGGCTTTCTCGGTCGAGCCGTTTGGATTCAACGACAGCGACGTCGGTAGCCTCGAACTGCTCGCCGAGCTGATTCTTGCAGCGCTCAAGCCAGAAGATGAAGACCGCTTCGCGGAATCGGCGCTAGTTGCAGAAACCGAATTAGCCGCGCCGTCAATTGCGCCCGCTTTGCCAAATCCAAAGCCTTCTGTGGTGAGCGCTTCTACGGCGGCTGACGTCGTATTGCACATTAAGAGCAAACCTAAAACACTGACAGTGGCGGAGGCCCCGACTGTCGAGCCTTCCCCAGCGCCTTTGCCGAAGCTGAACCATGAACCGAGGCGAGTGGCCACAGATATCCTTTCCCTGGAGGCAACGTCAGAACCCGAGCCTCTTGCCGGTCACCATCCGGGAATGGTTTTAGTGTTGGCGCTGGTAATGGTGGCGGCGCTGTTGGCGGGCGGCCTGTGGTGGAAGCTGAAGAATGCGCAGCTTGGCGACTTGCTGGTTCATTCGCAGCCAACGATAACGGAGCCGCAGCCGGATGCGCAGCAACCGGCGATCGATTCGTCCTCGGGGGCATCGAACGCAAGCAACAATCCGAAAACGAATTCACCAGCGAATTCCGATACATCGACGGATGTGAATCTGCCGGCTACTTCGGGGAACGGAAGCGCGACCCCGCAGGAGCTTACCAAGATGCCCCACGTCACAGGAATTCGGCATTGGTCTTCCGCCGATTCGAGCACCGTGGTGCTCGACCTTGAAGATCAGGTGCAGTATGAGGCGCATCGCTTGAGTTCTCCAGATCGAATTTATTTTGATTTGCACGACACCTCGCTGGCTCCTGAAATTGCAGGAAAGACCGTCGACGTGGGCGACGCGCTGCTGGCGCGGGTCCGTATCGCCCAGCCCGTTTCCGGATTGACGCGTGTGGTGCTCGAGACCAAGGGTAACTCGAATTATTCCGTCAGCCTGGAGCCGAGTCCTTACCGTCTGGTAGTGCAGGTGCGCAAGCTGGGTGCGGACGCGAAGTCTCAGGTAGATCTTTTCCCGGAAGCCGCGGAGACCGCGCGGAAGAAACTGGCGATTGTAATTCCGCCCGCCTCGCATGAAGATTTGCAACTGCGCGCGCGCGTGCCCAGGATGCGCATTGTGGTGGATGCGGGCCATGGCGGCTGGGATTTGGGCACGGTGGGCAAGCGTGGCTTGCTGGAAAAAGATCTGGTGCTCGAGATTGCGCAGAGACTCGGCATGCTGCTGGAGAGCCGCTTGGGCGCGGACGTGATTCTCACGCGCAATGACGACAATTACATTCCGCTCGACGAGCGGGCGGGGATGGCGAATCAATCGCAAGCGGATTTATTTATCTCCGTGCACGCCAACTATAGCGATCTGCCCTCGGCGCGCGGCGTGGAAACTTATTACACGAACTTCTTTTCCTCGCCCAACGCGAAGGACTTTGAAACTCGCGACCAAAGCCCGAAGAATTCGAATCTGGCAACCCTCACGCCGACTGAGCTCCACGAAAAAATCGAGCAGTCGCGGCGACTGGCGGCCAGCGTACAGCGTTCGCTCTACGGAACCTTGTCGGCGGACAATCCCGGGTTGCGCGACCGCGGCGTGAAAGAAGCGTCCTACGTAGTTCTTACAGAGACTGCCATGCCCGGCATTCTGGCCGAAGTTTCGTTCGTCAGCAGTCCTACCGACGAGCAAAAGCTGCGCAGCGACGGATACCGCGAACGGATTGCCGAAGCGCTGTACAAAGGCATCGCGCGCTACGCGGCTGCGTCTCGTGGGGTGAAGATGGCTAGCGCGGCGAAGTAGTTCCTAGTAGCTAGTAGCTAGTAGCTGGTACCGAGTGCTGACCATCGTGGATTCTTCACGCCGCCTCATCCTACCGGATGCCATTTTTTAACCGGGATGCGCTCCTTCTCTCTCCGCCACGGTCTCCATCACCCAATTCCGGATGAGGCCCTCGACCTGCATCCGAACCTTTTCGCGATTGACGCGCTTGACCTTCGCGACCTCTTCGGGAGCGGCGTCAGCCTCACCTTGCTGGCTACTGGCGGCGACTTCACCGCCCGTTTCCTCGGGCTCGTGTTCTGCCGGCACGCCTGGTTGCAAGTCGTCCGCGGAATCGCGCATCAGCCACTGCCGGCCGTTGCGGCGGCTCACGTCCGAGTGACTGGGACTGCTGTCGATCGCAGCCTCGGGCACCCTTTCCGCTTCGAACGTTGTATGGCGCAGGTTATAGCTCGCCGTTTGCAGGGCGTAGAGCAACAACCCAGCGGTCCTGTGATCCAACCGCCCGTAGCCGAGCATTTCGATCACTTTCATGAGCGCCACTTGGACCGCGTTGGCGTCTTCCAGCACCGGCAACTGAAGCCTGCGCTGGGCAAAGACGTCGGCGGCACTCTTCGCCCGGTCGATGCGAAACTGCTCATGAAAATAGCACCGCCTCCTGCGCCGCAGAGCCGGAGACCCGCACCGCGTCCCATTGACCTTTATATGCTGACATCGTGGAACATTTTCCAGACCCATATTTTTCTCTCACCACTCCTCGACTTTGACGGGCCGGATTTTTAGCGGGGTATCCCCCCTCCCCCCACCGATCTTTGGGATCATTGGGTTAGCAGGAAATTCTCCGCAAAATCCGGATGTCAAAGAACTTAGATATCTAAATCTTTGGAATCAAAGATTTAGAGGCCGAACCGTCTTGATTTGTCCGGACTGTGGGCCTCGACCATGATTTCGGAGTAAGGCTGTGGATCACAAGGTTGGATGTCACAGGGCGGGGCTGTGCAAGGGCGTGGAAAAAGTGAAGCGTGCCTGAGTGATTCTCACGGCCGTGCGACGCGCCGTTTTTCGGCGTCATTCTTGGTGCGGTAGATAGCGTCAATTAGCCGATTGCAGGCCCACGTCGCGCGGGCGAGGACAGCTAGCTGCTCACGGCAGGCCAAGATTTCCGACTCGTGAGGATAATTTAGTTCATGATTTACTTCGCCCCAGACCTCTTCCAATAGGGTCCGAACCTGCAGCTCGCAGGTGATCGGAGTTTTTCTATTCGGCTTCAAAACGTAATGAACGCTTGTGTATAAAGTCTTGCCAGTCTTCGTGGCAATTCCTGCCTCTCTGAAAAAGCGCTTGTACTCCTCATCCCAAATCCTGGCGGTAGGGCCTTCGACAACGCGATATTTTTCTTCGTCAAACAGGGCCCGTAGGCTGTCTCTAATCGGAATGATCTGTTGGGTATGTAAATGGATGATGCGCAAGCCCGCCAAGTCGTTGATCCGAACGAACAGATTCTTCGTCGAATAGTTGAAGGGCCACCCCTTGGTGGTTGCTTCCTCCAACTTTCTGCAGAGCTTGTCACGAAGGTGATCGGGCTCCTTGACTCGAGTTCGAACAAATCGAATGTGCTTTCGCAGGTCTTGCGAGCCAAGTATCTGCGTTCTGAGGACTGAGGCAAACGTTTTGAATTCGGGGACACTGTTCCGATAGTGCTGCACAAGGTCTTCAATCAGCTCCTTTTGAGCTCTAGTGGCCATTTGTGCGTTCAATAATCTTTTGTGCAATCGTTTCGAAGCAGGCCCACGCACTTGCCGATTCATCGGCGCTTCCGACTTTCCAAATGGGAACACCCTGCAGTTGAGCCTCCGGGGCGAGCCGCCCGAAATCTTTCACTTGACCCAGTCTGTACTGGGTACTCGGAAGCGGCGCCAGATTCGGGTTCAGCTCTCGCAGCACGTTGACTACATCGCTGGCGATACGACGCTCGATTCTCGGAATGAACGCTCTGTACGCGGCTGCGGGCTGTTCTGCGTACTCCCTGAACCGTTGAATTATGTGTCCGATGAAAACGGGTTGGCCCGGAAGCAAATAAACATCGTCAGGAGCAAGCGTAGCCGCCATGCCCCAATTCTTCATCCAATCATACAAAGTACGTCCGAGGGTTTTGAATGCGCGAACCGAGAATCCGTCGCAGGCTGCGGGAACAATAAAAAAGTCGCAGTCCAAAAGAATACTACGATTCAGCGGACCGATATTCGGCCCCGAGTCGTAGAAGACAAAGTCGATTTCGTGGGCGGCGCTGGCCCAGTTGGCGAGGACACTAAGGGCTGAAACGCCCCTAAATCCCCGGACGCGGCGCTGAAAGCACTCGCCCCAAGATGTATGGAGGTCCTCTTCGTATTTGGACAGAACGATGTCGCCCGGTATCAAGAACAATTTAGGAACCGGGGTCTCAATCGGCTTCACGAGTTTCACATCACCCGTACCCTCAGCGACAGGCCGTATCGCAGACCACACCGTGCGTCCTTCCTCGGTCTCTGAGGAATCGAGGTAGTCGTCAACAACGTCGGGATCAATCAGGTAAGATGTGAGGTTGCACTGAGGGTCAGAATCAATCAGCAGAATTCGCTTACCGAGCCGCGCCAGTGCCGCAGCGATGTTTACGGTCAGCGTCGTCTTACCGACACCGCCCTTGTGGTTGAATACCGCTATGCGTTTCGATTTATGTCTCTTGATCGACTTCGTCGCCATTATTCAGTGACTTCTCTTTCGATTGACTGCCCCTCTTGGATTTGCGCTTAGGTCTCGCAGTTTGCATCGCCTGCTTAGCAGCTTCGCGATCGGGCAAGGCCCCGACGAACAACTCACCAGCCGCACTTATCTGCTTATTACCCTTAATCGCTGGAACCAGGTAGCCCTGTTTTGTCGCATTGTCAACCGCATACGCAGCATTTGACAACTTTGCCTGTGCGGCCTCGGTGTTTAGCCTGCTAATGTCGAGAGTTTTGAAGTGCGGCGTGTCCTTATAGTGGGTCAGGTAGTAAGCTAAAGCTGCAACCCGCTCTACGTCCGACTGTGGTCTTTTCTGAAACAGGAACTCCTTAGGGGAAACGATCTTTTCGTCCGAAAATGGAATACCCTCCCGCTTGTGGCCGGCGCCGGCGTCTGCGGAAGAGATCAGGGGGGAAAGGTTGTAGACACTGACCAACCCTTGGAGCAGGCGCTGTCGATCTTCGGGTGCGACGTTGTCCATGATGTCCATCACTCGTCTCATCGCAACACTGACGTCGACATTAACTGGGAAGGTGGGCCGGGAGTCTTGAGCGACATTTTGTTCTGGGTTCATATGCTCACTCTTTCAATTTTTTCGCTGCTGCCGTCCTAAATTGCACACTACACTTCGCTCGCTGACGACAACATTTGGCGGACCTTACGAGCTCCTTCGGCAGTCAACTTGTAGCGTTTTCTTGCCTGCTTCGTTTTGCCGCTCTTCCGAAGTTGAACGACGAGTTGGGGTCGATGGTCAATCAAAGCATTAAGCGCATCGGTAACGTTCTTGAGCCCGTGTCCCAGGTGTTTCAATTCGCTGTTGATCGCGAACCCCTCCCATTCTTCGCGGTGCAGACATTCTTGCAACCAGAAACCCACAGTCAGAGCCTTTTCTGAGCCGGTTGAGGGTTTTGCCGCTACAAACAAAGTAGCGACGTCTGGAAACTCCCTGCCCTGATCCGCAGGGTCCGCTCCCTCCCCGTGTCTCGCTGGCATTATCAAAGAGCCTTGTGCTCCGAATCTCGAGCTGATCCAGGTGACAATTCTAGCCTGCGATTCCTCGGGAAGATCTACGAGAAGTGAGGAAATGGTCGAGAGAACGTTCAGTTCAGGGTCGAGGGGACGGCCTTGGGCGGGAGAAACAGGTGAAGTTGCCATATTTGAGCTCCTTAATGAGGATCTATCATAAAGCATCTCGCGCTGTCAACGGTTATTTTTTGCAAATAGATAGATTAATAAAACATCGCTCTATTAGTTTAGCAAGAGCCTTCGACTCAATTTGGTTCGCGCCTCGCCCATCTGCAAGTCGTGGATCGGATTTCTTCGGTACAAATCTGCGATTTTATGGGGTATTTCAACATTCAGCGGACTGCAAGAGCACAACAAAGCCGTCCCGTTCTTGCAGAGTTGCCTTGGTGATCTGATGGTGAAGGGCTTTGCCCCCCTTCGGACGCGGCTAGAAATCCAATCACTCTTACTTGTATCCAATATAATATTAGTTTATAGCATAGTTGATGTTATGTAATAAACGTATCGCGCCTCATCGCTCATATACTTACATGCTTCGCCGCGCCGAGCCATCACAGGCAGTTCTGCCGCCGGCGTTTCGCCTCGCACCTCTGCAAGTCGTGGATCGGACTTCTTCGGTACAAATCTGCGATTTTATGGGGTATTTCAACATTCAGCGGACTGCAAGAGCACAACAAAGCCGTCCCGTTCTTGCAGAGTTGCCTTGGTGATCTGATGGGAAGGGCTTTGCCCCCTTAAGAAGATGCCGAAGAATCAATGAATACTGGCGTAACCCAATGTTATATGCGGGTTGTGCCTAACTGATGTCCGGATAGGACGTGGGCAGTTCAAGCACCAGACCTAGTTCCCTGCTGGGATGCCGCCGTATTTCTGGAGCCACTTTAGTTCTTCGCGGACTTTGATTTTGCCGTGCCAGGGATTTTTGCCGAGGCTGTGGCCTTCGCCGGGGAAGATCAGCAACGCGTTCGGGATGCCCAGCGAGTAGAGCGCGTGTTCGAGCAAATAATCTTCGAGCACGGCGACGCGGATGTCGTTGGCGCCTCCGACCATGTGGGTGGGAGTTTTGACTTTGTCGATTTGAAAGATGGCGGCTTCGTCGTGATAGCGCTGCTGGGCTTCCCAGGGGCGTCCGCCGAGGAAGTAGGCGTCGTCGAAGGTGGTGTCGTCGTTGCCCCAGTTGCCGACGTGCTCGACTGCGCCCGCTCCGGTGACGGCGGCTTTGAAGCGCGTGGTTTGGGTGATGAGCCAGTTGGTCATGTAGCCGCCGTAGCTGTAGCCTCCGACGGTGAGATGATCGGGATCGGCGATGCCGTCTTTGACGAGGGCGTCGATGCCTTCGAGAATATCTTTGCCGGGGCGGGAGACGATGACGGGAACGATCTGCTCGAGGAACTTGTCGCCGTATCCGGTAGAACCGCGGTAGTTGGGCTCGAATACGAGCCATCCATTGGTGGCGGCGAGAGCGGCCCACTGGTACCAGTCGGCTTCGAAGTGGTTGCCGTCAGCGTCGGCGGGTCCGCCATGAATGAAGGTCAACATGGGGAGATGCTTGGCTTCAGGCTTTATTTTGTCAAAGCTGCCCGGAGGATAGATGAGCATGCCTTCGATCATGGTGCCGTCGTCGGCCTTCCAGCGGTAGGGCTTGCCCTGGGGAAGGTCGCGCTCGGTGAAGAGATGATTGAGAGAAGTGATGGGGCGCGCGTCGGCGAGTTGGTCGGCGCTCTCGGCCAGATAAACTTCGGTGGGCTTTTGTAAGGACGAATAGACGAAGGCGATGCGGGGAGAATGGGTTGCGGCGGAAAGAATCTCGTAGGAGCCATTCCAGCCGTTGAGTTTGTGCAAAGACTGGCCGGGTTGGGCGACAGAGTAGGCGGAGACTTCGGTTCCGAGGCGGGCTGAAGTGAGCGCGCCGTCGGCAGTAACGGCGTAGTGATCAACGGGACCAATGAAATCTTTGCTCCATTGCTCGACTGCGCCAGAGTCACTGTCCACCCAATAGAGATGAGGCTGGAGGTCGCGATAGGGGCCGGTAACGTCGCCGACTTCGACGGTGAAGAAGATGTGGCGATTGTCGTTGGCCCAGCGCGGCCGGACTTCTACTGCTTGATTGTGGGTGAGTTGGCGGGGCTGCTGAGCAGGCTTTTTTTCTCCGGAAGTTGCGGGCGAGTCACCTGTATGTGAGAGATCCAGCGTATAGATTTCGACATCCTCAAATTTTTCCTGGCGCTGGTTCACGGCGTTGGTTAGGAAGGCGAGTTTGCTGCCGTCGGGTGACGTGACCAGATCGTCCACGCGCAGGGGCGAGGTGGCGAGGGGACGGGCTCCGGGTGTGAGATCGGATTCTTTTTCGGAGTCACTCTCTTCTTTTGCCGGAGCGGCGGAGTGGCGAGCGAGAGCGGCAGCAACGTCGAGAGCGAAGATTGTGTCGCCGCGTTCGGCGGTGCGATATTGCACGACATCCTTCCATTGCTTTTTGTAGTCGTCTTTCTGAGTCTTGGTCCACGGGTTGCGCGTGGCGAAGTAGATGGTGCGCGAATCGGAGGACCAGGAAAATGTGTGGACCTCTTCCTGGCCCTGGGTTACAGGAATGGCCTCGCCGCCGGCGGGAGAGATCAGGTAGATCTGGCTGACGTCGCCCTTATCGTCCTTGTCATCGCCGGAATCAGAGTCTTTCTCGGAAGAAGGCTTGCGTTCGGAGCGGAAGGCGATCCAGCGGCCATCGGGCGACCATTTGGGGTCGAGGTCGTGACCGGACTGCGTGAGTTGGATGAGCGACCCGGCTTTGCCGTCGTCATGGTAGAGCCAGAGATCGGTGCGGAAGATTTGCTGGTCCCAATCGGCGCGCTCGGTAGCGATCACGACGGAATTACCATCGGGCGACAGCGCCACGGTCGGGTAGGTGACGGCATTGAAGAACTCGTCGAGAGTGAGTTTGGGTTTGTTCTCGGCAAAGGCGAGCGATGCGAGAGCGAGGAATGCGGTCAACCACAAAAGATGTTTTGAGATTTTCATAGGGCCCCGGAGGGAATTAGGGTTATACAACGGCGCGCTCGTTAGAAGCAACCTGGGCGGCAACTTCAGTTCTTAAACACGGAGGACACGGGGTTTCACAGAGTACGGAGGCACGCTCGGGCTGACCTGGCAGCGTTTCACTGCGCGGGCTCTGCGTTTCGCAGCGCTTCGTTGAGAGGTTGTCCGGGATGGGCAGCGGCTTCCACGACGCGCCAGCCGTCGTCATAGAAGCGAAAGCTTGCCGTGGAACGGTAATGAGCGTCGCCAGAGTAGACGATCGCGCCCACTTCGTTTAAAGGAATCCATCGCCAGGTGAATTCGACGTCGGCAACGTTGCCCTGTTTGGCGATGCCGGTGATGGCGACCACTTCGCGTCGCGCAGCAGGAATGCTGAAGGATTGTTTCTCGGCATCGCCGGTGGCGATCAGGCTTTGGAATGTGTCGACGCCTGAGGGTGTGAATGTGACATCCCAGCAGGGGGGCGCCAGCAGGGCGGGACAGCGGGCAACCACGGCGGAAATCCAACCCCGATGCTGGAGGGCGAGATATTTGGGCGAAAGGTAGGCCTCGTTGGAGATGACGCCGGTGCTCAGTTCAAACTGCTGCGGAGCGCGGAAAGTGGCGGAGGTGGCAATCAGATCGGCGGCGAGCCGGCGCGTGAGAAAGTCGCGGGGCGAACAGGATGGGAGAAGCAGTAGCGTGGCAAGGCACAGAACGAGGTTGGATGGCTTGCGCATCAACGAGCAGGAATATGACTCACTGATTGTGGATTGTAAACAAAAGCGACCTATTGCGCGGGGAGAAAGGATGGGAGGCGATCTGGCCTTCGAATTTGGACGACCAGCGACCGGGGATTGCGGTGGCACACTTGGGACAACGGCCATCGGAGGTTAGGCGATAATCCTTAATCAGGTAGCCGTAGCGCTCGATCAAAGTTTCGTGGCACTGCGGACAGCGCGTATCTTCCCCATGGCCTACTCTGCCGGGAAGATTGCCAGCATAGATATAGCGAAGGCCCGATTCGCGGCCGATTTCGACGGCGCGCAACAAGTCTTCGGAATTTGTGTCGCGGGCGACATCGTTTTGCATTTTGTAGTCGCCGTGAAAGGCGGTGACGTGCCATGGAATGTCAGGCGAGATGCTGGCGAGAAATTCTGTCAGGCGGCGGAGTTCATCAGGGGAATCATTAAAGCCGGGGATGAGAAGAGTGACGATCTCGAGCCAGAGACCCATGCCGTGGATGCGGCGAATGCTATCGAGAATGGGACCGAGGCGGCCGCCGAGCTCGTGGTAGTGGCGATCGTCAAAACTTTTGAGATCGACTTTGTATAGATCGAGCCAGGGGCGCAGAAATTCGAGAACCTGGGGAGTGCCGTTGCCATTGGAAACGAAACCGGTGATGACTCCGGCGGCTTTAGCTTCTTTGAAAACAGCTACGGCCCACTCGCTGGTGATGAGCGGCTCGTTGTAAGTGCTGACCAGAATTTTCGCGCCCTGGGCAAGTGCGTCGCGCACCAGATTTTCGGGCGTGGCTTGCTGCGGAGGCGAGACCGCCTCAGGATCGCGGAGAGCTTGCGACGTGACCCAATTCTGACAGTACGAGCAGTGAAGATCGCAGCCCATCATGCCAAAGCTGTAGGCGAGAGCTCCGGGATAGGCGTGGAAAAATGGCTTCTTCTCGACAGGATCGCATTGGGTTCCGGCGGTGTAGCCCCAGGGGACATAGAGGGTGCCGCCGCGGTTGTAGCGGACTTTGCATACGCCGGGCTGGCCTTCGGGGATGGGGCAGCAGTGTCCGCAAGCGAAGCAGCGCAGGCGATTCTTGTCGAGCTTTTCGTAAAGACAGGGATCGGCCTCGCGGACTCGCTCGTCGAGAATTGTGCGGAGGGTGGACACGGGAGGTCTCTGAAACTATTTTAACGCTGTGGGGGAGGATCGGCTTCCGGCTTTTGGCTGGCGCCGGTTTGCGGAAGCCGGAAGCCGGGTGTTCAGCGGCCGGGTTTTGGTTTGGCGCGCGACTCGTGCTGTTGATACCAGATTTCGGCTTGCTGTTCGATTGCGGAGGTTTGGGAGCGGGTCATGTCGTTGGCAAGAACCTTGGCAAGATCCTTGCTGCCTTCCTGGCCTCCGGCGCGGGCCAGCACGGTCCAAAAATAGGCTTTGGTTATATCTTTCGGAACGCCGTGACCGCCCCAGTAAAGCAGGCCCAACTTGTATTGGGCAGGCACGCTCCCGTCCTCAGCCGCTTTGATGAACCAGCGGGCGGCCTGGGCCTCATCCTGCTGGATTGCCTGTTTTTCATCGCCCTGCGCGTAGAGCAGGCCTATGGCATTTTCGGCGGCGGGATTATCCCGCTTCGCCAGTTCGCGAAGTTGTTCGAGACTGGCGGAATCGATTGACGAGTTCTGCGGGCCTGACGGTGAAGGTTCGACCGACGAGCGCGACGAGGCCAGCACAGTTTGCTCGCCATTGCGCTCGCGAGCCGGGAGCTTTTCCTGAATCCAGGGCGCGAGCATGACTCCGAGCACGAGCGCGATCGTGGCAGCGACGCAGTAAAGCAAATACAGGTGGGCACGAGGCAGGTGAATGCCGGCGAGCTTGTCCTCGCCGCTCGAGGCAGTTTTCCGCTCAACCTCTTCTTGCGGCTCACTGGCGAACAGAATGCTGCCTGGGGTGGAAGGAAAATGTTTTTCGGATGATTCTGGCGGACGGGAAGAATCACCGGAGCGTGCGGCACGATTGATGGCGGCAAGAATCGTCTCAGAGAAACGTTGCAGCGTAGCGCTGTCGTTCTCCCCAAAGGCATGGGGCCGCGAGGAAAACACTTCGAGCAACCCGATCACCTTTCCGGCGGGACCGACTGGGGCAGCGATCATGGAACGAATGCCGAGCGCGGCGCAGCTTTGGCGATCCACGCGTTCATCGGTCTCAGAGTCATCGCAGCGCAGCATCTTTCCCGTGCGCACGCACTCGCCGGAAAAACCTGAACCTACGTGCAGCGTTGCTCCCACGGGCGGAGCGCTGTGGCCAGCGCTGGCGCGGCAGGTCATGGTGGTGGCATCTTCCCCGGCCAGTGCAATTGCGGCTCCAGAAGCCCGAAGCAGCGAATGAGAGCGGAGAGCGATGAGAGAAAGAACGGCTTCCAGATCGGTCCCCAACGATTCGGCTTCTCTCTGCACGGCGGAGGAGGCGGTCAACGTGTCAGTGTAGTTGGGCCGAAACATGGAGCGTGATGCCGACGAGGGAGCTGTCGAGGAAGACGCAGCGTTGGCAGCGCCGGCCATTGCATTGAGAAAAAGCCACTCGCGCAAGCGATGAAGCGCAGGATTGGCCAGAGCGGGAAATCCCAGGCCAACGCGCCCTGTGGAGTCTGCCCAAACTACGCGAGCAGTGGCGGAAATTTGTTCCTTCGATTCCGCCAGATCCAGACACAGTTCCACCTGCTGATTGATTTCCATTGGTGATGGACACTGGACTGCGACACCGTATTCGCTGATGTCGAGGATCTCATACAGATCGAGCATCTCGTTTTTGGAGGCACCGGCAAAACTCGCGTAGGCCGGGGCGTGCACTCTTTGGCGCACACTGCGACGACGGTTCGAGATGGTGGGTCGAGGCGACTGAACGATGGCAGACATGGGGGAGCCCGGGATCGAAGTCCTGTACATAGTAACCTGAGTTCGTGGAAAACAAGCAGTGAAAACAAGCAGGAAGAAATACTCGAATGTGCCTGGAGGCCAATCCGAGACCCGCGCCCGTGCAACCCCTCCAGATGCAAACCTAATCTAAATCCTAAGCTTAAGTCGGCAGAATCCTTAGAGGTACATTTTGTGGCTAAACAGGATGGGAGCTCTATCCGGTTGAAAATGCTGGTGATGGCTGCGGCAGTGGTGGCGACGGTGGCGCCCGCTTGGGGCTCACTGGGCGGGGGCGCGGCCTCGGTTCAAGCCGACCAAATCCACCTACAGGGAACCAGAACGATGAAAGCGGCGGGTTCCTATACCGTACACGAGATTCAGGCAGCTAATGGCACGGTGGTGAGGGAATATGTATCGGCAGCAGGGAAGGTGTTTGCCATTGCGTGGCACGGTCCCTGGATACCCGACATGCGGCAACTGCTGGGAAATTATTTCGATCAGTACGCCCGAGCCAATCAGGCACAGAGGGGCGCCCGCATGCGACGCGCGCCCATCCTGATCAATCAGCCCGGACTCGTTGTGCAGATTGGCGGACATCCGCGGGCCTTTGCCGGCACAGCTTATGTCCCGGAAATGCTGCCGTCGGGTGTGGGTGCCGAGAATATCCAATGACAGATTTCAGAAAACTTCTTATTGCAGTGACCGGATTGGCATGCTCCTTTTCAGTTGGATGTGGAGGAGGCAGCTCTTCCAAGACCAACGTGATCACGCAATCCGGTTCGAACGTAGCGCCGATTGTGGTGAATGCCGGGCCCGCGAACTCCTACGCGAATGGAGCTTTCGCCAGCGTGACTGTCTGCGTTCCTGGAACCTCAACCTGTCAGACGATTGATGGCGTGTTGGTGGACACGGGATCATCCGGCTTGAGAATCGTATCGTCTGCGCTGACGACGGTGGCGCTGCCGCAGCAGAAAGCATCCGACGGCAATCCGGTGGCTGAATGCCTTCAGTTCCTGGGCTCTTATACGTGGGGCCCGGTGCAAACGGCGGATGTGCAGATTGGCGGCGAGAAAGCCAGCGCGATGCCGATTCAAGTGCTTAGCGACACGGATTTTACGGCTCCGAGCGCTTGTTCGAACGGATTTCCGTCCGCAGATACGGTTGCGAGCCTGGGGGCGAACGGCATTCTTGGAATTGGTAATGCTGCACAGGACTGCGGCGATAGCTCCGGATGCGGTCTTTACTATGAATGCGCATCTACCAGTAGCTGCACAACAACTGGTGAGGCAGTGGCGCAGCAGGTGGTAAACCCAGTGGCGCTGTTTCCTACGGACAATAACGGGGTGATTGTTGAGCTGCCTGCGGTCTCGGGTTCAGAAGCGGCGGTGAATGGGTCGCTGGTTTTCGGCATTGGAACGCAATCGAATAATGGGCTGGGCGGCGCCACCGTTTATACGATCGACCCCACTTTCTCGTTCAATGTCGAATACAACAGCACGACTTACGGAGGCAGTTTCATTGATAGCGGATCGAACGGCTATTTCTTTCTTGATAGCAGCATCGTCCCGGCATTACTTGATTGTTCCAGCAACTCGGGAGCCACCGGATTTTATTGTCCTACCAGCACGCAGAACTTATCCGCGACTAATAAGGGAATCAACGGGGCCAGCGGCACGGTTAATTTCAGCATCGCGAACGCTGAAACCTTGTTTAATAATTTGAATGACACGGCTTTCAGTCAGCTGGGCGGCCCGTCTATTATTTCTGGTTCAGGCCCAGCTTACTTTGACTGGGGACTTCCCTTCTTCTACGGCCACAACGTGTACGTGTCGATTGAGGGTACAACCGCGCCAGGCGGCACGACGCCTTATTGGGCTTACTAACGCAGGGTTCTATCGCCAGCGTGATCCAGCGTCTTTATCTTTGATCTTTGATCTTTGATCTTTGATCTTTAATCTTTATTAATCTTTATCAATCTTTATCTTTATCCGGCGAGCCGCGATAGGTTCGCCTGGTGCAGACTCGATATGCGGGAGATGGCGACGACCATCATGCTCGACAGGAGCTGCATGGTAGCGACGTCGCGCTCGTCGAATGCGCTGGGAGAAGAAGACAGCACTTCGAATACGCCGAGAGTTCGCCGATAGTAGCGCAAGGGTGAAACCAGAATTGAGCGAACTCCCAGGCGGCGACAGCTGGCCAAGTCCACGCGCGGATTGCGCTCGGCATCGTGGCACAGCATGACTTCGCCGGTGCGCACGGCCTCAGCGGAGATGCCGGCATCGGTCTGCAAGCGGACGCCGAGATCGGGAGCGGTGCGGCCGGCGCGGGCGCGACAAACAATTTCGTCGCCGGCGCGCAGGGCAATGGCGGCTCCGGTGGCGCCGGTGAGATGCTGGGCGCGCTCGGTGATGGCGCTGATGGCAGGTTCAAGATTCAATTCGGCGGTGTGAATGTGAGCTTCTTCTCCCACGTGCACGGCGCGAAATCCGGAAACCGGATGCGCGGCGTTGGCCACGCGAAGCTGGCTGCGCAGAGCGATGGAAGGCACGCGCGCGTGATGGTCTGCTACATCCATGACGTGAGGATCGGGGACGGTACGGAGCAAGTCGCGGACCAGGCGGTCGAGTTCAGAATCGGTGATGAGATGAGCCGTCTGCTGCCGAAGCGAGCCACCCAGAACCCGGGACAGGCTGAGCAGCGATGGATTTCCGCAGGCCAGGCAGTAGGACCGGCTGTTGGTACTGATCAGCTCGCACTGAACGCAAAATGTGGCGGAGTGCAGAGGAACGAAATTAATATCTTTGAAGGCAGCGCCATAAATTGTCTTACGAAACATGAATGCGTATCCTCGCCAGTAAAGGAGAAGAACAAGGTAAACAGGAATGGGCGGAATTAGGCAGTGGCCGCAGTGGTTCCGCGTGTGGAAAAGTGGGCTCTGGGAGCGGCTCGGCGAGCGGAGCAAGGGGTCTTGCCGCTGTGCAAGAACTTGCAACTGGCCGGCAGCCTTGGTTCTTACACTCGGCTATTGCTGCCGGAAAGAGCACTGAGTTAAAATAACATCACGTTTGAAGCAGCAAGGCTTCGAACGACTGGAGAGAAACAATGCAGTGGACCGCACCCGCATTTGAAGAAGTTTGCCTGAATTGTGAGATTAACTCTTACGTCAGCGCAAAACTGTAACTATTAGCCCTCCCTTTTATTTCTTTGCTCTGGAGCGCGTGCCCAGGTGCGTGTAGTTCTGCGGGTATCCAGCCTAATCAATAGTCTTTAGCCAGCCTGCTCGGCAATAAATCCTTCATCTTGATCCGGGGTGGGAATCACCTGCACGGTGTGCTGAAGAGCACGGTCCAGCGCATCCGCGAGAACGACGGGGAACGCTGACGTCAGAAGATTAATATCCAACTGCAGATCGCGATGGGAATAAAGCCGGTGAACCATGAGAGCGCCGCGGCGGCGGTTCGAGGAACTGATGAGATCAAGCGATAGAGTCCAAACCGCGAGGCTGTCCAGGGAACCTGATCTCGTCTTGTCCCAGTGAAAAGATACCTCCGGGCGCCGCAGCGACGACCCCGGCTCAACCGCCAAGGGATGGGATTCACCGGGAAAAAGTTTGAATCTGACGTGGAAGCCATCAAAGTCATTGGAGGAGAAAGCCGCCTCCAGGACGCGACGAATCTGCTCATAATTGCGAGCCACTTTCAATTCCTCGGTGGCTCGCCGGATGGCGAGGTTGTTGATAAAGATCTGGCGTTGTTCGAAGGTGCGCTGCGCCACTCGTCCGAGTTCGCCAAGTTCGAGATAGCCCAGGCGCTGGACACCGATCCAGATGCCGATTCCCAGGACCGCGAGCACCAGGCCGAGCGAACTGCCGGTGGGCCAAAGCAGAAACAGACTGAGCAAGGCGAACACGGCAGAGACCGCGTAGAGCACAATTACGACCTGGCGATGAGTGAGCCCATGCTGCAGCAGTTTGTGATGGATGTGCTCACGGTCGGCGGTGAACACTGGACGGCCGCTGATCAAACGCCGAAGAATGGAGAGCGACGTTTCCAGAATCGGCAGGCCGAAAGAAACTACGGGAATCGCGACTGCGACAATGGTCGGAGATTTCTGCGCGCCTTCCAGGGCGAGCGCGCTCAACAGGAATCCGATGAACAGACTTCCGGAATCACCCAGAAAAATTGTCGCGGGATTGAAGTTGTAGCGCAAGAAACCCAGGATTGCGCCGGCCAGCGCGATGGTCATCACCGTAACCAGCAAGTTTCCGTTCGACAGAGCGACTACGAACGCCACGAGGGTAGAGAACAAGGCCGAACCGGCGGCGAGGCCGTCAAGGCCGTCGATCAAGTTGAAAGCGTTAGTGATCGCCAGGACCCACAAAATCGTAAGGGGCAGCCCAACGAACCAGGGCAGTTGATGCTTGCCGAATAGCACCGGGATATTAAGAATGCGAAGACCGCCCATGAACAACATGCTGGCGGCAAGTCCCTGCACGGCGAACTTGACGTAGGGGCCGACGGAGTAAAGATCGTCATAGACACCCAGCAGGAAGACGAGGGCAGCCGGGGCCAGAATGGTGATCAGGGTCTTGTGGGAAAACGCAGAGTGCAGGTTGGGAATGTAATGAGCCATGGCCCCAACCGCGAACATGCTCAACGAAAAGGAAATGAAAATCGCTACTCCGCCCAGGCGCGGCAGAGGAGAGGAGTGCAGGTGTCGCTCCTGGGAAGGAATCGCCACCCACCCGCGGCGGGATGCGAAGTCCCGCACGTAACGAGTGAGAACGAACGAAAACAGAAGCGACAGGAAGAAAATCGCAAAAAAAGCTACCGTCAACACTTCCCCCTAGGGTCCATTATTCGTGAACTGCGGCGCACAAGGCCTTTATCCGACAGTTCCGACAAGAAAGTATGGCAGCCACACTACGTGGCTGGTAGTGAGTTAAGCGGTTCTGTCTGCGTTTCCCTCTGTATTTGAGTCTTGTTAAGAATTTAGCAGGCTTGGGCGAAGCGTTTCAATGGCTGCGAGTGAAAAAAGTGGAAAATCTGTGGAAAACCTCAGTTGATCGAAATTGACGTCGCCAATCTTTCCTACATGAAGACCGCATCGCCTGATGCGATCGGGGCAATGAGACAGTTCTCTGAAGGCTTATTTGCGCTCCGGATGAGGCAACAAGGAACTTGTATAAGCATGCCGCGTCGCGAGTCGTTGTCAGCTTGCAAGGGTGTTGTTCGCAACCTGAATGGGGGCTAGCCATCGGAGTGAATGTCTCGCTCGCGTCGTTCATGTCGATTCGGACAATCCTCTGCATTGCGGGATTGAATTTGATGAGCCGAGAAAGATCTGGTGCGCGGCTTTACCGCCCGATGACTGGGATGAGGAAGTGATTTCAGAAACGGGACCGGAGTCGCCCCCAACGGCGGAAGAAGCGTCCAAGGAAGAGCAGGCTGCTTGATGGATTAGGAGGAACGCCGAGACGGACCTGTCCAAGGCCAATTCTTCAGCGTCCTCTGGGCCAGAGGTCGAGATTGGCGGATCGATTCCGAAGTTTTGAGTTGGCTTTTCCTCGCGCGATCTCACTGATTGACCAGGGTCTGAGCACATGACGCACTACTGCGTGCATTTGCAAATTTCCCATTGATCGCCGAAGAAGAAGATGATGACTAGTCTGGCGTCATTCCCAACATGTCGCCGTGATCCTCAAAAACTTTAGCCATTTGTGTGAGCCGAAACAGCTCCTTCAATCGCTGATTCAGATTGATAAGCTTAAGCTGGCAGTCTTGCCTTCTGGCAGACACGTAAATACCAACGATAGCGCCAAGGCCAGAGCTGTCCATGTAAGTCACAGAGGTTAAGTCCAGCACGATGCGTTTGGTTTGAGGAATGAGACTCCGGACCGTGCTCTGGAGGATGGCTGAGGTGGCGGAGGTGATCCTGCCGGTGCAGCGCACCAGGGCTTCTTCGGGAGATTTCACCGTCTCAATCTCCAATTCTGAAATAACCGGATTTGCGGCCATAGTGGCCTCCTTGAGAAAGGAATCGAACGAGCATAAATCTCGGACTACGGGCCCAGTGAACGTAGATACAATACTCCGAGGTCAGAGGAAGTCAAGACGGAGTTTGGAAGGGCCTTTTGCAACAGCGCGTCGGCATTCAATTTTCCATGTTGAACGAATCGTCGGCGACTCAGAAGTACTCAGGTCCGCGGGGGCTTGCCAACAACAAGTCGGCTCCAGGCAGCAAAATGACGCATGGATGCTAGAGCGCCGCTGGAGGCACGCTTACTCGTGGTGCCTAGCTCTGTGCGTGACGCGACTCAGGATGAATTCTTGTGCCAGGTTGGCAGCGGCTCGTTGGCCGGTTCCGATCAGGAAGTTCCCAAAAACCAGCCCGACACCTCGATTCGACGCTGGATAGTAGGCATTCGAGATAGCAGCCGAGGCCAGATCGCCGCCCATCGTTGAGTAGTTCGGCTGCGGCCTTCCGTTGTCTCCTCGACACACGAAGGGGCTTGAAACTGCGTGGAGAATACGAGACTTCGTTGTCCCGGTGCCCTGATAAAAGTAGCGCGGGTCCTGATGCAGAAGCGACGGGAGGATAGCGCCACCGATCATGATATCGGTAAACCCGTTGGCATAGACAGCACCGTAGCGCTCACCGTAGCCTTTCGCACCCTCCGGGTAGTTGGGGTGCTCTCCGGCCTGCTCGGCGCCTGCGGTTATGCCTACACCAATAAAGGTTACCGGCTCGAAGGCGACCTTGGCGGCGAGTCGGAACTTTAACTTCGCGGTGAGCGGTGCAGCGTTTTGATCATAGCTCACGTAAAAATTGGGGATA
>Ga0307478_10001282_pt1 | contig 22195 bp, 8 predicted proteins | sample atmos_gasesECM4C_2_FD_203713 | JGI IMG/M metagenome (GOLD analysis project Ga0307478, IMG submission 203713) | Hardwood forest soil microbial communities from Morgan-Monroe State Forest, Indiana, United States - atmos_gasesECM4C_05 | ecosystem: Environmental > Terrestrial > Soil > Temperate... | reverse complement strand
ACTTCTGGTATCGACGCGCAGCCCCAGGTGCAGCGCTTTCAGGGCGCTCTCTTTGGCGCTCCAGAGCAAGTTCGGGATCAGGGCGCGTTTGTCTACCCTAGTCCGCTCGACCAATGCTTGTTCGTCCGGCGTGAAGTAGTCTGACACGAACGCCGCGCTGCGCGGTTCGACCAACTCGAGGTCACAACCGATAGCTTCCCCGGAAGGAGCCAATGCGCACATCGCCTTTCCAGCACGATGGGTCAATGAGATTGCGACAGGTGCGCCCTTGCCTTGAACGACTGCAAAAGGAGCGCCCGATGATCTCGATCGGATTTCAATGCGGCACAGTTCCTGGGGGGCACGGGGCATCCCCAGATAAGCGGCAATGCAAGATTTCGCAGTCCATCGCCCGAGGCGCCATTCATCTCGACGTTTACAAAAACGGAATCGCTCCTGAACCTCACGCTCCATTGGCCTGAGCCAGCTATCATCCGCAAGAACATCAGCAGCCGATTGTTCCAACCAATAGATACCCATGGCGTCGGTCCCTGGCGGTACTCCGGGTTACGCGGCCTGCAGAACCTCCACACCGGGCGCGGGTGCTTTGGCGAATCCCGTCGCCCGTTCCAGCGCGTCCACAAGATATGGCCGAAGGCCAGCCGGGGGGATGATGCGATCCAAAGCCCCGACGCGAAGCGCACGGTGAACACTGTGTACGCGATCGAACTCATTGGCCAGTTCGCCGAGCTTTTCTGAATAGACCTGCTTATAGAGTTCCCCCCATTCGGCGCGCAGCTTTCGTTTTTCAGCAGCGCTCGCTTGTAGCATCGTCTGATTCAACGCCTGCAAGCGCTCATCCTTCTTGGTGCGAGCGTCGACCTCGCCCGCAAACACAACCCCTGCCGCTGGAGCGCCGCCGATCACGGAAGCGTACGTGCCCTCCAGGGCGGCAACTTCAAGTTTTTCGTTCAGAGCGCGTGAGAATACGACGTACGCGCCGCCGTGGTACCGAGAGATCACGCAGAATATGATTGGGCCTTTGAAATTCACCACCGCCCTTCCGATCTCAGCTCCGTACTCGAGTTGCAGGCGCCGCATGGATTCTGGAGATCCATCGAAACCGGAGAGGTTTGCCAGCACGACGACCGGCCGATTGTTACTGGCCGAATTGATCGCGCGGGCTATTTTTTTCGAAGACTGCGGGAAGAGAGTACCCGCCGACCATTGGTCGGGACCATCGGCGGGTACGAATCCCATGCGTTGCAGAGAGCGGGATTCGATTCCGATAACGCATACCGGATATCCGCCGAGGTGAGCATCCCAGACCACAGCTGTTTCAGCGGCCCTCATACCTGCCCAGCGTTCGAGAGGCGCATGATCCTGATCGACGGTTGCCAACATCACCCGGCGAATGTCGAAAGGCTTCTTGCGCCCGGGGTTTGTCTCGTCGGAGAGTATTTCTCCGACTCTCGCGAACCCTTCCTCGCCATTTTCCCAGTGCGGAAAGTCCCGAATATCGCGGTCGATCGGGTCCACGGTAACTGCACGTCGCGGAGACTGCTCTCCGGGCAAAATGTAGGTGTGATCGTAGTACCGAAAGAGGATGTGACACGCCTCGTTCAGGTCATGCGCCCAATATTGGGCCTGGCCGTTCACACCCATGATGCGATCGTATCCCCCGATGCCCTGATTGTCTTCCGCTGAGACGCTGCCGGAATAGTCCAGAGCACGCTTGCCGGTCAGTACCATGGCCGCTTTCGGAGTCATGACCAGAATGCCCCGTGTGTGCATAAGCATGGTGGCTTCGGCATTCCAGTAAGGCTGAGCTCCAACGTTGATGCCGTTAATAAGAAGGTTGATCTCACCACCCGTCTGGGTAAACTCCACAATTCTCCGGAGGACCCGCGCGATCCAATCCATGTTCTCGACGCCGCTCTCCATGGAGATTTTTGCTCCGGCGGAGATCGGGAACCATTCGAGGGGAACTCTCTTTTCCTGAGCCAGATCGAGTGCAGCCATGATCCTTCGGCATTCGGGTTCGGCGAGTGCACCCAGATCGCGACTGGGATCACCCAAAAGCAGGACGCGTTCCATACCCTCGGGATACTGCGACGTGAAATTACGGATCACGCCGACGATGATGTTCGCTTTATTCTCGCCGTAGGGACGGTCTACCGGAACCAAACCTGTCGCAGCATCGAGGTCATATTCGACGAATTCTCCGGGAGGAAACTCGGCGCGAGTGTTCTCTTTCTCGGGCGTCAACATCCTGATGATTTCGTAGGGATAGGTCAGTCCTCGCTGGCGAGCGCGAACGACTTTCTGCTCATAAGCAGTCAGTGAATGCAGCGGTAGAAGCTTGTCCGCGGGGCGAAATGTAATCAATAAGCCGCTGCCAGCAGGTCTGGATATGCGCATGACCATATCCCGTAATTGGCCGGTGGATGGATTCGGGATTCGGGCGCGAACGACAACCTGCTCGAGGCCCAGACCCTCCGTGGCCGGCAACAATCGGTGGACGATCGAGTGCAGTTCGTCGGCCCGCAAGAGCAAGGGTGGCCACACATACAGGAACACACGATTCCAGTAGAGTCGCTCTTTGGGAGGCCTGCGAGACTGGTAAAGCCGCAGTGCCGCGACTGCCTCCCTGAACATCCGTTCAAGGTGCGGCAACCGGATGACGCGTCCGGCATCATCGCGAATTGGAGTCACGTCGCGGATCTCTGCCGCAGCGAACATGCGCTCGTCCTTTGGATTGTCACGCGCAACCGCGTGAAGAAAATAGACGTCCTCCACTGACGGCAGGCGCTGGATCTCGAAATTGCTTAGCCGCCATAGGTGTAGACGCTTTCCCATCATCGGATGAACGCCGCGATACAGAGTCTCTTCTTGATAGCCGTTTCCGCCCACGCGATAGGTGAAGTGCTGCATATGACTGATGCGCTGCCCCGGACAGACTCCGGCGAGGCTAATGACAATCCGCCGGAGCGGACGCGGGAACACGACATGGTTGATCATCTTGCGAAGATCCGCCTCTGCTGTTTCTACGTCGGCAAGCTTGCCCGATTTCGAAAGATAGATGTCCAGGACGACATCGTGTTCAGGCGGGACCGATGCCGCGAAAGAAGCAGTTGCCTGCGCAGCCTTAGACGCGTCGGCATAGTCCGCGTACATCGCCAAGGCGTGAATCCGCTTTCCCTCATGGTCATACTCAGCTGTTACAAGACTATGACCGTCCACTTCGAGTGCTTGCAGATTCTCGACCTTCCGGATGCGATAGTAGCGGCGGATAAGCACCTCGAGCATGGTATGGCGGAACTCAGCGTTTGCGGTGAGGAAATGACCGGCAAATAGTCCTGCTAGAAGTTGGGGACACTCGATCAGGGCGCGAATTCTTATTTGCCGGTCGGCACCGTCGTGCCGGGCTGCCAGCGACGCCAAGTGCTGTTCGGCATCGTCATAGACCTCGGAACGCGCAGATTCGAATATTGGCTGGTCAAAATGGCGATAGCGAACTTCATGTGCGAGATCGCTGACGGCAGGATAAACCTCGTGTGTGATGGTAATGAGCCGGTCCAAAAGAGTTCGGTAAGACTCATTCGTTGTTTCGCTGACTGTGGCAGCATGCTTGAGCTGACGCTCAAGAATGGTGACGATCGCAGCGACATGCTGATCCATGCGAGCGTGTGATTTACAGATCCACAGGAGTGTTTCCCTCAACCGCGGCGTGCTATCCAGGGAGCGTACTCCGTAGAAATTCAGGACACTACGCAGGACGTCTACGAACCAGGCGGGCAGCCCCTCTCCCTTTGTCTCGATCAGGCGTAAATAGGAGAAGAAGAAAGTTTCTGCCGCAGGTTCTTCGGCGCTGGCCCGGTGATTGACGTTGGGTTCGCGATGGAACAGCGAACAGATCTCCACAAAGATGGTCAGGATCTCGTCCTCTGCCCGCAATAATTCTTTACTCGGAGGGATGGCTTGGGCCCAAGAAACCAGATTGGGCATCGCGGCTGCCGCATCCACATCGAAGCCAAGCATCAGTTGCCGAACTCCGCAAAGCGTTCCGGAGCACTGCGATGTCGCCTTTCCGTCAGTGACACTCGCTGTCTTCGACGCGCCGAAAGTGATTCGATCGGCGGGAGCAAAAATCTCCTCCTGAGCGGCGGCTTCGATCTGGATCAAAGGCGTTCCCGTATCCACCTGCACGTTGGGCATCGTCAGGACTTGTCGGATTTTTCCTGAAAATGGCGCGACGACCTGAGTCTCCATTTTCATGGCTTCCAGCACGGCCAATCGATCACCGGCCACGACCGTGTCGCCGGCTTGCACAGCAATTGAAACCACGACTGCTGGAGCGGGTGCGTGGACCATCCCCCAGTCGTCTCGGTCCACGGTCTGGGCTATGCCATCGACCTCAATACGCGAACTGGCTCCCTGGGTTGTGGAGAGAATGTGAAACCGGCGTCCGAAAAGGGTAAGCCAACACTCAAACTGATCGCGACGATCAGTGTGAGCCTCGATGGCGTTTCCCTCCATTTCAAGGCGATAGTCGTGGGGTCCAATGCGAGAGGTCTTTACAGAGTACAGCTGGCCGCGGTAGCGCAGGGCCACGGTGCGGCCAATTTCTGTGGCAACATGGGGACGGCCGCGGGCCGCTGAGGCATAGAACTGTGATTGCTCCAGGGAGAATTCCGCCTCATATGCATTGATCGCAGCCTGGATCAATGCTACGTCCGCATACTTGCGCGAACTGGTTTCCCCTTCCGCCGAAATACGGTCGAGCCACCCGATATCAAGTTGACCGCTCTCGATTTCCGCACGGCTCAACAGTTCCATCAGGAATGCGCGGTTACTGGTACCACCTTCGACCACAATTACGCTGTCGTGAAGAGCTCTGCGGACACGTCCCAGAGCTTCGTCACGGGTCTGACCGAACGCGATCAGCTTCGCGATCATCGAGTCGAAATCCGGTGGAATGCAGTCGTCTTCCGCGAACCCCGTATCGAGCCGAACGCCAGGCCCCGCCGCGATCCTGAAACGTCGGATCGTGCCTGGGGCGGCGGCGAATCCGTTGTCCGCATCTTCAGCATTCAGCCGCACTTCGATCGCGTGACCCGTAGTGCGCGGAGGCGGTCCCTCAAGCGAGCCGCCCTGGGCAATGTGGATCTGCAGTTTCACCAGATCGACGCCAGTCGTTGCTTCAGTGACCGGATGCTCCACCTGCAGCCGTGTGTTCACCTCCATGAACCAAAGCTTGTGGGAACCGGGTTCGTACAAGAACTCGACCGTGCCGGCGCTGGTGTATCCGACAGCTTTGCAGATGCGAACTGCCGACTCCCGCAAAGCAAGATCATCACACTCAGAGAGCGCCGGTGAAGGAGATTCTTCCATCACTTTCTGCTGCCTGCGCTGAACCGAGCAATCGCGAACTCCAGCCGCCCAAGTCGTGCCAAACAGATCGGCAATGATTTGAACCTCGACGTGTCGAGAACCCTCGACCATGTGCTCGAGAAAAACGGTGGGATCCCCGAACGCCTTGGCTGCTTCCGCTCTGGCGCTCTCAAATACTTGCTCCAATTCGTCGCACGAGCGAACACGGCGTATGCCGCGACCTCCGCCTCCCGCAGCGGCCTTGACGAGAAGTGGGAATCCGAGGCGTTCCGCGAGTGATCGCGCATCGGCAATCGTTTCCACCGAACCGCCGCTCCAGGGGACAACTGGGATCCCCGCACTTTCGGCAAGGCGCTTGGCCGCGATCTTGTCGCCCAATTGCCGCATGACTTCACCAGTTGGCCCGATGAACACAATGCCCAGGTCGCGGCAAAGATCAGCAAACGCGGCGTGCTCGGCGACGAATCCCCAGCCCACCCAAACTGCTTCGGCACGGGTTGCGGCAAGCGCTTGCTCGAGGCGGGAATAGTCCAGATACGTGCTCTTGGAGAGATGACTCTCTGGATCGGCAAACCGCGCAGGACCAAGGCAAAATGCCTCATCGGCTTCGCGAACAAACATCGCATGCCGGTCGGGTTCGGTGAAGAGCGCGATTGTGTGCAGGGGAATATGCTGCTCTTGGCTGAACTCGCGCGCGGCGTGGATGAAGCGCATGGCTGCTTCGCCGCGGTTCACAATAGCAACACGCTGGAATCGATTCGGCATGATCAACCCTCGGGAAGACTTGAACTCAGGTTGCTATGCAGCAAGAACTGTCTCCCCAGAAAAACAGGCTTGAAGTGGCTTCAAATTGTCCGGGCTGACCGCTCCGGGCAGTTCGACGGTCTCGTATCCGGCCAGAGTCAGGTAGCAGTTTCCTTTTGCGTCCTGGACTTTGACATCAAAAGACTCCGAGCCAGCACAAGGAGTAATGACGGCGTACAAGGCTTCCTCAACGGCGTTGGGATCGCATATCATCCTAATTTCTCGAACCCGACGTGGAAGACCCATTCGCCCGACCGTGCCCAATTCCCACAGACCAGCGGTCTGGAAGCAAAGCTCGATCAGCCGCGGAGCTGCAGTGGTTGAGAGTTCAGCAGGGTGATGATTTGCGGGTAAGTTCCCAGCGAACTGTCCCACGAGGTCCTGACCATTCCACGAGGCTTTCTCCAGAACCTGATATGCGGGTCCGTGGAAGAAGACTTGGTAAATAGCCCTGGGCTCAACGGTCGATCCACTCACCCGGACTGGCTCTACCCTCACACCATCCACCACGGATCGCGTCACGCGCACGCGCGCCGTGAAGTGAGTTGTCGCCTGGGGCTCGGACTGGTTCGGCAGTGATCGGCTCCCGATAAGCCGGCACTCGGCCACAAGATCATCCTTATCCGGATGGATTCTTACCTCTACTTTCACCGAGCGAGGCTCGTTGCGGTAGAACTTGAAAGGAGCAAGGAAGACGATGTCTTCGACTGCTCTCACGCGCCATCCCGGTAGCAGTGCTACAGCAGCTTCGGCAAAAGCTTCCACGCCCATCACGCCCGGAAGAACTGGAGTACCGTCGATTTTGTGGTCGTAAAGGAATGGTTGAACTGACGGATCTAAGACAGTGCTAACAGTGAAGCCGTCATAAAGAGTCGCGGACGCCAGATCGGCGGCAATCGGGCCAGCTTCCGGACCCAGTTTCGAAACGGCTGCAGAATCGAGACCTCCAGTCGCGTCGAATTCGTTAAGCAACACACCTAGGCGCTGTGCGATCACCACCTCACCGCGAGTTCCTCCAGCTGTAAGCTCTCGCCGGATGACAGGCACACCGGCTTCGGGCGGCAGCATATCGATGCCAGCAGCCTCCATGATCTTTGGAATTGAACCGCGTGCTGCCATTCCAATTCCCGACCATGCGGTCCAATCAATAGCAATCGCGCGGACAGAAGGCCGAGTCATACGGAAGTTGGAAGTTATCTTGCAGAGCAGATCGTTGGCCGCGCTGTAATCGGTCTGTCCGACATTGCCGAATCGGCCGGCGATCGAACTGAACACTACAGCGGCGCCAAGCGGCATGTCGCCGATGGCGTGCAACAAGTTGAAGAAGCCATCTGCCTTGACGTCGAATACAAGATCGAATTCTTTCGGATCCTTGTCCGGCAGAGCGTGACTGCGATCCATACCTGCGGCGTGAAGCACGACATCAATCCGCCCGCTGCGCTTTCGAATTTCATCGACTACACCTGCAACAGCGACTGGATCGATCAAATTGACGCTGAAGTATTGCGCTGTGCCTCCGGCGGCGGTCACGGCGTCGATGGCTGCTTGCGCGGCCTGCGCCCGTTCCAGACCAGCGAGTTCCTTCTCGATAAGAGCCGGCGTGGCTCGTCCTCCTCTCTGCTGAATGCGCGAGAAGAGATCTCGCTTGAGGCCTTCCCTGTCGGTAATAAGACGTTTGAGATCCGCATTCGTCGGGTCAGGCTTTGGAACCATGTCGACTAGGTAGAAGGTTCCACCCGATGCGGCGGCCAGATCGGACGTGATAGCCGAAACGATACTCCCGGCCGCTCCCGTGACCACGAATACTGTGTTTTTATCGAGTTGCATGCTGGGTTGGCCGTCATCGGCTGGTTTCTCCTGCAGACCTACGACCCAGCGCTGGTGTCCCGTGTAGCCGATTTCGATTGCTCCTGGATCATGCAGAGTTTCTTCAATGAGGACCTCGGCGATTTCGTCCGAATCGCGGCGCGTTTCGAAATCGAGCGCTTTGACGAGAACCTCCATATGCTCGCGCTTGTATGCTTTGCTGAATCCAACGACCGCTCCTCCGGCGGGCGACACCGCCCCAGCTTCGTCATAGCCGTGGTATCCGCCCATCCGGGTCGCGGAAATAAGGAATGTGCCTGTCTGTGCAATCTGGCTGTAGAGGGTACGCATGACCGTATAGAGCGATTTCACGCGAACCCGCAGCGCCTCGTGCCAGATGGCAGGCTTGAGATCACGAATCTCGCCCTCCGGATCGAGAGCCGGCAGCCAGTAGACTCCGTGCACCGGCCCGGCTTTGATATATGTCTCAACGGCGCTCGTCAGGGCGTCGGCAGTCGATAGCGGGTCGAGTCTCGTGACTTCCACGTCGAGTGCGCACAGTTTCTTTGAAACAGCGTCTGCGACTCCGCCCTTGTCGGGCATGATCAGTACGCGTGTTCCGCGCGCCAGCCTCACGATCGTGTCTTTGAAGAAGGTCACCGGTGGACGCAATAGGGGCAATGGCACTCTGCGAGGGATACGATTGGCAGCATCCAGACTCGCCAGGGGGGGCTTCCCAGCCTCAGGCACAGTCTGCGGGTCTTGTGCCTTTGGAATCGTAGCGCCCTGGCCTTGTGCGGTAGGGGCCACAATACCTTTCCGCGATCGCTCATGGGCAAACTTGATCACGTGAGCGAGCGTTGGAAAGTCACGAAGCTTGAGATTCTCGTCTCGTGGAATGTCGTAGGCAGCTCGCACGGCGGCAAACATCTCGGCCTGCTTCACTGTATCGATCCCGAGGTCAGCTTCGAGATCAAGATCAAGATCGAGCATGTCTTCGGGATAGCCAGTTTTCTCGGCAACGATCGCGAGCACCTTGTTCTTGATCGGGTCTTCACTGCCTGTCTCAACGACTTGCGGCGCGCATTGAATTGTTGATTCGGCAACAATTTCGGCTGTAGCGGGCGAAGTCGGCGCGGCCACGGAAGAAGTCGCCAAGTCTGGCCGCATTTCGTATACGAAGCGGATCACATGGGCCAGGGTCGGATAATCGCGGAGCTTGCGGATTTCGTCGCGTGGAATCTGGTAGCTCTCTCGGATCGCCGCGAACATTTCCGCCTGCTTCACGGTATCGACGCCGAGGTCGGCTTCCAGATCGAGATCGAGGTCGAGCATGTCTTCGGGATATCCGGTTTTTTCGACAACCAGTGCGAGAACCTTCTTCTTGACTGGGTCATCAACACTTCCAGGTACCACGGGCGGCGCGGAGAGTCTGACGGGTGGTTCCGGCGAAACTTGCGCTCCGGTTACTGATGACTCGCTGGCAGCGGCAGCCGGACAGGCCAGGTCAGGACGCTTCTCGTACACAAAACGGATCACGTGCCCCAGCGTCGGGTAATCCCGCAGTTTCCGGTTTTCGTCGCGCGGAATCTGGTAAATCTCTCGGATCGCCGCGAGCATTTCCGCTTGCTTAACCGTATCGATGCCGAGGTCGGCTTCCAGATCAAGGTCGAGATCGAGCATATCTTCGGGATACCCGGTCTTTTCGACAACCAGGCCGAGAATGCGCTGTTTTACCGAATCACTGGCAGTTGAACAAACCGGCTCTGGCGACGCTGCGGCCTGTGTCAGGGCTTGAGGAATTACAACTGGCGCCTCGTTGGACTGGGCGTGGGGTTGGGATGGGGGCTTCGGCGCATCCGAGTTTCGCCCACGCTCATTCACGAAGCGAATCACATGAGCGAGTGTGGGGAAGTCTCTTAACTTGATCTTGTCGTTGCGCGGGATTCCGTACGCTTCACGAATCGTGGCGAATACCTCTGCTTGCTTCACGGTGTCGATGCCAAGGTCTGCTTCAAGGTCGAGATCCAGTTCGAGCATATCGACCGGATATCCCGTCTTCTCAGCGACGAGGGCCAGCACTTTCTGTTTCGCGGGATCTTCCTCCCGTTCGCCGGTCCTTGAAGCAACGACAGGGTGTACCACCGGTTTCTCTTCTTGAACAATAACTGGCGCGTGTGAAGGCACGGTAGATTCGGGTTTGGCAACCTCCACTTGCGTCTGTGCCCTGGTCGTCTCTTCGATCGGGCGAGAAACCAGACCTTGATCGCGAACGCGCAACGTTCGATTCACGATCTCAAGATCTGCTTTCGGGGATCCGGTGATCTCCTTCAGCCACGAAGTCCAGACATTCTCGTCCGCTATTCGATAGGCATAGCCGAGAGCATTTGGCCGACGGCGAATGCCGTCTTTCGTTGGCTTCCAATGCAGCAGTGTCATGCTGATTTGCGAGCCGAATCCCGCTCCCAGGCGGATGGCGTATTCGACGGGGTAAGATCCGCCTTTGGACAAGTTCAGGGTGCCGAGTTCGGGATCGACTTCTTTGAAGTTCGCAATCGGCGGAACCAGGCCTGTCTCTAGCGTCTTCACCGCAACCACATCTTCCACCCCGGCTCCCATGGCATGGCCGGTGAATCCTTTCGTATTAGCGATGACGATCTGATCGGCGGATGCACCGAAGACGTGGCGCAGAGCATTCACTTCAGCCGAGGCACTTCCGCCACGGGCCGGAGTGTAGGTCTCGTGCGAGACAAAGACAGCGCGAGGCGCGATTTGGTTCCGGTTCATTCCGTGGAGTGTTTCCGCCTCGCGGATCAATTCGTCCATCACCCCCGCGATGTGGTTAACGTCGAGCCGCGTACCGTGGAAGGCGCTGTTGGCGGTGACTGTGCTCAGGATTTCGCAAATGGGTTGAATGCCGCGTTCGCGGGCGGCTTCTTCGCTCTCCACCACGATAGACGCCGCGCCCATGCCTACAATTAATCCGTGGCGGCGACGGTCGAAGGGAGTAGCGGCGGCTTCTACCGATTCGTCCGTAGCCGCAGCTCCGCTGGCAAGGAATCCCGCGCCGAACCACTCGAGACTGTGATCGGATGTGACGTCATCGGCCGAAATGATAATGACCCGGCGGCATCGCCCCGCGTGAATCCAATCTTGCGCGAGAGAAACGGCCTGCGTTGTGCTTGCGCATGCCGAGTTGATCTGAGTGTTCGGGCCCCGTGCGCCGATCAGTTCCGCGAATTGCGAGTGTCCCATCGCCAAGGTTCGAAGCAGGAACCTGCGATTGAAGATATAGGGCTCTTTCTCAAGAGCGTCGCGAAGTTCTTCTATGTGCCGTTCCAGTTCTCGTTCGAGACTGGAGTCTCCATTGAATTTGGAGGAGCGCGAGAGAATGCTCTGCAATAGATTCAACTGTTCGTGGAGAGAATGATCTTTGTAGTAACGGGCCATCTCGTCCGCGAAGGAGTTGCAACCCGGGAACGCAGAAGCAAAAATCACGCCAGTACCATCGCGAAGGCTGTCGGGTAGGCCCCAGCGGTCGGGCAGGCGGGTGCCTTTGCTTGTCTTCTTGTAGCGCATAACGAGCGGGATGCCGGCATCCCGCAGTGCGTCGATTCCAGCTGCGATCGCCAACTGCGTCACACGGTCGAAGGCCGCATCCCGGTCTGCAGGAATCCCAAATTCCTTCTGCAGGTCGAACGCGCCTCCACGTCCGGCCAGCTTGATTACCTCGGCAACATCATTAATGGTTTCGAAGGTCGGACCGGCCTCGTCGCTCTTGACCAGCCGGGTGATGTGCTTCTCCAGCATTGCCTTGCGAAGACGCGTTGGTATGAGATCGATGAACTGATCTCCACGCAGGATCCTCGCGATATTGCCATCGTCGAATACATGCTCAGTGCCTGGAAGGCCCAGCGCCGCGCCCGTAATGACGACGGGGCCCGGTCTCGGGGATGGCCCACGCCGCTGATATAACTGCCAGCCGCGCTCAAGAACGTCGGCGAAGAATTTCCCGAGTTCGGCATAGTTATTGCCGTTGTGCGGCGGGGCGGTGCTCGGCACCTCGCTCTTCGGCGGAGGCGGAGCAACGGCGGGAACCGGTTCGGGGAAAACCGCGACTTCGGTTGTGATCTCAACCTGCGATACTTCACCGCTACCCAGGCCCGCGGCATACAGCCCACACAGTGCCTGATTGAACGACACGACGTCGCCGAACTTCGGATGATTCGTAAACAACGGGAGGACATCCTCATTTGCACCGAGCACGTCTTCGGCAAATCCGTGCAGAGCCTTCTTCGGACCGACTTCAATGAAGACCCGCGCGCCGGCTGCGTACAGGGTTTTCAAACCTTTAATAAACTGCACGGGAGAGGCCACTTGTTTTGCGAGGATGTCGACCATCTCCGGCACGACGTCCGGGCCCTGTGGATAGAACTCGCCATTTACATTCGCGACGATCGGCACTCGCGGAGATTGCAGATGCAGGCGCTCGAGAGTACGCCGCAGAGGCTCGCTTGCAGGGGCCACGATCGATGTGTGGAAGGCGTGGCTGACCGGGATGGGCGTGATTTCGTACCCAGCCTTCTGGAAGACCGCGATCGCTTTTTCAACCGCCGTGCTGGCGCCTCCAACAACGGCCTGGTGTTCGCTATTGATGTTGGCGACAACGAGATATCCGTCAATCATTTTGAGAATGCGCTTAATCTCGTCCAGCGGCGCAAACACCGCAGCCATGCGGCCGTTGTCTGCCCACGACACGCTCGTCATCTCTCGCCCGCGGGCGCTAACGGCTTCGAGTGCCTCGGAAAAGGGAAGGGCCCCGGAAGCAACCAACGCACCGTACTCACCCAGACTGTGGCCCATGGTGAAGTCCGGCTCGATTCCGTGGGCGGCGATCATACGGGTGAGAGCGATGTCGGTGGTTATAACCGCCGGTTGCGTGATGGCTGTATGCCGCAGAGCCTCTTCTGCGTTGGCTACGGCGCGGGCATCGGATGAGTCCACAAAAACAAATTCACTGAGGGGTTTCCCAAGCAAAGGTTTCATCACGCGGTCGGCTTCGGCAAATGTATCGGCTACAATCGGCTGGGATTCACGCAAGTGCCGCAGCATGTTTACGTACTGCGAACCCTGACCCGTGTAGAGGAATGCCACTTTGCCGGCTGGGCCCTGTCCGCGGAAGATCCCTTGAGCTCGTAAAGCCTTCCACAGTGGAGGCTGGTTCGCAGCAATTGCTTTGAGTGCCTTATCTGCTTTGTCAGCCAGATCCGCGGCGTCGGAGTGGTCGATCGCCAGACGAAATGGAGCGCGGAGATCCGAAGGTGACGGTGCGGCCAGTGCGGGCGCTCGACCCGACTTGGCGTCATTCAATACCCGGCGCAGACGCTCCGAAAGTTCAGCCTGCGATGACGCGCCGAGCAGAAGGCTTCCCCGCAGCGGCGCCTTGGATCCAAATGCCACAGACGAAAGCTGGGCAGCGCTTGATTTGGCGTTCATGAAGACCTCACTCGAACGGGGGGACGTTGGCGCTGAAACCGCAATGGATCGCTTCCCATTGCCCGTCAATCTGTGCGGAATGTGCTCTTCGAGCACGAGATGGAAGTTGGTGCCTCCGAAGCCGAAGGCGCTTACTCCCGCGCGCCGTGGATTTTCGGGAGGCGCCGTCCAGGGCCTCAACTCCGTATTTACATACAGCGGGGAATGCGCGAAATCGATGTCCGGGCTTGGATGTTCGCAGTGCACGCTGGGCGGCAGCACTTTTTCGTGGAGAGCAAGCGTTGCCTTCAAGAGGCCTGCGGCGCCGGCGGCGCCTTTCAAATGTCCGATGTTCGATTTGACCGAGCCGAGCGGGACCGAATGCTCCGCCAGATTCTGCTTGCGGAGCATGTCCGCTAGAGTTTGCGCTTCGACAACATCACCGACCCGCGTCGAAGTGCCATGTCCCTCGAACAACGTAGCTGCATCCGGGGAGATTCCCGCGTTTTGCCAGGCGCGTTCCAGGCAGAACTTCTGCCCGACCGGGTTGGGCGCGGTAATTCCCTTCCCCCTGCCATCGCTGGATGCGCCAATGCCGCGCAGCACAGCGTAGATTTTGTCACCCTCGCGTTCGGCATCAGGCAGACGTTTCATCACGAAGATCGCCGATCCTTCTCCCATGACGAAGCCATCGGCTCCTTCCGCGTACGGGCGCGTGCCCGTTGCTGAGAGCGCTCCGATTTTGCAAAACTTCACGAAGGTGGCGGCTCCCATGTTGCGATCGATCCCACCGGTGATCGCCGCGTCAAAGTCGTGCGCGATCAGGCCCTCGACCGCCGCCGTCATTGCCGCCATGGCCGACGCGCATGCGGCGTCACACACAAAGTTCGGACCATGGAAGTTGTAAATATTGGCGATGCGTCCGGCTATGCAGTTGGCAAGCTCTCCCGGCATTGTGTCTTCGGTCACCGGTGGAAGGCGTTTGCCGATGCGTTCGAGCATCTCGCGAGTGATTGCCGTGCGGGTCGCTTCGGGCAGGGCGGCGAATGCGGAGCTTTCCTCCAACTCGTGGGCATACTCAGGAAAGTTCACGCGCATCGAGGTCTGATAGTGCTTCTCACCCGCCATGGCATTGCCAAGAATGACAGCCACGCGGTCTGTATCCAGAGGACGCTTTGGGTAACCGTAATCTTCCAGCGCTTCACGCGTGGCTGCGATCGTCCATTTCTGCGCTGGATCCATCGCATCGGCGACACGCGGCGGTATCGCGAGTCGCCACTTCGCTGGATCCCAGGCGCACTCGCGAACCCATCCGCCGATCTTCGAATAGGTCTTGTCCGGCGCAGCGGGATCGGGATCGTAATAGAAAGAGGGATCCCAACGATCCCGACTCACGTCCGTGATGCTGTAGTGGCCGCTTTTTATGTTCTCCCAAAAAGTGGCGACGTTGGGTGCATCGGGCAGAATGGCGCCCAACCCAACGATGGCAATCGCACGACTCGGACTGTCTTCCATGATGACGCTCCTGGCAGCCCCGGCAGGCTGCATTTTGAATAGTCAGGCGTCTTCAGTACCTAGGCGGCAACGGCAGGCTTCGCCGCACGGGCATATAGAACGTCGGCTATGAAATCCATATCTGAAATCAGGCCCGCCTGTGCACGGTGCACAGCGGACCATTGCAAACTCGTCTCTAAGGCTGGCATCTCGGCTTCCGGGACCCCGCCGGCCCCTGTCAACCAGCGCATGCCCTCGCTCGCAACCCGCAAAGCTGCCTCGCGCGCAAAGACGCGGCTCAAAGCGGAAAGAGTTGCGGCATCGAAGCGCCTGCTGGCTTTTTCGTGCAGTTTGTTTTCAGCAGATCGCGCTGCGCGACTTGCCAGGCAGCCGGCACTCTCGGCATACGCAATCCACTCCCCCAACCGCAGCAGGATGTGTTGGTAGCGAGTGAGTCGCGCGACGCGTGCTTTCTCCATCAATTCAGCAAGAGCATGATTTGCCAAAGCGGCAACATCTGCTCCCACTTTCGGATGCTTGACATGCAGGGCTTCTAACTCCCGCGCCCGCTCGTGGTAGTGTTGGCCGCGGGTCTTGAGGTGGAGTTGCCAGCGATCGCGGCTGATCGTCATCTCCATGATCTCGGATGTGCCTTCATAGATCGTGGTGATACGGACGTCGCGGCTGATCTTTTCGACTAGATATTCGTGGGTGTAACCATATCCACCGAGCGCCTGGATGCTGGCGTCGGCCGCGCTGTTTCCTACTTCGGTCGCCATGTACTTCGCGATCGCACCTTCCGTGTTCAAACTGCCCTCCCCGGCATCAATGCGCTCCGCAGTCTCCTCGATGTAGGCGCGGGCCGCTTCAAGCCTGGCCACATGGGGAACGATCAGCTTGTGCGTGTAACCCTGCTTCTCGGAAAGCGGTCCTCCGGCTTGAATGCGCTTGGTGGAGTAAGGAATGGCGCGATCCAAGGCGGCCCACCCGGCGCCGAGGCCAAACGCGGCGACCATCAAGCGCGTGTAGCCGAACACGGCTTGCGCCTGGAGCAGTCCCTGGCCCGGTACGCCTCCGATCAAACGGTCAGCATCTACATATACGTCGTTGAATGCGAGCGCTGCTGTATTGCTCAGGCGGATGCCGTGCTTGTTCTCCGGTTCGTCGTGGGTAAAGCCTTTCGCACCAGCTTCCACGACAAACCAACTGGGCCCGCTCGGAGTGTTCGCCAGCACCGTGTAGGCTCCAGCGATTCCGCCGTTGCTGATCCACTGCTTGTTGCCGTTGATCTTGTACCCGATGACTTTCCCATCCTTCAGGACGGGATCGGCGGTCGTCCGCAGAGCTCCAAGATCGCTGCCTGCTTCAGGCTCCGTGGCGCCATAAGCGAATAACAGTCCTTCGTCTGCGATTCGGCTCAGCCACAGCTTCTTCTGCTCGCGGGTGGCTCCGACCGTAATCGGATCGCTGCCCAGGAACGTGGCGAGCACGGACGTTGCGACGCCCAAGTCAATGCGGGCCATCTCTTCACACACGCAATAAACATCAAACGTGCCGCCGCCCATGCCACCGTACTCTTCAGGAATGAATAAAAGTTGGATCCCGAGTTTGTCCGGACTGCACATGTCGCGAACAACCTCGAGCGGACATTCATCCTGCTCGTCGAGTTCGATCAGGGTTTCATCGGGCAGTCGCTTCCTGGCGAATTCCTTCAGGGACTTCAGGCTTAATTTCAGAGTTTTCTGGGCAAGCATGAGCTACCTCACTTGGCTACTGCGCCGCGCAGTTCGCGGACTTTGTTGGTCAGTTCCGGCAGGAACTCGAGCAGATCATCGACGATCCCAATGTCTGCGACCTGGAAGATCGGGGCTTTGGCATTCTTATTAATCGCAATGAGAAATGGCTTTCCCTTTATCCCGGCCAGGTGCTGGAAAGCGCCACTGATGCCGCAAGCCAAATAAACTTTCGGCTTGACCGTCTTGCCGGAGGAGCCCACTTGACGGCTCTTTGCCATCCACTTGGCGTCAACGACGGGGCGCGAGCAACTCACCGTTGCACCGAGCGCCTCGGCAAGCTCTTCCGCGATCGGAATGTTGTCCTTCTCCTGGATGCCGCGGCCCACCGACACCAAAACAGCGTGCTTCGTGATGTCCACATCTCCGGTTTCGGCCACGATGGTCTCGAGATAACGCCGCTTTGCCGCCAGGGCTCCGACTTGTGAGGACTTATCCACGACAACACCGCTTACGCCGCTATTCGACTCCGCTCGAAAGGCGCCAGGTCTGAGGTTAATGACCGCTCCCGAGGAAAGATCACACTTGTAATGCGCGCTGATCTGTCCACCGAACTCTTGCCGAACGACGGTCACGGAATCTCCCTGAACGTTGTCGATTGCCACAACGTCAGACGCGAACGGGCAATCAAGTTTGATCGAGAGGCCGGGAGCAAGATCGATCCCGAAGTGATCGTGAGAGATGAGCACAATGCTCTTTGCCGGCAGAACGCATACGAGCGCTTGTCGCACAAGTTCCGCATTGGAATAGGCGAGCGCCTGGTTCGAGATCTTCCAGATCTCGCCAAACACGGGCCGTAGGCAAGCGCAAGCCGTTTCAAGCTCTGCTCCAAAGCCGGTGACGATTGCAGTTGGGATCTGGCTGCCATCGATCTTCCTCGCCGTTTGAATAAATTCGCCGGCAGAATCGTCGATCACTCCCGCTCGCTGCACGATATAGGCAAATACGCGATTCATCGGAGTCCTCCCCTCGCCGCAATCAATTCGGCAACTCTCTCGGCTTTTTCCTCACGGCTGCCGCGCAATATCTCGGCTCCCTGGCCCTGGGCTGGCACGAAGTAGTCAATGCGCACTACCTTCGCAGCCGCTTTCCCCACCGAAACCTGGTCGACGGCAAGGTCGGAGGCTCCCAGGGTTGCAATCGGGATGGAGGCAACCTGTCGAATGCCGCGCATCCCCACGTAACGCGGTTCGTTGAGTCCGGTCTGAATCGAGAGCACGCAAGGCAGGTCGATTTCATTTACCTCTCTATTGCCGCCTTCAATCTCACGGCTAATCTTCAACTTCTGCCCATCGACCTCAATCGAATTCACCAGCGAGGCAAACGGAAGATCGAGCATGGCGGCGAGCATTCCCCCGATCTGTGCGGCCCCGTCATCCGCCTGAACTCCAGTGAGAATCAGGTCGAACTTCTCTCTCTTCACGAAGTCTTTGAGGATGGTCGCGATGCCTCGTCCATCGCTTTCTGTGAAGGCGTCGTCAGAGAGAAGGAGAGCGCGATTAGCTCCCATCGCCAGTTCGCGGCGCAGGACTTCCTCATCGTCTTCGCCCCCAACGGTGACCACCGTGACATTCCCCCCGACACGGTCGCGAATCTGCAGAGCCTCTTCGACCGCGTAGTTGTCGGGTTCGTTGATCGAGTAAACTAGTTCATCGCGAGCGATATCATTCCCTTCGGAATCGAGTTCGATCTCGTTCTCCGACGTATCCGGCACTCTCCTTACGCAAACAAGGATTTCCATATTCAGTCTCCGACACTTGCTGTTTCGTATGGTGTTTCGAGTTCTCTCACCGGGCCTTTCCGAACAATCTGCTGATCTACCAGTTCGGCGAAGTCAATCGCCCTCATCTTGCCTTCCAGTCCCGCGGTTTTGATCGCGTCTTCCAGGTTCGTCAGGCAGAACGGGCATGCGGTCACAATCGTGTTGGCCCCAGCTTCAGCAGCCATCCGCACGCGAAGCACGCCGATTCGCTGCTCCTCCTTTGGTTCGTAGAAGAGCATTAGACCGCCCCCGCCACAACAGAACGAACGGTCCCGCGCCCGCTTCATCTCGACTCGCTCCAGGCCCGGGATTGCGTCCAGCACCGCACGGGGATCTTCGTACACCTGATTGTGGCGGCCGAGGTAACAGGGGTCGTGATAGGCGTAGACACTGTTGTCGTCTGCTATGGGACGAAGTTGGATCCTCCCGTTGCTAAGTGCTCGCGCTACACACTGTGTAATGTGCTCAACTGGTGGCAGGCCCTCGTAGTCGTGCCTTAGCGCATTGAATGCGTGCGGATCGGAGGTAACGATCCGCTTCACGCCAGTCTTGTGAATGGCTTCGGTGTTGTGATCCCGCAGGGCAAGAAACAGAGTCTCTTCGCCGAAGCGCCGCACCTCATGCCCGCTGTCCTTCTCCGAGGCGCCGAGAATGCCAAAGTCTTCTCCCATGGCCTGGAGAATCCTGGCGCTTGCACGGCCGATCGACTGCATGCGTTCGTCGTACGAGATAGTGCTGTCGACGAAATAGAGCGTTTCCGCCCGAGTACCATCCTTGAGAATCTTGACCGGACACGACTGCTGGAACTCCCCGGCCTTCACCCAATCAGAGCGCTTCTTCTCCAGCTTCCCGTAGGGATTTCCGCGGCTTTCCAGGGCCTTCAACGGCTTTTGCAACGACTGCGGCACGTTCGCGTCGTCGATCAACCCGCGGCGCAGGTCGACAATCTTGTCGATGTATTCGACGAGCAGCGGGCATTCTTGTTCGCAAGCTCCGCAGGTTGTGCACGACCAGATCTCATCTTCGGAGTAGATCGTTCCGACCAGCGCGTGGTCGTTGCTGCACTTTCCGAACACCGGATAATGGCGGAACGCGTAGTCCCGCGCTTTAATTGTCAAAAGCCGCGGCGCGAGAGGTCGGCCCGCGGCATGGGCTGGACAGTTGTCCGCACAACGCCCGCAATCCGCACAGGAGTAGAAGTCGAGCATGTGCTTCCAGGTAAAGTCCTGGAATGTCTTCACGCCGAACGACTTCACCTGATCGAGCTTATCCTCCGGAATACCCCAGCGGACTGGCTTCACTGTTCCGCGATCCAGTTTTGCAAAATAAATATTGAACAACGACGTCTCGACGTGGAACTGGATCCCGAATGGCCGGTAACAGAGAAGGAAATAAAACGTCAACGCGTGCAGAACGCTGCCGGCGAAATTGATATTCCATCGCGCGAAAGCTGGCCGTGATTCGATCAGCAGCCGCAAGAACTGCGGGAGGGAGTAAGCAGCCAGCGGTTGCACCCCCCCACCCTCTTTCGCCATGGCAGTTGCAGCAACCAGGCTGTCAACCAACATGAGCACCGCGATTGCTGCCAACAGAATCACCGCGTCCACGTAGCGCCATCTGCCGAACTCCGCAGGCAGTTTGTATCGGTCTGGCTTCAACACAACCCGGCGGACCATGGCGACCACCATGCAACCGAACACCACGGTTGCCGCATAATCGCTCAAGAAGTCGTAAATGTGTCCTGACAAGATGGGCATCTGGAAGTTTGGAGAAACGGTCTCGATCAGAAGGGAAAAAGCCCGTGAGGCGAGAAGGACAAATCCGGCGAAGATCACGATGTGGAGCAATCCGGCTAACTTGTAACGCGGATGTCTCCACTGAGCCAGCCAGTATTTCCCCACCATTTGCAGCCGGGTCAATGGCCGATCCAAGCGAAGATCGCGTTCCGCGCGAAACAGCGGCTGCATTCGCCTGCTGATCACATACAGAAAGCAGATTGTCCCGAGGAGATGAATGCTGAGGAATAACGCCCTATCCCCTAGGAATGGATTCGTAACGAATATGGCGGAAGAATGATCCACCAGACCATTACCTCTCACTTTCAGTACGCTGCTGTCGAAGTGCCGCCTGCCAGAATCAAAATCAATATGGCCTACTCCGACTTAAATCGGTCCGCTTAAACAGGTCTAAGCCGTTCCCGAACTGAGGCAGGTGTAGCGGACAAGAGATTGCCTGCCGGAGTCACAGCAGCACCCAGCAAAATCGCCGTGCCATTGCTATGCGTAATCAATGGGATGTCGTTGCAGCCAGTGTTTATCTCTGGTGAGCTGAAGGTTCTTGCGCACGCTGGACCCAACGCTCGCGCTCAGTTCTCGAGTCTCCCAGACCATTCCCGCGCTGAAACCGACGAGTCCACCGAGAAAGCCACCGGCCAGTGTCCTTGCGATGCTGCGGCGATCGCCCCCGTGGTATCCAAGACAGGCGCCGACAAGTATCCCTATCGCCGCTGGACTCAGGGAACGTTTGGCGCCCCTGCCAAAGTAGGAAGGTGACTGCCCTCCCTCTCGAAACTGTTCTTCCGCGGTTCGTACGCCGCTCACTGTCGATTCCATAAGCTTCCGGCCATAACCGGCGGCTGACCCGGACCACTCCATCACGCTCATGCAGGCACCTCCCGCCCTTACAAATGACGCCGCTTTCGAGCGCTAGACTCAAGAGGTTCCGCGAACAGTCTCGTTCCCCCCGGACAGGGTTCTGTTCGGCGTTCCGGTCACACGAACGGGTGTATATCTTCAGGCGAGATTGTCGGGCGCTGAATTCCTGTGGGGGGATCGCGCAACAAAGGCCGCCAGACTCGATCCGCCGAGTACCATACAACCTCTTGCGGTCATGCTGATCTCTCCGAGGCTGTGACGTCAGCGACCAGTGTCACCGTTCAGCGTGATTCGACTCACTAACCCCCGGTAATACTAGAAGCCTCAGGGTGATACCAGCAGAGGATACGCTCCGGGGTCAGAGTTAATTTCTTCTCGGCTCTGAAATAGTTCTGCGAGTGATCCGCTCCCCTTCATGTTGCCTCCTATGCATCACGGCACGCGGGCGATGGTTTGCCTCAGACCTTCAGAAGCTTATTCGAGGAATGGATCGCTCAATGGATCGATGTGACCAGCCGGACCTGAGGACAATGTTCGAATCTGCGCCTGGATTGGATGACGAAACTGAGGATCAGCAGGCGCGTACTTCAGGGCGTCAGAATAGGCCGGCAGAGCGTCCGTCAACGATTACAGTGCCGGAAAAGGTGGCGGATTCAAACCTGGATTGGTCACGGTCGGCACTCGTCCCAGCCAGTTAATGCCTGCACTCTTTCTTCGACTTCACTAATCGGTCCGTAAAAGATCAAGGGGACTTCGCCGGACGGGCCATGGCTCGGTGATAATGGATGTGAAAATCGCCAACGCACTTGTAGTAAACGCCGGCTGCAATATGGTAAGCCATTATTCGCGTCGCGCCATGTTAAACAGTCGGGTGTTTCACGGGGCGTTCCTTTCCCCTGGGCATGGGCCAGCACTTGAAATATTGCTTCCGGCAAGCGGTCTCACCAAGCTAAAGTGAACGCAACCGAGACCGCCCATACGATATGTGGGATGCAACCCGCCCCAGACGAAATCGCCGCACGAGTGAGTTTATG